>TARA_R110002167_G_scaffold100794_7_pt1 | contig 63618 bp, 66 predicted proteins | sample TARA_R110002167 | Tara Oceans TARA_R110002167 (sample SAMEA4398238) | marine metagenome | biome: Polar Biome; feature: [MES] marine water layer (ENVO:01000295) within the mesopelagic zone...; material: water (ENVO:00002006), including particulate matter (ENVO:01000060) such...
AGAAGGGTTGGTTGCGTCTGCCGTTTGCCTTGCGTAGCGTGGCCAAAACGAGGGGTGAATGCGATGAATATGGATGATGTGGCCGCAAAAGGTCTGGTGTTACTTGGCTGCGGCAAGATGGGATCGGCGATGCTTGCGGGTTGGCTCAAAGGTGGTCTGACCAAAAGCGCGGTGTGGGTGCTGGACCCCTATCCATCCGATTGGCTGATGGCGTCGGGGGTGCATGTCAATGCGGGGGTGCCGGACACTCCGGCGATTGCCTTGATCGCTGTGAAGCCGCAGATGATGGGTGATGCGCTGCCGTCGATGCAGGCGCTTGGCAATGGGCAAACCCTGTTTGTCTCGGTCGCCGCAGGAACGCCAATTGCAAGGTTCGAGGCGGTTTTGGGCGACCAGACCCCGATTGTGCGCGCGATGCCCAACACGCCCGCAGCAATTGGCCGCGGGATCACCGCGATTGTGGGCAACACCCATGCGACGGGCGCGCATCTGGCCTTGGCCGATGCGCTGCTGTCCGCCGTGGGCCAAGTCGTGCAGCTGCAAAACGAAGGCCAGATCGATGCGGTCACAGGCGTGTCCGGCTCTGGTCCCGCCTATGTGTTTCACCTGATTGAGGCTCTGGCTGCTGCGGGGCAGGCGCAGGGTTTGCCGGCTGCGATGGCGATGCAATTGGCGAAGGCCACGGTTGCAGGCGCTGGCGCATTGGCCGAGGCCGCAGATGAAGACCCGCGCCAATTGCGTATCAATGTGACGTCGCCCAATGGCACGACGCAGGCAGCATTGGAGGTGTTGATGGACCCGCAAGACGGGTTTGCGCCGCTTTTGGCCCGCGCCGTCAAGGCAGCAACCGATCGGTCAAAGGAGTTGGCCCATGGCTGATGTGACATTTGATGATTTCCTGAAAGTCGACGTGCGCGTGGGCACGGTGGTGCGCGCGGAGCCATTCCCCGAAGCGCGCAATCCCGCCATCAAAATATGGGTCGATTTTGGCGACGAGATTGGCGCGCGCAAGACCTCTGCGCAGGTCACGGTCCATTATACGCCGGAGGATCTGATCGGGCGGCAAGTGATGGCCGTGGTCAATTTTCCACCCCGCCAGATCGGCAAGTTCATGTCCGAAATTCTGATTCTCGGGTTTCCGGACGCGCAGGGGGCGATCGTTTTGGCGACGCCGGATCAACAGGTGCCGAACGGAGGACGGATGCATTGAAAAAACTATTGATAACAAGGGATTTACCGCAAGACGTGCTAGACGCCGCGCGCGCGCGATTTGACGTGACCTTGCGCGAAAGCACCGAAGGATTGATGCCCGATGAGGCCGCACAGGCCTTGGCAGACTATGATGCGATCTTGCCGACGCTGGGCGACCAGTTTACCGCCGATGCCTTTGATGGCCCGGTCCGTGCGGGTGTTTTGGGCAACTTTGGCGTCGGCTATAACCATATCGATGTAGCCGCCGCGACAAAGGCGGGCGTTTTGGTCTCAAACACCCCCGATGTGGTGACGGACGCGACCGCAGATATTGCGATGACCCTGATTTTGTCGGCGTGCAGGCGCGCGGGCGAGGGGGAAAGATTGCTGCGCTCGGGCATGTGGCTTGGGTGGTCGCCGGTGCAGATGCTGGGCACACATGTCACCGGCAAGCGGGTCGGGATTGTTGGCATGGGGCGGATCGGTCAGGCGGTCGCGCGGCGCTGTCACTATGGATTTGACATGCCGGTGATCTATTTCAACCGGTCGCAGAAAGACGTCGATGTGCCAGCCCGCCAGGTCGAGACGCTTGCTGCCTTGATGAGCCAGGCTGATATCATTGTTGTCACCGTGCCGGGGGGCGGATCAAATACAAATATGATTGACGCGGCTGCCATTGCCGAAATGCAAGAAAGCGCACATTTTATAAATGTAGCGCGGGGTGATGTGGTTGACGAGGCGGCATTGATACTGGCCTTGCAAGAGCGCCGGATCGCGGGTGCGGGTCTGGATGTCTATGCGCGTGAACCGCTGGTGCCGCAAGAGTTGCGGGATCTGGAGAATGTCGTGCTTTTGCCGCATCTGGGGACCGCCGCGCTAGAGGTGCGTGCGGCGATGGGGATGATGGCATTGGAGAATATTATCGCTTGGGATGAGGGCAAACCGCTGCCGCAGCGGGTGATTTAGACATTGTCACCCACGGCCTCGCGCCAATGGCGGCGGCACAGCGAGACGTAGCGCTCATTGCCGCCGACCGCGACCTGATTGCCTGTGGTCAAGACGGTGCCTGCGGCATCGGTGCGCACCACCATCGTGGCCTTCTTGCCGCAATGGCAAATCGTGCGAATCTCGCGCATTTCGTCCGAAAGAGCGAGCAGGGCCGCAGAGCCCGGAAACAGCTTGCCCTGAAAATCCACCCGCAGCCCGAAACACATGATCGGCACGCCCAGATCATCGACGGCGCGGGCAAGTTGCCAGACTTGCGGCTCTGATAGAAACTGGGCTTCGTCGATGAAAATACAGGCACAGGGGCCCGCGTCCAGCCTTGCCTTGATCTTGGCAAACAGGTCCTCGCCGGTGGCAAAGGTGTCGGCATCCGCGCCGATCCCGATGCGGCTGCCGATCCGGCCCTCGCCCGCGCGTTTGTCAAATTGTGCAATGATCAGATAGGTTTGCATCCCGCGTTCGACATAGTTGTGCGAGGCCTGCAACAAGACCGTCGACTTGCCTGCGTTCATCGTCGAGTAATTGAAGTATAGTTTTGCCATAGCGCTTTTTATCGCTGCGGGGCGGGCTTTTGCAAGTCCACCCCGCAGGACATTTGATGCCAGACGTTCACGCGGGCCAGCCCTGTGATACACATAAGCACACATGTGCCCGGGGCCTGCAAAATACCATTCACCACGAGGTAAAGGGACATCTTGCCACAATTCAAACCTAGAATTGCGGTGCATGTTGGCATCATACTGGTCATTGTCCCAACACACTGGACGCTTTTATCAATGACAAACTTGGCCCGTCTGATTAATGGGAACTGCATAAGAGTTTTCCCCGCGACGGCGGGATATTAGAGCAGGGGTGATATATGGCGGGCTACGGGAGCTATCTGAAAAAGCATACGGAAGCATTGGTCAAGGACGTAGGGATCGAAGCGGCCTGCGAGTTGACCGGCAAATCCAAGGCAACATTGGGCCGGTATTATTCTGATTCCGACGAACATGCGGACCGGTTTATGCCCGTCGATGCTGTCGCAGCTCTTGAGGCCGCATCATCCTATCCGCATGTGACCTCTGCGCTGGCAGAGATGCGTGGCATTACCCTGTCTTATGACGGTGCGCGCGACAATTCCGAGGGTGGCATCAACTCTGATGTGATCAAGTTGAGCCAGCGGTTTGCGATGCTGATGGGCGAATATAACATCTCTATCGAGGATGGCGTGATCTCGATGAACGAGGCCAAGCGGCTGCTGCGTGAAACAACGGCGCTGCAAAAGGTGCTGTTGGATATGAAGCTGCACCTTGAAGAAGGCCAGCCATCCTAGGGTCAGGACCCATAGATCCTGCCCCCGGGGGGGTCACCATGCGCTGATACGCACCTCGCGCCCGTGAAAATCACACTGCCCGCCGCAATACAGCCCTGGCCTTGTGCAGCCTAGCCTTGCAAGGCGCGCACTTTGATATCGCCGTTCATGCGTTCTTTCATCGCCATCACCGCCGCATGTGCCGCCGCCGCGGTGGTGTAATACGGGATTTTGTCGTTCAGCGTGACCGCGCGCATCGCGCGCGAATCGTTGACTGCCGCGGCGCCCTCTGTGGTGTTGAACACCAATGCGATATGCCCGTCTTTCAGACGGTCCACGATGGTCAGCCCGCCCTCATAGCCCTTGTTGACGATCTCGACGGTCAGGCCCGCATCGGTCAGGAATTTGGCGGTGCCGCGGGTGGCGATCAGCGAAAAGCCCATCTCGACCAGCACTTGTGCAGCTTCCAGCATCGCGGGCGTTTTATCGGTGTCGCGGATCGACAAGAACACCAACCCCTCGGTCGGAAGATCGGTGCCAGCGCCCAATTGCGCCTTCAGAAACGCCCTTGGGAATGACCTTGCCCAGCCCATAACTTCACCCGTCGAGCGCATTTCAGGTCCCAAAATCGTATCAACACCGGGGAAACGGGCAAACGGCAGCACCGCTTCTTTGACGCTGAACCACGGGGTGTTCGGGTCGGCCAATGTGAACGGATCACCCAGCGGCATCACGTCCATCGGGTCGCTGGCGGCGGCATAGGGCGGACGGTGCGGGAAGTTCGAGAGCGGTTCACCCGCCATCAGGCGTGCGGCAATCGATGCAATGGCACTGTCCGTCGCCTTGGCCACAAAGGGCACGGTGCGCGAGGCGCGAGGGTTCACTTCGATCAAGTAAACGGTCTCGTCTTTGACGGCGAACTGGATGTTCATCAGGCCGACAACATTCAATGCCAGCGCCAAGGCCTCGGTTTGCTTGCGGATCTCGGCGATCATCGCGTCAGACATCGAATAGGGGGGCAGCGAACAGGCACTGTCGCCCGAATGCACGCCGGCCTCCTCGATATGCTGCATGATGCCCGCAACATGGGTGTTCTTGCCGTCAGACAGGCAATCCACATCGACCTCGACAGCGCCAGCCAAGTAACTGTCAAGCAGCACGGGGCTGTCGCCCGAGACCACGACGGCCTCGGCGATATAGCGTTCCAACTGTGCCTGATCGCGCACAATTTCCATCGCGCGCCCCCCCAGAACATAAGACGGGCGGATCACCAGCGGAAAGCCGATCTCGGCTGCAATCTTGAACGCCTCTTGGTCAGTCGATGCGATGCCGTTGACGGGCTGTTTCAGGCCCAAACGGTTCACAAGGTCCTGAAACCGCTCGCGGTCCTCGGCCAGATCAATCGCGTCGGGCGTGGTGCCCAAAATCGGAATGCCCGCCTGTTCCAGCGCATTGGCAAGCTTGAGCGGGGTTTGCCCGCCAAACTGCACGATCACACCGTGCAGCGTGCCGTTTTCCTGCTCGACGCGCATAATCTCCATGACGTGCTCGAATGTCAGCGGCTCGAAATACAACCGGTCCGATGTGTCATAATCCGTTGAAACCGTTTCCGGATTACAGTTGATCATAATCGTCTCGTAGCCCTGATCGGTCAGCGCATAACAGGCGTGGCAGCAGCAATAGTCAAACTCGATCCCCTGACCGATCCGGTTTGGCCCACCGCCCAAAATCACGATCTTTTTGCGGTCAGACGGGCGTGCCTCGCATTCGACCTCGCCCATCGCGGGGCTCTCGTAGGTGGAATACATATAGGGCGTCTGCGCCTCGAATTCGGCGGCACAGGTGTCGATGCGTTTGAACACGGCTTTGACCCCCATGCTTAGACGAATGTGGCGCACTTCATCCTCGGAGTGTTCAACCAGCTTGGCAAGGCGGGCATCGGTAAAGCCCATCATCTTCAAATCGCGCATCCCCTTTTCGGTGGCAGGCAGGCCCTGTGCAATGACCACAGCCTCGGTATCAACGATTTCGCGGATACGGGCCAGAAACCACGGATCAAACTTGGTCACCGCATAGATGTCCTCGTCCGACAACCCGTGGCGCATCGCTTGCGCGATCACACGAATACGGTCGGGTGTCTGCTTGGCCAATTCTTTGGTGATGGCTGCGCGGTCGGGCGCGCCGGGGATGGCGATATCGTCAAAGCCCGTCAGGCCGGTTTCCAATGATGCCAGCGCTTTTTGCATCGATTCGTGGAAGGTGCGGCCAATCGCCATCGCCTCGCCCACAGATTTCATCGCTGTGGTCAAATGCGGCTCGGAGCCAGCGAATTTTTCAAACGCAAAGCGCGGGATTTTGGTGACGACATAGTCGATTGTCGGCTCGAACGACGCAGGGGTCACGCCGGTGATGTCGTTGTCCAATTCGTCCAGCGTGTAACCCACCGCCAGTTTTGCTGCAATCTTGGCAATCGGAAACCCTGTGGCCTTGGACGCCAGCGCGGACGAGCGTGACACCCGCGGGTTCATCTCGATCACAACCATGCGGCCGTCTTCGGGGTTTACGGCCCATTGCACGTTTGATCCGCCGGTCTCGACGCCGATTTCGCGCAACACGTTGATCGAATGGGTGCGCATCAGCTGGTATTCTTTGTCGGTCAGGGTCAGGGCAGGGGCCACGGTGATCGAATCGCCGGTGTGCACGCCCATCGGATCGACGTTTTCGATTGCGCAGACGATAATGGCGTTATCCGCCTTGTCGCGGACCACCTCCATCTCGAATTCTTTCCAGCCCAACAGGCTCTCGTCGACAAGGATCTGCGCCATAGGGGACGCTTCCATGCCGGTGCGGCAGAAATGCTCGTATTGTTCGCGGTTATAGGCCACGCCACCGCCGGTGCCGCCAAGGGTAAAGGCAGGGCGGATAATCGCGGGCAGGCCGACATATTCGATGGCTTCTATCGCCAGCTCAAGACCCGCCTTGATGTCGAACTTGCCGTTGTCTTTCTTGGGGGCGGTGATGATGGTGGCCTTGGGGTTTTCAATGCCCAACCGGTCCATCGCCTCGCGGAACAATTTGCGATCTTCTGCCATTTCAATGGCTTCACGCTTGGCGCCAATCATCTCGACGCCGTATTTTTCCAGCACGCCCATGTCGGCGAGTGCAAGGGATGTGTTGAGGCCAGTCTGCCCGCCCATTGTGGGCAGCAAGGCATCGGGGCGCTCTTTTTCGATAATCTTGGCCACAACTTCGGGTGTGATCGGCTCGATATATGTCGCATCCGCCAGCCCCGGATCGGTCATGATCGTCGCAGGGTTGGAGTTGACCAGAATGACGCGGTAACCTTCTTCGCGCAGTGCCTTGCAGGCCTGTGCGCCCGAGTAGTCAAATTCGCAGGCCTGCCCAATAATAATAGGGCCCGCACCGATAATCATGATCGATTTGATATCATCACGTTTTGGCATGGTTGGCCCCTATCCGAGTATGTGCAAATTGTCCTGCGTTATAGGCACGGGGGCGATGGGTGCAAGCGCGGGTTTCGATTTTTCGATGAAAAACCGACGCCTCCGGCGGGCATATTTATGCTCTGAAGAAACGAGACCCGCTGATTGCTTGACTTATGCGCGCTGAAGGGGTGTATCGGGGGCGACCGTTTTACCCTTTGAGGACTGCTAAAATGCACGCTTATCGCTCCCATTCCTGTGCCGACCTGACCGCTGCCAATGTGGGGGAGACTGTTCGGCTATCGGGCTGGGTGAACCGCGTGCGCGACCATGGCGGAATTTTGTTCATCGACCTGCGCGATCATTACGGGATTACGCAGGTGCTGTGTGATCCGGATTCAGCCGCTTTTGCCGATGTGGAAAAGGTCCGCGCTGAATGGTGTATCCGCATTGATGGCGAGGTGAAGGCGCGCGCGCCCGAGTTGATCAACGCGAAGATTCCAACCGGCGAGGTCGAGGTTTTTGTGCGGTCCATTGAGGTGCTTGGTGCTGCGAAAGAGCTGCCGCTGCAAGTGTTTGGCGATCAGGAATATCCCGAAGAAACCCGCCTGAAATTCCGCTATTTGGACCTGCGCCGTGAGGCGATGCAAGAGAATATGAAGCTGCGCTCTGACGTTGTGGCCTCGATGCGCAAGCGGATGTGGGACAAGGGTTTCCGCGAGTATCAAACGCCGATTATTACAGCGTCCAGCCCTGAAGGCGCGCGCGATTTCTTGGTGCCAAGCCGTTTGCACCCGGGTAAATTCTATGCATTGCCGCAGGCCCCACAGCAGTTCAAACAACTGATTATGGTCTCGGGCTATGACAAGTATTTCCAGATCGCGCCGTGTTTCCGCGATGAAGACCCGCGCGCTGACCGCTCGCCCACCGACTTCTACCAGCTTGATCTGGAAATGTCCTTTGTTGAGCAGCAGGATGTATTTGATACCATCCAGCCGGTTATTACGGGGATTTTTGAGGAATTCGGCAAGGGTCGCAAAGTCGACCAGACATGGGAGCAGATCAGCTACCGCGACGCAGCCCTATGGTATGGGTCCGACAAACCAGACCTGCGCAACCCGATCAAAATGCAGGTTGTGTCAGAGCATTTTGTAGGCTCCGGCTTTGCGATCTTCGCGAAGCTGTTGGAGCAAGAGGGGACCGAGGTCCGTGCGATCCCTGCGCCAAGCGGCGGGTCGCGCAAATTCTGTGACCGGATGAATGCCTTTGCGCAAAAAGAAGGGTTGCCCGGCATGGGCTATATCTTCTGGCGCGAAAAGACGGCGGATGCGGTGGCGCAAGAAATGGGAATCACCGTGAAAGAAGCCCAAACCAAGATGAAATCCGGCGAAGTGACAGGCGGCATGGAAGCCGCTGGCCCCTTGGCCAAAAACATCGGGCCAGAGCGCACCGAAGCGATCCGCCAGCAATTGGGCCTCGGCCTTGGCGACGCTGCGTTCTTTCTTGGCGGCAAGCCAAAAGCGTTTGAAGGCGTGGCCGGAAAGGCCCGCAATGTGATTGGCGAAGAGTTGGGCTTGACCGACCTGAACCGCTTTGCATTCGCATGGATCGTTGATTTCCCGATTTACGAGCGCGACGCAGAAACCGGTGCTATCGACTTTGAACATAACCCGTTCTCGATGCCGCAGGGTGGGATGGAGGCGCTGAATGGCGCGCCCGAAGATGTGCTTGGCTTCCAGTATGACCTTGCGTGCAACGGCTATGAGCTGGTGTCGGGGGCCATTCGGAACCACCGCCCCGAGATCATGTTCAAGGCCTTCGAGATCGCAGGCTACGGCGCGGACGAGGTTGAAAAACGCTTTGGCGGTATGGTCAATGCCTTCCAATACGGCGCGCCGCCCCACGGCGGTTGTGCGGCGGGGATCGACCGGATCGTGATGTTGCTGGCCGATGCATCCAACCTGCGTGACGTGATCATGTTCCCGATGAACCAGCGCGCCGAAGACGTGATGATGGGCGCGCCAAACCTGCCCACAAACGAGCAGATGCGCGAATTGCACCTGCGTGCGATCCCTGCGACCAAAGGCTAAAACCTTGGGCGAATAATTGCCCGTCGGGTGCGAATTTGCGCGCAATTCTCATGCCCTCATCTATATTGAGGGCATGAGCAGCGCAGGACGACCCGATGAAATTTGACCCCACGATTGCTGCCGTTCGCTTTGGCACCGGGTTGTCGCCGCTTTTTGCGCCGCCGGTGAACGCAGATGCCCTATTGGGCGAGCTTGAAGGCGCGCCGCAATTCGACATCATCGCCTATTCGCAGATTACCCCTACAATGAAGCAGTATCAGGCCGCCACGCGCGCCAGTCGCGAGGCGCGTGGCACGCAGGACGAGGCCGCCAAAGCGGCGGCATTTCGCTCGGTGCGTCAGGCCGGAAATGTGGTCTACAATGATAGCCTGCGGGCGACGTTTGCGCGCAGTGTCGGCGCGCAATTCGGGTTCTCGGCGCGGCTGCAAGACTTCTGGGCCGACCACTTTACCGTCAAGGCCCGCAATGTGCCGCAACGCCACCTGATCACCGGCTACGTCGAAGAAGCGATCCGCCCGCATATCGCAAGCTCGTTCGGTGCGATGCTGCGTGCGGTGGCCACACATCCCGCGATGCTGGTTTATCTCGAACAATTTCAATCTGTTGGACCAGATAGTCAGGTCGGACAACAGCGCGGGCGCGGGCTAAATGAAAACTTTGCGCGCGAATTGCTGGAACTTCACACGCTGGGGGTTGGCGGACCCTACACCCAAACCGATGTGCGCGAATTGGCCGAATTGCTGACCGGCCTGACCTACCAGCCGCAGCGCGGGTTTTTCTATGACAAACGCTTTGCAGAGCCCGGCGCGGAAACCGTGCTGGGCATCACCTATGACGCCGCTGACGGGATTGACAATATTCTGGATGCAATCGACGCCTTGGCGCGCCACCCGCAAACCGCCGCACATATCTGCGAAAAAATCGCCCGTTATTTTATCGGGCAAGACGCCGATGCAACGATGGTCGCGGCCATGACGGATGTTTTTATCACCACCGACGGTTGGTTGCCCGCGGTTTATGCCTCGATGCTGGATCATCCCGCGGCTTGGGACCGGACGTTGCGCCAGATAAAATCGCCGCTGCGCTTTATGACCTCGGCAATGCGTGCGCTGGGCCTGACCGGCGCGCAGGTGGTCAAAACCAATGGTCGCCAAACCCGCGAGCTGTTGATCAGGCCGCTTGTGGTGATGGGGCAGCCGTGGCAAAAACCGTTGGGGCCGGATGGATGGCCTGACAACGGCGCCGATTGGATCAATCCGCAAGGCATGGCGGGGCGGATCAGTTGGGCAATGACGGCACCGCGTGAGTTTTTGCAAACCCGCCCGCCGGACCCGCGCAGTTTTGTGGTGACGGCCTTGGGCGATTTGGCGACCCAGGACGTGATCTTTGCGGCATCTGCCGCCGAGGTGCGCGATGAAGGCATTGGCATCATCCTGTCCGCGCCCGCGTTTCAAAGGAGTTGAGCATGGACCGTCGCAAATTTCTGGCCCGCATAACCGCATTGGGGTGCTCGGCCGCCGCAAGTCCGCTGATCACGCCGGTTGCCTTTGCGTCCGCGCCTTGGGACGCGCGGTTGGTGGTGATTATCTTGCGTGGGGCAATGGACGGTCTGGATGCGTTCCGGCCCATCGGCGACCCTGATTACGCGGCGCTGCGCCCGACGCTTCTGAAAGATACTATTGATTTAACAGGATTTTTCGGGATGCACCCGGCGCTTTCACCGCTGCGGCCACTTTGGGATGCGGGGCAGATGGGGGCGGCGCAGGCCGTATCCACGCCCTACCGCGATAAACGCAGCCACTTTGACGGGCAGGATATTCTCGAGGCCGGCAAGCCGGGTATTGAGGGCGCGGGCAACGACGGCTGGTTAAACCGGATGTTGCAGGTGATGCCGAATGTGGAAGGCCAAACCGCCTTTGCGATTGGCCGCGAACAGCAGCTTTTACTGACGGGCGCGGCCCCCGCCGCCCGCTGGTCGCCCGAGGCCCAGCTATCCCTGTCGCCGCAAGCCCAGTTATTGCTGGCGCTGGTTCAGGGCAGCGACCCGTTGTTTCAAACCGCGTCCGCCGAGGCCATCGAGATTGCCCAAAACCTTGCGATGACCGCCGCGCAAGACACCCAGGATGCCGGTATGATGATGTCCGATCCGATGATGCAGGCGGTGAACGCGAAGGCCGAGCATGTGCAACTGGCTGATTTTGCAGCGGCCCGTCTGCGTGGCGATACACGGATTGCCAGCTTTTCGATCAATGGCTGGGACACGCATTTGAACCAACAGGGCGGATTGCAGCGCGCGTTGCGCCGCTTGAGCGATACGATTTTAACGCTGCGGACCGGGCTGGGTCCGGACTGGGACAAAACCGCTGTTTTATGCCTGACGGAATTTGGCCGCACGGCGCGTGAAAATGGCACCAAGGGCACCGATCACGGCACTGGGGGGGCGATGGTTTTTGCAGGCGGCGCGCTGAATGGCGGGCGTATTTTGGGCGATTGGCCCGGACTGTCAGAGGCCGATTTGTATAACCGCCGCGACCTGATGCCAACGCGCGATGTGCGGGCCTATCCGGCCTGGGTCATGCGCGATCTGCTGGGCATTGACCGGCGCACGATAGAGCTGTCAATTTTCCCCGGGCTTGAGATGGGCACAAACCCCGGCATCGTGGCCTAGATGGGTCCGGCACTGTTCAGCCGGTCCTGCACCATTGCCCCCAGCGCCGATAAATCTGCTGCGGTGGGCTGCCCGCTTGCGTATTTATCGGCCAATGCGGCGGCGGCCATATCAAGATCGTTGTCGGCCACGGACCGCGCGACACCGCGCAAAAACTGGGTTACGTAGCCGACGGTGTCAGCCCCGCTACCGGTGCCGATCACATTGACCACATGGCTTAAATCATCGTGATAGGCCAACATGTCAGGGTGCACCACCTCGTCCGTCACCATGCGTGGACCGGGCGGATGTCTGTCTTGCGGCAGATGCATCAAAATTGCCGCTTGAAACGCGCTTAGGTTGGCGACCGGCTTGGCCAAAAACCCGTTCGCCCCCGCCGCCATCACCGGCCCCTGCGCATCGGCATCGCCGCTGGTGCCCAAAATCACGTCGATGCGCGGATGCGCCGCGGCACAGCTTTTGATCAATTCCAACCCCGAGCCGTCCGGCAGGCCCACGTCAACGATCAACACCGCAGGACGATAGACGCCAAGATGTTTTTGCGCATGTTCCAGGCTGTCGGCGCGCCTGATCCTTGCACCAGAGCGCAAACACAGCAGGCGCACGGCTTCACAGGCAAAGCGGCTGTCTTCTACCACCAGCACCGTTAACCCCAAAAGCGGGCGACGCGCGGTTGGCGGGCGCAGGGTCATGAAGTCGTCAAGATCGTCCATTGTGATATTCCCCGGATTCGGTTGATTCCTCTTATCCAAACAGCCTTTGGTTACCGGACGGTTAAGTCGACCCGTTGCAAGCCCGGCAATTGCGCGACATAAACAGACCAACCCGTCTTATCAGGAGCAGCCCCATGATCGGTCGCCTAAACCACGTCGCCATCGCCGTCCCTGATCTGGCGGCGGCAAGTGCGCAGTATCGCAACACGCTGGGCGCCAGCGTCGGGCCCGCGCAAGACGAACCCGATCACGGCGTCACAGTGGTTTTTATCACGCTGCCCAACACCAAAATCGAACTGCTGTATCCGCTGGGCGAAAATTCCCCGATCATCGGGTTTCTGGAAAAGAACCCCTCGGGCGGCATCCATCACATCTGTTATGAGGTCGACGACATTCTGGCGGCCCGCGATCACTTGCTGGCAGAGGGTGCGCGGGTTTTGGGCAGTGGCGCGCCAAAGATCGGCGCCCATGGCAAGCCGGTCTTGTTTTTGCACCCCAAGGACTTTAACGGCTGCCTGATCGAGCTAGAACAGGTCTAGGCGGTTTTGCCACATGGGCTGTTTGATGCCCTGCGGCTATGCGGTCGATACGTCTTGAAAGGACCCCTAAAAGATGGGCATTACCTCTGCGATTGTTTTGTTTGCCGTGATCTGGTTCATGGTGTTGTTTGTTGTGCTGCCGCTGGGTCTGCAAACCCAGTCAGAGGCGGGCGAAGTCGTGCCCGGAACCCCCGGATCGGCGCCTGCGAACCTCGACCTCAAACGGAAAATCAAGCAGACAAGTTTCTGGGCGGTGATCATCTGGGCCATCGTGACAGGGGTGGTCTTGTCAGGCTTGATCACGGTGCGCGATCTGGACTGGTTCAACCGGATGTCGACCCCCGAGGTCAGCTTAAGCGATGAAACAAATGGGTAAACGTCGCGGCCCCCAGGATCGGGATCACAAGGTTGACCAGCGGGATCGACAAGGGCAGCGCCATCAGACACCCCGCGATCCAGACCTTGCCGCTATGTTTCTTGCGCAACAGCTTTGCCTCGGCGCGACCAATACGGCGCATCGCGGCGATCTGGAAATACTCGCGGCCCAGCAGATAGCCATTGAGCGCGAAAAATATCGGCACCGCAAAGATGGGTAACAGCGCATAGAGCGCAAATGCCAGGACATTCGCGCCGATCAGAACCCCCAGAAAATTAACTGTATCGCGCAAGCTGTCCCAGAAATCGGCGCGCGGCACGGCGGGCAGGTCGGGGTAATGCAGATCCTCGACCGCTTGGGCGATATCGTCCAGAAACAACGATGTCATCGCCGAGGCCACCGGGATCATCAAAAACACTGACAAAACCACCATCAAACCGACCGAGCCCCAGCTTAACAAATCGCCCAGCCACGCGACTTTTCCAAGAAATGGCAGGCTGACCCCGTCTGCCGTCACCGTCTGCACCAGCCACAAAACACCCGCATAGGCGGCAAACAGCAAGGCAATCGTCAGCCCGATCCCGAGCACCAGCACGCGGCGAAAACGTGGATCGGGCAATTGGGCTACCGCCTTGAAAAACGCTGTTAAAATCACTGGCGCATCCATGTCGTCAGGGCACTCACATCGGGGCGCGGGCGCTCTGGCGGGGCATGGGTCTGGGTGCCGATATGGATCAGCCCCGCGATTGCCTCGTGCGGGGTCAACCCGAACGCGGTTTCCACAAACTGGCGGTCATGACTGGCCCAGCCCGACAACCAATTGGCCCCCCAACCCGCCGCAAGAGCCGCATTGAGCAGCGCAAGACAGACCGCACCGGCAGAATAGACCTGCTCGATCGCGGGGATTTTATCGGACAGTTTTGGGCTGCTGATCACCGCCACCGCAAGGTCGGCATTGGCAAATTGCGCCACCGCCTTGTCAATCGCGTCAGCGGCCAGACCCAAATCTGCACCACGGGTGGCGACCTCACCCGCCAGCCGCAGCAACGCGGCTTTCTCAAGCACAATAAAGCGCCACGGCTCTAGCTTGCCATGATCAGGGCTGCGCGCCGCCGCTGTCAGGATCACATCCAATGCATCCGCATCGGGCACAGGGGCGGTCAGGGTCTTGGCAGGGCGCGACCGGCGGGTCAGTAGAAAATCCAGTGCGGCTTGGTTCTTGGCGGGCATCAGCTATCCTTTTCACAATCACCTAGATTTATGGGCAATAGGCGCAATGAACAAGGCTTGGGGCTGTTGTTATTGCGGCTGTGCAGACGTTAGGGTGTTGGTGCGGATTCTCTCGAAAGGCTGCGATGATGAAAAACGTCCCAAAACCAACCACCGATGACGACCTGATCAAACAGTTCCTCGACAAGGGCGGCAAAGTGACCAAAGGCAAGACCAAGCCCTTGGCGCCCGAGTTGGGCCTGAGCAACAACACCTGGAACAACAAATACACCAAAGAAGAAAAAGCGGCGATGAAAAAGCCCTAACAGGCCGCTCGTGCGCCAAATACGTTCAGCAACTGCTCGGGTTTTGAACGGGGTTTTTGGCATTGTGAATTGGGACGTTTTCACTACGTGCCAAAAAGGAGCGTTTTTGGAAGATACTGAATACCTCTTATGCCGGGCGATTTCGACGGAGTCATTGAGGACCGCTTAAAGAGAAAAATATCCCCCAGAAGCTGCACCGCGTTTGGCACATCTAGACGATGAAAGGGGATTTTTATTGGGTTATTATCTGCCAAATCTCATTCGTATATCGCAGCATAGATGCCGTTTGAAATTCCATTTCAGACACCCCAAACTTATCAAGGAAGATCGTTGCAACAACTCTCTCAGATACGTTGTACCTGATGCGGCAATATCGGCTAAGGTGAGAAGTGCTCAATATGGTGCTATCGCGGGCCGCGTAACATTCAATCGCAATCGGCATGCCCACAAAATCTGTGCCGAGGTTTTCTGAAGCCACTTCAGCCCATTGTTGCTCATCAAAACGGCGCGATACGTCTTCATCGCTGGCGGAGAAGACAAGCCTGTGTCTTGGCCTTCCTTGGCACCAGATGCTCTGAGACAATTCGGCTCTCTTCTCACACCACTGTTGGAGTTCGGATATGCGCAAGCAGTCGTTTATGGGTGCCGTGTTGCCTTCACAGGTTTCGTGAATTGGGATCAATTCAATTTTTTCAAAAATAATATCCTCCGCCATGTCACTTCCCAGATTTTGGAGTGTATCACCGTTCTTCCGGAACTTGGTGTAACAGCGCTGATCACCCTGACAGTTGTGAATGGTTTCCAACTGTGGGCTTGCTGGAATACCGACCACCTGAACACTCATTATTCCAACAAGATTCCCTGCTTGGAACCTTGCCAGCGCATTGCGACGTTGCTCGTCGTTTGTTTGTTGGTTCATCCAGAAGACGAGGATTACTAGGAAAGGCGCAATCAGTGAAAGCGCTCCTCCTATAAAAGCAGCTACCTTTAGCCCTTTAAGATAGGAAGTCTTTGCTGTCGCGGAAACGGTAAGGCCGATCCCAATCAGGAAAACGGGAACCAGAATGAACAAGGGTATGGCGGCAAATATCAATCCACCCATTTGAATGCCGCTGATAACTGCCGAAAAAACGACAAGACATAAGAAAGAGGTGACAGTTACCCTGACGCCAGTCCTCAAAGCTCTGCCAACTCCAACTGCCGATCGTGTTATCCCAACAAGCCATGCCAAAACGTAGATGATGTAGTAAAGGCTCAACATACTGAACTCACCTTAGATTAGCCGCTGTGAAGCTTAATGATCTGCATTCATATAAAAGTGAATCTTGTCCAAAATTTGATGTTGCAGAAATACGGATATCTCTCGACCCAGTAATGCAGTCGTTAGCAGAAAGCGCAGCGTAGATACACTTGGCTCGGACCGGGCTTTCGCTGGGTCTGTAACTTTTCCAAAAACGACCGTTTGTTGAACGGTTATGAATATCCGCCATCAAACAGCAATCAACCCGCAGCCATCCGCAAACATCACCCCTTCAAAACCGCCGCCATATCCGCCAATAGCCCGTCCAGATAGGCGTCAAAATGCGGTGCGGGTTGGCGTAGCGGGAACACTTCGGCAAATGGATCAGGGGCGCAAATTTGACTGCCCGACATCTCTTGCAAAACCGCATGGCCGCAAAACGGCACATAGGTTTCCGAATAGCCGCCCTCATGCACCATCACGATCTTGTCGACCGTATCCATCACGCGGCGGGTCATCATTGCAAAGGTTTCGGCAGTGGCCAGCATCCGGCCCAGCGGATCATTGGCCGCCGCATCATAGCCACAGGCAATAATCAGCACATCAGGGGCAAAATCGCGGATCGCGGGCAGCGCCAGCATATCCAATGCGGCCAGATACCCCTTGTGGCCCACGCCGGGCGGCAGCGGAATGTTCAAATTATATCCCAGCCCGTCACCACGGCCACGATCGGCAAAATCACCGCTATCCATCGGATAATTACGGTCTTGATGCACAGAAACCGTCAGCACATCGGCGCGGTCATAAAACACCGCCTCGGTGCCATTGCCGTGATGCACATCCCAATCGAGCACCGCAAAGCGTTTTGCCAAGCCCGCCGCGCGCGCGGCTTCAATCGCGATGCCTATATTGTTGAGCAGACAAAACCCGTTGGGATAATCGGGCAAACAATGATGACCGGGCGGGCGCGACAAAGCATAGGCATTGCTCAGATCACCCTTCAGCACGGCCAAAACGGCGGCCTTTGCCAGACCCGCAGACAAGGCCGCGATCTCATAGCCACCCGGCCCAAACGGGGTCCGCCGGCCCATTTCGCCGCCACCGGCATCCGACATCGCCTGAAATGCATCAAGATAACTTGCCGGATGCACCCGCCGCAAATCATCGCGGTCGGCCGGCGCAGCACCCTGCATCACCAGTTCGGACGACAAGCCCGTCACATCCATCAGGTTCTTCAGCCGGCGCTTGGTCTCGGGGCTTTCGGGCAAACCGCCCTGCATCGGTTGGACCAAGCCGCCCACCGGCAGCATCCCCGCATAATTGCCGCCGCCGTGCCAAAAGCACCTCTCGTCCCAGAAAAATCCTGTGCTCATTGTGCTCTTCCCTTCGCCTCGCTTTGTGGTCTCATACTCTCGTCGCTCATCGACCCTCCAGCCGGTCAGGGTGACACTTCGGGGCGCAACCGGTAGACCCCCTCGGGCAAATCCAGCGCCGCCTCCAGATCGCGGATCTGGCTTAATGATAGCGTGATCGTCAGCATCCGGTCGGTGCGCGCATCCCATTGCGACAGGGTTACGCAATCCTCGAAGGCGTTGATCACAACATCCTCCAAAAGCGGGGTTTTATCTTCATCCACAAGGGTGATGACGGTGGCGTCATAGTCGTGCTCAATAGTAAACATGCCATCAGCCTAACGCAGCAAGCTGGCCGTGCCAATCGCGCGATTGTGCAATGAACTGCGCGGCTTGGGGCTGGTGACCGCACCGCTGCGTGCTAGGGTATGGTTTGGTGCAGCAGCAATAGATCGGTATGATGCGGGTTTTGTCATTTGGGCTTTTTTTAGGTTTGGGTGCCTGTGCTGCGGCACTGCCGCCGCAGCCGTATCCGCTGGCGACGGATGTGGCACTGCTGTCGCCCAACGATGCGGTGCATAACTTTATCGCCGTTGTCGAGACCCTCGAGCCCGTCGCCGAAACCATGTGCCGCCAAAAAGACCCCGCGCTGAATTGCGACTTTCTGATCGTGGTCGATGCCACACCGGACGCGCCCGCCAATGCCTTCCAGACGCTGGACGACACAGGGCGGCCGGTGGTGGCGTTGACGGTGCCGTTGATTGCACAAGTGCGTAACCGCGACGAGCTGGCTTTCATCATCTCGCATGAGGCCGCACACCACATTCTGGGGCATATCGCACAGCAAAACGAGACCGCGATGACGGGGGCGTATATTCTGGGCGGTTTGGCCTCGATCCTGTCGGGCGGAGACGAGGAAAAGGCCCGCAAGGGCGCAGAGCTGGGCGCGCAGATCGGCGTGCGGACCTATTCCAAAAGTTTCGAGCTGCAAGCCGATGCATTGGGCGCTGTCATCGCGCAACGCGCGGGCTTTGATCCGTTAAAAGGCGCTGAGTTCTTTTTCCGCATTCCCGACCCCGAAAGATCGCTTTTGCCCTCGCACCCTGCCAGTGCCGAACGCTTTGCCACCGTGCAGCGCGCCGTCGCGCAAATGTAGTCGCAACTATGGCGGGCCGGTCAATATGAACGTGATGGCATGGGGCATGTGGCTCTGCCGAGGGTGCCGATGAGATATTTAAGGTGTTGTTTAAAAGGAATAAATTCTCCAAGGCCGCGCATAATTCATGGGGATGAGGACCGTCCATGATACGATCCGGGGGATTGTTTCAGGTCCGAACGGGCGGAACCCCGGTGGATCAAATCGTCGTGGTGACGCGGTGGTATGGCGGCAAGCATCTGGGCGGCGACCGGTTTCGCCATGTGCAGGAGTGCGTGCGGGTTTGGATGACTGTGAACGCTGTGTGATTTGCGTATGACATGCGTATGATTTGCGTATGACGTTTTTGAGAATGTAGGGTGCGCGTTTATGCGCACCAACGCCTCCGACCATCCACCACGGTGCGCATAAACGCGCACCCTACGGTGTCGGTTTGGTCAATTCAGGCGGAGCGCTTGGACCTCGGGGGTGAACTGCGTCTCGGAAACTGTCGAGGACAGTTTCAGCCGAAAACGGGCGAAGCCCCGAACGGGCGGTGTTTGGCGGAGTTGGGCAATAAAAAAGCCCCGCACTGGCGGGGCTTACAAAGTCTCGTGGCACTAAAATATTAAGCTGCCAGTTTTACTTGTTCTTTGAAGCGTTGGTTTGTTCCAAAAAACTCTTCGGTCGACAATCGATCCTTGCCTACTTCTTTGAGAGCGGTCCTTACGGCAAATTTAATTGCAGCGAGCATTTGGTCATTCATTTGGTTCGTCTCCGATGCTTGTGACATACGCTTATCACACAATTAGGTTTTTGAAAGGTAAATCCAAGACCCCTTCATGTCGCAATTCTTAAATACCTTACTTGCTTGCATTGCCTTTGTAAATTGCTCCCCAAAGGTGCGCTCTGCGCGGCTTTTCATGTGAAATTTTAAATGAGGAGCAATCATTTCGTCTTCTGCCAACAACATGCTACCTGTGAAAACACCAATAAGTACAGATGCATAAGCGTCCATATCAATGTCTTCATCAAATTCGAATCGCGGAGATAAAACAATGTGACGGACCCGGAGAACCTTGCCGTCATAGCCCGGTAACCGCGCAGCATTAGCTTGAAGGATGGCGGTAACTTTTCCGTTATTTTTATAACTATATACACCAGCGTCCCGAAGGGGAGCGCTGTTCGCAAGATCTTCAAGCATTGGCATCGAGGCGGTTGCATGATCAAGAAAGTCTTCGGAATAAAGATTTGATTCGGCTTCCCATTCCAAAACGATTTTCGCCCATTCGGCGGCGCCTACACGTTCTAATTTGGTTATTTCAACGGTCACCAGTTTCTCCAATCAACTTACTTCCCCACAAGTCATACTCGCTCGCTTCCTCAACCACAACGCTTACCAGATCCCCAACACTCAACCCGTCCGTTCCCTCGTCAATAAACAAGTTCCCGTCGATCTCGGGCGCATCGGCCCATGTGCGGCAGGTCGCGATGCCGTCTTCGTCGATGTCGTCTACGATGACTTGGAGGGTTTTCCCGACTTTGGCCTCTAATTTGGCGGCCGAGATGGCTTGGGCTTTTTCCATGAAGCGGTCCCAGCGGGTTTGTTTGACGTCCGCGCTGACGTGGTCGGGCAGGGCGTTGGAGCGCGCGCCTGCGACGTTCTCGTATTGGAAGCACCCCACCCGGTCGAGCTGTGCTTCATCGAGCCAGTCGAGCAGGTGTTGGAATTCTTCCTCTGTCTCACCCGGATAGCCCACGATGAAGGTCGAGCGCAGGGTGATGTCGGGGCAGATTTCGCGCCATGCACGGATTTCATCCAGCGTTTTGGCCCCTGCGGCGGGCCGTGCCATGCGGCGCAAAACATCGGGGTGCGAGTGTTGGAACGGGATGTCGAGGTAGGGCAGGATGCCTGATGCGGGGTCGGCCATCAGCGGGATCAGGTCGCGCACATGTGGGTAGGGATAGACGTAGTGCAGGCGCACCCATGCCCTATTTTCGGCCCCAAGTTTGCCCAACTCGCGTGACAGATCGAGGATGTGGGAGCGGACCTCGGCCCCATCCCAAGGGTTCACGTCGTATTTGCGGTCCAGCCCGTAGGCGGAGGTGTCTTGCGAGATCACCAGCAGTTCTTTGACGCCAGCCTCGACCAGTTTTTGTGCCTCGCGCAGGACGGCGTGGGCGGGCCTGCTGGCCAGTTTGCCGCGCATGTCGGGGATGATGCAGAACTTGCACTTGTGGTTACAGCCCTCGGAGATTTTGAGGTAGCTGTAGTGACGCGGGGTGAGCGATACACCTGTGGCGGGTAGCAGGTCGATGAACGGGTCGGGGGAGGGCGGCACAGCGAGGTGCACGGCATCCAAGACCTGTTCGTATTGATGCGGGCCTGTCACGGCGAGGATTTGCGGGTGGTGTTCGCGGATGTAGTCGGGTTCTGCGCCCAAGCAGCCGGTGACGATGACGCGGCCATTTTCCTTGAGCGCTTCACCGATGGCGTCGAGCGATTCCGCTTTGGCGCTGTCGAGAAACCCGCAGGTGTTGACGATGACGGCCTCTGCGCCCGCGTAATCGGGCGAGATGGCGTAGCCTTCGGCGCGCAGGCGGGTGAGGATGCGTTCGCTATCAACGAGGGCTTTGGGGCAGCCAAGCGAGACCATGCCAATGGTGGGCTGGCCGTCGCGCTTGGGCTCGGAAAAGCGGGCGGTCGGGGCGAGGTCGGGGCGCAGGGAGGGCGGGTTTTGTGTCATGTGGCTGGATATAGGCGAAAGCGATGCTGTGGGGAAGACGGGTTGTGGGGCGCGTGGGGTTGGGTAGAGTGGTGAGGTATTTTGGGGGAGTGATTTTATGGCCACGTTACCGGACGCGAATACAAACCCTTGGTATGTTTTGATGACGCTCTATGGGGAGCAGGAGGGGGAGGAGGTTGATGTAGAGGTCTTTAAAGAAAATCGGAATGTTTGGAACACACTTATCCAGCAAATTGGCGGAACAGGCTGTGACCGCGCTCGAGTAGTAATAACCGGGTTGCCTTCGCGGGATGCCTGGAGAGAGCAGTATAAAATAATAGGAAATAAGTGGGCGAAGGTTTACGAAGAAAGGAACGGAAGCAAGTTCCCTGAAAGTTTTGATATTAGGAGTTTGCCGTGCGATCTGTCGCAACTCAACTTTAGAAACTTCGTGATGCTGAATGGGTATTTTATGCCCAAAGGCGCCATTTTTGACGGTTCAACATTTGCTCACGGCATCAAGTCCCAAGCAGGATTTTGGGGCGGGAGGTTGTCGTTGGCAGAATGTGTTTTCGGTGGCGACGTTGATGTGCAAGGTTCGGTTTTTTCGGATGGGGTGAATTGTCGGTCAGCAAGGATTAAGGGAAGCCTTAAATTGGCCGACACTAAAATGCTCGGCGACTTAATATTGGGAAGCGTCAAAATTTCTAAGTCGCTCATGGCTGAGCGATTAGAGGCTGAATGTGCTGTTTACTGTGACAAAGCAACAATTGCGAAAGACGCAGACCTTTCAGAGGTAAAATTTGAGAGTTCTGCCTATTTTGATGACACTGTGTTTGCTGGCCGAGCCAGCTTTATACGCACAACGTTTTCACAAGATGTGCGGTTTGTCCTCACAAAGTTTTCTCTAGGGGGTAATTTTTCTTCGGCGACATTCAACGACGACGCGGTTTTTCGTAACACGCAGTTTTTAGGCCCCGCCGATTTCCCTAGCGCGCAATTCCTTGGAAGAGCTGATTTTACTGAAGCAGTTTTTGAATCTCCTCCGTCAAAAAACGTCTCAACAGTTCGGTTTGAAGGTGCGGTTTTCAAGAAATTTACATCTTTCCGACATTGTAAGTTCTTGTCGGACTATCCTGATTTCTTTGGTGCAACACTATACGATCGAACTGGTTTCACGGCAGGAGATGATTATTGGCCATCTGCCCGACATGAAAGGTGCCAAGACGCCAAGGACTCTTGTGCGATTATTCGACACGCTGTTGCAAAACAGAGCCTGCCAGAAGACGAACACTTCTTTTTCCGCCGCGAGATGGGGTTTGCCGCGCAGATTGGCGGGGTCTGGCAGCGGTTGCCGTATCAGGTGTTTGGTGCGGTGTCGGATTTCGGGCAAAGCATTTGGCGGCCCGCTGTGGGGTTGCTGGCGCTTTGGGCGATTGGTGGGCTGCTTTACACGGTGTCATATGCGTGGGGGGCGTTTGATGACGGGCAGCAACCGCGCGAGATATTGTTCGGGTTCGGGCTGTCTTTCGCCAATATTTTCAAATTCTTGGGCTTGCAGCGCAGTTATTTTGATGTGGATTTCACGCAAAGCCTGAACCCGTGGTTGCAAGTGATGGGCGGGGTGCAAACGGTTGTGGGGTTCTTGTTGTTGTTGTTGTTTTTCTTGGGCCTTGGCCTGCGCACGCGGTTCAGAATGCGGTAGGGGTGCGTCACCCGCCTGAGGGGGCGGGTGACGCGGGGTGTTTTAGGTTTTTTCCTGCATCTTGCGCACGAATTTGTTCTTCAGCTTATGCGGCAGGAAGGGCATCAGCCAGTTGAGCTGGAACGCGAGAAATGGCTGGTTGATCACGTTGATTTTGCCTTTCAGCATCGCGTCATAGCCGATTTTGGCGGCGGATGCGGCGGTGCGTCCGGATTTGGTAAGCGCGGTGCCTTCCAGATTGGCGGTGGCGGCAAATTCGGTGACGACATAGCCCGGCTCGAGCGCCGTGACGGTCACGCCGGCGTCGCGCAATTCTTCCGATAAGGCGTAGGAAAAGCTGGAGACAAAGGCTTTGCTTGCAAAGTAAGTCGCTTGCAGCGGGCCGGGCATATAGGCGGCGGTGGAGGACACGTTGAGGATTTTGCCGCCCCCTTGGGCCACCATGTCGTTGCCGATTTTATGGCACAGGCTGACCAGTGATTTCACGTTCAGGTCGATCATCGCAAGGTCGTCGAGCAGTGGGCGTTCGACAAATTTGCCGTGCCCGCCAAAGCCTGCGTTGTTGATCAGCACGTCGATGCGGGTGCCTTTGGTGGCCTGATAGAGTTTTTCGGCACCCTCCGCGGCTCCCAGATCGCAAGCAACAACAGTGACCGAGATACCGTGGGCGGCCTCGAGTTCTGCCTTGAGAGCATTCAGGGCGTCACCGCGCCGCGCCGTGATGATCAGATCGCCACCAAGGGCTGCGTGGATGCGCGCAAATTCTGCGCCGATGCCCGAAGAGGCACCCGTGATAAGGGCTGTATTGGTCATATGTGGTCCTGTTTGATAAAGTGGGGGGTGACGCGGCGCATCCTACCCCATGACAATAAGTTCGGAGACCTGCATGGAGGCGTTGTCCATCTCCAGAAACGGGGATTTTTCGGCGATGGCGCGGGCGGCGTCGATGTCGGCGGCATTCACGATGGAATAGCCCATCATCGGCGTGCCGATCTGGTCGGCCCCCAGCAGCGCGGTGTTTTTCAGCGGCTGTTGGCCTACGACCATATCAAGCCCCTGAATCCACGCCATGAAGCGTGCCATATGGGCTTTGCCTTCTTCGGGCGTCGTGGGCTGGCTGCCGCCGTGATAGGTCATGATGAACTGTGGCATGGGGATGGCCTCCTTTGGTTGCGGTCCGCGCAGGATAGGCCAGATCCGGCGCATCATAAAGGTCGCCACCGGTGTGGCGACCTTTGATGGGGTTGCAGCCCGCCTGTTTTAGCGGCGTCTGTCGCGCCGCGCTGACATCGGCTGGAATGCGACGCCGACATGGGCCTCGCAATAGGGTTTGCCGGTTTGCACGTTCAATCCGCAGAACCAGAAATCATCGGTCGCAGGATCACCCACCGGCCATTTGCAGGTCTTTTCGGTCAGTTCCATCAATGTGATCCGCTTGGCGGTCTTTTCGATTTCGCTGACTTTGGCCAAGGCCTCGGGGGAAATTTCATTGGCGGATGGCTGTGGCGGCAGGGGCTGTCCGGCGGGGATAATCGCACGGCGCGCTGCCGAGATCGGGATGCCGTTCTCGTCAAGCTCGAGAACCTCTTCCGCGTCATCCTCTTCTTTGGCCGCAGGGGGCGCCGTTTTTGGCACGGGCTTTTGCTTGGCGGGGGTCTTGGTGGCCACGGGTTTGGCTGCGGGCATGTCTTTTGCGCTCTTTGCTGCGGTAGTGGTGGTGCCTGCACGGTTGGAAAGCCCCAAGCGGTGCACTTTCCCGATCACGGCGTTGCGGGTCACTCCGCCCAGTTCCTTGGCGATCTGGCTGGCCGACTGGCCATCGCTCCACATCTTTTTAAGCGTCTCGACGCGCTCGTCTGTCCAGGACATTCAAATTCCTTTGAGTTGGTGGCGGGATGCGACTGTCACATCGGGCCTTGCCTATTTGTTCAATCACCTATTGTAAGCATTGCAAGACCGGATGTGAAGCGCATCTGGCCAAATGAAACGAGGTGCGGCAATGGATCAACAATCCGGGGGGAAACAGGTGGATATGGGGCTGCGCCGGTTCGGGCGGGTCAACTGGCTGGGCACATGGACGTTGATGCGTCGCGAGGTCAAGCGGTTCATGAATGTCTGGTCGCAAACCGTGATGGCGCCGCTGATCAACGCGGGGCTGTTTTTGATGATCTTTACCATCGCGATTGGCCCGCAGCGCGGTGATGTGATGGGGGTGCCGTTTATGACATTCCTTGCACCGGGCATTTTGACGATGACCGTGATCCAGAACGCCTTTGCCAATACATCGTCCAGCCTTGCCAGCGCCAAGGTGCAGGGCAATATCGTTGATACATTGATGCCGCCGCTATCTGCCGCGGAACTGGTCACGGGGTATATCGGCGGGGCGATTGCACGCGGGGCCTTGGTCGCGGTGGTGATCGCACTTGGCAGTTGGCTGTTTTTGGGCGTGGGGCTGGTGAACCCGTTCTGGGTGATCACATTTGTGCTGCTGGGCTCGGTTCTGATGGGCGGTCTTGGCATGATTGCGGGAATTTTCGCCAATAAGTTTGACCAGTTGTCGGCGATTTCGAATTTTCTGGTGACGCCGCTCGCGTTCCTGTCGGGCACGTTTTATTCCATCGATGCGCTGCCAAGCTGGTTGCAGACCCTGTCGCACGCCAACCCGTTTTTCTATATCATCGACGGGGTGCGCGTTGGTATGATCGGGGTCAGTGACAGCAGCCCGTGGACCGGATTGGTCGTGGTGGGCATAGCTTGCGCCATCGTGCTGGGCATCTGCTGGCGCTGGATGAAAACCGGCTACCGGCTTAAGGCGTAAGCACCCGTCTGGTGGTGCGGTTTGCCCATGGGCCTGCGCGAAATGTGATTGACATGGCGCGCTGGCGTTGGCACCCATTGGGCTTCGTTCTCCAGCAAAGGCTGACTTGCCATGATCCCATCCGTTTTGCCCACCTATGCGCGCGCGCCTTTGACCTTTGTAAAGGGTGAAGGCTCTTGGTTGTTCGAGGCCGACGGGCGACGCTTTCTGGATTTGGGTGCAGGGATCGCGGTGAATGCGCTGGGCCACGCAGCCCCCGCGCTGGTCGCCGCATTGACGGCGCAGGCACAAGAGCTTTGGCATGTGTCCAACCTTTACAACATTCCCGCGCAACAGAAACTTGCCGATGCGCTGGTGGATAAAACCTTTGCCGATACGGTGTTTTTCACCAATTCAGGCACCGAGGCCTGCGAGCTGGCGGTCAAAATGGTGCGCAAATACTGGTATGATAAAGGCGCGCCCGACCGGACCGACATCATCACCTTCTCGGGCTCGTTCCACGGACGCTCGGCGGCAGGCATTGCGGCAGCAGGTTCCGAGAAGATGACCAAAGGGTTCGGCCCGCTGCTGCCCGGCTTTGTGCATCTGGCGTTTGGCGATCACGCGGCCCTGACCGAGGCCGCGAAATCCCCCACCCTGGCGGCAATTCTCGTGGAACCTGTGCAGGGCGAGGGTGGTATTCGTCCGCTGCCAGATGCCTGCCTGAAAGGCCTGCGCGATCTGTGCGACGAACATGGTATCTTGATGATCCTCGACGAGGTGCAATGCGGCATGGGGCGCACGGGCAAGCTGTTTGCGCATGAATGGGCGGGGATCACCCCTGACATTATGATGGTCGCCAAAGGCATCGGCGGCGGCTTTCCTCTGGGCGCTGTTCTGGCAACTGAAAATGCCGCCTCCGGCATGGGGGCAGGCACGCATGGGTCAACCTATGGCGGCAACCCTCTGGCCTGCGCTGTGGGCGGCAAAGTGATGGAGATCATCGCCGACGATGCGTTTCTGGCCGAGGTGAACCGCAAAGCGGGACTTTTGCGCCAAAAACTCGAAGGGCTGGTGGCAAACCACCCTGACGTATTGGAGGCTGTGCACGGCGCGGGCCTGATGCTGGGCCTGAAATGCAAAGTGGCCCCCATTGATCTGGTTAATGCAGGCTATGCCGCGGGCATCCTGACCGTGCCCGCTGCCGACAATGTGGTGCGCTTGCTGCCCGCGCTGAACATTCCCGACGCCGACATCGACACGGCTGTTGCGCGCCTCGACCACGCCGCCGCCAGCCTGTCTTCCGAGTGAAAATATGCTGGGGGTCTGGGGGCTAGCCCCCAGCCTGTGGCCCGCCAAATGCGAAAAGATATAGATGACACATTTCCTTGATATCCACACGACACCGCAATCAGATCTTCACAGCATCATCCGCACTGCGCGGTCAATGAAAGACGCGCGCGCGGGGCTGTCCAAGGGCACGCTTGACGCCGATCAACCGCTTGCCGGACAAATGGTGGCGCTGATTTTCGAGAAACCATCAACCCGCACCCGCGTCAGTTTCGACGTCGGTGTGCGCCAGATGGGCGGCCAGACCATGGTGCTGTCGGGCACCGATATGCAGTTGGGGCACGGCGAAACCATTGCCGACACCGCACGGGTGTTATCGCGCTACGTTGACCTGATCATGATCCGCACATTCGAGGAGCAAACCCTGCTGGACATGGCCGAACACGCGACGGTGCCGGTGATCAACGGGCTGACCAACCGCACGCATCCCTGCCAGATCATGGCCGACATCATGACGTTTGAAGAACATAACGGGCCAATCAAGGGCAAAAAGGTAGTTTGGTCGGGCGACGGCAACAACGTGTTTGCCAGTTTTGCCCATGCGGCCAAGCAGTTTGATTTCGAGTTGGTGTTTACCGGGCCGGAGCCGCTTGATCCTGAACGCGCCTTGGACGGGCTCTATACCACCGAGCGCAACCCCGATATCGCGGTGCAGGGCGCCGATCTGGTGGTCACCGACACATGGGTGTCGATGCATGATCCGCAATCGGCACGCGAGCGGCGCCACAACCAGTTGCGCGGCTATCAGGTCAATGATGCGTTGATGGCAAAGGCCAAAGACGATGCGCTGTTCATGCATTGCCTGCCTGCACACCGCGACGACGAGGCCACATCATCGGTGATGGACGGCAAGCATTCGGTGATCTTTGACGAGGCCGAGAACCGGTTGCATGTGCAAAAGGCGATCATGCGGCATTGTTTGGGAAAATAGGTTGGCAGCCGCTGGTGACACCGGCTGCCCCTGGGATTTCTACCGGATCACATGCACGGCGCAATTTGCGTGCCGCACCACGCGGGATGCGGTGGATCCAAGGAACAGGTCGCCAAAACCGGGCCGGTGCGAGGCCAGCACGATGCAATCAATTCCGTTGCTATTGGCATAGTCGACAATCGAGCGCCCGGGGTGCCCTGTGATCAGCAGTGGCTCGCCGTCGGGGAGATCCTTGGCCGCGGCAAGCAGGGCTTTCTCGATGTCGTGCCGCATGTTTGACATGACACCTGACGGAATTTCGGCGGCTGCAAAGCTGGGTATGGTTTCAAGCACATGCATCACGGTAAATTTTGCCCCGTCACCGGCCAAAGCCCGCGCCACACGGTAGGATGCCTGCGTGTCGTGCTCGGCATCAAAGACCACCGGCACCAGAATATTCTTATACATTATCGCATCTCCCATGAGGTCACATTAAAAACTATATCCTGCACAATAGACCCAATGCGGCCATAATCCTTGACTTAGGTCAAGGGGGGGCAGTTCGGCGGCACATATGCGGGCGACTTCAATAAAACCGAAAACAGGCGGCCTCCGGCGGGAGTTTGATGGGACATAGAAAATCGCAAGGTCTCCGCCATTGGCTGCGGAGTATCAGACAAAGGCTGCGTGCAGCGCCCAGAAAATAACGCCCGACATTATTGCGGCCGCCGGCACCGTGATCACCCATGCTGCGATGATGGTCATAAAGTGCGAGCGGCGCACCAGTTTGCGGCGACGGCGTTCTTCGGGGGCGATGCGGGTGGCCTCGGGGCGGGCCGCTTTTGATTGGCGCAAGCGGTGTTCTGCGTGGTATTCGCGGAAGAAGCCGACCCCGAACACCCCGCCCACGGCGATATGGGTCGAGGATACGGGCAGGCCCAGCCAACTGGCCACGATCACTGTGATCGCTGCTGACAAGGCCACGCAATAGGCACGCATCGGGTTCAGTTTGGTGATCTGGCTGCCGACCATACGGATAAGTTTGGGCCCGAACAGGATCAGGCCGAACGAGATCCCGAAGGCACCGATGACCATCACCCAAAGCGGGATGTTCACTTTGCCCGCAAATTCGCCGAATTGTTCCGCGTGCACAATCGCGGCCAAGGGACCTACCGCATTGGCCACATCATTGGCGCCATGGGCGAATGACAGCAGAGCCGCAGATAACACCAGTGGGATTGCAAACAGCACCTTGAGCGATTTGTTGCGGTTCTCCAGACCTTCGGACTGGCGTCGCACCAAGGGGCGAGAGACCGCGTAGACCACAACCGCGATGGCCAGCCCGATCAGCATGGCGGTGCCCAGATCAACGGTGATGATCTTTTTGAAGCCCTTCATCGTCAGGTAGGTTGCAAAAACACCTGCCATGAGCCCGATCAGCACCGGCACCCATTTGCGTGCGGCGGCGATTTTGTCGTCTTGATAAATGATCGTGGATTTGATGAACCACAAAAACAGCGCCGCAATCACACCGCCGAGCACCGGCGAGATCACCCAGCTTGCGGCAATTGCCCCCATGGTGGGCCAGTTGACTGCCGAAAACCCCGCAGCGGCGATGCCCGCGCCCATCACGCCGCCCACGACCGAGTGGGTGGTTGACACAGGCGCGCCGACCCAAGTGGCCAAATTGACCCAGACGGCGCTGGAGATCAGGGCCGCCATCATCGCCCAGATGAACACGTCGTTGCCTGCCACGCTTTGCGGGTCGATGATTCCCTTGGAAATAGTGGACACCACGTCGCCACCGGCCAGCAGTGCGCCTGCACTTTCAAAGATCGCGGCAATGGCGATTGCCACCCCCATGCTCATGGCATTGGCGCCCACGGCGGGGCCCATGTTGTTGGCCACATCGTTGGCACCGATGTTCACCGCCATATATGCACCGACAGCGGCGGCGGCGACTACGACATAAGAGCTTGATGTGCCTACGAAAAATATGGCTGCTGCCAGTGCCGCGACAATGATGAAGGCCAAGGCGATGCCGATGCCCACCATCGGGCGGGCGGCAATCTGTGTGGCATATTCCACGCTTGCGATCCGGCCAAGGTCGCGGTCGAGCGTATGCCAATGGCGGTCTGTTTTTTCGTCGGTCATGCGGCCCCCCAGAGCGGATTCAAATCCATCGTGTCGCAAGGGGGGTAACGATGCGGCGCGCGCAGATCAACTGCGCGATTGCGATTGGCTGCTAGAACTTTTCCAGAAGTGACTTTAGCCCGTCATTATCGACCATTTCGGCGGCCTGCGTCGGCGAGACCCAGACCCGTTCGCGCTTGTTCGCTTCGGGATAGTTGTTGGCTACGCTGTCCACGGCCAGCTCGAACACTTGGGTTTCGCAGGGCACCGACATGCCGTTGTCATAGGTCTTGCGCGACAAAAACGAGCCGAGCGCGGTTTTGGCAACCTTGCCGGTCTTGATCCCGCCTTCTTCCCAAGCTTCCTGCTTGGCGGCCTGTGCGGCGGTCAGCCCGTCGATAGGCCAGCCCTTGGGCAAGATCCAGCGGCCCGACGAGGAGCTGATCAATAGCACCTCTTTGCCGCCCTTGGTTGCACGGTGACACAGTGCCGCCAGTTGCAATGCGGGCGGTCGTTGAAGGAGGGGACGAACCGCGTTCGTCCAAATAGTTTGGATCATAGAATTCATTGTAACCTGCCAATAGTCTTATTTTATTGCACTTTTGTTAACACAGGTGTTTGAAATATGCAACTCACGAGGGTGCGAGCGTCAGGTTCCGCGCGGTTTTGCGCGCAAGGTGGGGTCCGCTTGGGTCGGATCTTCGGGCCACGGGTGGCGCGGATAGCGTCCGCGCATGTCGCGCCGCACATCTGCATAGGATGTGGCCCAGAACCCCACGATGTCTTGCGTGACCTGCACCGGTTTTTGCCCCGGCGACAGCAGCACCACCCGCAGTGGGGTTTCGCCCACGGTCGGATGCACGGTTTGGCCGAACATTTCTTGCAGGCGCAGGGTGATCTCGGGGGCGTCGCCTGCATAATCAATCGGAATTTTGCGTCCCAAGGGTGTGGTGAAATGTGCCGGTGCGGCAGCGTCAAGGCGTTGGGTTTGCGCCCAGTCCAGCATCCCTCGCAGGGCTGGCAGCAGGTCAAAGGCTTTCCAGTCTGCCGCCGTCCGCACGCCTGTCAGATGCGGCAACAGCCAGGTCTCAAGAGTGTTCATCAGGCTGTCGGCGTCCATCGCGGGCAGGTCGCGGGCCAGCGCCACGCGCGCCCGAAACCTGTCTGCCGCTGCCGAGGGTTTCAGCCCCAGTTGCCGCACCCCGTCGAGCATGGCTGTCGCGATGGCCTCTGGCGGTGCATCGGGCCAGTTGCGGTCGTCGAGTGCCAGCGCCCCGAACCGTTCTTGGCTGCGTGTCAGCACCTTGGTGTCGCGCCGCGACCATGCGCAGATATCGTGCCATGCGATCTGGTCGGGAAAGCTGGCGCGCAGCTCGGCCTGGGTGATCTGCACAGCTTGACGCACGCGGGCCTCGCGGGTGTCGCCGTCCAGATCAGTCGCCACGATCAACCGTTGCCCTGCCAACGGATCAGCGGCGTCCAAAACAGCCCCTTTGCCGCCAGAAAGCACATAGCGCGGCGCGTCACCTTTGCGGCGCAGGCCGACGCGGTCGGGGTAGGCAAGGGCGGCCATGGCGGCCAGTGACATTGGCGGGCGCGCGCGTAACCCTTTGGACAGGCGCGGAATTTCGGCTTTGATAGCAGCCAGTGCGGCATGGTTCACCTGGCCCGGCCCGTCATAGCGCCCGCGCAGGGCTGTGACGCGCAGCGCCAGATCAACAGGCGCGCCGCGCAACGGGTCGCGCGCGGCCAGAAGGGCGGCCAAGGGGGCGGCCTGTTTGCCCGCACGCAAGAGCATATGCGCCAGACGCGGGTGCAGTGGCAGGTCTGCGATGGCGCGGCCATGGGCGGTGATCCGGTGATCGTCATCCAGCGCGCCGAGGGCCACCAGCAGGCGCTTGGCCTCACTTAGCGCGCCCGCGGGCGGCGGTGTGAGAAACGCCAGATCGTCGCTGCCCCATTGCGCCAACTCCAACGCCAGCGGTGCCAGATCGGCGGCCTCGATCTCGGCGGGGGCAAAGGCGGGCAGCGCGCCGTCTTCGCCTTTGGTCCACAGCTTGTAACAGGCCCCTGCGGCGACGCGGCCCGCGCGGCCTGCGCGCTGGGTGGCCTCTGCGCGGCTGACCCGTTCGGTAACGAGGCGCGACATGCCGGATGCAGGGTCAAAGCGGCCGCGCCGCGCAAGCCCTGCATCAATGACCACGCGGATATCCTCGATGGTCAGCGATGTCTCGGCGATGGAGGTGGACAGCACGATCTTGCGGCCCTGCGTCACCGGGGCGATAGCGGCGCGCTGGGCGGCAAAGGGCAGCGCGCCATACAGCGGTCGCACAGTGCAATCGGCGGGCAGGCGGTTGGCTAGCGCGGCCTCGACCCTGCGGATTTCACCCTCGCCGGGCAGGAACACCAAGACACCGCCCGTGGTCTGTGACACCGCGTCCGCGATCAGGTCAGCGGTGGCGTGTTCCAGCCGCACGGTCTTGGGGACCGCTTTGGGCAGGTGATGGGTGGTGACGGGATAGGCGCGGCCCTGCGACGTCAGGATCGGCGCGTCATCCAGCATTTGCGCCACGGGGGCGGCATCCAGCGTGGCGGACATCACCAGGATTTGCAGGTCAGGGCGCAGCACCGCGCGGATTTCCCAAGCCAGCGCCAAAGCCAGATCGGCGTTCAAACTACGCTCGTGAAATTCGTCAAAAATGATCGCGCCGATGCCTTTGAGGTCGGGATCGGACTGCAACATGCGGGTCAGGATGCCGTCGGTCACCACCTCGATGCGTGTCTTGGCGCTAACGCAGGTGTTGCCGCGCATCCGGTAGCCAACGCTTTGGCCCACAGGCTCATCCAAAGTCTGCGCCAAACGCTCGGCTGCGGCGCGGGTGGCAAGGCGGCGCGGCTCGATCATAATGATCCGGCCCTGCACATCATTTGCCTTGAGCATGGCAAGGGGCACGCGCGTGGTTTTACCGGCCCCCGGAGGCGCTTGCAGCACAGCGCGGCCATGGGCGCGCAGGGCGGCCACCAGATCGGGCAGGATGGGATCAATCGGCAGGGCGGTCATGGGATGGGTGTCGTGCGAATGGGGGCAGGGGTCAAGTGACATCCTGCGAGCGCTTGCACATCTGAGTGGGATTTGAACGGGGGTTAGCGGTGGCGGGAAACGAGGCGGTTTTTTGAACACTGACGGCAACAAGGAGCTACTTATGATTGTGAAAGTAACCAATTGATGTGACCAAGCCCAACCAACCGAGATTGAGGCGCGATGTGAGCTGGTGGGGCGACGTCCCGGCAGTTTCTTTTTTGGAGATAGGTTCGTTAAAAACCCTTCTCTCGCCATGGTTGACGATATGTTAGCGCTCACAAACGACCGTTTGTTGAACGCAAAATTCACCTAGGTCGCATGACCGCATTTGCCAACGGGCCCGTCGCCCAGACGTTCCGCACAAACAGAAAAACCCGACTGCGTTTGCAATCGGGTCATTCAATCTTCAAAACAAATCGCTGCTTACGCAGAAACCGCCTTGGCAATCTCTTTTTTCACTTTCAACGCATCAGCGGAAAGCTCTGCATCTTTGGACTTTGCGAAAAACGCGTCCAAACCACCGCGGTGGTCAACAGTGCGCAATGCAGCGTTGGAGATTTTGAAACGGAACGAGCGCCCGAGGCTTTCGGACATCAGTGTCACGTCTTGCAGGTTCGGCAGGAACCGGCGACGGGTGCGGTTTTTGGCGTGGCTGACATTGTTGCCAGACATCGGGCCTTTTCCAGTCAATTCGCAACGGCGCGACATGTTGTAATCCTTGTCTTAACGGGCGCTTTGGCGGATCGGCCACCTGCGCCTTTTTCACGGGCTTGGACCTCGACAAATGCGGGGTCATGAATTCGGTCTTCGCGATTTAGGAGGATTCCCGACCCGCGTCAACCCGCATCGCCAATAGATCGGGTAAAATCGCCCGAGGGTGTCAGCGGTGGTGTCGGGTCAGTATCGGATTTCCATCAGGGTCCACAACACCAAAGCAGGCAGGATGGGTCAGTGACCGGGAATTTGACGCGGTGTCACGGTCCTTTGCGGCGCTCTTCACGCCGGCGCCTTGGGGGGTTTTCCGCCATCCTACAAGAAATTTGTCCTATTTTGGCCCCGCGATGTCGATTTGGACCGCCCCCATGCGTCTATGTTATATGAAGGGGGACAGACCCGTGCCCCAAACCCGTAAAGGAAACGCGATGCAATATATGTGCTTGATCTACACAACAGAGGGCCAGGGCCCGCAGCCAAATACGCCCGAATTCGGGGCGTTCATGCAAGGTTACCAGGATTTTACCGCGAAAATCCGCGCTGATGGCAAAATGGTGGCGGGCGATGCGCTGCAACCCTCGACTACGGCCACCACGGTTGCGGTGCGGGCGGGCAAAACCCAGATCACCGACGGGCCGTTTGCAGAAACCAAAGAACAACTTGGCGGCTATTACCTGCTGGACTGCACCGATCTGGACGAGGCGATGTCTTATGCGGCGATGATCCCCAGCGCGGCTTTCGGGCGGATCGAGGTGCGCCCTGTCATGGTCTGGGATACCTAGGCCCCGATGATACCGCCCCCGGCAAATGCCGCGATCACGGCTGTGGTCCGCGACCATTGGGGGCGGATATTGGCCGCCCTTGTGAAAACCTTTGGCGATTTCGCCTTGGCCGAGGATGCGTTGCAGGATGCTGCACTTGCCGCGATGCGCACATGGGGGGATACCCCGCCCGCAGCCCCCGATGCATGGTTGATCACAACCGCCAAGCGCCGCGCGCTGGACCGGTTGCGGCGCGATCAGACCTTGGCGCGTAAAACGCCCGAAATTGCGTATTTTCTGCAACACCAACAGCCTGACCCCGCAAAGGAGGAGCCCATCCCCGATCAACGTCTCGAGATGCTGTTCACCTGCTGCCACAGCGCGCTGGATGAAAAGACGCAGATTGCGCTGACCCTGCGCACGCTGGGTGGGTTGACGGCCGAAGAAATTGCCGATGCGTTTCTGGATAGGCCCGCCACAATGGCGCAGCGTCTGTCGCGCGCACGCACCAAAATCAGGGTCGCGGGCATCCCCTATGCGGTGCCTGATGCGCACGCCTTGCCCGCCCGTCTATCGGCTGTGATGCGGGTGATTTACCTGATTTACACCCAAGGACACGCGGCGCGTGCGGGCGAGGCCCTGATCAGGCGGGGGCTGACGCGAGAGGCGATCCGCTTGGCTGAAACCCTTGTTTTGCTGGCCCCCGACGCGCCCGAACCTGCGGGGCTGCTGGCGCTTTTGTGGCTCAGCGATGCGCGCAGTGCCGGGCGCACGGATGCGGGCGGGCGCATGGTGCCGCTGGAGACGCAAGACAGGTCCATGTGGGACCACGCCCAGATTGCCAAGGCGGATCAGATCCTGAAATCTGCCCTAATACGCAAGGGCATCGGACCCTATCAGTTGCAAGCCGCGATTTCCGCGCTGCACGCGCAAAGCCCCACGTGGGACGCCACCGACTGGCCACAGATCGCCGCACTTTATGCGCTATTGTTGCAGGTCGAACCCTCGCCGGTGGTGGCGCTGAACCATGCGGTTGCGGTGTCTTACGCGCAATCGGCGGCGGCGGGGCTGGCGTTATTGACGCCGCTTGCAAAGCCTTTGGCGCAATATTCGCACTATCACGCGGCCAAGGCAGATGTTTTGCTGCGCGACGGGCAGCACATTGCGGCAGCTGATTGTTTCCAAATCGCGATCAATCTGACCGAAAACGATGTGGTGCGGGATTTTCTGCGCGCCAAGGCGGCCCGCTTGCGCCCGCATTAGGTGCGGGCGGCGCGCTGGTCCAGCCGGTCGATCAGGTCGCGCATATAATCCGCATCGTCCAGCCGCGCCTCACGGTGTTCGGCTAGAATCGGGGCGGCGCGCGGCGGATCATCCAGCGCCATGCGCTGCACGATCCCCGATTTACCCGCACGGCGCAAAAGGGCCGTGGCCGGATGCCCGCCAAACCCCAGCCGCGCAATCTGGATGCGTGGGAATACCTCGGTGATCATCTGCGCGTTGACCAGATCAAGCGGGCGAAACGGGTCGGCGATAATCACGCCCTGCAAACCCGGCTTGGCATAACTCACCAGATCGCCCAGCTTCTGGTCGTAATCTTGCGCGTCACTGCGAAACCGCGCGTCAAACGGCACAACATCAGGATGGATCGAAAACTGCGGTGAAATCGCGGTGGCGAACTTGGCGCGTGCGCTGCGTGCAAAGCGGAAGGCACCGTAGCCACCCATTGAAAACCCCAACATATGGACAGCATCATAATGTGGCCCCAATATCTTGAGAGCATTGTCCAGCGCCATGGTGTCGGGATTGATGAACCAGTCGTTGCGGCAAGTGGCGATGCATAGCTGTGCAAACCCGCGCGCCTTGGCCGATTGGCTGAGCGAGACAGAGTTGAAATCCTTGCGTCCGGTTTCGCGAAAACTAAACGTCACCAGCAGGCGCGCGGCATCGCCGTTAAACAAGGTGGCGCGCAAATGCGTGCCGCTGAACACCAGATCGCCCGTCTTGTTATCGCCCGTCTCATTCATGTGTTTGCCACCACCTGTGCCGCCGCCGCGGCGGGGGTTTTTCGCCCCGCGGCCACGTCTTGTTCCAATCGGGTCATACGGGCCTGCAAATCGGGATCGGCGGTAAGCCGCGCCAAAAGCTGCGCCTGCACCTCTTGCGCAAACCAATAACGGGCCTGATCCGCGCGGGTGGTCTCCCACAGATTATTGTCACGCCGCCACGCCACAAGGGTTTGAATGTCGTCCCATGCGGCGGTGATGCCAATTGTTTCCAATGCCGAAACAGTCATCGCCTTGGGGAAACCGTCAGGGTCTTGCGGCCGCTTGCGCAACAGCCGCAGGGCACCAGCATAGTCGGCACAGGTGCGCATGGCTTGCGGTTTCAGATCGCCATCGGCCTTGTTGACCAAAATCAGATCGGCGATTTCCATGATGCCGCGCTTGACGCCTTGCAATTCGTCGCCCCCCGCGGGCGCCAACAATAGCAAAAACACATCCGCCATCTGGGCCACGACTGTCTCTGATTGCCCGACGCCGACTGTTTCAATCAGCACGATGTCATAGCCCGCAGCCTCGCACAGGGCCACCGCCTCGCGGGTGCGGCGCGCCACGCCGCCCAATTGGGTCTGGCTGGGCGAGGGGCGGATAAACGCCAGCGGCTCGCGCGCCAACAGGTCCATGCGGGTCTTGTCGCCCAAAATCGAGCCACCCGATCGGGCCGAGCTTGGGTCGACCGCCAAAACCGCCACGCGCAGCCCGCGCGCGGTCAGCATCATCCCAAAGCTTTCGATAAAGGTCGATTTGCCAACCCCCGGCGTGCCCGACAGGCCGATGCGCAAAGCCTGCCGCGTGGTGCCCAAAGTATCCAAGAGCGCCATCGCCTGCTCGCGGTGATCGCTGCGGCCGCTTTCGACCAAGGTAATCGCACGGGCCAGTGCGCGCCTGTCGCCTGCCACAACCCCTGCGGCCAGTGCCGCGATGTCAACCGGTTTTGTCATGCTGTCATGTCTAGGGGGGCTGCGGGGCGGACGCAATCACACAAGCAGCAGACTTGTGCGGCAAAGCGCGGCAATGCTATGATTTTGCAACAGAACACCGGAGAACCCTATGAAAACACCGCTTCATTTGTGGATTGTCGGCCTGGTCTCGCTGCTGTGGAACGCGGGCGGCGCCTATGACTATGTTATGATGCAGATGAAAAATCAGGCCTACCTTGCGGTGATGCCGCAGGTGCAGCGCGATTTTCTGGATGCGGCACCGGTCTGGTTTGACGGGCTTTGGGCGATCGGGGTGTGGTTTTCGCTTTTGGGATCGGTGCTTTTGCTGACCCGCTCGCGGCTGGCGCGCACCAGTTTCGGGCTGTCGTTTCTGGGGCTTGCGGGCGCTGCGATCTACCGGTTCGGGGTGGCATCGCCATCGATGCTACAGGTCACACCGCCCGAAATGCTGGCGTTCTCGGGGGCTATCGCGGTGGTGCTGATCTTGCTCTATGTCTATGCCAAGGCGATGACGCGGGCAGGGGTCCTGCGCTAGCTGCACTTCTGCGTCGCAGTGGAGCTGAACTGCTTGTAACGGGTCCAGAATGCTTCGCTTGATCTGCCGCTGGACTGGCGGGCGTCTTGCGCCAGTTGCGGGTCTTCAAAGAAGGCGGCAGCCCGGCGCTGCTCGGAGCGGCTTAGCGTCTGATCGGCGGCTTGCTGGACACATGAACACAACGATGACGAGGCCGCGTTGCGGTCGGCTTTCATGCAGGCCTTGCCCACATCGCCGGTCACACGGGTCCCGCAGGCCGTCACGAAAATAAACGCCGAAATCACAAAATATTTGCCCATGCCACCACCTGTTATCACACGCCGCCCGTGACCGGGTCTGTGGCGCCACTGCTTTGCAAGACAGTAACAGAGGGCAGGGGGGGCGCGCAATTCAAATGGTTGTGGGGTGGGCAATTGCCGCGAAAGTTGTTTGGTGCGCGAAAATTGAGATAGGTTTGCGCCTGCCATGGCAGCGTCGATTGCGCGAACACCCTAGACCTTTTCACCTGTCTTTGCGTTCGCGCGGGTCACCGGCATCTCAAAACACATGTTTCAGATATACCAGAAACGGATCGAGGGCTGCGGGGTTAGCGTTTTCGGGGTAGCGGGAGATGTAGGAAAACCCGTATTTTTCATACATGTTCAACATGCCTGTGTTGCCCTTTACGGTATCGGCGTAAATCTCGCGGCAGCCCATGTGCCGTGCCTCGGCGATGCGCGCTTCAAAGAGCTGCCGGCCCAGCCCGTGGCCTTGTGCATCGGGGCGCACATACATGCGTTTCAACTCGGCGGCGTCAGGCCGGATCAGCCGGATCACACCACAGCCCACCAGCGCGCCGTCCTGTGCCGTGGCCAACAAGAGGCGTCCGTTTGGCGGCAAAAGATCATCCAGATGGGCCATCGTGTCAGCCGCCAGATCGGTGGCGGACAATCTTGGCCCCCCGACCGCGACGACCTTGTCGATCATGATCTGGTAATAGTCGGTCATCAGCGCCTCAAAGCCCGCAGGATCCCGCACTGTTGTGACAAATTCCAATCTATGGGTCATGTTTTCCTCCGGCCACCATCGGCTTAATCTTGCGTCCACGATTGCGCTTCGGCGGCTTTCGCCTTGAGCCACAGGATATCAAATCCGGCGATGACGCGGTAGCCCTTGGCAAAAGCGGCTTTGGCCTGCGCGTGGCTCAACCCGACACCGGCCAAGGGGATCGCTGCGGCATTGGCCGCCGCTTCGATCTTGCTGACTGCGGCGATGAAGTCGGGGTGCTCGAATTGCCCCGAAATGCCCAAGGCGGTCGAGAGGTCGAATTGCGCCGGTGTGATCAGGTCGATGCCGGGGACCGCACATATTTCGGCAATGTTCTCAACGGCCTCGGCGGTTTCAATCAGCAGGTTGCACACCAGATGCCCGTCAACCGCCGCGAGATAATCGCCCATTGCCACCCCCCAGCGTGAATGGGCGATAAACGGGCCAAAGCCGCGCACACCGTGGGGCGGGTAGCGCATAGAGGCCACGGCCGCACGCGCATCATCCGCGCTGCGCACCAGAGGGAACACAATGCCCTCGGCCCCCAGATCCAGCACCCGTTTGACCTGGGCTGCGTCATTTTCGGCCACCCGCACCAAGGGCGCGCACTGCGTGCCTGCGGTGGCGGCAATCATTGCGTGCGCCGAGGCGTAGTCAATCGCGCCATGCTCCAGGTCAATAATCACGCTGTCGCTGCCTGCGGCGGCCAAGGCTTGGGTCACGGTGGCAGACGGAATGGTGCAGATGTGCTGCGTCAGTCTGCGGCCCGGCTCTTGCAGTTTTGCTTTGAAACTCAGTGGTGATGTCATGGTGGCTCCTTGAGGGTCTAGCGGGTGAGGTTTTCGCCGGTGGTGCTGGCCGCAATGCTCACAAGGCCGCCCGCGGTCAACCCGCAGGATCTGATCATTGCTCGCGAGACCGGATTGTCGGATGCGACGTTTTCGGTGGCGTGGGTCCAGTTGAACCTGCGGTGGCTTTCGCGCAGCACCAGGGCATTAGCCAGTTTACCCAAACCTTTGCCACGCAGCGCCGGCGTGACGGACACCATGCCGGCAAAGACATATCTGCCCAATGTGCAATCGGGGTGATAGCGCATGGTGGCAGAGGCGGTGGCGACCACCCGATTGCGCGCGTCCTTGATGGCGACGGTCAGGACCGGCACCGCCTCCGAGCGCATGAAGTAGGCGGGGTAGGGCGACACGCCGGTGGCCGCATTCAGGGTCTGGATTTCGGTGATCTCAACGTCGCTGGGCCGGTCATGGTAGATCACCGTTGAATCCTCGGGCAACGGGGCCGCAGCCGTCACCGTCTTGCAAGCCGCAAGCACCTGATCGGCGTCGCCAACCAGCGCATCCCACGCGCGGGTGTCCCACTCGGGGCCAAGGTTTTGCCGGATACCGGCGCGCATCTCGTCCGCGTTGACCAGCGGAAATCCGACCATGCGGTCTTGGGCGGCGATTTGTTTGATAGCGTCCCAACCGGTTTTGTCGGGCTCCAGAAAAGCCATGACGCGCGCCGCATTGACCCATGCAGGGGTCAGGGCGGTTTGGGCCTGCCTGTCGCGGATGTTTTTCTGTGCGGCAATCGCGGCGGGTGATCCGATGAAATCTGTCATGTGACGGTCGGGGTCTTGGTTTTGGTTTTGGTTTTCTGCGGGACCATGGCGTGCGGTTCGGGGCACCCAACGGTGTAAATTCTCAGGGGTGGGTGGCTGATCTGTGTCATTTAGGTCACCAAGCCCAGTTGCCGCGCGATGCTGGCGCTGTCGTAATAGTCGCGCCCCTCCACGACCTGATCGCCCTGCACCCGCATGACGCTGCAATAGCGGACCTCCATTCTGCGCCCCGATGGCGCGAAGGTGCCAAGGCTGGAGCGAAGCGGTCCGGTCTGGGTGCCGCGATTGAGAAATTCGACCACCGCCCAATCGCCCTCAATGATGACGCGCACAACCTTGACCTCGCCGTCGGGAAAGGCGGTGCGCCAGCGGTGGTAGTCTTGGATGTAGCCCGCTTTGCCGCCCAGATATTCGCCGCGCGCGACATCCTCAAAGTGGCAATCGTCGGCGATGACAAAGGCGCCGCGGTCGGGGTCGCGCAGGTCCCATGATTCGTGGAACTGGCGCACGATGGTCTCGATGTGGTCGCGTGATGGTGCTGGCTTTGGCATGGTCTAGTCTCCGGCGACCTGGGCTGCGTAATCTGCGGCATCAAACCAGCCGCGCGAGGCTTTCACCTTGCCGCCTTCATCAAAATCCCATTCCTCCCAGCCCGAGATTTTCAACGGGTTTTTGGTCTCGGCGTGATGCCCGGTAAAGGTCCACAGATAGGCTGCGTGATCGCCCGCGCAGCGCACCAAATCGCACACAAGGTTCAGGTCCGGCACATCGGCGTAAAATCCGGCGGCCATTTCGGCCACGCCGCTGCGGGTCAGGTAGGGGGGGCCGCCATTGATGATGACCTGCCCGTCCTTGGCGTAAAAGCTGGCGACTTTTTGCGGGTCGGCACTGTTCCATGCGGCGGTATAGGCGGCTGCGACAGATGCAGCGGTTGCGTGTGATATTGGCATGATGCCCCCCCCTCGTTTGATGGTTCAGATGAACCATAGGCAGGGCAGGATTGGCCGCGCTACACGGCGTGATAAAAAAATATAAAGCGGCCGTCAGGCGGGGGTTTCGAGACCGGCGGCGATGCGGAAATGGGTGGTGGCCCGCGTGATATAATCGGGATTATTGGCCAGCCAGACCCCCGAGAGCCGCGCCTGCACAAGTTTCGGGGCGAGGGTATTAAGGCGTTGAAAACTTTGGCGGGCCTCGGCTACGCGCCCTGCGCCGACATAGGCAATGGTCGCCAAAACCAGCGGCGTTGCGGCGTTTGTGGCCTCCAGCAGTGCATCTTGTGCGCAACTGACCGCCTCTGGATAGGCGCGCGCCGAAAAATGCACAAAGCCCAAGGCGGCCAACATCGAGCCACGCGACGGGTCAAACGGGCTCAGCCGCAGGGCCATTTTTGCCAAGGGCAGCCCGTCGGATGTGGTGCCATGGGTCGCCTCATAGAGCCCCGACCATGCCAGTGTGATCGCGCAATTGGGGTTGATCTGGCGGGCAAGACGCAGCTCGGACAGGCCCTCGTCGGGCTTGCCTGACATGAACAGCAACTGCGCGCGAAGCCTGCGTGAATGGTGATCCATCGGGTCGATCCCGAGCGCCTGTTCTGCTGCGGCCATGCCCTGCGCAAGAGTGGCGGGGATCGACCGCGTCGTGGCGTGATAAGCATCCCACCAGTTCAGCCATGCGATGGTGCGCCACGCCAGAGCGGATTGCGGATCAAGCGCCAGCGCCTGTTTTGCCGCCGCCAAGCCTGCCTCGCGCGGGGCACGGTCATAATCCATGTCGCCCGCAGATACGACCGCCCATGCCTGTCGCGCCAGCCCGTGTGCGGTCACGTTTTCGGGCGGGGACAGGCGCAGCCGTTCGGTTTCGACCCGGGCGATTTGCGGCACCAGACAGGTGACCAGACTATGCGCGATCTGGTGCTGGACCTCGAAATGGTCGGTCAGGTTGGTGTCGAAGTGTTCAGCCCAGACCTGCCCGCCGTGCAGGGCGTCGATCAACTGGGCGGTCACGCGCACCCGTCCGCCCGCCGCCCGCACCGATCCTTCCACGACATAGCGCACGCCAAGTTGTCGCGCCACATCGCGCAGGTCACGCGGCACCTCGCGAAACCGCGCCGCAGAATTGCGCGCGACGACAAACAGGTCCTTGAAGCGGGCAAGCTCGGTGGTGATGTCTTCGACGCAGCCATCGGCGAGCCAGCCGATATCGTGCTGGCCGCTCAGGTCCGAAAACGGCAGAACGACAATTGAGGGCCGATCCGGGATGGGCGGGGCGGGCATCGCGCCGGCGGGCGGGGCGGGCTGTCTCAGGGCCAGCCCGAATTTGAACCCGCGTCCGGGCACTGTGACGATGGCCTCGGGGCACAGCGCGCGCCGCAGATTGGCGATTTGCACGTTCAGATTGTTCTCGCCGACAATGGTATCGGGCCAGACCTGCAACATGGCCTCGTCGCGGCTGATGATACGGTCGGGGGTTTTGACAAGCACTGCCAAAAGATCAAAGGCACGCGCCCCCAAAGGCACCGGCGTGCCGGTGCAGGTCAGCTGCCGCGTCAGCAGGTTCAGCTCAAAATCACCAAAACAGAAGATATGCATCGGACCCCGATCAAATGCAGCGTCCAAGTTGCTGCGCCATATGTGCGTGAAGAAAAACTTTACCGTATCCGGTATTAATTTCAAGGCAGGCGGCGCGCGGGCCTGTCGCGCGGCGAAAGACTGAGTTGACGGGGATCCTTGCGATGCCGCAGCCATCGCCCTTGGTGCGGATGAATGGCTGCTTATTGCGGTTGCGGCGGGCTGTGTTGTGCTGCGCCGCGCGCAATGGCATCTGAAAACCTGCAAGACGCAGGGTGATTGTTTGCGGAGGCTGGCCTGCGGAGTGATCGCGGGCGGGTGTCTGGCCGGGTGTCTGGCCGGGTTGGGGGCAAACCGGTCGGGGGGTGCCCTTTGACACAACGGTCGCGCGGGGCCTCGCGCCGCGCCATTGTGCTTGCAAAACCCGCCATCTCACGCCATTGACAGTCAACCCGATCTCCAAAGGCGCGCACCCGATGACTGACCTCGCACATATCCGCAATTTCTCGATTGTGGCCCATATCGACCACGGTAAATCGACCCTTGCCGACCGGTTGATCCAAGAGACCAACACCGTGGCCCTGCGCGATATGAAAGCGCAGATGCTTGACAGTATGGATATCGAGCGCGAGCGCGGCATCACCATCAAGGCCAACACCGTGCGCATCCAATACAAGGCGCTGAACGGCGAGATGTATACCCTCAACCTGATCGACACCCCCGGTCACGTCGATTTCGCCTATGAGGTGTCGCGCTCGATGCGCGCGGTCGAAGGCTCGTTGCTTGTTGTCGACAGCACCCAGGGCGTCGAGGCGCAGACCCTTGCCAATGTTTATCACGCGCTTGACGCCGACCACGAAATCGTGCCTGTCCTCAACAAGATCGATCTGCCCGCGACAGATTGTGACGCCGTTGCCTTGCAGATCGAAGACGTGATCGGTCTTGATGCCTCACAAGCGATCCGTGTTTCCGCCAAAACCGGCGTTGGGATTGTCGAGACTTTGGAGGCTATTGTGCACCGTTTGCCCGCGCCAAAGGGCGACGGCAACGCGCCTCTCAAGGCGATGCTGGTCGATTCATGGTATGACAGTTATCTTGGCGTTATCGTCCTTGTGCGCATCATCGACGGCCACATGAAGAAAAACGACCGCGTCAAATTCATGTCCAACGGCACAGTGCACCAGATCGACAAGATCGGCGTGTTCCGTCCGCAGATGATGGATGTGGAAACGCTTGGCCCCGGAGAGATCGGCTTTATCACGGCGTCGATCAAACAGGTGCGCGACACCCGCGTCGGTGACACGATTACATCGGAAAAGAAGGGTTGCGAAACACCGCTGCCGGGCTTTAAACCTGCGCAACCCGTTGTGTTCTGCGGGCTGTTCCCCGTCGACAGCAGCCAGTTCGAGGACCTGCGCGACGCCATCGACAAACTGGCGCTGAACGACGCCTCGTTTTCCCATGAAATGGAAACCTCCGCCGCACTTGGTTTCGGCTTTCGCTGCGGTTTCCTTGGGCTGTTGCACCTCGAGGTGATCCGTGACCGGATCGAGCGTGAATACGACATCGAGCTGATCACCACCGCACCCTCGGTCGTCTACCACATCCACATGCGCGACGGGACAATGAGCGAGTTGCACAACCCCGCCGACATGCCCGACATGACCCATGTGGATCACTTGGAGGAGCCGCGCATCAAGGCGACAATCCTCGTGCCTGACGACTATTTGGGCGACGTGCTCAAACTGTGCCAAGACCGCCGCGGCATCCAGATGGACCTAACCTACGCTGGCGCGCGCGCCATGGTTGTCTATGATTTGCCGCTCAATGAGGTGGTCTTCGACTTCTACGACAGGCTCAAATCGGTCACAAAAGGCTATGCCTCGTTCGATTACGTGCTGACTGGCTACCGCGAGGACCAGCTTGTGAAAATGTCCGTTCTTGTGAACGACGACCCCGTCGATGCGCTCTCGATGATGGTGCACCGTGACCGCGCCGAAGTGCGGGGCCGTGCTATGGTCGAAAAGCTCAAGGAGCTGATCCCGCGCCACATGTTCAAAATCCCGATCCAGGCCGCGATCGGCGGCAAGGTCATCGCCCGCGAAACCCTGTCTGCGATGCGCAAAGACGTGACGGCGAAGTGTTACGGCGGGGACGCCACGCGCAAACGCAAACTGCTGGACAAGCAAAAGGCGGGCAAGAAGAAGATGCGGCAGTTCGGGTCGGTCAATATCCCGCAGGAAGCGTTTATTTCCGCTCTTAAAATGGACAGCTAAAAGCTGGCCATTTTCAGAGCGCGTGCGGGGAAGGGAATGGCGCAAGCCAATCACGGCCGCACCCGGTGAGGATGGGGTGCCGGGGGTCGTCGGCTGGCACAAACCTATCAGATGATCAAATTACGCCATCAAGGCGTGATCGGGACAGCGCTTGTGATCAACTTGTCAAGCAGGTCGCCAAGACAACCGGATTACCCTGCCAAATTTCAAATTTGGCAGCGCCCGATCCACTTCTACCCAACGCAGTTCGCGGATGCGATGACGAGTTTCTTTCGGGAAACTATCCCAAGTGAGTGAAAGCCAAGCACTCAGGGCCTGGTTTGAGGATTGAACATCCTCGTGTCGGTGGTGCGATTCTGCCCTCTGTCGCCAGGTCATCCACAACAAGGTGTTGTGATGTGGGCTTGTTACTGCCTCGCGTCGATGAGCCGATCTCTACCCCCATCAGTGCCTGTCACCAGGATCGGTAGAGGTTAATCTGCCGCAGGCGCTAGCGTGACATCGAAATGCACATATAGGAACGGCTCGGTTACTTTCCCCGACAAGGCCATCCCATCCGGAAATGCGTCTGGCTGTTTCATTTGGTATTCCATCACCAGATCGTCGCGCACCCCAAAGACGGTATCTTGATCCAGATAGGGATCGTCGCTGGGAAATATCTCGGTCACAAGCGTTTTGAAACCCGGTGCTTTCACAATGTAATGCAGGTGCGATGGCCGCCACGGATGCCGCCCGCAAGCGCGCAGAATATCACCTACCGGGCCGCTGGTCGGGACCGTGTATTCCACCGGCTTGACCGTGGTAAACGCATAGCGACCATCGTCACCAACTGTCATCAGGCCGTGAAACGAAAACATATCCTGATCTGCGTCCTGACTGGCATAAAGCCCGTTCGGAGCGGTCTGCCAGATATCGATTTCAGCGCCCGCAATGGGGGTCCCGTCCGTGTCGCGAATGACCCCTTCGGCCAACAACATTGGCCCGCCAAAGTGCCGCTTCATATCGCCACCGACAGCCAAGGGCGGTGCGCCCGAGACATGGAATGGGCCAAGCACCGACGATGATGTCGACGCAGGGTCGGAATGCAGCATGTCCACCAAGGACGACAGTCCCAACACGTCAGAGGCCAGCACAAATTCGTGGTGGTCGTCGGTCTCGATTGCCGCGCATCCTTCCAGAAATGCGATCCCTGTGCGCCATTCATCATGGGTCAGGTTCACCTCGCGGGCAAAGTCATGCAGGTGTTCGACAAGCGACCCCATGACCTCGCGCATCCGGGGGTCCATTTGATCCGACATAGAGCCTTTGAAAACGTCCGTGATGTTGTCTTTGGTGACGTTGCGCATGACGGCAAACTCCTAGTTCAAAAGGGCAAGGCTGAGGATCGGGAACGCGATCAGGATAATCAATGCAATCAGCATCACAAAGGCGAACGGAAGCGCGCCCAAGAACACGTCTTTGAGCGAAATACGATCATCGTTGATCGTCGATTTTATGACAAAACAAGAGATCCCGAGCGGTGGCGTCAACAGCCCGATTTCCGCCCCGACAACCGTGACAATGCCAAACCAGATCAGCGACATGTCCATCGCCTCGACCAAGGGCAGAAACAGCGGCACAACGATCAGGATGATCGACGCGGTATCCAGAAGTGTGCCCAGAAACAGCATCAAAAGCACGTAGAGGATCATGATTTTCCAAAATGTCGCGTCATTGCCTGCCAGCAAATCCTGAAGCTGGTTTGGCAGGCCCGCCATGCCCAACATCCGGCTGTAGATCGAGGCGGCGGTGATCAGGAACAAAATTGCCGCTGTGATATGGCCGGTTTCCAGCAAGGCCTCCCAGAAGGTTTTCAAACTCATCGAGCGGCGCACGATTGCGATGACGAGTGCCACCAACCCGCCAGCAGCACCTGCCTCCACAGCGGTCAACCAACCGGTGTAAATCCCGCCCAGAACGACGGTGATCAATCCCAAGGTCGGCAGCGTCTTGGAGGCCACTTCGCGGCGCGACATCCATTTAGTATCTGCGACGGTCCGTCCCCCGACAAAACCGGGTGTAAAGCGGGCCATGAACCAGATCGCGACCACGTAGAACGCCGCGAGCATAATACCCGGAATGACCCCCGCAAGGAACATATCCCCGACAGATTGTTCGGCGACAAACGAATAGATGATCAACATGGCCGACGGCGGAATGATCATGCCGAGCACGGACGAGCCTGCCACAACACCCACAGCAAACCGCGGGTTATAATCCTGGGCCATCATCTGCGGCACCGACACCTTGGTAAAGACCGAAGCAGACGCAATCGACGATCCGGTGACGGCGGCAAAAACGGCGTTTGCCCCGACAGTCGCCATGCCGATCCCGCCTTTGACCTTGCGAAACCGCATGGTCATGACCTCGTAGATGTCGCGCCCCAGCCCCGCCTTGGACACGATCAGCCCCATAAAGGTAAAAAGCGGAATGGTGGCAAAGCTGTATTCCATCGCGCTGTCGCCTACCGCCACCTTCAGCAGGTTCAGCGCCAGAGTGAAGTTATCGCGCATCAACCAGATCGAAATCAGCGACACAGTGCCAAGGGCAACTGGAATATAGACGCCTGAATAGATCAGGAAAATAATCGCAATGACCGATATCAGGCCAATTTCAATCGGGCTCATGGTTGTGGCTCTTTGTGTTCGGGGATGCGGATTAGCTGTGGCCGGTCCTGTGCGGTGATGACTTTGAGCGTAAAAATGACGGACGACAATGCGCAGCCCGATGCGATCACAAGCTTGATCGGCCACCACGGTGCAGTGAACACACCGGGCACGCCAAAGTAGTCTTGCGTGTCCCACATTTTCAGGAATTCGGGGAACATGATGTAGGCGATCAGCCCCATGAATATGGCAGAGACCGCATTGATGATGCGCCGCAGGTTGGCTGTCAGTTTTGGCCTGCGAGTGTGCAGCAGGTTCAAAAACCCGTCCGAGCGGGTCAACCGATCAACCCGCACAACGTCGGCCAACTGCATGAAGACGATGAACACGACAGACAGTTGGACAATTTCATAGGTGCCTTTGAATGGCGCGTTGAACAAACCCCGCGCCACTACGTCGATGTTCAGGATTGCCACCAAGCCCAGAACCGAAACGGTTCCGGCGGCATTGGCGGCAATCGCTAAGGCGTTGGCGACCGCGGAGAGGCCGGCGAGTGCAGACTTGAACATGACCAAAGGCCCCTTTCCGAAGATCGCACAGAGTTTAGTTCTGGGTCCAGTCACGAACGCCGGTGAAGCCAGCCGCCCCAAGCTTGGCAAGGTAGGCATCAAGCATTTCGGTGCCCGCTTCACCATTCGCGTTGAGTGTTTCAACCCATTCCTGTGCGATGTTCGGCATGGCATTGGCCCAAGCCGCGCGATCGGCATCAGAGAGATCGATGATGGTTCCGCCCGCTGCAATATAGGCGGCTTCAGACGCGGCCGCCCGGTCCATTGCGATGCCCGCCAGACGGTCACGGTAATCGATGGCAACGGCTTGCAAGGTGTCTTTGACCTCGTCGGGCAGACCATCCCAATAGTCTTTGTTCACCGTCACGGTCTTGGTGTTCACCGCACCCAGATCAGCGCGCAGCATGTATGGTGCGACTTCGGAAATCTTGAATGTCGCCGCGGCCTCTGGCCAAAGCATCGCAGCATCCACCAGTCCGGTTTGCAGCATGTTGTAAAAATCGGTCAACCCGCCGCGCACGCCAGCCGCATCCGTGATACCTTCAAGATACCGCAAATTCATGCCGGCACCTGCAACTTTCTTACCTTCCAGATCGGCCAAGCTGCTTACAGGGGTCGTGGAAAAGACCTCATAGCTGTTCAGCACAACACCTGTCGCCAAGTAGACTTGGTTCTGGGCGGCAAATTCATTTTGCATCGCGGGGAATTCGCGGGCGATTTCATCAACCGCGCGGGCCACAGCGCGGGCATCGGATGAAACGAAGGGCGTTACGGCAGCGAGGCCTTGGCTGGGCAGTTTCGAGGAATGGAAAATCGTCGTCACGATACCGATATCGCCCAGACCCAGTTGCACACCTTCCAGCACGCCCCTTGGCTTGACGATCGAGCCACCGTAGTTTTCCTGCCAGCTCATCTGATAGTTGCCGGTTTCAGCGAGGCGACGGTCAACTTCGGGAATGAAAAAGTCGGTAAATTCGCTCACCCATAGCGCGCGCGCCGGATAGCCGTCAATTACAACAGCGGAAATAGTTTCCTGCGCCATCACAGGCAAAGCTGTGATTGTCGCCAGGGCGGCGCCCATCAGGCTGCGTTTTGTCCAGTTGATCATGTGTTTTCCTCCCAGAAAATCGGGCATATGGCCCGTGTTGTTTGCTAGTTCGTTTTCACCCAATTTACCGTCAGGTCAGTGCCCGCTGCCTCAAACAATTTGGCAATGGCGCAATATTTGGCGGTTTCTTGGCCCACCTTTGTCAGCTCGTCCTGACTGGCGGATGTCGTGCAGTTCACCGTGAGGGTCACTGCGGGAAACGGCACGTCGATCTCTTCCTCCAGAAGAACGCCGCGTCGGTCGAATTGACAGGCGGCATCGATTGTCACCACGCCCAGATCCACACCCAAGCGGTGCGCATTTTTATGGCCGATCACATTGGTGCAGGCGATCAAGGCGGTCATCGCTGTTTCGGTCGGACTTGGCCCCAGATTGGTGCCACCGCGCTCTATCGGCTCATCAATTACGACATTCAGGTCGCGCACGGGAATTTCGGTGCGGGCATGGGTCGGGCATTGCGCGGTTGTGCGATACGTGACGACAGTTTTCATCTTGATGGCCATTGGGGTCCCTTCCTTCAGGCGAAGCTGCAAACTTTATCGAATGGGAAACGCGGTAATTTTTGAAACAGTGCCGTTTCATCCGCGTAGCCGATGTTGCACAGAAAATTGGATTTCAGCGACGTGCCCGCGAAAAACTCTTGATCTACGATGGCGTTCGAAAACCCCGACATCGCGCCAATATCCAGGCCAAGCGCGCGGGCAGCCATCATGAAATAGGCCCCCTGTAGTGTGCCATTGCGCAAGGCCGTATCGGCACAATATTCCGGATTGCCATCAAACAAGTGGCGGCGGTCTTCGTGCGGGAAAAGAAACGGCAGTTCCTTCCAGAAATCCATGTCATGCGCGATGATTGCCGTGACAGGCGCAGCCATCATTTTATCCACATTTTTTGGCTTGAGAGATTTGGCCAGACGTGCCTTGGCCTCCGGTGTTTTCACAAAGACAAAGCGGGCCGGCAGCGTGTTCATGCTGGTCGGGCCATTGATTATGATGTCGTATAGGTCTTCCAGAATCCCCGGCGGAATCGGCTTGTCTGTCCATGCATAATGCGAGCGCGCGTCCCGCAAGATCAGATCAATGGCATCATCCGACAACCGGTCGATCCGCGCGCGCAAAGCACGGTGATCGGCCTGTGCCTTGGCCCGTAGCGTTTCCAGATCTTTTCCGGTTGGCGCGTTCATTGGGCGGCCACCGAAGCGGTATGGTCTTTTTCGTCGACGACGGGATTGGAGCAGATGCCAATGCTTTCGATCTCGATCTCGATAATGTCTCCGGGCACCAGCCAACGCGGTTTGGGTTTTTTGGCGTGACCGACACCCGGCGGTGTGCCCATGGCGATCAGATCGCCGGGCTCAAGCGTGGTATATTGCGAAATCGTGGCAATGGTTTGCGCAACAGACCAAATCATGTTGCCGGTGTTGGACGATTGCAAAATCTCGTCGCCCACACGGCTTTCGATCTTGAGCCCGCTGGCACCTGCTGGCACCTCGTCGGGGGTGACGACGAAAGGCCCGATCGCACCTGTATTGTCGAAATTTTTTCCGGGCGTCCATTGATGTGTTTTGCGCTGGTAGTCGCGCACCGATCCGTCGTTGAACACCGTATAGCCAAACACATGATCCAGCGCGCGGGCCTCGGTAATATGACGCCCGCCCTTGCCGATCACGATCATCAGCTCGGCTTCATAATCCAGATGGTCCGAGCAAGTTGGACGCACCAATGGGGCCCCCGCCGCCATGATCGAATTTTTGCCACGCATGAACAGCGCGGGATAATCGGGGATGTCGTAGCCGCCCTCTTTGATGTGATCGATATAGTTCAGGCCAAGGCAAATAATTGTCCCGGGCTTTGCGACCGGCAAGGCGGGCGTGATCGAGGCCAGATCGACACGCGGCGCATCGGCCATTTGCCCGATCACCGATTCGATCAGCGCTGGCGCCTGGATTAGTCCCATCAAATCATCACCGACAGCGGCGTTTAACGCTGTTAGATTAATGGCTTTTTCGCCCTCGACCGCGAATACCGCAGTGCCGTTTGATGTTTTGCCTACCAGAAACTTCATAAATGTCATCCTTGCCAGTTTTGATAAATTCTGCCTACAATAATGCTACATGTCAATAAATATCGATATTTTTAGGGAGCACGAAATGGTCGCTTGGTCGGATTACAAATCAGATGCGAAACGTCGCGGTGCCTTGGCGCTTGAACTTTATATAGCCCAAAGCACACCCGCGAAGACCCCCGAAGACGTCAAGGCCGCGTTGCACGATCACCTGGCATATCAAGCCTCCCTGGAGGCCTCGGGGCAGCTTGCATTGGCCGGTCCGATGTCCGACGAAACAGGTGAACACATGCAGGGGATAGGCCTGATCATTTACCGCGCCGACAGTCTGGACGCTGCGCGCGTTTTGGCCGAAAATGATCCGATGCATAAATGCGGTGCACGCAGTTTTACCCTGCGGCGCTGGCTGATAAACGAAGGGTCGTTGAACCTGTCGGTCGGGTTGTCGACCAAGACTGTCTCTTTGACTTAAATCGCTATATAGGTGCTGAGCATGAATATGATCGATGACACCGGCGCAAAAGAATCTTCCGCAACGCGGGGCGCCTACCTGACGCTGCGCGACATGATTTTAACCGGTCAACTGCCAGCGGGGCAAAAGCTCAAGATCGAGCAATTGCGCGGCATCCTCAAGACGGGTGCGTCACCGGTGCGCGAGGCGCTCAGCTTGCTGACCTCGGACATGCTGGTTGAACGTATTGATCAACGGGGGTTTCGCGCCGCGCCCGCGAGCAAAGCCAACTTTGACGAAATTCTTACGCTGCGTTGCACGCTCGAAGACCTTGCTTTGCGCCAATCCATCGCCAATGCATCTCCTGCCTGGGAGGAACGCCTGGTGCTGTCACATCATCATATGAAGAAAGCGGCGGGGCGCGACAGCGCGGTTTTTGAAGAGGCCCACAAAATCTTTCACATGGCTTTGCTCGCCAATAGCGGATCGCCGATGCTCGAACGGTATTGCGCCCAGTTATACGATCTCAACATCCGCTACCGGTATCTTGCGGCGGCCAGCAGCAGCTACAAAAGCCGTGATGTCTCGGCTGAACACGCAGTAATTCTGGAGGCCGCCGTGCAGCGTGACGCGCAGGCCGCATCTGAAAGCTTGCTCAATCACTATCGGCGGACCGGGGAGTATCTGTCGAAAATTTTGGCCGTTTAAATTATTTTTTTACCGATTTAATTAGACGTGTGGAAAAAATATCGATATTAATGCGGCAAAGACTCTGTTATTGGAGACGACATGCAGCGAAACCGCTTCCTTGGGGATCTTCTGTCCCAGCTTTTTGTCCCGCGCAACTTGATGCGCGCCAAGGATGATACGCGCGACATCTACGCATTGTGCCATGCCTTGATGTCTGCGGAGGGTGAAGTGTCGGGGCTGCGGCTCGCCGCGACAATCCTTGCACGCTATGCGGCTTTGAAACCCCAGGACAAGACTGCGTTTTTCCTGTTTTTGAATTCCGAATTTGACATCGATGCAAGCGAAGTCGCCCGTTTGGCGACAGACTATGCCGCATCCCCCAGAGCGGAATTATTCGGCCAGCTGTCTGTTGCCGCAGAACCCAAGCGGCAAGAACTCTTGCGCCGCCTCAACCAGCCGGTTGGCGCCACCGCTGTCTTGGTGGCGATGCGTGTCGATCTTCTCAAGCTTTTGAAAGACCATCCCGATCTGGCACGGACCAATCTTGATTTTGTGCATCTGTTGCGCAGCTGGTTCAATCGCGGGTTTCTGGTGTTGCGGCAGATCAACTGGGACACACCTGCCCGCATTCTGGACAAGATCGTCGCCTATGAGGCCGTGCATCAAATCAGCGATCTGGACGATTTGCGCCGGCGGCTTTACCCGCCAGACAGGCGCTGCTTTGCGTTCTTTCATCCTGCCATGCCTGATGAACCGCTGATATTTGTAGAGGTCGCCCTGACCAAAGACATCCCCGCATCCATCGATGCGGTTCTATCGGATAACCGCACAGCGCTCGACGCAGATCAGGCAAAGGTCGCGGTTTTCTATTCGATTTCAAATTGCCAAAAGGGGCTGACAGGGATCAGCTTCGGGAACCTGCTCATCAAACAGGTCGCCGCGGAGTTGGCGCTGGAATGGCCGCAAATCGATGCCTTTGTGACGCTGTCGCCCATTCCGGGTCTGAACCGCTGGTTGGAAACACAGACAGGTGATCCGGCGTTCGGCGCAATTGCCACGGGCGTGCTTGCGGGCACCGCAAAACCCCAGGATATTCGCGCAATGGCGGCGCGGTATTTGCTGGATGCCAAGCGAAGCGACGGCCTGCCGCTCGATCCGGTGACACGTTTCCACATCGGTAACGGCGCCGAAGTTCATGCGATCCATGCCGGTGCTGACGCTTCGACAAACGGGCTCGCGCAGTCAAGTGGGGCGATGGTGAGCTATCTTTACGATCTGACCCAAACAGAGCGGAATCACGAAGCCTTTGCTGCCGCTGCAACAGTCACCGCATCACGCGCGGTTCACGCCCTGGCCACAGCGGCGCGTGCGACAAAATCCAGGGAGCCCGTCTCGTGAGCAATACGCTATATGACGCATTATTTGCACCGCACGCCGATGTTGACCGCGCATTTTTGCAAAGTGACGATGCAACAGAGCTGAGCTTTGCAGGATTTGTGCGCCGCGCCGCACAGCTCGCGCATGTTCTGGCAGCTGCAGGCATCACTCCGGGCGACCGCGTTCTCGTGCAAGCCCCCAAAGTGTCCGACACCATCGCGCTTTATGCCGCTTGCGTGCAAGCTGGTGCGGTCTATTTGCCGCTGAACACCGCCTACACACACGCAGAGCTGGCCTATTTCATCGCGGACGCAACCCCGCGCGTTGTGGTGTGTGACAGTCAAGACAAAGCGGCGATGCAAATGCTGTGCGACGGGCGTGACGTGACCGTGCTGACACTTGATGCGGGCGCAAAAGGCAGCCTTTCCATCGCGGCAGATGCGGCCGCGACAACCTTTGAAACTGTGGCACGCGGACCCGACGATCTGGCCGCGCTTTTGTATACATCGGGAACAACCGGACGCTCAAAGGGCGCGATGCTGTCGCACAAGAACCTGCTGTCCAACGCCCGTTCCCTGACCGACCTTTGGCAGATCACGCCCACAGACCGGTTGATCCACGCATTGCCGGTCTTTCATACCCATGGTCTGTTTGTCGCGATGAACACTTGCTTGTTGGCCGGCGCCACGGTGCGTTTCATGGCATCATTCAACCTGGATGCAATCATTGCAGAACTGCCAAAATCAACCCTGATGATGGGAGTCCCGACGTTTTATACGCGCTTGCTGAACGATGCGCGTATGACAAAAGCCTTGTGTGAAAACATGCGCTTGTTTGTCTCGGGCTCCGCTCCGTTGCTTGCCGAAACCCACACCATGTTTGAGGACCGCACCGGCCACCGCATTCTGGAACGCTATGGCATGACCGAAACCAATATGATCACCTCCAACCCCTACGTGGGCGAACGTCTGGCCGGAACTGTCGGCTTTGCGCTCCCCGGCACGCAGGTGATTATCACCGATGCGGTCACCGGCGATCCCTGTGCGACGGGCGAGATCGGGGTCATCGAGGTGCGCGGCGACAATGTTTTTCAGGGCTATTTGAACATGCCCGAAAAAACCCGCGAGGAACTGCGCGACACCGGCTTTTTCATCACCGGCGACTTGGGCATTCAGTCTGCGGACGGGCGGATCAGCATTGTGGGGCGGCAAAAAGACCTGATTATCTCGGGTGGTTACAATATCTATCCCAAAGAAATCGAAGATGCGATCAATGATGTTGGCGGCGTGCTGGAAAGCGCGGTTTTCGGCGTGCCGCATCCTGATTTTGGCGAAAGCGTCTTGGCCGCAATTGTTCTGGATCGGGGCACCGCGATAAACAGCGACACAATCGCCGCAAAGATCGCGCCCTTGCTGGCCCGCTTCAAGCAACCGCGTCGCTACATCATGGTCGATGCGCTGCCGCGAAATACGATGGGCAAAGTGCAGAAAAATGTATTGCGGGAACAGTTTTGCGACTAGCCTGTCGCGACCCGCGTTTGAAGACCGCTTTGGGAGAGGCGGACATAATCGGCATCAATGCCAAAACCATCTGGGAGGATGACATGAAAACGATCACACGGACGGCCGCACTCGGTCTTATGCTGGCGTCAACGGCTGCAATGGCGCAAGAAGTGCCCGGCCCGCAAGTCAACTGGAGCTTTTCCATGTGGGGCAACCCCCGCGCGCTTTCTGACGGTATGGAGGCAATCGCGGACCGCGTCAAAGAGGCCACGAACGGCAATTTCAACATTGAAATCTTTTATGGCGGCCAGCTTTCGGGGTCACGCGAAAACCTTGACGGGCTGCAATTGAATGCCTTTGAGGGTGCCGCAATCTGCAACTTCTACCACCCCGGTAAAAACCCCGCGTGGATGGTATTTTCGTTGCCATTCCTGCCACTTGGCGACCCTAAGGTCGATAAATATGTGCGCAGCAAAATGTTCGAAAATCCTGCGATCGTCGCGGACATGGCCGCGTGGAATGCCATTCCCTATATGTCCGGCCTGCTGCCGCAATACGAAATTCTTGGCAAGGGCGATGCACCATTAGAGCTGTCGGACTGGACTGGCTTGCGCGTGCGTGCGGGTGGCGGTCTGGGAAGCGCTATGGAAGTGCTTGGCGCGACAAAGCAGACTTTGCCTGCCGGCGAAACGGCTACGGCGTTCCAGCGTGGCGCGCTTGATGCAGCGGCCTTCCCTTACACATATGCGCATGTCGCATTCGGCATTTCCGAAGAAGCCGACTGGTTCACATCCAACCTTGCACCCGGCACGTCCGAATGCGGTTGGGTGATCAACAAAACCGCCTATGAGGCCCTGCCAGAGCAGTATCAGACGCTCTTGATGGACCTGCGCGACATGGGCATGGACGTCGAGCAAGCCGCTTACGCCGCGCAGGATGAAAAGAACCTGCCCGTCTTCCGCGAGACAATGCAAGAGATCGTCTACACCGACGCCCAGCTTGCGGAATTCCGTGAAAAAGCCGGTAAACCTGTCTGGGATGCATGGATTGCTGAAAATCAGGACAAGTTCGACGCGCAGGGCGTGTTTGATGCGATCTTTACCTACGCAGATGAAGCCGCCGCACAGTAGGTGATCTGACTTGGGTCCGGCCCCATCCCTGTGGGCCGGACCTTCCTGTTTTGATGCAAGCAAGGATCCTTTATGGCACATCGAACCGACGCGAACGCAACCCTTTTGGGCCGGATGCACCGCGCCTTTATTCCTGTAGAGGATTTTGCCAACTTTCTGGCCGCCTTTGCGATCATGTTATTGATGGTGCTGGGCGTGCTACAGATCGTGCTACGGACGGTCTTCAATAATCCGATCTCGGGATATATCGACCTTGTCGAACTCTCAATGGCCAGCATGGCGTTTCTGGGGGCGTCGTATTGCCAACGCCTAGGCAGCCATGTGCGCATGGAATTATTGATCGGACGCCTGAAAGGGCGATCGCTTTGGGCGTTCGAGGCTTTGGGAGCCGCGCTTGCGATGTTTATCATCGGCGTGCTGATTTACTATAGCTACGGGCATTTCCTGCGCTCCTACACCTTGGGCGATACAACAATGGATGCGGAATTCCCTGTCTGGCCCTCCAAACTACTGGTGCCGGTCGCGTTTTCGATCTGGTTCATCCGGCTGGGCCTGCAATTGGTCGGCTCACTTCGAATGCTGATCAACCCCGACGCGACACCCGTGGCGGTCGTGGTGGCAAAGGATGTGGCCGAACAGGCCCAAGACGAGATTGACGAAATTATGGGTGACGGCGCAAATCTCTCTGATCCGGAGGGCCGGGCATGATTATCGGTATCGGCATGTCCAACCCGTTCCTTGTCGGCGTCATCACTCTGGGCCTGCTGCTGGGTCTGATATTTATCGGGGTGCGGGTGGTTTTTGCAGCCGCAATCGTTGGCCTTGTGGGGCTGGTCGAGCTGCGTGGCTGGGGCCCTGCGGCCGGGATCATCGGCACGATCCCGCACGCCAAATCATCAACCTATGCCCTGAGCGTGCTGCCGATGTTCATCTTCATCGGCTTTCTGGCATTCCATGCCGGCATGACCCAACAATTGTTTGATGCGGCGCGTAAATGGCTAGGGTGGCTGCCCGGCGGCCTTGCTGTTGCGACAGTTTTCGCCACCGCCGGCTTTGCTGCGGTATCCGGCGCCTCGACGGCGACGGCCGCGGTGTTCAGCCGCGTCGCTATCCCCGAAATGCTGAAATACGGATATGACCGGCGCATGGCTGCGGGTGTTGTGGCCTCGGCGGGCACCCTCGCCACGCTGATCCCGCCCTCGGCCATCTTGGTGATCTACGCAATCATCGTCGAACAATCTGTCGGCAAGCTGCTCCTCGCGGGTTTCCTGCCCGGCATTTTCTCGGCCTTCGTTTACGCGGGGATCATTGTCGTCTGGGCGGTGATGCGACCCGGATCGGCACCATCTGTATCGGGCTTCACATGGGGCGAGCGGATGCGGACATTGCCCGGCATCTCGCCAATCATTCTGGTCGTCGTCATTGTCATGTCGGCAATCTATGGCGGCTGGGCAACCCCGACAGAAGCCGGGGCATTGGGTGCGGCGGTTGTGTTTATGCTCGCGCTTGCGCGCGGCACACCGCTGTCGGCAATCAAAAGCTCGTTGATGGAATCTGCCAAACTGACAGTCATGATCTTTTCCCTGATCTGGGGCGTGCTGATCTTTGTGCGGTTCCTGGGGTTTTCCGGCATCCCCGGGGCCTTTACCCAATGGGTTGTGAACCTCGATATGGCGCCAATGACCATCATGATCTTGATCCTGCTGGCCTATGCAATCCTGGGCATGTTCATGGACGCGATCGGCATGTTGTTGTTGACGCTGCCGGTTGTTTATCCTGCGGTGATGGCGCTGGGCTTTGATCCGATCTGGTTTGGCATTATCGTGGTCAAAATGGCCGAAGTCTGCCTGATCACACCGCCCATCGGGCTGAACTGTTTTGTGGTAAACGGCGTGCGACCCGATATACCGCTTGGTGATGTCTTTCGCGGCGTCGCGTTGTTCTTTATCGCTGACGTCATCACTATCGCCGCCCTGCTGATGTTCCCAGAAATCGTCACTTGGCTTCCGAACTTTGATTTTGAAGCTTGGTGGTCGGGGCTCTGGGCCGTCACCCAATAGGACCAAAAATATGCGTCTCCAAACATCCTTGCCGCTGGAAAAAGCGACCATCATCATAACCCAGGCCTTGCGGTTGGGGCGCGACGCCAGCCTCTTGCCGTTGACGGTCGTTGTGCTGGATGCGGGCGGCAGAATGGTTGCGATGCAATCCGAAGACGGGTCAGGCTTGATCCGGTTCGAGATCGCCTTTGGCAAGGCATACGGCGCGCTGGGCATGGGTATCTCGAGCCGGTTGATCCGCGATAGATTGTCCGAGCGCCCGACATTCCAGGCAGCACTCGCGACCGCATCACAGGGTCGGTTGATCCCCGTGCCGGGCGGCGTGCTGATCGAGGCCGCAGACGGGATCACGCTTGGCGCTGTGGGGATCAGCGGGGACACCTCTGACAAAGATGAATACTGCGCGATCATGGCCATCAAAGCCGCCGGATTTGCCCCCGAACCCGCGGACCCGAACCCCGATTGGCGCACCTCATCGCTGTCGGATCACTACCCCGCATCGACATAAACCGGATGATCGATATGGCGGTGTGTGACTTGCAGCCTCGGCAAACCGGCATCCGCCGCATCGACCAACTGAAACGTCGATTTCCCGTCAAAAGCCGTGGGCACGATCATACAGCGCACAAAACTGGTCACGCCTGCATCTTGCAATGCAACCGCCCGCACCGGCGTTTGGGCAGGCTCGAACCAACTGTCACCAACCGTCATGATCCGGGTGCTGCCCTGCGCCTCGATCCGAAGGCTTCCGCGCACCAAATGGCGAAACCCGGCACCACTATGGGTGTGTCGCTGCGCGATGGCACCAACAGGAAAACAAACCTCATCGATGCGCATCAACGCCTGTCCGCTTGGCAGTGCTATGTTCTGATGCGCAATAATAAACGGGCCACGCAAGGGTGCGGTCGACAGCACAAAAATCAAATCGGCCTTCGGATCTGTGCCAAGGCAAACCGACCCCGCCGGATGGGCAATGTCCAGATCCGGCAAGGCAGTCCAACTGACGGCGCAAACGATTGTCTCGCTTTGCAATGCGTGCTGGCGCGTCGTGATCGACATAAACATGGAGCGGCCTCTTTGATGCATCCGCAAAATGCTACGCCACGCGCGGACAGTCAATGAAGACCCTGCTAGCGCTCATCTTGACCGCTCTTTCAGGGGGCGTGCTTTGGGCCAATACCTTTGGTGGTGCAGCCGCAGATATTGCGGTCCGCGTATTGTTTATTGCCTTGTGCCTTGCAGGCCTCTCTGCGCGCTCGATCCGCGAGACGCTATTGTTCATCGCGGCATCGCTCCTTACGGTTCTGGCGCTACGCGGCAATGACGGCTGGGTAAAATTGTTCGCGGCTCTAGACCTTGCCGCCTATTTTGCCGCTTTCATCGTGCTCCTGACCGCACTCAAAATATCCGCTGAACGGTCACGGTCAGTGCTGGCGGTGGGCCGCTATCTTATCGGACAACCGACGGGTCGGCGGTTCTTTGCAACCGCGTCAGGCGGGCATATTCTCGGGGTTTTCCTGAATTTTGGCGCCGTCAGCTTGATGGCCCCATTGATCCAGTCCGGAACCAAACATCCCGACGGGCGCACCGATACAGATCTGGAGCGCCGACAGCTTTCTGCGCTGTTGCGGGGGTTTGCCTGGATTCTTCTGTGGGCCCCGACCACCCTGTCGCAAGCCGTCCTGCTGACCTTGTTCACCGACATTGATATGGCGAAAATTGTCACGCTCGGCATCGCGACATCCGCGCTTATGATCCTCATCGGGTATCTCTATGATCGCTACGAATGGCGGTCCTTGCCCCCCCTAAGGGAGGCAGCGGCACCCGTCTGTCCATGGCCCGCGCTTTTCAAACTAGGCGCGATTTGCGCCGCACTGATCGGGGCGGTTGCCGCTTTGCAGGTCACAACGGGGTTCACCACGGCGCTTGCATTAATGTTCGCGGCCCCTGTGGTCACTGTCGTCTGGTTTCTGTTCCAAAAGCCCGCTGACATCACATTGCGCGCCCAATCGGCCCGCTTTTGGCCAGTGTTTGAAACCAGTGCCGCCGGGTTGGCGCGCAGCGCGATGGCTTTGGGGCTTTCAGGATTTATCGGCCGCATTCTCGCCGAGGTGCTGCCCATGGCCAGCCTGACGGCTCAACTTGATCTTAGCGCCATTCCGGGCTGGATTTTCCTCGCCAGCCTGCCGGTGCTGATTACACTGGGCGGCCAAATCGCGCTGAGCCCGATCATCCTTGTGGTCTTTATCGGTCAGGTTATTCAGGGGTTTCCAGTTCTGCCTGCGGACCCTACGCATATTGTTTTTGCACTTAGCGCAGGATGGGCGATCAGCATGTTTGCATCACCCAATGCGACGGCCACACTGCTGATTTCAGCAACATCCAACATCGCGCCAACCACGCTCACATGGCGGTGGAACCTGCGCTACGGCGCGATTTGCTATGTGGTGCTTGTTGGTATTTTCGCGATGCTCGAGGCGTCATTGTGATCGAGGATCGATCTGTCGCGGCAAATTGCGTGCTCTCACTGACCCAAGCCCCATGTCTCCCTTCATGTGACCTGCCCCCCGGTCTGTCCGATCCAGAACATCACCATACATTTTTCTTAGGCAAGCAAGCAAGTAGCAGAATCAAGGTAGCCAGGGTTTGAGGGACACAAAGCGTGACCTCAAATTGGGTTCTGAGCACCCAGGACAAGGCCAGTCGACAGCCAACTCCGGCCGCGAAAAGCAGTGTGAAGGAAGTGAATATCTATAAATCTCCATGAAGGTTTCTCTATATAGATGCTTGAATTTTCTCGGTTTTGTGTATGTCTCGCGTCAACGCAATCACGATTGGAGCCATCTGGACAGTGTTAATAAAAGCTGCCTCTCATTAGTTTCGGTGAAAGCCAATCAATTGTCATACCAGTTTTTGAGCTGGTCCCACTTGGTGGTCGTCGCGTTTCCTACGCTTTCAGCTATTGAAGATGTTGTAGCAACAACCCCTTCGCCAAGCGATTGCCAGTCCATGCTGGGGAGTTCGAAGCTTTGTATATCCTCAAGCGTTGGCATCGCACCTCTTGCCGAATTCCATGCAGTAGATGGGGCGCTTGATACAGCGTCCCAAATTTCACCCCTTGTGGGAATACTCATGCTGCAAACGGTCAACTCCTCGGGAGCGACTGCAAGATCGGGATCAATTGCTGCTTGCATTTCATTCATATCGATGACGGTTTGGCAAAGATCATATATCTCTAGCGTGGTCGCGGCGACAATGACCGCAGTTCCCCAAAACGGTATTGCTTCTCCGGGCATAGACGCGGTTTCACGTGTTGCGGTCTTGGTGGCACGCGCTGTCACTCGCTGCGCCACATCGCCCATGGTCGAGCGGAGTTCATTGCGTGCAGCGCGTGATGTAGCGAGCTCTTGGCCTATCTCCGCTACTTCGGAACGGAGCTCCCGTTTGATTTGTCGCTCCCGGACCAAATCAGCATTTACCTCTGCCACTTGAGATCGCAATTCACGGTTTATCCGTTTCTCTTCGTCAATATCGGCAGTAAGCCGGGCAACGTCTCCAGTAGTCCGTATCTTCGGGCGTGCTTGCCCTGTGGCGAACCCCACTGCAGACGAGGCAACACTTATTGTGGTAGAAGCGAGGTTAAAGAACGTGGTGCTCAGTAGCAGCATTCCGTTAAATGTAATGGATATGATCAATAACGTTGGCAGAAATAGTCTGCGGATCAAGGTGCCGATAAAATTCATAGTTGTGTCCTGGGAATTAATAAAACTAGTATAAGCAGTGATTTAGCCTAATTTAGTCTGCAAGATAATTTCGGACGAAGCAATCAATGAAAGTCGTGCGTTTGCGCCCCACCCACACCAACACCACCTCCAACTCGGGCCCCGGAATGCCCCGGAAACTGCCCCGAACGACCCCCGCGCCGGAGTTCTTCGATAGCTTTCATCGAGGGACAAGGGCTCCTACCACCCCAGCCGGCGATCCTCTGACATTGTGACCAATTCTCTTGGCCCTAGGCCGGTCGAGAAGTGCCCTGATTAATGCCCCGGGGTCGGTACCTTGGGTCGGTCAGGTCTTAATACAGAGAAATCGACCCTGGATGTGATAGGGATAAGTAATGAAGAAAAAGGGTAAAAGACGGACTGGTTCGTGAGTCTCTAGATACTTCCTCCGCTAAAGAACGAAGAAGAACCGTAAGCGGCGGCCGCGGCCCATTGATTTTTCAATTGCGTTTGGT
>TARA_R110002167_G_scaffold143958_2_pt1 | contig 63425 bp, 99 predicted proteins | sample TARA_R110002167 | Tara Oceans TARA_R110002167 (sample SAMEA4398238) | marine metagenome | biome: Polar Biome; feature: [MES] marine water layer (ENVO:01000295) within the mesopelagic zone...; material: water (ENVO:00002006), including particulate matter (ENVO:01000060) such...
AAAAAAAGAGAGGGCCCCACGCCTGCCAACGTGGGGCCCTCTGGGGAATCTCCGGGGACGGGGACTCTAGGGGTTCTCGATCGCGTTCCTGGTAATTTCTTCCAGGTCCACCAGGTCCTTCACCTGCGGTTCGCTCAACAGTACCCCAGCCCATCGGGCGAAGCGGCACTGAATTGCGGAACCTTCCATCTGCCTTTCCTCGCGGTCTCCATTCGGGAACTGGATCGAGACGGTGATCACGCCCAGGCCCTTGGCCTTGGCGCCGGTGACCATGCCCGCGGGGTAGGTCGTGCGCAGCTTGAGCTTGGGCTCTTTCTTTTTCGCGGCAGCCATCAGACGTCCGTCCTGCGCTCGAAGTACCAGGACACCTTCAGGCCAGCGCGCTGCTCGATCAGCGTGTACTTGCTGGCCTCGTCGGAGCCCACTTGCTTGACGAAGGCCGCGGCGTACTGCTCGAGGTGCTCGTGCCTGCGCTCGAGGACTTCCTCGATATGCTGACGGATCACGTCGGGGCTGCCGGTGTTGGGGCGGAAGGCGAAGGGGTAGTCGTTGGTGTCCATCAGAATGCCTCGGGCTCGGGTGCTTCATGTTCGCCAGGCTCGGCCCAGTCGTAGGGTCCGCCGTGCGTCTCGTCGAATTGGTTGCGGAGCTGGACCAGCGGGGCCAGCTCGAAGGTCATGGGCCTGACGGTTTCCTTGACCTCGCCGGTGTGCGGGTGCCGTTGCGGCACGGGGACGAGACCAGAGTCTACCTCGCCCTGCGACGCTTGGCGCATGTTGAAGGTGAACGGCGTCGCCTCTTGCATGAACTTGCGCATGGCGTGGACGCTGACGCGGTCGGAGTGCGGCTGCGTGACGTTGAACTCGTAGGCCAGGCTCGAGCTGGGGTAGAGTGTCGCCTCGTCCAGGTGCGTGTCGCCCACTGCGCCTTCTTGCAGCACGCCGTACCACCAGCTCGCGAGCGGGCCGAAGCTGCGCTGCTTCTGGTCTTGCAGTGCGTCGGTCACCGGACGGGTGCGCGGGTCGAAGCCGGAGAGGTCGCGCGTCAGCAGGGTGTGCAGCAGCGACTCGTAGCCGCCGTTGCGCAGCTGGGCGTTCAGCTCGCCCCAGTAGTTGGCGTCCATCACGTGCTCGTCGGAGACGTCGAGCATCACGAAGCGGCGATCGTCCAGGCCCACGGGCACCACCCACTTGGAATTCGATGCCATGATCACGTGCAGGTAGTTGCGCTCGATGGTGGAGTCGATGCCCTTGGCCTCGATCAGCATGGACTCTTCGGTGACCAGCGCCTTCAGCACGCCTTCGTTGCTGTTGCTCGCGGCGATGGCCTCGTCTGCGAAGAGCACGATGGCGTCGCGCAGGTGGGCGTTGAAGTTGCCGGTCAGATGCTTGGCGTCGGTGATCTGTTTGCCGTGGTGTCCGAAGAGCTTGGAGAAGGTCTTGGCGAAGGTGCCCTTGCCTGCGCCCTGCGATCCGCGGAGCACGATGGCGGTGTGCCCAGGCTGCGCCGGGTGCTGCACGGCCATGGCCATCCAGCTGATCAGGTACTCGTAGACCTCGAGGTCGCCGGAGCAGATCACCTGGCGGACGTGCTCGAGGAAGAGGTCGCAGCTGCCACCAGGCAGAGCCTCGTAGGCGAAGCCGCGCCAGAGGTTGTAGACGTCGGCGCCGACCTCGTCGCCAGGCAGGAAGGCGATGCTGCGGAAGCTGCGGCGCATGCTCGACTCGAACCACCACTTGCCCAGGGGGATCTGGTGGACGCCCTTGGCCGTGGGGATCTCCACGAACTGGTTGGAGTAGAACGCCTTGAAGTCGGTGGGCGCCTGGTAGACCAGCAGGCCGGAGTCGGGGTCGACGTAGATCACCTTGCACTTGCCGTTCCCTGCGTTCTGCACGACGGCGTAGCGGTTGTTGAGATCAGCGAGCTGGGGATCCTCGGCGAACTCGTGCGCGCGCTCGATCTGCCTGCGGGCGTAGCGGTCGCCGCGGCCGTTGCTGCCGTCGATGACGCTGGCGGAGATGGCCCAGTCGGGGTCCGTGATGATCGCGTAGATCATGTCGTCGGTGACCTGGTTGCGCACCAGCTCGCAGACGGTGTAGAAGAGAGCGTCGCTGCGGTTGACCTCGGCGCTGCCTTCCTTCGCGAAGCGGGTGGGGTCGTCGGGGTCCTTGCCCTGGGCGATCACCACCTTGCACCAGCCGGGGACGCTGGGCGGCAGCTCGCGGTTCAGGTCCTCGACGCGCTGGACGTTCTCGTTGATCTTGACCGTCTTGCCGCTCGAGAAGCCGCTGGTGGGTGCGGCCAGCTGCGTGGCCTTCGTGAAGTCGGCCAGCTTGTAGCTGACGGGGTTCAGCTCGACCACCTCGGACAGGCGCTCGATCCTGCCCTTGGCCAGCTTCTTCTTGTCGGGGTAGTTGACGCTGCCAGGCAGGCGCGCGATGCGGTCGACGTTGTGGCAGGAGTCTGCGCCGAAGACCGTCTCGAGGTGCAGGTTGTAGAGCTTCGCTTCCTCGTAGCGGGGCTCGCTGCTCTCGATGGGGAAGGGATCGTCCAGGCGCCAGAAGGCCCAGAAGCCGCCGCCGCTGTCGACCACCGCCGTGGGCTTGGGGATGCCCGCGGGGAGTCTCGTCGTCACCAGCTCGAGCAGGCGCACGCGCTCCTCGTCGGGATCCTCGCCTGCGCGCGGGTCCAGGTCGACGTGCAGGAAGGTCATCTTCTCGATGTCCGTCCGCAGCGCCTTCTTCGTCATGCGGCCCACCGGGGGGTTCACGGAGAAGTAGACGTTGTGGCTCCCACCTTGGGCAGCCTCGAGGAATGCGATCAGACCTTCTTCCTCGCCGAGTTGAAACGTGGCCGCCATGGGCGAGTGTTTCGAGTCGGTCCGGTCGACGGGGAATGCGTTCACCAGCCAGAGGTCATGCGGGTGCATGGTCTGGAGGAACGCGACTGCGGCAGCAGGTGAAGGGGTGGGGGGCACGTGAATCAGCTCCAGTAGTTGACGAGGCGGTCTGCGGGGATCTGGCCGCGCTCCATGCGCGTCAACCACCAGCCGGAGATGCCCAGCTCGGCAGCCAGCTCGGTGCGCTTCATGCCTTGGCGGCGGCGCATCAGCATGGCGGACTCGTAGTCGCGCAGCTTGCCGATCGGCGGGGCGGGGATGCGGTCGGACTCGTCCGACTCGCACTGGCGGTACTGCCACTCGGAGACGTCGTAGGACGTAGCCGCGGCGGTTTGGTTTTGGTCGGCACGGCGCCGCTCGATCAGCAGGCGCTCGCCGTTGGTTACTTCGCTTGTTGTAAGCATGTCAGGAGATTTTCCTTCAGGGTCTTGGAGGTCCATACGTGCATGGCTGCTTCGCGCAGCTCTGCTTCCGTGGCCTCTCCGATAATGGTAGCAGCTACGCCACCGGAAAGCAACAGGTAGTCCCGAGCAACCTGGACGAGGACGAAGACGGTGCCGCCTTTCTTCTCGCGCCGGTTGATCCAGATGCGCTGCTCCTTGGTGAGATCGTGATCCAGGCGGACCTTGGTGGTGGGCCGCTTGGGCCAGTTGTCCTGCTGCTTCAGCTCGAGCCAGCCGCCGACGTAGTTCACGTCGGGCGTGCCCTTGCCGCAGCTGTTCTCCACGCGCTGGGGATCCAGCGGCCGCAGGGGTTTGCGGATCATATCCCAGAGTGCTGCTTCGCTCATGCGCTGCGGTAGATCGCCTCGGCGATCTTTCCTAGTTGGGCCACCATGGCGGCGTTGGTCTCGGGGTCGGGACCTGACTGCGCCCAGGTGAGCAGGCGCAGCAGGAGGTTGGTTCGCATCGCCTCGGTGAAGACGACGTGGCCGTAGCGGTCGCGGTACTGTGATGAACTGCCGGTGACTGATCGCATGGCGTCCTGCGTCTCTTGCAGGATCTCTTCGATCGTCGGCAGGGGATCCATCAGAGCACCTCGACGTCGATGCCAGCTTCGTCGAACATCAGGCGCATGGCTTCGCAGCTCTTGGCCCAGTCGCTCGAGGCCAGCGCGCTGTCGGTGGGCCAGACCACGCGGTCGATCCCAGTCTGGAGGATGGCCTTGGCGCACTCGGCGCAGGGCGCAGAGGTGACGTAGAGCGTGGCCATCTCGAGCGGGGCGGTCGCGGAGAGGATGGCGTTCAGCTCGGCGTGGACCACCAGCGAGAGCTTGGTCTCGCGGTCGGCGTAGCGGCGCCAGTCGTCGTCGACTCCGCGGGGGAAGCCGTTGTAGCCCATGGCGAGGATGCGGCGATTAGAGTCCACAATCACCGCACCGACCTTGCGCCGCGGGTCCTTCGACCAGCCGGAGATATGCCAGGCCAGGTCCATGAATCTCTTGTCCCAGCGTTCTTGTCGTTCGATCATATGTTCACCCTCCTGATTTCGAGGTCGCCGCGTTCCTTGAGGATCTCGAACATCGAGTCCCTGCATGCTTCGCTCGGGGAGTTGTACTCGAGGCGCCACTTGCCGCCGGGGGGCTTGGAGAAGATGCCGAAGTCCGGCGCCGCCTGGTTGGCTCGCGCGAGCTTCAGCGCCTGGCGTGACTTCACCAGGAACGCCTTGCGCGCTGCCTTCTTCTTCTTGACTCTTTCGCTGCGCTTGCTCATTCGATTGTCTCCAGCTCGCCCCAGCTGGGGCCCCACTCCATGTCCACGATCATCGGCACGCGGAACTCCATCGCGTCGACCATGATCTGCGTCATGGCGCGACCGTCGGCGTGCGAGTCGCTCGTCTTGTTCAGCTCGTCGTGGACTTGGATCTGGAGCTTGTGCCCAGCAGCGTCGGCGTCGACCATGGCCTTGCGCATCTGGCCAGCGGCGGTTCCCTGCACGACGCGGGACATGGCCTTCTCGGTCCAGTCGTACTGCCAGCGGCCGTCGCGCATCACGCGCGGGAAGCGGCAGCGCCGTCCGTCCCAGGTCTTCACGTACCCCACCATCTGCGCCTTCTTCTTCATGCGCACGGAGAGGTCCTTGGCGTAGGGCACGGCCTGGTGGTATTGCACGATCAGCGCCATGGCCTCGGGTCCGGCGCCCAGGTACTCGATGGTCTTCTTCTGTCCGTTCACGCGCTTGGTGAAGGACTTCATCTCGGTGGGCAGGCCCAGGCTCGTGGCCAGCAGACCTTCGCCCATGCCGTAGTTCAGTCCCAGGCCGATCGTCTTGGCGGGCTTGCGGGGCTTGGACATGATGTCCGCGATCGTCTGGTGGTAGTCGAGTCGCGGGTTGTCGATGTACCGCTGCACCATCTCGCGGCCGCCGGGGCTCTTGGACTCCGCGGCGTAGTGCGCGGTGATGCGAGGCTCCTGCGAGCTGTAGTCTCCCTTGCACCAGCTGCCGCCCTCGTCGGGCAGGTAGATGGAACGCCAGCGCGGGCCGATCTCGGGATCACGTGCGGGCTGCTGCTGGAGGTTGGGCGCCTTGCAGGAGAGGCGGCCGTAGCGTGCGCCGCCCTCGTCGCCGGAATCGTCCTCACCGATACCTTGGCGCAGCGTGCAGTGGATGCGGCCGTTGGTCTGGTGGGCTCGGATGCTCTCGACGAAGGTGGTGCGCACCTTGTTGAACTTCTTCGCGCGGACCATCGCGTCGGCCACGGGGTGGTTCAGGCCCTCGAGCCACTTCGACTTCACGGAGTCCTGGCCGGACTTCGGAGTGATGGGGACCTCGAAGCCCAGGCCGGAGAGGATGGGCCCCAGGATCGCGGGCTTGTTGGTCTCGGCCGCGGTCAGGGTGGAGCCCACCAGGTGGTTGATCCTGGCCAGCGCGCTGATCTCTTGCTCGAGCGCCCAGGTCTCGAGCTGGTCGAGGCGGTCGAAGTCGATGCGCACTCCGCGGCGGCGCATCTTGAGGAGAACCAGGAGAAGTTTCGACTCGAGGCGCCAGACGTCCATCAGCCCAGCGTCCTCGAGGAGACGCTCTTGGCGTCGCAGGATCTGGAGAGGCAGGCGGCAGTCCTGCGCGGCGTAGTTGCCGATCTGCTCCGGGGGCAGCTCGTGCATCTGCGCCTTCGGGTCGACGCCCCACGCCTTCGCTGCGAGCAGCAGCTGCGTCTCGTCCTTGCCGGGGAGCTTGTAGCCGTCGGTGGCGATGTTGTCCAGGCTGAAGCTGCGGCGCAGCTCGTTGAGCAGAGGCTCGGCCACCTGCACGTCGAGCAGGTCGCCGGTGAAGTGGATGCCGTTCTCGGCGGAGTAGTCCAGGTCGTAGGGCAGGTTGGCTCCCACGATGGCGCCCTTGAAGCTGGCGGCCTGGTCCTTGATGTAGCGCCACGCCGTGGCTGCGTCCTGGTTGCGGCCGTTGGTGTGGCCGATCGGGATGTAGTGCGCGGGCCCGTCCTCGATCGCGAAGCCGATGCCGATCACCTTGCCGTCCCTGCGGACACCAGGGCCCAGCCCTCGACCACCAGGTCCGCCCTTGGTCAGGTGCGGGTCGTTGGTCTCGAGGTCGTACCCCACGCGCTTGGCGTCTCCCCAGCTCGGCAGCTGGGAGATGGGGGTGGGGGTCCAGGTGGACCGAGGTGTGAAGATGGGCAGGGTCATGGCAGTGCTAAGAGTATACCCTCAAGAAGGCAAGCGGTCGGGATTTCTTGCCCATTCGTGGGAGTCGATGAACTCGACCACGATCTGGGGCAGGTCGGAGTGGTTCAGGATCTCGAGCAGGCTGCCGATGATGGAGGCCGCGTTCATGTTGCCCATGGCCAGTTGGTCCTTGCACCAGAGCAGCAGCTCGACCTTGTCGACGGCGTGCAGCCAGCGGCGCTCCTCGGCGTCCAGCTCGATGCGCAGGTCCAGGAAGTCCAGGGCCCTGGCCTCGAAGGCGTCCAGGCGCCTGGCCATCTCGCCGTCGGCGTGCTTCGCAGGTGTGGGCACGTCGCCGGTGAACCTCTCGCCGAGGTCGTGGTAGAGCACGGCCTTGACCAGGTTCAGGCTGGCGTCGGGCTTCAGCGCCAGCAGCAGCATCACCATGTCGTAGGAGTGCTTGCCCACGGTGTAGCTGCCGTGGTGCGGAATGGTGTGGGCGCGCTCCACGTGGGACGCTTCGCGCAGGTAGGTTACTCGGTCGGCGGGGTGCATGCTGTATCCGGGGCGGGGGTTGTGGTTGTCTTGACCCAGAGCAGGCACGCCTGCATCCAGTCCTGCGCGGAGATCTCTCCGATGGCGCGCTGCACGACGGGGACGGCAGCGTCCTCGAGGTAGAGCCGGTAGGCCCGATGCGCGGGCGCGAGCACGTGCTGGATGAAGGGGTCGATGTAGTCGACGCTGTCGTAGGTGTCGTTGGAGAAGAACTGCACCAGCTCGCGGTCGAAGCGGCCGCGGGGAATGGAGAGCAGCGGGATGGTGTTGGTCAACGTGCCCGCGGAGTACGGGTCGACGAAGGGGTTGGGCGGTTGCGGTGCGTGCTTGCCGATGGCTGCCACGATGCCGAGCATCGGCTCGCGGGCGCTCGGCCGCATGGAGGTGTGCCAGAGGGCGCCGGGTTCGCGCCTGCACGTAGTGGCCACGTACTCGAGGACCATCGACAGGTAGACCAGGTCGGCGTACTCGAGCACCACGTCGGTGATCGAGCTGCACGCCATCAGCATGACTTTGCCGTCCAGGTCGACCTGGATGTAGATCACGCCGATGCTGTCGCACTCGCCTGTCGGGCGGAGCGTGACGCGGGTCGACGGATCCTTCTTCAGTGCCTCGGCGCAGAAGCCCACGTGGTCGTGGCGCTTCTCTGCCAGATCTCGGGCTCCACCGAGCAGAGCATCGAAGGGCTCGAGCGCAGGGTAGAGCGCGACGCGCTCGAGCGGAGCCACGATCGTGGACGCTGTCGGAATCGGCAAAACCTTGCCGCCGTCTTCGTCGGTGACGCCGAAGCTGTCGAGCTGGAAGCAGGACTCTGCCATGGCCTGGTGGGCGTTGCGTGCGATGATGGTTCTCATGATGCGATGACGTGCATGTAGACGGGGCCGAGGCGGAAGACGAAGGCGCGGACGTTGTCCGCGGGAGTCTCGTAGGAGACGCCCACGAACCAGCGGAAGGGATCGAAGCCGAGCACGATGCCCAGCCCATCGCAGAGCTGGCGCTGGATCATGACTGCATCCTCTTGAGGTCGTTCATGGTCGGGCGGATCAGCGTGGACTGCTTCGGCCGGAGCATCAGCGTGGTGACGATGCTCTCCTGGTCGATCTTGATGTCCTGCTCGGTGCGCCTGGCGACCAGGTGCATATGGACTCCGGCGAACGTGCGTTGCAGCGGGTCGTTGCTGGCCTCGAGCAGCATGGCGGGGATGTGGGCAAGCGGCCCTTCCCAGACGTTGAGGACTTCAGCGAAGAGCAGGTCCTGGTCGTTGGGGTCGACGAGCTGGACTTCGTCGCCGAACTTCAGGTCCCGGTGATCTCCGCCGAGGAAGGTGGCCGAGATGGGGCCGACGTCGAGGTTGCAGGGGTTGTGGATGGTGATGCGTTTCATGGTCTGTTCCAGTCGAAGGTTGGGCGAGCGGGCTCGCAGAGGGTGATGATGATCATGGTCGGGCCGTGTCGCTTGGACATGCAGACCTGATCGGTCCACCTGCGGATGCAGGCGAAGGCGGCGATGGTGTCGACCATCTTCTGCGGCATGCCGAGGTCCAGGAAGTCCTGGGGCTTCTGCACCTGTCCGCAGTCGGGGCAGACGAACTGCCACTGGTTGGGGTCGTCTCCAAACAGGTCGAGCCCTTCGGCCTGCCAGTTTTCCAGGCTGATATGCTTGGGGAAGATGAAGTCGCCTAGCACGGGTCGACCTCGTAGCCGAACTCGGCAGCGAAGGGGTCGAAGATCGGCGCCATGCGCTCGACCATCTCGTCCGTCCAGAGGTCGGTGGTGTAGACCTGGTCGGTGGACTCGGTGCGGTTCAGGTGCTGGATGGGCTGCACGGAGAAGCCCAGCAGTGAGCCGATGCACTCGAGGTCGCGGCCGAGGTTCTCGAATTTCCCGATGTACGTGGGGCGACGCTCGCGCCACCAGGCGCTCTGGTCGGCCACCAGCATGTCGGTCTGGTTGGCGTTGCCGTGGCGGTAGAACTGCGTGGGGGCGACGGGGTGCATCGGGTGCTTCTCCTCGCCCAGCACGTACTCCTCGAAGCTGCGGCTCTGGTAGAACTTGCAGTGGCGATACCAGGAGAAGAGACGCTCCCACGGGTTGCGCACGAAGGTGAAGGTGGCGTCGGCGTCGGGGTACGCGCTGATGGACGCATGGTCGATCGAGCGCACGCCACTCCACGCGATGGCGTCGAGGATGGTGCAGCTCGCGGTCTTGGGGATTCGGACGTAGGCGATCACGACGGGTTCCCCTCCACGTGCTTCTCGTCCATCAGCACCATGACGCGGCCCCACTCTTCGTGGTCCGCTTCGATCTTCTCTTCGGCCAGCTGCGCGCAGCCAGGAAGGTGGTCTTGTTCCCAGAGCTGTTTGCAGCATGGGCGCCAGGTGGGGCTGATGTATTTCATAGGAGTTGCTCGGGCTTCCTGCCCCAGGCGTCGGGCGTCGACGGGTTGAACTTCAGCGCAGCATGCTCGACGCACGCCTTGCAGATCGGTGTCGGGTAGTAGGTGTCCAGGTCCAGGAACTGCGTGCCGGGTTTGATCGGCTGGTCGCAGATGCTGCACTCGTTGGAGAGGCTGGAGGTGGTGACGTTGGGGGTGTTCATTCGGGCGGTCCTTCCTCGTAGGTGAAGATGGTCAGGCGCTTGTTGCGCTCGACGAAGCCGTAGCCGTTGATCTGGTTCACGGCGCGCATCTGGACGAAGGCTTGCTTGTAGGTCCACTCGCATGCCTTCTGGATCTCGGCGAACGTCGCGCCCTTGCGCAGCATCTCGATCAGCAGCTCGCGCTTCGTTCCCTTGCGCGCGGGCTTGGGCTCGAGGCGGCAGGGGTCGAAGGCCCAGGGCTTCCGGTCCTTGGGCTCGAGTGCGATGCGCTTGCCCACCAGTCGACGACGTCGGCCAGGCGTCGTGCCGCCCTTGGCCAGCTCGAGGATGCAGGCGCGGACCAGGGCTTCCTTGCTCTTGAACTTCGGAACCTTGCCGGACACGAGGCCGCCGTAGATCTCGAGGAGATCCGCGACGGACTTCTGGTCCAGCAGGCCCGTGCTGCGCACGGAGGTGAAGTTCTTTTTGGTCATGACTTCAGAAAGGCTACCACGGAAAAGCAGAAGCCGCTACTGGCAATCCGATCTTCCCGTTGTGGGATCTATCTCGCAGCTGCCGCCCTCGGGGGCTGCCGCCTTCAGGATGCCCATGCGCTTGCCGCCGGGGTTGAAGGTGGTGCAGCCCTTGGCTCCGCCCTTCCAGGCGTCCATGTAGAGGGCCTTGAACTCGCTCCAGGGCATGTCGGGGTTGACGTTGCAGGTCTTGCTGACGCTGCTGTCCGTGTACCGCTGGGCGGCCAGGAGGACGGCCAGGTGCTCTTCCGCGGTGACGTCCAGGCACTCGGTGGGCTCGACGCCCCAGGTGGCCAGGCCGTAGTCCACCAGCTCGACCTCGAGCGGGCCGTCCTCGGTCTGGACGGTGCGGGTCAGGCGCTTGCTGAAGACGGGCTCGATGCCGCTGGAGACGTTGTCGGCGCAGAGGCTGATGGTGCCGGTGGGCGCGATGCTGATCAGGTGGGAGTTGCGCAGGCCGTTCTCCTTGATCGCCACGCGCAGGATCGGGGGGAAGTCCTGGGCGAAGGGGCCGTCGAGGAACTTGTCCGCATCGAAGGCGGGGAAGCTGCCCAGCTCCTCGGCCAGGTCCGAGCTGGCGTAGTAGGCCAGGTCGCGCAGGTACATTAGCACCATCTCCTCGAAGTCGAGGAACTCGCGGCTGCCGTAGCGGTAGCCCAGCGCCTCGCCTGCGTTGGCCAGGCCGGTGATGCCCAGGCCCATGCGCCGCTTGTTGTGCGCTTCCTGCTCCTGCTCGAAGAGCGGGTAGGTGGCGATGTCGATCACGCGATCCATGGCGCGGACCACGGGCTTGATGTCAGCCTTGAACTGCTCCCAGTCGAAGGCCACCATGGTGCCGCCGCCGTCGTGGCTGCCGTCGCGCAGGTGGAGGATGTACTTGGTCAGGTTGAAGCTGCCGAGCAGGCAGGCGCCGTAGGGCGGCAGCGGTTGCTCGCCGCAGGGGTTGGTCGCGGCGATCGTCTCGCAGTAGCGCAGGTTGTTCTTGTCGTTGATCGCGTCGATGAAGAGCACGCCAGGCTCGGCGTAGTCCCACGTGCTGCGCATGATCTTTTCCCAGAGCGCGGCTGCGTCGATCTCGGAGTAGACCTCGCCGCGCCAGGTCAGCGCGAAGGTGTCGCCGTTCTCCACGCTGCGCATGAAGTCGTCGGTGATTCCGATGCTGATGTTGAAGCCGGTCAGCTTGTCGCTGTTCTGCTTCGCGTGGATGAATTCCTCGATGTCGGGATGGTCGACGCGGAGCACGCCCATCTGCGCGCCGCGGCGGTGACCGCTCGAGGCGATGCACTTGCAGATGGAATCGTAGATGGCCATGAAGCTGATCGGGCCGGAGCTGCTCGAGCCCAGCTTCCTGATCTTCGCGCCGCGCGGGCGCAGCGTGCTGAAGTCGTAGCCGATGCCGCCGCCCATCCGCATGGTGCTCGCGGCCTCGGTCGCGCGGGCCATGATGCTGCCCTTCCCATCCACGAAGCTGTCGGCGATCGTGCCGGAGACGAAGCAGTTGTAGGGGGTCACCTTCTTGGGCGCACCGACCGCGGCCTGGATCCTGCCCGCGGGCATGAACCTCTGGTCCCGCAGGATCGTGCGCAGCTCGTCGAACTGCTCGCGGCTGCCGTCGGTCAGGGCTGCGGCGATCCTGTTCATGGCCTCGTCGAAGGACTCGCCGGGGGCGCGGTACTTCTCGGCGTGCAGGTGCTGGGCGAAGGGTGTGGTGGGTCCGTGGTTCATGACTTGGGGAGGATGCCCATGGCGTCCAGCTGGGGTTTGCAAAGCGTCAGAACTGATTCAGCGTAGTGCCGAATCTCCATCTGCGCATCAGGTTTGAGGCGTTGCTCGAGGAAGTGAAGGATGGCTTGCAGGCTGACGGTCCAGAAAGCCTCGGAGTAGATCGCGGGCGGGAGCACCAGGCGGGCCAGCTCCTTGGCCACGCCGGACTCGAGCATCAGCTCGTAGCGGCGGGTGGCGTCCAGGTAGCCCAGCTGGAGCTGGTCCTGCATGATGTTGGTCAGCTCCACGGCGCTCGCGCTGCGCTGCCTGCCGGTGTTGCGGCGGGCCTCGGCGGGCAGGTAGAACTCGGGCTCGAGCTTCTTGTAGCGGCCGGACAGCTCGTTCCAGCTGGAGCCGCAGTCGGAGTCCATCTGGATGTCGTGGCTGGTCAGCGGAGCGTATCCCGCGGGCTCGCCCTCGATGTCGTACTCGCGCCACGTGCTGCCCACCTGGTACTTCCACCACTGGCGGAAGACGAAGAGCGGGGCCTTCACGTGGAACGTGAAGAAGTAGTGACGGAAGGGCGAGGTGTGCCCGTGCTCGAGCAGGTAGCGGACGAGCTTGCGGTCGGCCGTTCCCATATGGTCGGACGTGCTGCCCAGGGAGCAGCGGGCTGCGTCGACGGTGATGCCGACGTGGCCGGTGTGACTGACCAGCTCGACGAAGCCGTGGTCGAGGACTTTCACTCGACGGGCTCCGCGGGCAGCTTGGCGGTCGCCTCGTCCAGCTTCTTCTGCACCTGGTCGCGGCCGTACTTCGCCATCGACAGGTCGCCGCGCACGGACTCCAGCTCGTCCTTCAGCACGTTGATGGCGGACTGTTCGGGAGTCAGCGCCGCTTCGGCGTTGGCTTCCTCCTCGAGCATGATGGCCATCACGCGGGCGACCACGCGGGGGTTGTCGGACTCGAGGACGACGGTGCCGTAGTTGGCTTCGACTTTGACTTTGATTTCGCTCATCTGATTATGGTCAGCTCTTTGGCTGCGCGCGTGATGCCGGTATAGCGCCACGCTTGTTTGAAGGACTTGGTGGAGTTGGGAAATTTCATGGCCTCGTCGATCAGGCAGACGCTGTCGAACTGAGAGCCCTGGGACTTGTGGACGGTCATGCAGTAACCGAAGGCGAAGCACTGCTTCTTCCGCACCATGAAGTACGGGGGCTCCTCGCCGAGGAAGTATTCGTGGTGGCAGACGACGCGCAGCTGCTCGTCGCTGTCGGCCGCGGTGATGAAGATCGCCAGCTCTTCGGAGTTGCCGTCCCAGTGGGAGTCCTGCACGATCCACTGGCTGCCGTTCAGCAGGCCGGTCTCGCTGTCGTTGCGCGTGCAGATCAGGCGGTCGCCTGGCATGGGCAGCGCGGACGTGAAGCCCAGGTGCTCGCGCATCTTCTTGTTGACGATCTGCCGGGTGCGGTTCAGTCCGCAGAGGATCTGGTCGAAGCCTGCCATGAACTCGATCGGCTGACCCTTGGGCCGCACCAGGTCGGAGTCTCCGAAGCCGCGGCCCTCGCGGATGTCGGTGGCCAGGGCGAGGATCGGAGAGCCAGCAGCCTGGCGGTGGATGTCGGTCAGCAGGACGTCGGCCTTGTGCTCGGTGAAGAAGCCGCCGCCCTTCACGGGTGGGAGCTGGGCCGGGTCGCCCAGGGCGAGGATCGGAACGCCGAAGCCCAGCAGGTCCTCTCCCATCTGCGCGTCGACCATGGACACCTCGTCGACCACCAGCAGCGCGGAGCCCTCGAGGTCGGAGCCTTCCTTGATGCCGAAGCTGGGGCGCTTCACGTTCTCCTGCTCGGCGAGGATGCTGCGCTTGATCGCAGCCAGCTCGTCGACGTGGTCGGGGGTGGCGTCCTCGATCTCGATGTACTCGCGTTGCAGCTCGCGCAGCCTGGCGGCGCTCCTGGCCTTGGGCTGGTAGATCAGGGAGTGCAGGGTGCCTGCGTTCAGGCAGCCCTTCTCTCGCAGGACGTGCGCGGCCTTGCCGGTGTACGTTGCGAAGTGGACAGGCCCATCGACCAGGTCGGCGAACGCCTGCGCGATCGTCGTCTTGCCGGTTCCGGCGTAGCCGAAGAAGCGGAAGATCTGCGCGAGGTCGTCACCTCGGGAGAGGCTGTCGTGCCAGACCTTCGTGGCGTCGAGGCCGGTCTGCTGTTGTTGGGAGAAGTCCATGGTGCTACCTGGTGGGAGTTGGGTGTGGGGTATCCTCCCACTGCGCTGGCTTCTATGTGGCCAGCTCTGGCGAATTGCGGACGCCAATCGTCGGGTCGAAACCCGCACGCCCTGACGTAACAGGACGGTCCCAGGTAGCACTGGGGGAAGAGGCGGGGAAGGAATGACACTCCCCCGCCTGTCTGCTAGAAGACCTCGTCGGCCGCTTCGCCCGTCTGCCCTTCGGCAGCGGTCGACTTGTCGGCGACTGCGCGCCCACTGTCGACGGCGTCGCGCAGAGCGCGGGCCGCCTGGTAGGCGACGTGGTCCGGTGCGAGCATCGAGCCGCGGACGTCAGCGTCGAGGGTGACTTGCGTCATGTTCCCTTCGGCGTCGCGCGCGGGTGCCATCACCAGGTTCTTGAACTTGTCGCCCTTCTTGTTGCGGTCGTTCTTGGACGACAGGCGCACGGTGTGCGCGAAGAGCGGCGCGTTCTTGCTGACGCGGGCCGTGTCGATGGCGGTCCAGTAGTCGCGCCACGGAGCCATCTTGCTCGAGGTGAAGGGCACGATGCAGTAGCCGATCGGGTTCAGCTCGGAGTCGCAGACGATCGCGTAGATGGCGCGAGTCTCGACGAGGTCGTTGCCTGCCTCGGTGCGCAGGTCGTACTTCTTCGCCGCGTTGCGCTTCGCTTCCGCCACGATGGGCGAGAGCGCAGCGTGCTCGTCGACGAAGCCGCCGCGGTCGGGCAGCCACTCGACGTAGGTCGTGCGACGCACGGCCAGGGTCAGGATCAGCTCGTCGGCGTACTCGAGGGTGGCGCCGTTGAAGAGCATGCCAGCAGCGCCGCCGGGGGCGTAGGTGGCTTCCTCTTCGTCGAGGATCTTGGAGTCAGACTGGGCCAGCGCGATGAAGGGGATCTTCAGATCGTCCATCGTGATGTCCATGCCTGCACCAGCGTCGTCGCCGTAGTCGAACGGCACGAGGTCGGTGGGGGTGTTGGGTTTCGTTGCCACGGCTTTCGTCGCGGCGGGCTTCTTGGCTGTTGCCATTGGATCTATTCCTGTTGCTTTTTGTTTAGTGCGCCGACGTGAAAGCCCTCGGCGCGGTGGGCTGTACTACTCGCCGAACATCTCTTCGGGTCTGGCGGTGATCTTGGCGATGTCGACCTTGGACGCTCCGAAGAGGTCCATCGGGATCATCTTGCCTTCCTCGAGCATACGCTTGACCCAAGCGCGAAGCGTTGAGGATTCGACTTTCTCTTCGTCCTTGACGTTGAAGCCGTCGGCCTCGAGCCGCTCCATCAGCGAGCTGGCTTCGTCGTCCTGGTCGCGAGCGAAGCCTGCGACGATCGAGTGCTTGATCATCGAGCCCTCGCCGTTCTCGTCGAGCCAGGCGAAGGCTTCCTCGCGGCGGGCCTTCAGGATGCTGGCGCGGTAGCTCGGGTTGATCTTGAGCTTGATGCCGTTGGTGGTCTTGAACTCTTCGATGCCCAGCTCGGCCATCAGGTCGGGGATCAGTCCTTCCGCGATGCGGCGGACGTTCTCGTTGGCTTCCTTGGCCACCTCTGCGCACTCGGCCGCCCTGACTTCTGCCAGGTAGAGGTCGGTGGCGAGCTGGGAGAGTTGGGCCAGCCCTTCGTTGGCGGGCGCCACGTCGGCGAGGTCTCGGGGGTCAGTCATGGGTGCTACCTTGTTGGAGGTTGAGGTGGTGAGCGTCGGCCGCTCGAGGGTGTAGTATACCGCTGTTGGCTTCTCGTGCTAGTCTTTTCCTCGGAAAAGTATCAGGCCCACGTGGGCAGGGTGTCGCCGGTGACTTCGCTGGCCAGGTCGCGCTTCTTGCGCAGGGCGCGGATGATGTAGCTGTCGATGCTGTTCGCGGCGATCAGGTCGATGTAGGTCACGGGCTCGTTGGACATGCCCGCACGGTGGGCCCTGTCCTCGCTCTGAAGCCGCTCCTCGAGCTTGAAGCTGGTGGAGGCGTATATGACTGTCTTCGCGCGGTGAAGCGTCAGGCCGCGCCCTGCGGCGCTTGCCTTGGCCACGAAGAAGCGGGCGCTGCCTTCCTTCTGGAAGCGGACCTTGGCCCGCTCCTTGTCCTCGTCGCTCGTGCGTCCGTCGAAGTAGACGGCGTCGGTCTCGCCCAGCATGGCGCGGATGGCGTCGATCTCCGGGGAGAACTTCGCCCAGATGATGCACGGGCCGGTGACGTCCTCGAGCACGTCGCGCAGGCACTTCATGCGGACGTTGTCGCCCAGCATCACCAGCTCGTCCTCGTCGTCGCCCACGTAGCCGCTGGTGATCTGCTGCATCCGCAGCATGCGCACGATGGCCAGGTCCGCGGTCACCTCGGAGCCGCCCTTCAGGTCGGCGTGGTAGTCCTTCTCGAGCTTGTCGTAGATGCGGCGCTGCTCGGGGTTCAGGTCGAACGTGCGGCGGGTGTAGATCTTCTCGGGAAGGTCGAGCACCTCGGACTTCAGCTTGCGGTCTCCCACCTCGGCGCAGATCTTCTTCAGCAGCGGCAGGTCGCGGTAGCGCACCAGGGCCTCGAAGCGTCCGCCGGTCGCGCTCTTGCGCTGCTCCCAGATGCCGAAGCGTTGGCGGAACTGGGAGAAGTTGCGGATGCCCATGTCCAGCCAGACGTCGGGCCGGATGAACCGCACCTGCGTGTAGACGTCCATGGGCGAGTTGTCCACGGGCGTGCCTGTCAGGACTCGGTGGAAGGTGGCGTACTTCGCAGACGCGGAGACGCGCTTGGTCAGCTTGCTGCCGGGGGTCTTGATGCGGCCGGACTCGTCGAGCACGTAGAAGCACTTGCGCTTCTCGAGCAGGGCCTTGATCGCCTTGCCGCCCAGCTCGGTCTTGATCGCGTCGTAGCTCGCGACCAGGACAGCCAGGCCCTCGTGCTGGAGCAGCTCGGCCAGCTCGGCCTGCGTCGCCTTGTTCTTGGCCTTCTTGGAGTACCACGTCATGGTGCGCGTCTGCTCCATCACGTGCGCAGGCATATGCTCGGGGATCTCCTCGAGGCTCCAGTTGGAGTGGACGGAGTTGGGAGCCAGGACCAGCAGGCAGTCGATCTTCTTCTCGAGGAAGAGGTGGGCCGCGGTCCAGATGGTGGGCGCCGTCTTGGCGCAGCCCATCTCCCACCAGTAGGCGAAGCCAGGCAGGTCCTTGCTGCGCTCGAACTGCTCGCGCTGGTGGGGGTACGGTGTGGGGTCCAGGCCCCAGGTGTCGAGGATGCTCACTTGCGCTTCTTGTTCTTGGGGTAGTCGTTGACGTAGAAGCCGGGGCCCTTGAACCGCAGCGCGATGCCGGTGCCGATCTGCCGGTGCTGTCGGCCGCGGCCCTCGCACTTCGGACAGGCGCGCGGTGCGCGGGCGCCCATCTTCTGCGTCTTCTCGTGGCGGTGCTCGCAGTGTCCGCAGAGGTACTCGTAGATGGGCATCAGGATCCTGCGATGGTTCGGCGGATGTCGGCCAGCGAGTTGAGCTGGGCGCGGTGGTCGGATGGAGTGGCGGCGATGGTGCCGACGCGGTTGCCCGCGGGGCATCGGACGGTGACATGCTTGCCGCCCTGCTCGAGCACGTAGCCTTCGTCGACAAGGTCGACCACGAAGGCGCGGAGCTTGGGGTGCCACTTTCGGAGTAGTCGTTTCGAGATCATGGCTTGAGTGTAGCAGACTTCGCGAGGAACTCCTCGAGCGGCCGCATCTTTCCGAACCAGGAGACGCCCACGATGTAGTCGGGTGTCAACCTGATACGCTCGCCGCCGCACTTGGCGGAGTAGCTCTTGCCGCTGACGGCCTGGTCTCCACCGATGCGCTGCACGGTCACGGTCTTGATCTCCGCGGGGCGCTTCTTCGTGGCGCGGGTCAGCACCACCTTGCGCACGATGCCGCAGAAGAAGCCGATGCGCTTGCCGTCGCCGTTGAAGCCGATGGCCTTTCCGATCAGAGGGTGCGCCATCAGATTGACTCGCGGAAGGCGGCCGTGGCGGAGAGCGAGCGGAGCCGGGTTCGGCTCTGCGCGACCATCGACTTGGCGACGGGCTTCAGCGTGAAGATGGTCTTGGCGCCGGAGTAGTGCCAGTTGACGTAGGGGCTGCGGTGCAGCTCTCGGGCTTCGTCGGCGTTGAATGCTTCGCGGCCTTCGACGAGGCTGGCGAGCTGGAGTAGTTCTTGGTCTTTCATGATGCTGTCAGGATACCCCGCTCTCGCGGAAAGGCAAGTGGGATCTGCTATTTCTTTTTCCGGCGGGCCCAGGCTGCGCGCATGTTGGCCTTCGCCTCTTCGCTGCGCTTCATGCCTCGGTGGGCGTCGGCGACCTTCTGCACGTGCTCCGCGGTCTTGGGCTTGCCCTTCGCGGCCTTGGACATTCTCGCCCTGGTCGTGTCGGTGACTGGCCCGCGGTCCTCGTTGAGCTTGCGCAGGCGTGCGGCGCGTTTCGGGTCAGCCTTCGCGGACGCGCTCATCTTGGCAAGGGTGGCCTCGTCGTGCTTGACGTGCGAGCCAGGCTTCCCCAGGTTGGCCTCGCGGATCTTGGCCTTGGTCTTGTCGCTCGTGACGTAGCCCAGCTTGCCCTTGCTGCCGCCGTGGATCTCGTTCATGCAGATGGGGTCTGCGACCTGGTCGGCCCCGATCAGTGCGTGCTCGAGCCGTGCGGCCTCGTCTCGGTCCTGCACCTGCACGAGCACGGTCTTGACCAGCTCGGCGTTGTCGATCAGCTTCACGCGCTTGCCGGAGCCCATGTAGCCGGTGTCCTCGAGCGGCGCCTTGGCCGAGCTGCGGATGCCCACGTACCACTCGCCGGTGGACGGGCGGTCGATGCGGTAGACGTAGTGGTGCATCAGGCGTCCTCGCCGGTGTCGACGTACTGCTTCCAGGCGTCGGGGTCGTTGTCTTCGCGCTCGTCGGCGAGCTGCTGCGCGACTTCGTCGGCCATCGCCTGGCCCATGGCCTCGAGCTGCTCGGTGGTGTAGAGCACGAAGTTGCGGGGGCGGAAGCCTCGGGCGTCCTTGTGGAAGTCGCTGTAGAAGCTGATGGCCTCGTCGCGTCGTTGCTGCTCTTGGTTCTTCATGACGCCAAGAGAATACCCCACTCCCGCGGAAAGGCAAGTAGAATCTCGAGGAAATAAAAAAGGGGGACCTGCCACCGAAGCGACAGGCCCCCCACCTCCACCCTGCCAGGCCCCCAAGCCCAACAGTGCTCTGCTGACACCGAACTACACTTTCTAATTATCTACTTCTACTAGAGGGGGTAGTAGAAATGGAGCCTGTTCTAGCCGTGGTTGCTGGAGTTGGGCTCGAGTCCTAGTTTGTAGTCGGGCGTCTGATTCTGATGTAAGTCCTTGGCGCGCAAGGGGTTGCGCTTGCTAGGAGTGGTCTAGGTCTGCTAGGAGTTGATGCCAGCCTTGATGCCCAGCCAGGTCGCGGCGGCCAGAGCTGTCACGAGAATGCCGACCAGCACCACCATACCCCGCACCTTCACGGTGTCCGAAGCCTTCCGAAGGTCGCGCAGGAAGGCAAGATCCTGCTGCACCTGGAGGGGGTCGTGGGCGTCCACGCCGAGGGAGATCAGGGTCTCCTGCACGGCCGAGCGGACGATGTCCTGGACGTTCACGGTGGTGGGCTGGTTGGACTCGATCTCCTGCGCGATCATCTCGCGAAGGGCTTGCAGCTCTTGGTCGTTCATGGTGTGGAGGGGGGGTGTGGGGCTGGGGATCAGTTGAAGATGGAGAAGCCGTTCTGGCCAGCTCCGGGTGCGTTCATGTCGAGCTGCTTCTTGATGCTCGCGTCGACACTGGTGTGGCGGATCTCGATGGTGTCGGTGGCGACGACGCCGAGGATGTTGCCGGTGGTCAGGCCCGCGGCGATGACGTTAGTCCAGGCGCCCGCGTTCAGCCTGTAGTCGACCGTGCCAGCCGTGAAGACTGACGACAGGGTCAGGGCGTAGGTGCCGTTGACGGTCGCCGTGTAGACCGCAGAGGCCACGTTGATGGCGCGCAGTCCGAACTCGAACTGGCCCACCAGGCCGGTCAGGATCTGCGCTGCGTGCTCGAGCGACTGCCTCGAGGTCAGCGTCTCGCTGCCGTCGTCGTGGCTGGCGGTCCAGGCCCACTCGAGGTCGCCCGTGGGGACAGCTCCGCCGAGCGCGGTCAGCACGTCGATGCGCAGCAGGCTGTAGGTGGTGCCCGAGATGGTGGTGTTCAGGATCAGGTCGTTGGTGCCCGTCGGATCGTGGCGCACCTCGAGGTCGTGGTCCGTGCTGTTGGCCGCAGGGTAGGTCGAGGCGAGCGTCTGCGCGTCCGTGGTCAGGCCGTCGATCTCGTTGCCGTCGTCCGCCAGGCGGTAGTCGCGCCTGCGGATCACGGTGTCGATGGAGTAGTCCTCGGCTGCGCTGCCGTTGCCTTCCATGTTCACGTTGGTGGTGTCCCAGGCGACGGCGTTCAGCGTCAGGTGGCTGGGCGGGTAGGGGCGCCGGATGCGCTTGTCCATCGTGAAGTTGATCACGGTGGCCGCTGCCTCGGTGCCCTCGTTGGTGAAGCCGATCGGGATCAGGACGACGTCCACCTGCTCGGTCTCCGGCAGTGCGATGTCGGTCACGCCTGCGCCGCTCATAAGGATGAAGACCTTGGAGCTGATGACGTGGTCCGCCTGCACGGAGTCGAGCACTCCGCGGTAGACGTTCACCAGCGAGATGTTGCCGCCGCTGTCGAGGGCGCTTTCCACCAGCATGAATTCCTCGTCGATCATGACGAGGTTCATCAGCGTGGTGCCCAGCTCGGCGATGTCGGCCGGGATGCCGAAGCTGTCGCGGATGTCGTCCTGCGTGTCGGGGGTCGAGGTCACGGCCAGGCTGGTCAGCGGGTAGGCGCTCTTGGTCGTGAGGGCCGCGGTCAGCGTGCCCATCTTCACGAACTGGACCACCTCTCCGGCGACGGCGTAGTCTCCGATGGGGGTGCCAGCGGAGTGGCGCTCGCGGATCTCGAAGCTGATGCCGGTGCCAGATTGGCGGGCCGCAGCCATCAGGGAGTTGACCAGGGTGCCGCCGGTGGCGGGGTCGCGCCGGACGATCGCCCTGGGAGCCTCGAAGGCCCTCTGGTTGGCCGCAGGGAAGGCGGTAACGGTCTCGGACGGATCAGTCCATCCGGTGGACGTGGGGTCGCTGAAGGACGGCGTGGCGCTGTAGAAGACGTCCTGGATCAGCTCGAGGCGGATGCGGTTGTTCTCCAGCTCGCCCAGGTCCATGGACGTGATGCGCATGGGCAGGCGGTCGAGGCCCAGGTAGTCGTGCGTGAACTCGATCACGTCGCCAGGGAGGAAGTCCCAGAACGAGCGGTCCACCACCAGACTGGCCTTGGCCAGCGGGTAGCTGAAGGTGCGCAGGTCGCGCCATGCCAGGAAGTTGGCCAGAGTCCTGTCGAAGACGCCGGGGTAGTTCTTGGTCACGGAGACGTTCACGTCCTGGATGCGGACGTTGGCCGTGTCCTGCGCCATGGCGAAGGTGCTCTTGTACTCGTCGGTGCGGTCGGCGAACTTGATGCGCACCTGGTTGGTGGTGCCGTCCCAGCTCCCGCGGGAGAAGTTGACGAATTCCACCATGTTGTCGACGTTCACTTCCGGCTGCGCGCCGACGGTGTAGTCCGCGCGTGCCAGCTTGATCTCCCACTTGGCGCTCGCCTGGTTGAAGCGGATCAGTCCGTCGATCTGCTCCTCGACCGTGCGGATCAGGCGCGACGCCTCGATGGCCGAGGTCACCATGTAGCTGATGCCGTTGCCCTCGGTCCAGAGCGTGTCGGCCGCGGCGATGAAGCTGGTCGTGTCGATGTCGGCAGCAGCGTAGCCCAGGCCCCAGTCGGCGTTGGTCATGATCTCGTAGATCACCTCGGCCGGGTTGGCGTCGTAGGTGTTCACGATCTCGTGGCTGGAGGTCAGGCCGAGCGAGCTGGGGATGCGCTGCACCTCGAACTTCCACGGCTTGATCGTCGTGCTGTTGCCCACGTACCAGGGATTGGTCTTCGGGGCGACGTAGCAGATACCACGGTAGGCGGGCGTGTCGCCGCCCTGCTGCTGGAACGTCGAGAGGTAGGTCGACGCGGTCTGCGTGGTGGTGCCGGAGAAGAACTCGAAGGTGCCCTCGAAGCCGCCGGTGCCGTGCTCTTCGCCACCGAACAGCTCGGGATCGTCGACCGTGAACGTGTTGCCGTGCGTGACGCTGCCGGTCCAGACCTGGTCGTCGCCGATCCAGAGCGCGGTGATCTTGTCGACCTCGCCGATGGCGATGGCCATCTGCATGCCGACCTTGTACTTGTAGCCCTTGACCACGTTCTGGCTCGAGAACATGCCCGTCTTCACCTTCTCGGTGATGGCTTCCTGGATCAGGTCGCCGTACCAGACGACGTTCGGGCCGTCGATGCGGACGGTGCCCCAGAACAGCGGGACCACGCGGCCCTCGGTGGCGGTGGGGAACGTGAAGTCCCCGAGCCCTGCGGGCTTGGCGTCCTCGATCTCGGGCTTGGGCCGGAGCAGCTCGACTGCCACGAAGAGCACGAGCTGGAAGATCAGCGCGGGCCAGAAGCCTGCGCGTGCCTTGGCCTTCGGATCCTTGGCCCATCGCGCCTGGGCGCGGTTCATCTTGGTGAGCTGCATTAGATCCTGATCCCAGTCGCGAAGACGTTCTTGGTGGGCACCCATGCGAAGCCGCCGAAGTTCACCACGTTGTTGAACTTGGTCTTGCACGTCGAGACCGCATGGTCGCAGCCAGCGAAGACGGTCACGTTGGTGAGGAGCGGCGAAGTGGAGAACGGCAGCAGCAGAGTCAGCAGCGTGCCGGTCTGGTCGAGGATCAGCCTGCGGTCAGACGCGCCCGATGCCTCGACGAAGCCGCCGGTGTAGTAGCCGTCGCCGTTCAGGTCGGCGCCGGTCACGGTGATGGTGTTGCCGGAGACTGCTGTCACGGCCGCGGTGGACAGCCTGAAGGCCACGTCGGTGTCGTCGACCTGGCAGAAGTCATCGTAGAGCACGCGGTTGCAGAGGCCCTGGTAGGTGACGTTGGGCACCGGCTTGGACTGCGCGGTGACCAGCGGCACGATGCGGATCTTGGCCTCGCGGCCTGCCTTCGTGAACGCCACGCTCGAGACCGAGCCGTTGAAGATTGTCACGACGGTGAAGGTGGGCCCATCACTGCGCTGCACGCGCTCGATCTTCAGCGTGGCCGTGGTGCCGGGGACGCTGTTGATGTACTGCGTGGCCACGGCGTTGTCGCCGGGGACGGTGATGATCAGATTCTCCTTGCGCGTGTCCGGTCCGCCGCCCTTCAGTGTGCCGCGGGAGATCGGGATGGCGGTGAAGACGTCGGCCGCTTCGGTGATGTCGTCCTCGGCGCTCGTCCATCGTGAGATGACGGCGCCGATGGTGAACGTGTATAGCTCGATGGGGGCGGAGGTTTCCTGCCCTTCCTCGTAGGTGTCGAATGCCATGGGGGTAGCTTCAGTCGAAGACGGAGATGATGGGGGCGGTGAAGTAGACCTGCCGCTCGCCGCGGGCATATTCTATGCGAATGTCGTCCGTGTTGATACGGACCTCTTCCAGGTAGCTGATGCGGTCGATCTGGGCCAGGCTGATGTCGTCGCCCCAGGTGGCGTTCAGCTCGAGCGTCTCGATGGTGGAGCTGGTCTCGATGGCGCCGGTGATCTCGCGGGTGATGACCGTTCCGTCAGTGTGGCGCAGCCAGATGTGGTTCCGGGGCTGGCGCAGGCGGATGAATTGCGTGTAGCCGATGTTGTCGATCACCAGGTCCTGGCTGGCGGTGGTCAGCGGCTGCGTGGCGACGAGGTCCTGCGTGAAGGTGGGCACGTAGAAGCTGACCTGACGCCCAGCGAAGTGGTGCATCAGCTGGCGCAGGTTCCAGACCTCGGCCCTCGAGTTGGCCCGCAGGGTCAGGGTGGTGCTGCGCTTGCCGTTGTCCCACGGGCTGTCCTGCGCTGTCACGCCGGTGCCGTTGTCCGCCACGATCATGTCGCGCAGGTAGTTCTCGCCGAGCGAGCTGCCGCGGATGACGTTGCAGGTGTCGAGCAGGATCTTGCTGTTGTACGTGTCCCAGCCGGTGACGTCCGCCAGCTCGGAGTCGTTGTCCAGCACGCGGAAGTTGAGGTTCAGCTCTTGGTCGCCGGAGATGAAGCGGTTGGCGCCCACGGACTTCTTCAGGTTGGCCGTGCGGAGAGGTGCGACCGATGCGCCCAGCGTGTAGCTGTTCAGGATGACGTTGGAGAATGTGATGGTGGTCGACGTCAGCGAGGCCAGCGTCTGCACGTCGAAGGTCGTGGCGTCCGTGAAGATCAGCACGAGGTCGCCCACGCGGTAGTCGGCGTCGTCGGTGGAGCCCACGTTGATCGTCAGGTCGCCAGCGGTGGCGGCCACCGACAGCTCGGTGGCTTCGTGCCAGATGGGCACGCCCCAGGTGCGGGACTGCCAGTCGAACATCAGCGTATCGAGGCGGCTCCTGTCGAAGGTGCCGTCGTCCGTGCGGATGCGCCAGTTGAAGAACTGGCGGGGGTTCTTGCGCAGCTTGATGCGCTGCTCCTTGCCGGACTCCTTGGACAGCAGGTCCGTCTTGAACTGCATCAGCTCGGTGTAGGGGATCTCGGGACGCACCGGGAAGAGCACGATCCGGTTCAGCACGATGGGCACTGCCACCGTGATCGAGCCGTCGAAGACGAAGTCGAGCGTGGTGTCGACCGACGGGTTGCCCGAGGTGCTGATCTCGAGCGTCATCGCGTAGGACTCGAGCGGGAACATCGTCGCCGGAAGCGACGGCGCACCGGAGAGCGTCGTGCCGCTGCCTGCGTTGTTGACGAAGCTGGTCCAGCTGCCCACCGTCTGGCGGTAGCCGGAGAAGACGTCCACCGGAGAAGACTGCGCGGAGAGGATGTTGCCGAAGTCGAAGGACCGCGGGATCACGTGGTAGTCCTCGAAGAAGTCGAGGCCGATGCCTTGGTCGTACCAGAGCGCAACGTGCTCTGCATTCAGCACGAAGTTGGTCTTGCCAGGACCTGCCACGAGGTTGTGCATGAAGTCCAGGTTCAGCACGCCGGGAGTGTCCGCCAGCACCTGCGGGTTGAGGCCGTGCCCATACGTCAGAGCCCCGGAGCCGTTGTCGACGGCGTCGGAGATCAGGTACTTCTGCGCAGCGGTCTGCGAGACTCCAACGTAGTCGACCATCAGGCGGTGACCTTCTTGTAGGCGATGCCGGAGTAGTACGTGCGGCCGACGATGTTGTCCTCGGTCCGACGCACCTGCGGGAAGAGCACCCACGTGTCCGAACCGATCGTGACTTCCTGACCTGCGGCGAAGTTGAACATATCCACGCCGCGGATGTCGGGGACGTTCCCGAGGAAGTAGACGAACTGGTTGGTGAAGTCGCGCGTGAAGATCGCGAGGGGGTACATGGGGATATGCCCAGTGGCGAGGTCCGAGCGGAACTGCCCCATGGGCATCGCGATCGGTCCAGCGCGGAAGCCGCCGAAGGCCAGGCGCTTGGTCTCGCCCGCGGTGTCGTTGAAGTCGACGTCGTCCGCGCCTACGGCACCAGCGTGGTGCAGCCACTTCTCGTTCACGCCCTGGTGCGGCAGACCTTCCGCATGGATGGTCGTGCTGCGGCGGCCGGTTGCAGAGCTGACGCTGTTCTGGCCATCGAAGAGCGTGGTGGCGCCGGTGTCGACGCCGGAGCTGTTGATGGACTCGTCGGCGAAGTGACCGTAGCAATACTCGCCGCCGGTCCAGTCGTTGAACTTCTCCATCTCGCCCCAGCCGAAGTGGCGGAAGGTCTCGCTCGAGATCTCGACCACGACGTGGACGTAGGCGGGGCCGGAGTCCTGCTCGAAGAAGTGGTAGCTGACGAAGGGGCCGTCCCCGATGTCGTTCACGCACCGTTCATCGTCGAGGCTGGTGTCCGCGCCGAAGGCGGAGTTGTAGCCGTTGCCCGAGTCGTCGGTGTGCGCACCAGGGAAGACGGCGCCAGCGTTGCCGAGCGCCTGGTGGATGCTCATGTTGTTGGGCAGGTTGGCCACCCACTTCAGCCCCACGTGCATGGAGTTTTTGTTCCACTGCGCGAAGCCTTGCGCGGCGGTGGTTGCACCGTCGTCGAAGTCGTCTTGCGTCCAGCCGTTCGCCACCATGAAGATGTCGAGCTTGGAGAGAAGGTCGCCGAGGTCGGTGGCGCTGCCTGTTTGGTAAGCCATGGGGATCAGTCCTCGTTCAGAGCGAAGTAGCTCCAGTTTTGCGTGCGGTTGCCGTTGGCGAAGATCAGGTAGCGTTTCTCGGAGAGCACGAACCGATCTTCGGAGACGATGGGGTTGTTGCCGCGGTGGAACCAGAAGACGCCGTCGATCTCGCCCCAGGCGTGGTAGCCCGAGGTCAGGAACTTGCCAGCCTCTTGGTCGACGAGGATGGGAGCGACGAGCCAGTAGTAGTCGTCGCCCGTGCCGGGGGTGGGCTTCAGCAGGATGTTCTCGGTGCCAGGCACGCCCGTGCTCGGGATCATGTCGTGCGCGCCGCCGGTCCAGTCCACGTCCGAGGAGATGGAGACGGTCTGGCTCGAGCCAGAGAGCTGCGTCGAAGCCATGAAGGGGTAGATGCCCCACTCGCTCTCGACGTTGCGCTGCGCTCCAGTGCCACTGCCCTCTGCGGTGTAGCTGACCCAGAGTCCGTCGGGCTCGCGCAGGTAGCCGGGGCCCACGGGGTCGCCAGCCGAGAAGGAGATCACCTCGACGATGCCGCCCATCAGGTTGGAGCTGTCGAACCAGGTGCGGTTCCGGTCGCTGGTCGTGCCGCAGATCCAGAGAGGGTAGGGGTACTCGGTCTCGGTCGCGAGCTGGTTCAGGAAGCCCACGTACATGGAGGTGTAGTAGGTCGTGGCCGCGCTCTCGACCTTGCAGACGAGGATGATGCGGCGGCCGGTGGTGTGCAGCCACCAGGAAATATCCGGGTCGGCGTCGTTGTCCTTCAGGACGAAGTAGCTGCCCTTGTCCGTCGTGGGGATGTCGCCGAGGCTGGTCAGCTGCGTGGCGTCGAGTCCGACCTGCGACTGGATGGCCAGCAGTGCGTTGTAGCCCGTGCAGCCGAGCAGCTGCCAGTTGTAGGCGAAGTTGACGCCAGCCACCTCCTGGTAGGGCTTGATGATGACGTGGATCGCGTCCGTGCCGGACAGGCCCTCGCCCTCGATCATGCAGACCTGGTTGTTCTGGCGCGTCTGGGGCGGATCCTGCCAGGTCACGGTCAGCGTGCAGCTCGAGCCCGTGCCGCCGGTGACGGAGACGGGGTTGGGCGGGACCTCGCCGTAGAGGCCCTCGCTGCCGGAGACGATGGAGACTGCCAGGACGGGGCCAGTGCCGCCGCCGCCGGAGATGCTGTCCACGTTGAAGACTGCGTCCGCAGAGTCGAACTCCTGGACGCCTGTCGCGAGCGTGACGGTCAGCTGGTCGCCGACGGTGTATCCGGTGCCCGCGGCTGCGAAGACCGCAGAGAGGCCCTCCTGGGAGCGCCTGTTGACGCTCCACTTGGCTGCCGAGAAGGTCAGGTCGAAGGTGGCCGAGATGCCGGAGCCGCTCGAGGCGCTCTGCGGGTTGGCCACGATGGTGGTGGGGTCGACCGTGTAGGCGCCGCCGCGGTAGACGCGGATGCCGTCGATCACGCCTGCGGCCACGGAGTAGACCTCCAGCTCGCAGACGATGGTCGACGTGGCGCCGGTGGCGGTGATCTGGATGATGTCACCGATCGCATGGCCGGTTCCGCCTGCGTTGACTGCGACCGCTGTCAGGGCGCGCGAGGTGATCACCTCGAGCATCTTGTCGAGCATGTCGATGTGGTCGGTGATGCCTGTTCCGCTGTTGAGGACCATGCTATTGGAGGGCGTTCTTGACGGCCGTGGGGTTTTGGGAGATGGCGTTCATGATCAGCTGCGTGCCTTGGGCGGAGCCCATGGCCGAGATCGTGTCCGCGGGGTCGGAGGTGTTCAGGACGGTGACGTTGACGGGTGCGGCTGCCGCAGGGGCCGCCACTCCGGCAGTCTCGGCTGCCGTCTTGATGTTGCCCGCGCCGGGTGGCACGAACAGCTCGGGACCTTCCTCGCCGACGAGGAAGGCTTGGTTGGAATCGACGGGGCCGCCTTCGGCCTTGCCGCCGCCGAAGAGTGCGCCGACCGCTCCACCTGCACCACCACCGCCGCCGAAGGCAGCGAGCAGGGCTTGCTTGATCAGCAGCTTGGCGATGTCAGCCAGCAGGCTCTCGGTGAACTTCTTGAAGTCGGCCTCGCCGGTCGTGACGAAAGAGACGAGCGCGTCCTCGGCGTTGGCGAAGGCGTTCACGGCCAGGGAGTTGGCTGCGCCTTCCACGTCGGTGATGCCCTTCAGGCCAGACGCGAGTCCAGCCTCGAGTCCTGCGAACGTCTCGCCGAAGACGGTGGTGCTCTCGGCTGCGGTCTGGAAGCTGGGGCCCATCTTGGCCACGGCTGCGTTGTACTCGTCGATGGTGATCTTCTCCTCGCGGAGAAGGATGCCCAGGTCGGTGAAGCGTTGCGTGGCTTCTTCCTGCGGGCCCTTGATGGACTCGAGCGTCTGGGCCAGGCTCTTCGCGCCTTCGTCGAGGGGGTTCAGCTCCTCGTTGATCTCGGCCAGCTTCGCGCGGTACTGCTCGCCGCTGATCACGTTCTCGTCGAAGAGCTGCTTCAGGATCGCCTGCGACTCGACCAGGCGGGCCTCGGTGCCGATGATCTCGTCGATCAGGCTGGCGCGCAGCTGCTCGCCCTGAAGGCGCTCTTGCTCTGCGGCGATCAGCTCGCGCAGGCCAGCGATCTGCGCCTCGAAGTCGATGTCCGCACCGATACCCTCGGGCAGCTGGAGGTTGTTCAGGTCGACGCCCTCGGCGCCGGTGGCCAGGTCTGCCACGGCCTTGTTGAACTCGCCCAGCGTGATGGTGTCCTCGTCGAGCAGACCTTGCAGCGCGGTCAGCGAGCGCACGAAGTCTTCCTGCGGCCCACGGATTCCGTCGAGCGCATCGGCCTGGTCAGCCAGGGCTTGGTTCTTGCGGATGATCAGCAGCAGCTCGGCCTCTTGCGCGGGCAGAAGGTCGGGGCCGCCGTCTTCCTGGATCTTCTTCAGCTCCTCGAGCAGGCGGGTCTGCACCTCGCGCTCTTGGTTGGCGAAGCCCAGCAGGCGGGCCTCTTCGGCCAGCCCTGCCTTGGACAGGTCGAACTGCGTCACCAGCTCGGCGGTGGCCACTGCCAGCTCGCGAGCTTCCTCTGCTGCCTTCTCGGTCTTGCCGGACAGGCTGTCCATCAGCTCGGTGTAGAATGCGAGCTTGCCGGAGACGGATCCCACCAGCTGCTCGAACTGCGCCTGCGAGATGTTGCCGGAGTCCAGGCGGGCCTGGTACTTCTCGATCTCCTTGTTGATGTCGCGCACGTGCTCGGTGGCCTTGGCGAACTCGGTCAGGCCGGAGAACTTGCCAGCGTTGGCGATCTCGAGTCCGGCCTCGTATTCGTCGAGGACCTCGGTCAGCTCCTTGATGGCGACGAAGGCGCCGACCGCTCCGACCACCAGCAGCCCGAAGGGGTTGGTGGCGGCAGCGATGGCGGCCGTCTTGAGCCCAGCAGCTGCGGAGAGTGCAGCGACGCCCAGTCCGGTGTGCGCGACAGCGAGCGCAGAGGCTGCGCCGTTGTTGGCGATGTAGGCGATGGTGGCGCCGAGGCTCGCCGTGGTGGTCGTCAGGAAGCCGATCTTGGTCAGCGCGAAGCCGACGGCCAGGATGGACATGGAGACGCCCAGCGCCTCGACGTTGTCTCCCAGGAAGTTGAAGGCGACGGCGAGACCGTTGGCCGAGTTGGTCAGGACGTCGAGCCCACCGGACTGGCCGATGGAGAGGATCAGGCCCTGGAAGGCGGACTTGGCGCGGAGCAGCGCGCCGTTCAGGTTGTCGTCCATCGCCTCGCTGACGCGGAGAGCTTCGCCGCCCAGCGTCTTGAACTTGCCGGAGATCTCGTCGAACTTGTCCAGCTTGTTGAAGAGGATGCTCGAGGCAGCGGAGAACCGCTTGCCGAAGATGGCGGCCTTGGCGCCGGAGTCGAGCTGCGCATCGGAGAGCGTCTGGAGCACGGGCACCAGGCCGCGGGCCTTGATGTCCACGTCCTCGAGCGTCAGTCCGGCCGCGGTCAGTGCAGCTTCAGCCTCGCGCGTGGGCGCGGCCAGGCCGAGCAGGACCGAGCGGAGTGCAGTACCGCCGCGCGTACCAGCGAGACCACCTTCAGCGAGCACGCCGAGCGCGGCCGCGGTGTCCTCCATGGAGACGTTCAGGTCTTGGGCGTTGGCTGCCACGAAGGTGAACGCCTGGCCCAGCTCGCCGACGTTGGTCTTGGCGGAGTTGGCTGCGATGACGAGCACGTCCGCGACGCGCACGGAATTCTCGGCCTCGATGTTGAAGACCTTCAGCGCCGTGGTGGTGATCGCGGCAGCGTCGGCGATGGACACTCCGCCAGCTTGGGCGAGTGTCAGCGACGTGCCGATGGCTTCGATGGATTCGTCGACAGCGAGACCAGCGCGCGCCAGCTCGGTCAGACCTGCGGCGGCCTGCGTCGCGGTGAAGCGCGTCGTCTTTCCCAGAGAAAGCGCGCGGTCTTCCAGCCGCGCCAGCTCGTCTGCGGTAGCATTGGAGACAGCGCCGACCGTGGACATTTCCTGGCTGAAGCTGGCCAGGATGCCGATGGAACTGCGCAGAAGCAGAGCGCCCCCGATAAGCCCGAAGGCTCGGCGGAGGTTCTTGCCCAGCGTGTCCGCCTTCTTGGACACCTTGTCGATCTGCCGACCAGCCTCTTGCGCGCCAGTCTTGGCGCGCGAGGGGTCGATGACGACGTTGATGCGGAAGGTTTCGGCCATGGTGTTATTCGCTCGAGGGGACCTGGGACTTGGCCCACTCGGCATGGGCGCGCTCGAGGCTCCAGGTGACCGCCACGAAGGTGTCGATCATAGCAGAATCGAGGCCCAGCCGGGTGGCATATTTCACGATCTCGCTGTAGGGGATGATGTGGCCCCCACGGCGCTCGCTGACGAGGCGCCAGAAGGCCCGCAGGTACTCGTCCTCGAATGGCTCCAGCTCCGGCTCCGAGTCCATGAAGTCGCGCATCGGCCGGTTGAGCGGGATGCCCTGGGCGTAGTGCTGGTCGATCGCGTAGGACTTCTGATCGTACTCCAGCTCCCAGAGCAGCCGCTCTTTCAGTTTCCCGAGAGGTCCTCCTGCTCGTCGGCGTCCATCTCTTCCACGTCGGGGCGGAAGTTGCGGATGTCGAGGCAGAAGACGCGCAGGTCGTTGAACATCTCCGGCGGGATGGCGTTCAGGAAGTCGCGGCAGTTTTCCTCGTTGAACTCGACGGGCTCGCCCTCGACGTTGAAGACGTCCTCCCAGCCCTGCACGATGTAGGAGACGAACAGCTCGACGTCCTCCTTGCGCGCGCGGGCGATGGCTGCATCAGTGGCGGCCTCGTCCTGCTTCTTGCCCTTGACCTTGCGCAGGGCGCGGGCCTTGCGAGCTGCTTCCTTGGACTGCTTCAGGACAGCGTTCAGGAAGGGCTTGTTGATGTTGGTGGCGGGCAGGCAGGTCAGCTGCGGGATGCCTTCAATCTCGTTGAAGAAGAAGTCCGCGGTGTCGCCAGCCTTGACGGTCATGGCCTTGAGCTGGCCGAATTGTGATTCTGACATGGGTCGATTCCTTTGGGGGTAGTCGGGGTGGAGAAGGGGGTAGCGACAGGTCGGCGCTACCCCCTATTTCTAACAGATCAGGCGACCGTCGGGAAGTACGGAAATTCCGTAACCCCGATGGAAGTGTCGAGAGTCGTGTCGGCGAAGGCCGAGCCGGTGACCGAGATCTTGATCGACTCGTTCACGGGGTAGTTCTTGGCACCGCCGCCCAGCGTCATGCTGGGCAGGTCGACCGAGAGCGCGCCGTCGTCGTTCTCGAGCAGGAAGTCCATGGTCACCGTCTGGTTGTCCTTGACCGCCTGCGCGAGGTCGCTGTCCGTGAAGAGCAGCTCGGCCTCGAGCGAGACGAGGAAGTTGCCGGTGTTCATGAACGTGGCGCCCAGGGTGCCGAGGCACTTCTCGGGGCTGACCTCGTTCGAGAGCGTCAGGGTCAGCGACTTGAAGCACGCGCCGAGGGACACCTCGGAGGTGTCCGTCAGGTTGAGCCGCGCGAAGCTGGCCGCGGTGTTGAAGGCCGCCGTCTGGAGAGGCTCGACAGCCTCGCCGGAGTTGGTCAGCCGAGTGGTGGTGATGTCGTCCGTGGTCGTGCCCACGAAGCCGAAGCCCAGCGTGGCCTTGTCCTGGCCGGGGCTGTTGAAGACCAGCTCGTTGCAGAGGTTGCCCTTGGCGTACTCGTACTCGTCGCCGGTGCCCGTGGGCTCCTGGAGGTCGTCGTAGGCCAGCTCGAAGGCGAAGCTGCGCTCGATGAAGTCTGCGTCGCTCACTGCCACGTTCTTCATGAACGGGCCATAGAGGACGTCGCAGGCCGTCGAGGTCTCGTTGCCGCCACCGTCGAGGGTGGACACTGCGCCGAGGTTCTGCACCTTGTCGAGGGTGACCAGCGCCGCCGTGATGGAGACGATGCGCCCAGCTGCCTGGCCGTTGGCGAAGGCGTTCACGTCCGAGCCCATGCGGAACTGCGCGCCGACCGAGAGGCCGAGCGTGGTCAGGTCCGTGGCCGTCGAGCCGAATGCCTTGGCGGTGTCGTCCCACGTGCCGTCCGTGATGCGGAAGCCGCAGACGTCCACGCGAGCGCCGGAGGCGTTGGTGGGCGTCTCCGCCGTCAGCGCCGTGGTGGTCTTCGTCAGCGTCGTGGTGGACGCTGCGTCGACTTCCTTCAGGCCGTTGTTGCCCGTGGTGCTGAAGCCACGCGCGAAGACGAGCGTGCCAGCGACGAGCGCCGCGGAGAGAGCCGAGTGGCTGTACTCCGGGGTGGCGACCGCAGCGAGCGCGTCATAGTCGGAGCCCGCTTGGATGCGCTCCATGATGGTGCTGTTCTGCCGTTGAGCGAAGACGAAGCCTTCGATGAACTGCATCACGTGATCCTTCGTCAGATCGCCTTCCCACTCGACCGAGCTGTCCAGGTCCGTGACGGAGCCCTTGCGCTGTTGGCGAGTGTTGGAGATCGGATTCCGGGGGACGGTGGTGATCGTGGCGCCATAGGCCCCGATGCTGTTCGGCTCGAGCTTGACCCACAGAGGAGTAGCAGGCAGGACGCCGATGCTCGTTTCGATGGCCACGGCCATCGCGAGGTTGTTTGTAAGTGAACGTGCCATGATGGGCTCCTAGAGGGTTACTTGGTTTCCTGGTAGTCGAAGGGGGCGTCGACGGTGAGCTGATACCACTCGCCATCCTGGCCGCTCTCGCGGACGTCTGCGCTGATGAAGTAGAGCCCGCTGAAGCGCGTGCCCTCGAAGATGTCCCGCGTGGCATCAGCCAGCAGATCCAGGGCGCGCAGTCCCTGGTCGACGGGTCCGAAGAGCTGGACGAGGACGCGGCCTCGACGCAGGTACTTGCGAGAGCCGATGGGGCCCAGGGAATCCTGGACACCGGCCTCGTGGTTGACGATCAGCCGAGCCCACGGTGCGTCCGTGGGCGACTGGAAGTCCTCGCTCTGAAACGTGTACGCACCCACGGCGAGCGCAGTGTTGTCTGCGAACCGCTGATAGATGGCCTCGCGGGCCTCGTTGAGTGTGACGGACGTCATGCTGCGATTCCCCGCAGTTGCGTGACGGCGAGCTGGATGGCGCGCTGCACGAAGCCTGCGGATGTTTTGTGGTTCGCGTTCAGGGCGAGAATGTAGGGGACGTTGTTGGTGATGTAGACGGGCCCGCTCGCGAGCTTGTACGCGAGGATGGAACCGAGGGCCGCCTGCTGCGTGCCCTTGTCGACGGACTCGGGAGAGCCCACCACGTCAGGCTGCGGAGATGCCACGCGCGCGATCCAGTTGGCTCGAGCCCAGCCGGTGTCGATGGGCGTGCCACCTTCCTGCGGCGCCTTGGTGAGGTTTGCGACAGCGTCCAGCGTCAGCTTCTTGATGATCGACTCCGCGACGCCTTCCATGGCGTTCACGATCACGGCGATCTGCTTCTTGCTGGACGCCGCCATTAGAAGGGCGAGGTCGGGGGCTGCGGGGAATCGTCGCCTTCCAGCTCGAGGTCCTCGAGCAGGTCGGACTCTTCGTCCTCGTCAGCGTCCAGCTCGGGCTCGAGCGGGACCGACGGGCCTCCAAGGGAGTGGTCGACGTCGAGGCGCTCCTGCTCGGCCTTGCGGGCCTCGAGGCCCTCGCGGTCGATGCGCTCTTCGCGCGAGATGACGCGGCCGAGGTCGCCGTCGAAGTCCTTCAGCGCGACGCGCTTGGACTCCCACCAGAGCTTCAGGCGGTTGCGCCCGAGGGCGTCCTTCATCTCGTCGGTGACGTCGTCGCCGGGGTGGACGACAGCCACGCCACAGATTCCGAGCTTCATCCTGCGGGTGAAGATCAGGTCGGCGTCGAAGTCGTAGCGTTGTTTCCAGTGGCGCATGGTTTGGTCCGTGGTCGTGGGGGTGTTCGGGGGGAGATGCCAGCCCCGCCCAGCTCAGTGCTGGACGAGGCTCGCAGTCGTCAGGGATCAGCTGACAGCGTCGAGGAACATCGCGCCGAGGTCGGCGGAGACGAGCTTCTGGTCGAAGGCCATCTCGATCTCGATGCGATCACTCTTGAGGTGATCCATGCGCATGCGCGAGATGCGCGTGGCAAGGGCACCGCCGCCGAGGAGACCGTTCCAGGTGAACGTGTAACCAGCCGACGGGATCATGAGGCCAGGAGCGGCCGGGGTGTAGATCAGGAGAGCGTTCTTCCCACCGATGAAGGCGTGGACGTTGGTCGCACCTTCGTTCGCGGTGTTCTCGATCGCATCCATGACCAGGATCTCGTCCATCTCGAAGAGACTCGCGAGGGTGTCACGCATCACCATGGCCGTGCCAGAAGTCTGGCCGCGGTCAAGGCGCCCGACGATGTCGGGGTGGTCCAGGAGCGCGTCGTAGACGCTGCGCCCGAGGACCATGCGGTTGGGCCGGAAGCCCGTGGACTCCTGCACCGTGCGGACGCCCGAGCGGACGTCCTCGATCGGCGTAGAAGCGGCGACGTCCCAGCGAAGGAACTGCGTGCCCGTGGGGGTCGCAGCGACTCCCGCGCGCTCGGTCGTCCAGACGCCGGTGATGAAGTGAGCGCCAGCCCACTCCTTCTCCTTGCGGAGAAGACCCTGGAGGGTCAGCAGCTCGGTGGCCTCGCGGTCAAGCGAGATCGGGCTGTCGGCGTTCGCACGGACCTGGTCGGCCACGTCGCGGTGAAGCGCCCAGACGTCGGCGCTGTACGTCGCGCTCGAGAGCGCGTAGTTGGCACCGGCGCTTTCGGCACCAGGGGCACGCTTCTCCATCTCGGCGCGGTTGAAGTAGCCGCGGTCGTAGGTGAAGTAGCTGTCCGACTGTTTCGCAACAGCAAGACGGGGGAAGGCGCGGTCGGCCACGAAGGCGTCGGCGCTCTGGATGAATGCCAGCGAGACGCTGGACAGGGGCCCGTTGATGTGAACATCGGACCGCGACGGTTGACTGAAAGGCATGGTGTTTGTCCTTGTTGGTTGCGGCTAGAAGCCTACGCTACTTCGTCGAGGGAGACGCGCAGCTGGACTTCGATGATGTCGCCCGCAGCACCAGCTGCGGAAAGGGCGGTGCCGAGACGATAGTCTCCAACCCCCGACGTATGAGTGATGACGCGGCCAGTGCCGTCGCCAGCTGCTTCCAGCTCGGCCCCGATGGTGATGGCCGCTCCGGCCTCCACCTTCAGGATGCCGCTACCTTCGGTAGCGACGGGAAGAGAATCACCGGCAGCGGCGACGGACTCGGCAGCGATGCCAAGAGGGTTGACGGTCGCATCGGCGACGTGGTCGACCTGACCATCAGCCAGCTGACCGACGACGCGGTAGATGGTGACGGCAGAACCGGCCTCGCGCGAGACGAGACGGACACGTTGTGCAGAAGACATGGTTGTACTCCTTGTGGACTAGAAGCCGAGCGACTCGTTGTAAGCCGCCTCGCCTTCAGGGGTGGAAAGAGCGTTGGCCATGGCCTGCTCCGGGGACAGCGACGGATCCGCAGTGCGGAGCGACTTGGCGATGGTTTCCAGCTTGTTGACCGAGCTGGGAACCGCCGACGTGCCGACGCGCTTCTGCGCCTCGACGAGACCAGCGTTCTGGGCCGAGAGGGCCTCGAGCGCAGGAGCCTGGTCAGCCGCGGGCAGCGAGTCGATCCCTTTCAGGATGGACATGCGAACCTCGACGGTGCCAGGAAGACCGACGAGATCCTCGGCCCGCTTGCGCAGGTCGGTCTCGGCGGACTTCACCTCGCCAGCGATGCGCAGGGCCTTCTCGGCCGCGGCGCTCTTGGCGAGCTGGAGCAGACGGGGGTCGTCGCTCTTGCGATACTCGACACCATCCACGACTTCGACCACGGCGTTGACGTCGGCCGCTTTCGCGACCTCGGCCTGGCGTGCGTCAGGGGAGAGGACGAGGAAGGCAGCTTGGCCCGCTTCGTCCAGGGACTTGAAGATGCCACGTTGGGCATCGTTCAGCTCGGAGACCGCTTCGGCGCGTTCGGCGCGCTTGGTGATCTCTTGAAGCTGCTTGGCGACCGCCTCGTTGTCGGCGGTCTGGTCGTTCTTTTCGGACATGGGTGCCTCGTTGATGAACGTGCCGACAGAATCGGCGGTGACGCCTGAAGAAGTGGAAGCATCGGTGGGGTCAGGCGCCCCGGCTGTTGCTTGTTTGGAGAGGTCAAGGATCGCCGGAGAGGCGCCCGCTTGACTCGAGAGAAGGACCGAGTGGGTGTGGCCTTCAGCTTCGCCGATCTGGACGACACCGTTGCCGTCGATGATCCACGAGTGGGAGTGGAAGTCGGAGTTGGTGCCGCGCTCGTGGCCGGTCTGCCCAGCTCCCGCGCGCATGTCCGGTCCGACCTCGTCGGAGAGAAGATGCTGGTGCCCATCGGTGGACGTGGTCAGCAGCGCGCGCTTGGTTGCAGCGGCGAAGGGGTTCTTGGCCTTGCCCTTCTTCTTCTTGCCGTCCTTCTCGTCGCCCTTGTCCTCGGACTCGAGGGCCTCTTCGTCGTCGGCGCTCTTGGGAGCTGCCTTGGACAGGCCGAGGGCGACGGCCGCGCGCTTCATGATGGACATGGTGGCGCCGGGTTGTGCGGGGCGGTCGACGGCGGAGATCTCGTCGAGGCGCATTTCTTTGAAGACGCTGCGCTTGGCTTCGCCTGTTTCGGGGTCGATCATCAGATTGCCTCGTTGATGGCAGTGCCACCGATGGAGAAGCCGGTGTACTCGCCGTCGGCGAACTTGCGCAGGACTTCCGGGTCTTCCGGCTGCATCGCGATCAGCAGGCCGGTGCGCTTGGTGACGATGTCGAGCGACGCTGCGATCTCGGACGTCAGCGGAAACATGAAGACGACGTCGCCGATGGCGTCGCCCTTGTGCATCTCCTTGGCCGCGCGCTCGCCCTTGGCGAACTCGAGCGAGCCCTTCATCATCACGTGCTCGGGCACGTGGTCGAGCTGGAGGTCGAAGTGGTCCTCGCCGTCCTCCTTGCAGACAATGGCGAAGCCGAAGACGAGCCCCAGGGACTGGTCGACTTTCAGGATCTGCGTGGCTTGGAGCGTCTGGGCGGTCATCGAGGGGTCCATACTATGGGCTGCGGGGGAGAAAGTGTAGGCTATTCTGAAGAAATTCAGACGGACTGGAAGACCTGGAAGGTCAGGCAGGTGACCTGGCTCGAGTCGGTCACGTTGGCGTTGATGCAGGGCGGGGTCTTCATCTTGGCCTTCAGGGCCACCAGGGTGCCGAATCCGGCCGCCACGGCCGCCTGGCTGGGCACCTGGCCGAGGGTCATCTTCTCCACGTTGGTCAGGGTGGCCTTGTGGCCGCCGCCGTTGGAGTGATACCCGATGACCATGGTCTGGCCGACGGTGTAGTCCCAGTGGCCCATCAGGACTGCCACGGTGATGATGCCGTCTCGGATCTTGTTGCGGTCGCCGTGATCTAGGATCACGCCATGCGGGGGTTGGAGTGCCATGCTAGAGGTTGTCCACGATGTTGATCGAGAAGCCCTGGGGCACCGCGATCTGGGGGATGCGAGTGCCCACGGCGCAGACGCACTGGATGTCCTCTTCGGCCACGCCGAATTCGCCGGGGTGGGGAGCTGCGTTGCCCTTGCCGCTGATGAAGAGCTGGCCCCACGGTTGGACCTGGCCGTGCATGTCGGCGTGGCTGTCGCGCACGTTCTGGCGCAGGCTCGTCTCCCACTCCTGGGAGAGGTTGTTGGCGTCGAGGTTGCCCTCGTCGATCGCCTGCTGGTACATGGCCGCCTTCCCTTGGTGGACGCTGCGCAGCGACTCGGTGCGCGCGATCACGTTGGAGCGGTACTTCAGATAGCGTTCCTGGTAGCGGCCCACCATCTTGTCGACTTGGGCCTTGGTCAGCGGGGTGTCGCTGTTGAAGGCGTTGTTGATCGTGCGGTCGAACCGCTTGTCCCGCAGAGCGCGATCGAGCGCGGCGCGGTCGCCTTCGTTCAGCAGCCTGCGGTAGTTGTTCACCGCCTTGACCTGGCGCTCGGTCAGGCCGATGCTGTTGCGGAAGTTGCGCGCCTGCTCGAGCGGGTTGGCGCCGGTGCGGATGCCGTCGATCAGGGCCTCGCGCGTGGCAGCTCGTTGAGTGGCGCCGAACTCGCGCACGAGGCGCAGCTGGTTCTCGCGCGCGACGCGCATGGCGAAGGGGTTGGTCTGGTCGAAGTCGACGACGAGCCCTGCCACGTTCTTGTTGAAGAAGGCCGCGGTGTCGTTGGCCGCTGCCATGAAGCTGTCGACGTAGAGGTTGCCCAGCAGGGGCGTGCGCGCCAGCGTCAGCGTGAAGGCTTCCTCGAGCCGTCCGGCTTCGATCAGTGCAGCGATGGCATCGAGATCCGCGGCGCCCTTGATCTGCTTCACGAGCAGACGGAAGCCAGCCGCAAAGCGGGGCCTCTGTTGCGCGATCAGCTTCTGAAGGCGAGCTGCGGGGTCGACGACGTCTCCCATCAGGGGGTCTCGATGTAGACGACGGAGAAGGTGCCGGAGTCGATGGTCACGATGCCGTCGCCCGTGCCGCTCGTTCCGCTCACGCAGTTGAAGTAGATCTTGTCGCCGCTCGAGGCTTGGCCCTCGAGGTAGCTCGGCATGTCGTCGCTGCTGCTCGAGAGCCAGGACATGCGGTCCTCGGTCCCGTTCTCGGCGAAGCCGCTCGAGCTGGTCGCGCCGGTGATGAACGCCTCGTCCGTGCCAGCCCAGCCGGAGTTGGTCTGCTGGACGAAGCCCATACCGAAGGCCGGTTGGTTGGCCACGAGGTCGAATCCACCGGAGAGGGTGTAGGCGATGTCGAGGTGCGCGCCGAAGAGGTACTTGTCCGACGCGGCGCTGAAGTTGTCAGCGAGCAGCGTGGCGCCGAAGAGGTTGGCGTCTCCCACGGTGCAGATCGTACCTGCGAAGGTGATGGTGTCGCGACGGCCGAGGACGCCGGTGTTGTCGCCAGCGACGACGCCAGCTGCGACGGTGAAGGGTGCAGAGTTGCCGCCGCCACCTGCGCCGACGGCAGTGCCGTCGAGCTTGGTCACGCCAGCCATGGCCTGGACAGGCCGCTTGAATTTATGGACGTTGGTCATGGTATCAGTCCAGGTCGATGTAGAAGATCTCGATGGAGCCGGTCAGGATGATGTCGTCGGTGACTCCGACGTCCACGACGGCGTTCAGCCAGATGCTGCCGCCTGCGAGCAGCTCCATCTTGGGCGTCAGCTGGTTGGAGTTGGTGTTGTCCGAGCTGTTCAGCGTCAGCGTGCCGCTGCCGGTCACGCCGACGTCGTCGCTGGCGAGGATGTCTTCCTCGGTGCTCGAGAGCGTCGAGTTGACGTTCTGGATGGAGCCGAGCGACAGCTCGTGCGTCTCGGTGCCTGCCCAGCCTGCGCCCTGCACGACGTTCAGCGTCATGACTGCGCCGATGATCATCTTGGCCGCGCCTGCCGGGTTGGTCGCGATCTCCACCGCGCCCGCGCGCGAGCCCGCGGTCATGGAGAGGGCGAGGGCCGAGACCGTGATGGTGTCCTTGAGGACGGGCCAGTCTTCGGTGGCCAGCGTACTGTTGGCCTCGTTGGAGACGTAGGGCTGGCCTGCGCTGACTCCAGCTCCACCACCGCCGCCGAGTGCGGCGCCGTTGGCGTCCACGATGCTGGGGACCATGATCGGCTCCCTGTATTTTCTGACGTTGCCGGTCATAGCGTGATGTCCTCGACTTCCATGTAGTAGACGGTGAAGGAACCAGCCACGACGGTGATGGTGGCGGTTCCCAGTGCGGTGATGTGGGCGCTGTCGGCGTTCACGTACCAGTTGTCGCTGCGCTTGGTCTCGATCAGCGTCACGGGGTTGGACTGCTCGGACACGCGCCTCGAGTAGGTGCGGTTGACCTGGTTGGTGCCGCCCATGGCCAGCTCGGAGATGATGTTCTCCTCGGTGCCGGTGATGCTCGTTCCGGTGGTCAGCGCCGAGCCCACTGCCAGGGTCACGGCGGGGTTGGCCTGCGACCAGTCGCCGGTCAGCGTTGCGTCGGTGACGATCAGCTTGCCGCCGAGGATGAACTTGCCGCCGGTGGCGGGGCAGGACAGCAGCAGCTTGCCGCCGGTGCCTTCCGTGGCGAGGATGTCGAGCGTGAAGCCTGCCAGGTCGTACTCGGCCTTGCGGATGCCATACGTCGACTGCTCGACCGAGATGGCTGCGTTGTTGGAGACCGTCGGGAGCAGGAGCCCCGCGGTGGGTGCTCCGCCGCCGCCCGAGATCGGTGCGCCGGAGTAGTCCAGCACGTCGGGGCAGATTATCGGCTCGTTGATTTTTTCGTAGCCCATTAGTTGGCCCGTCCCACGCAAGTGTAGAGGGCGAGCGCCGGGTCGACGGTCACCTCGATGATGTTGTACTCCACGGACAGGATCGTCACGCGGTCGCCCGCTTTCGGCACCTGGCCGCCAGCGATGGAATCTCCGGTGATGGCCACCGAGCTGTCGGTGTCCTTCACCAGCGTGCCCTCGAGCTGGTTGCGCGAGAGCTTGTCCACGAAGCCCTTGCAGGCGTGCGTGGTGTTGGTGGGCTGCGTGCCGCCGGTCAGTTGGCCAGGGGTGCGCGTGCCGGTGCTGACCTTCGTCAGCACTGCGTCGTTCACGCCGGGGGATACGTTGGCGTGAATGATTCCCGAGATGTTGACGCCAAAAAGAGGATTTCCCATCAGGCGAAGCCCTCGGACAGCTCGTCGTCGCACGCGGTCGCGCCGGACGCTTGGTCGGTGCCGGTGATGCTGGGCCCAGCGATGCCGCTCGAGGTCCCTGCGTCCGTGAAGCACTTGGTGTAGTCGTGGGCCACCTGCGGCAGGCGGTTGTCCTCTGCGCTGCCGGTGGTCGGGCGGAAGAAGACCACCTCGGCAGAGCCTGCCTTGGCCTTCTTGACGTTGGAGCCCTCGCCGCTCGAGGCGTCCGCTGCGTTGTCCACGAGGATGGCCCCAGCGAGCCACGCCTGCGCGTAGAAGATCTCGTCGGGGGTGGTGCCGTCGGTGACGGCCACGCCGGTGCAGCCGTTGGTCGCATCGTCGCGCGGCCACGCGCGCGCCTGCGGGGGCGCGGTCTCGTCGCCGGAGAAGAGCAGGGCGCGGTCCAGCCAGTCGGCAGCCGCGGCCAGGGCGCGCTTCTCGTCGTCAGCAGCAGCTGCGACAGCGGCGGCCCATGCAGTAGCCTCGGGCCCCAGCCTTCCGTTGAAGAAGGTGGTGGTCTCTGCGACGGCCGCGGTCAGCGTCAGCGCGTAGACGCTGAAGGTGTCGGCGCCGATGGTGATGGTGTCGATGACGGCCATGGTTCAGCTCGAGGGGAAGAAGTGAAGCGTGCGGCCTGATGTGGTGCAGCGTCGTCCTTGGGGGTCGGACAGCCCGCTGGGCTCGAGGCCGCATGCCTCGCTTGAGAGTGTAGCAGAAAAGGGTGCGCGCATCAGAGGTATTCCTGCCAAGACATGGCGGCCGCAACAGTGGCGACGCCGTGGTTGGTGACGGCGATGGTCAGCGGTGTGGGGTTGGCGCCGAGGATGTCGACCGACAGCGTCAGGCCGCCGACGATCGCCGACTCGAGGGAAGCGTCCGCCTGGTTGGTCGCCGAGACGTAGAAGGACTGGACGTCGCTGCCGCCGGTCAGTGCGGTGGCTGCCGTGTCGAATTCCAGCACGGAGTTGGCGGCCACGGAAGCCCAGCTCGCGCCGGTCAGTGCTGCGTCCCAGATCAGGTGGACCTCTGCCTGGCCGTTGCCGGTGTTGAGCAGCTGAAGGGATCTCTGGATGGTTTGGATCCGGTTGATCTCGCCCTCGAAGGTAGCCTTGGGCCTGATGGACAGGACGGGGATCAGGACGCCGGAGACGGTAGCCGGTGCGCCGGAGTTGGCGGTGTGCGGCACGCCGAGCTGTAGCTGGACGCCACCTTCCGAGGAGACCATGGCGCAGATGACGCGCATGGTCGCTGGAGTCGCCGGAGTGCCCGTCGCTTCCAGCTCGTAGCGCAGAGGGAGCTGCGCGGTGGTCATGTAGACGGTGGTCTCGAAGTTGGCGTGGTTGAACTCGTGGACGTAGCGGATCACGCCGTTGACGTCGAAGCCCACGCGCACGCGGCCGACGCCGAGCCACTGGAGGTCGACCACCAGGATGTGGGTCTTGGTCGGGTCGAGGTCGTCGTAGGTGTCGATGTTCCAGTCGGCCTGCTCGATGGGGGTGTCCACCACCGTGCCCGATGTCTTGGTCCGCTTCACCCACCGGATGCCGGTGTCGGTCTGCTCGAGGAAGACGCCGTTGTCTTCGTGGAAGTGTCCCACGCGCCTGCGCACGTTGGTGGTCGGGCCGCCTGCCTCGAGGACGAAGGTCATCAGAGTGAGCTGCGACTTGCCTGGCTGGTATCGTGTCCAGAGGCGCGACTGCCGCAGAGCGATGTCGCCGCTCGAGGTGACGGTCATCAGCGTGGACGCTTGGTCGAACGAGTGGACGCTGGTGGCGCCGCCGGTCAGCGACTCGTACCAGAGGTCGTCTCGCTTGCTGTACTTCAGGATCGAGTCGAAGATCGTCACCGGCTGGCTGACGCGCTGCCTGGAGAATGAATCCAGGCTCGCACTGTCGCCCATGGTCACGTGGACGTTGCCTGCGGTGACGTTCGCGATGTTGTCGTTGACGTCGTCGCGGTCGCCGTAGAGTTGGACTCCTTGACGTGCCACTAGCGGGTCCGCCTGCGCATGCGCTCGAGGGCCTTCTTCAGCTTCTTGTCCTTCGGCTCCTTGGCCTTGCCTTCGTCCTCGGGCTCGAGGGCTTCTTCATCGTCGGCCGATTCAGCTCCAGCAGCTTCATCCGCGGCGGGGTTGGGCATGCCGTTGGGCAGCATCGGGTTGATGCCGTTCAGCGCCAGGTCCATGTCGATCTCTTCCTGCTCGGGACGCTCGGACAGGCCGAGGATCGCGCGGATCTCGTTGCCTGCGGGGTCGTTGGCGTCCATGGTGAAGCCAGCGCGGGAGAGCTGCTCGAGTGCGCCGGTCACCTGCTCGATGTCGCGGTACTGGATCTTCTCGATCTTGAAGGACGGCATCAGCTCTTCGTCCCATCCGTTCAGCGCCCAGAGCGTCTTCAGCAGATCGCGCTCCATGACTTCCTTCATCTCCTTGATGGCGGAGTCCACCATCAGGCCGAAGGCTTGGGTCTTGTCCCTGGAGAGCGCATGCGAGCCCGCGGAGTCGGAGCCCAGCAGGAGCTGCTCGACGCCGAGCACGCGCGCCATCTCGCGGTTCAGGCGCTCGATGGCAGCGGCGATCTCTTCGACGCTCTGCGGGTCGCCCTTCAGCAGCTCGACGTCCCACTGACGCACTGCGCTCGGAGTGCTGCGCTCGTCGGTGGTCTGGTAGGTCTTGGAGTCCAGCAGCATGCCCAGCTCGGGGCTGCGGTTGTGGTTCTCGATGAAGTCGAGCATCGGCGCCTTCAGCGCGGTGGCTTGGGCCCTCGAGAGCGTGCCGTTCTGCACCATCACTTCCATGTCGGTGAACGGGCCGCGCGCGACGGGGACGCCACGCAGGTCGGTCTCGAATCCCCAGTGCTCGAGCAGCTCGTACTTCTCGAGGCGGTCGGCGATCTTCACCAGGTGGCGGAAGAGGCCCATGCCCTCGGGGCTGTCGTCGAGCGTGTCGTCCACGATGTAGATGCACTTGCCGCGGGGCAGGTAGATCTCTTCGCCGGTCTGCGGGTCCGTCTGGATCAGGCCGGTGACGGTGCCGGACTTGTCCAGCTCCCACTTCTCGATGGTCTTCTGGCTGCGGGGCTCGATGTCGAGCAGACCGATCACGCCGTCGTCGCGCTTCTTCGCTGTCCACTCGGCAGCGGCGAAGCCGTACATGGTGAACATGGACAGCCGCTTGATCACGCGATGCCAGGGCGTGGTCATGTCGCCGATGATCTCTTCGACCAGCTCGGCCATCTCCTCGGCCTTGGCGCTGTCGTCCGCGGCCTCGACTGACCACTCGGCCTTCGATGCCAGGTCCGTGAAGTAGCGCACGCCTGCCGCGACGATCGCCGTGTTGGCGAGCATGTTGGAGAAGGTGACGTACTTCTGGCGACCTTGCAGCCTGGACTCTTTCTCCTTGCTGACGATCTGGCCGCCGTAGATTGCGGTGCCAGGAGCGCCGACCACCGAGAAGGGGCCGGGGTTGGTTGCGTCCACGCCGGTGCTGCCGCCGAGGATCTCGGCTTTCTGTACGGGCTTGGTTCTGCGGCTCTTGCTGCTCATTGCGAGATCATCCTACCAGGAACGGTGGCGATAGAGGGAGCCCTATTCTGGAGAATCCAGTCATAGGCTCGAGTGAGGGCGTCGATCTGGTCCTTGAACTCGCCCGCGGGGAAGAGGGCGGCCTCTGCCAGCAGGGCGTCGTTCCAGGGGGCGCGGATCAGGCAGACGTTGCCCACCTCGACCTGCGCGGCCATGGGGATGGCTCTGGACTCCTTGTCGCCGGACTCCGGCGAGAAGCGTGCGTTGAAGCCCTCGAGCAGGGCGGCCAGGGCGCGGACCTGGCTCTTGCCTGCCTGGCCAGGGTCTTGGGGCAGGAACTGCGCCACGTCGGGGCCGTCCATGTTGGCGCAGGCCAGGATCTTCGCCTCGACGTCAGCAGGCCCACCTCTGAAGCGAAGGACGTCCTCCACCACCAGGCGGCCGTCGGCCAGCTTGGCGAGCTTGGCGCCCACGGTGTACGCGGCCCTCGAGCTGTCGGTTGCGGCGAGGTCCCATCCTCGAGCGCGCATGATCACGTGCGCATGGGCGGGCATGCTGTCCAGCACCTCGAAGTCGTCGCGCTTGAACATGCCACCACCGCGGGGGACGGGCCGCTGCTGGAGCTGGCCTGCCTCGGCGTAGCTGCCGCCCCATGCGCGGAAGGTTTCCTTCTGCTCGTCGACTGCTCGAGCCGAGAAGCGTGCGGGCCAGAGCAGCTCGCCTTCCTCGGTGCGGGGGTCGACGAAGTGGGTGCTCTTGTGCGGGTGGTCGGACTCGTACTCCATCGGCAGGCAGAGGTGCTCGTAGTCGAGGTCCGCGGCGAGGATGGCGCCGGAGAGGTCGCGGTCATGCACGCGCTGCATGATCACCACCAGGGCGGACTCGTCCAGCTTGTTGAACCTCGAGGACAGCGTCTCGAAGAACCAGCGCAGGGCGCGCTCGCGCACCACGTCGGACTCGACGTTCTCCACGGAGTGCGGGTCGTCGACGATGATGCGATCACCACGGCGGCCGGTGATGCCCTTGCCGACCGATGCGGCGAAGCGCCATCCGGTGCGGTCGTTCTCGTAGAGGATCTTGGCATTCTGGTCGCCCTTCATCTGGAAGCGGTCGCCCCAGTTGGCTTGGAACCACTCGCTCTGGATCAGGTCACGGCAGCGCATGTTGTCGCGGATGGACAGGTCGGCGCCGTAGCTCGCGTTGATGTAGCGGTAGTCGGTCAGCGCCTTGGGCCCCCACTCCCATGCGGGCCAGAAGACGTTCACCAGCATGGACTTGGTGCAGCCGGGGGGCACGTTGATCAGCAGGCGCCTGGTCTCTCCACTGGTGACGCGCTCGAGTGCCTCTGCCATGGCCTCGACAGCCCAGCCGTGCAGGAACTCGGTGCCAGGCTCGAGCGCATGCCAGCCTGCCTTCACGAACTCGAGCAGCGACGCCTCGCAGCGCAGCTTCTCGCATTCGGCCATGCTGGCCTCGCGGTTGCCGATGGCAGTGCCGAGCAGCTTGGAGAGAGCGTCGTTCATGCGTCGAGCCTATGGTCGAAGCCCTGGGAGTGCAGGAACCAGCAGAGCCAGAGCAGCTCGAAGGGCGTAGGCTCCGGCGGATCCGCGGGCCAGTTGCGCTCGGCGTAGGTGGGGCTCGAGAAGCACACTAGACGCGATCTCCCTGGCCCAGCTCTTCGGAGAGCATGTCCTCGATCTTCGCGTGCATGCGTCGCAGCGCGCCCTTCTTCAGGCTCGAGTCGTAGCGCACGATGGTGAAGCTGCCGACCTTGGGGACGTGCGCACTGACCACCTGCCAGCCGGACTCGAGCTTGCCGAGTGCAGCGCGCAGGACGTGCATGATCTGGGCGCTGGTCATTCGTCGCCCTCGGTGCCGCGGCCGAATTGCGCGGCGGCCAGCTTGGCTGCCAGCTCGCGCTTGGTGGCCTCGAGCTGCGAGCGTTCCCATGCGGTGATGGTGCAGTCGCTCGAGCAGTAGCGCGCGCCCTCGAATTCGGGGACGTCGCGCAGGCGGTTGATCTTGTTCTCGCAGGTGGGGCAGATGTTATTCCTGGGGCGCATCGAGAAGTCCTTGGTCAGCGGCTGCCGCTTCGATCACGAGGATCTGCTCGAGGAGCAGACGAGATTCGGGTTGCAGCTGGTCGAGGTTCAGGTCGGTGGTCTGGATGTGGGCAGCCACCTCCAGCTCGAGCTTGTTGCGGTAGCGTGCGTCGATCACCTTCAGGTGCTCCATCAGCAGCTTGTCGCTGTACTCGGTCACCGTGCCCACGATCACGCCTTCGTGGAAGACGGGCTTCTCGACGCCTTCGACTCCGCGGCGCACCAGCTCGTCGATGAACTTCTTGCGGTAGGTGTGCATCGAGTCCTCGCACGCCTGGTCGAAGTCGGCGTCCTTGCGCCGGTGGTCGCGGACGCACTCGTCGGACACTCCGACCTCGATGCGCGCGAAGGCATGCTCGCCGTCCTGCTCGAGGGCGGCGAGGTATTGGCCGCGGCGCTCTGCGTCGAAACGGCGGCGCGTCAGCCCACGCTCGGATTGGCCTTCTGATCCCATGCGGACCACTGTACGATGAAGACCGTCAAGATGGCAGAGATTTCTTCAAGTTTCCCCAACGTCCTCGAGACTAGGATTCCAGGCCCATCGACTAGAAGCCCACTAGGATCCGCTCGAGCGAAAAACGCCCACCAGGACCTCTGCTACCCCATTTACTACTCTACTACCTTTACTAGAAGAAGTAGTAGTATATAGATCTGGAGCACTGCCAGCTCCCTGGTGTTCTGGGCTTGCCTCGAGTCCTAGTTTGTAGTTGGGCCCCACTTTCCGACGTAACCCCATGCAGGCCAGGGGCTTGCGTCAGTCTAGGACTTGAATCCACTCCTAGCAGTCCTAGCAAAACCGAGCGGGATCCGCACGCTTTTGGTACGATCTCGAGCTGCCACGCCCCGCGGGGTATGGTGCTCTTTCCGTTTTCAATACTATACCCCAGTCCCATGACTCGACTGCTCGGCCTGATCCTCGTTGCGCTTTCCTCCTGCGCATCCACTCCCCAGCTCACAATCCAAGACCACCTTCAGGCGCACGTCGCGCTCTTCGTGGACACTTGGACAGGATCAGGATCAGGCTTTCCGATGTCGTCGACCGAGGTCATCACTGCGTGGCATGTCGTCGCAGGCGTGCCGCCCAGTGGCATCACCGTCAACGGTCAGCATCCGATCACAAGTGAGCGCCTCGGCTCCCTGGACGCGGCCCTGCTGACGTTCGCCGAGCCCCACGGTCTCGAGCCGTGGATCATGGACGTGCGCCAGGTGGAGCCCGCAGAGGCCGTCTGGGCGAGCGGGTGGGGAGCTGGTCTCCACTGGTGGAGTGAAGGACTCGGCACGCTCGATCCTGTCCGCCTCTCACTTCTGATCGCACCAGGGGACAGCGGCTGCCCTGTCCTCGACGAGGACATGGAGGTGATCGGCATCGTAGTGGCCCGCGGAGTGTACGCGGACCACCACGCCTTCATCGTCCCGATCACCGAGATCCACGCCGAGCTGGAAGCCAGAGCAGCTGCTCTCCTCGAGGGAGTGCTCGAGGACGTCAGCCCGGAGTGAAGCCGTCCATCGACCAGCCTGCCATGTCCGGCGGCTGGTCGGTGGTCATGATCACGCCACCAGTCTCCGACGGGTCGAAGACCAGCATGGTCACGTCCTCGTTCTCGAGGTCGACACCTTCCGAGTGCAGGAGCTGCATGGCGATCTGCTCGGCGTCTTCAGTCGTGGGGGCTGTCGCCACCACCACGTGGATGCCGTGGCGCACGATGATGCCCACCATCAGAAGGGAGTATCCGTCTCCCTGAAGGGCACGTCCGCGATGGCGGGCGCACTTCCTTCCTGCGGGTCCTTGGAGCCGATGAACTCCCACTGGTTGGCGACCACGTAGAGCTTCGACCGCTTGGCGCCGGTGGTCTTGTCGTCCCACGAGTCGAAGGCCAGCCTCGAGTCGGGGAAGCAGAACTCTGCGCCCTTGCGGTGATACCGCTCGAAGGCTTCGGCACGCTTGCCGAACATGGTCACCTCGACGAAGACGGGCTCTTCGATCCAGTCGTCTCCCTTCTTCCTGCGCTCGTTCACCACGCACCCGATCTTCGCGATGGCCATGCCACCACTCGAGTGCCGCAGCTCCACGTCGCGAGTCAGGCGCCCAGCGAGCACCAGCTTGTTGATGTTTGTCATGTCAGGCCGTTGCGAGTCCGAGAAGGACGGATTGGAGGATGCCCACGATGCGGCCGTCCACGGCGCGGGCCTCTTGCGAGGCGTCGATGCCCAGCTCGAGTGCGATGCGCTGGCGCGATGCGCGCAGCACGAGGTTGAAGCCAGGCTCCTGCGAGGCGAGCGTCAGGCGCGCACCTTCAGCAGCGACGAGCTGGAGAGCTGCGTCCTTGGCCATGTTGAGGTCGATGCCGGTCTCGTCGAGGGCATCTTGGAGAAGGTCGAGAGGGTTCATCTGTATGTCCTCGCTGCGATGGCGGAAGGGGGTTTGGTTGCCCATGATCCTGACGTGATCACCAGGGGGCGCTCGGAGTAGTCGCGCTCGGGGCGCGGGGTGACGAAGGCCAGCCAGGAGGTGTTGTACTCCTCGACAGCATTCACGAATGACTGCGCGCGGTCGCGCATGACGCCAGCACCGACGGGTCCGATCTCGCCGACGCCGAGGCGCAGGTCGATGCCAGCCCAGGCGTGGGCCAACAGGTCGGCGCTGTTCAGGCCGATGTAGATCTCGGTCTCGACAGCCAGGTCCCACTGCTCGAGCGCGGCCTCGGGCATGTCGCCCAGCTCGGCGTCCAGGCGGACGTCCGGCCATGCGTCGACGATGGCGGGGAGAAGCGTGCGGTCTTGCACGCGGGCGGTGACGCAGCTCGAGGCGAGCAGTGTCAGCGCGATGATCAGGAAGCGGTTCATGATGCGGAGTCCTCTTGGTTCATGCGCGCGACTGTTTCTTCAGCTATCACGCGCTCCTTGCCCATGTCGGCGAAGCCTTGCGCGCCGATGTAGGCGAGCATGGGGGAGACCATCGCGATGATCTCCGACACTTGAATCTCGGGGACGCCGAGCCGTACCGCTATTGCGGTGACCATCGTCAGCAGAGCGCCGACGAATTTCTTGGAGCCTAGCAGCTCTTGGATGATGTTCATGCGAAGTAGTACCACGCGATGGCGGCATAGAAGGGAGCGGAAAAGAGAGCGGCATTCATCATGCCGGTGATGCAGGGCGCAGTGCCGTTGCAAGTGAAGTACGGAAGCCAGCGCCGCCGTCGTTGTTGATGTCTTGACATTGTACTGATAGGTGGGAGAGGTCGAGGTAGGAGCGACTGTCACCTGCGAAAGTGTACCCTTTCCGATGGATGCGCGCAAGAAGGCAATTCTCTGCGCCGAACTTCTCGACCAGGACCTCTGCCTCGGGGACGAAGCCGGAGTCGGTGATCACCACCGTGCCCACCTCGAGCTGGTCGATGCGCCTGGCCAGCCACTCGCCGAAGATGCGCTGGCCGTGCAGCGGCTTGATCAGCTCCTCGCTGACGGCGATGTAAGCCTGCCGCGGGGTGATGCCCTCGAACTCCTCGAGCTGGTCGTCCTTGCGATCCTCGAAGTGGTCGTGGGGGCAGAGGTTGCCGAAGGCGTCGACCAGGCGGTAGAGCGCGTGCGTGCGTTCCTTCAGCTCTTGCGCGAACTTCAGGATGGGCGTGCCCGCGGGCAGCATCTCGAGGAGAGCAGCGCCAGCGTAGTCCTTGCCCGCGCGGGGCGGGCCGTTCAGTAGGATGATCTTCATGCGTTCAGTCTCTTGGCGATCTCGATGCACTTGGTGCAGACCTTGGTGGCGTCCTCGAGGTTGATGCCCTCGAGCTTGGCTCCGCACAATGCGAGGCTGCCCTTCTTGGCAGGCTTCTCTCGGCAGAGGTGGGCGAGCGGCGGCCAGACGTTGCCGGTGCCGCTGCCCGTCTTGGTGTCGGTGTCGAGCTGGACCACTACTCCTGCCCCTCTGCCTTCTGGCGCAGGCGGTAGAGGATCTTGTGCAGGTTGGCGGGCTGCCAGCCGTCAGGCTTCAGCCACTTGCCGCCACCAGGCTCGCGCACCTTGCGCAGGTTGGCCGCGGACACTGCACGCCAGAAGGGCATGAACGGAACGCCCATCGCCACGAACGTGCCGAGGATGGTGTAGATCACGTCGACACCTTCGGAGATGATGCCGATCATGTTGCGGTCTTCGATCGCGTCCATGAACTCCTCGAACTCCTCGCGGATCAGCTTCACGCGCGAGTCGAGCATGGAGCCGTCCAGCTCCTGCACGGGGGTGGCCGGTGCGACCGTGCCGAACTTCACGTGCGCTTCGCGGACGTCGTTGTCGATGGCCGCGGTCTCGAGCTGGCGGGCCTGCTGCCCAGCCTCACGAAGGAAGCCTTGGTGCGCTGCGCTGTTGGCGTAGCGTGCGGCCGCGGTCAGGTTGTCGGAGAGTTTCATCTGGCACCGTTCTTGGAGAGGTACATGGCCGCATCCGCGGCCTCGAGGGAAGAGCCCAGGCCAGCAGAGGCGCCGACCTGTTGATCATGGGAGAGCCACGCGCGGACCATGCGCTTGATGCGACGCGCGCCGTGCCTGCTCGGGCACCAGACCACGAACTCGTCGCCACCAGTGCGAGCTGCCACGCGGTCGTTGGAGTGGCCGCGGTTGGTGCGGGTCGACCTCTCGAGGTAGTCGGCGAACTCCCGCAGGATGCGGTCGCCGTAGGCGTGGCCGTCGGGGTGCATGTCCTGCGCGGACTTGAAGCCGTCCAGGTCGCAGACCACGTACCAGCCCTCGATCCTGCCTGCCGTCCTGCGCTCGAGGGCGTGGCGGTTGGCCATGCCGGTCAGCTGGTCGGTCTCGGCCAGGTCCTGCCAGTGGTCGCGCTGCTCCTCGAGCAGCTGTATGCGGTTGAGCATCTGAGTGCTCGAGAGGTCGGTGGTGTTCATGACGCGCGAGGCCCGCTGGGCCGAGGTGGTGATGCTGAAGAGTATCCTCTTCGTCACGGAAAGGCAAGGGACTTTAGTCTTTTTCGCTCCAGATGCTGTCGATCAGTCCCCATTCGAGAGCCTGCTCGGCGCCGAAGAAGTGGTCGGTGCTGGCCTTGGTGAACTTCTGCCAGTGCCGGTAGGGCATCTTGGTGTACTTGGCCAGCAGCCTGTCCATGCGCTCGCAGCGGCGCCGGTTGGCCTCGAGCGTGCCCTCGAGGTTGAGCATCTGCCCGTCCAGCTCGAGGCTGGCGGTGTGCAGCATGAACTCGCAATTCTCCGAGGCGTACCGCTCGCCTGGTGCTCCGCAGGCGACGAGGAAGGGAGCCGCGGACATGCAGACGCCCAGCGCCGTGGTGTGGACAGGGACGCGCACGGTGCGGGTCACGTCGTGGAGCTGGAAGGCTTCGTCGATGTCTCCGCCGTAGCTGGCCACGAAGAGGTCGATGGGCTCCTCGCTCGCGTCGGCCATCAGGTACATGCCGCGGACGGCCAGGCTGATGGCGTCGCTGTCGACGTCGCCCTGGAGGAAGATGCGGCGGCCGGTGACGTCGATGCCATACTCGAGCGCGGCCTCGAGGTTGGCCTTGAACTGGTCGGACTTCTCGGTCATGGTGTCCTCGGGGATAGCGCCGCCTGCATCTCCGAGCCAGCGCAGAGTGCGCGGCCGGTGCCAGGGACGGAGTGGCGGTAGGGCCAGACCACTCGGAAGATGGAGGTGGGGGCGGTGACCTCGAGGCAGCGGAAGGGACGCTTGCAGACGACGCAGTAGACGGGGCGCTCGCCCTGAAGGGCCAGCTCGAACTGCCGCCGGATCAGCTCCTGCATCTCGCGGAACTCGTCGGGGTCGTTCATCAGCTCGGGCCCTTGAAGTCCGCCAGCCAGTTGGAGCGCACGTCCATCTCGGGGTAGCCGGGGTCCTCGATCACGAAGCCCTCGAACATGCAGACGCCCTCGTCGCAGATCACGGGGTACTGATGCACGCGGCCGCCGGGGTGCAGGAAGGTGACGCCGAAGCCCATCTGCCAGCCGGTGTGCCTGCCCTTCATGTAGGCGCGGCCAGCGGTCGGCGTGCAGCCCATGGGCGTGCTCATCCAGCTGATGCTCGCGCCCTCGTGGCTCATGTAGCTGACGCCTGCACGGTGGACGTGGCCGGACGTGCCAGAGCGCAGCGCCTTGCGCAGCTCGGACAGGTGCGGGGTCTGGCCCAGCAGCGTGCCGTGGTGGATCAGGTAGTCGTGGATCAGGATGCCAGGCAGGTCGTTCTCGGTGCCCTTGGGCGAAGCGATGCTGCCACCTTGCGCCAGCTTGACGCCGAACTCCTCGACGCCTGCGAGCTTGTCGAAGCGAAGGTTGTCCAGGCCGGAGAGCGCGGGCGCCACCTGCGAGAGGTAAGCGGCGAGGCGGTCGAGTCCGTGGTTGCCCGCGGTCCAGATGATCTCGGCGTCGGGTGCCACCTTGCGGATCTGCTTCACCATCTCGCGCGCGAAGTCGAATTCCACCTGGAGGTCGCAGGACCAGCCGGGGATCTTCGGGTGCCTGCTGATGTCGGAGCCCTCGAGGATGTCACCGTTCAGCACGATGTAGTCGGGCTCGAGCACGATGCACGCGCGCAGGAAGGACCACCAGACGAAGGGCGAGAGGAAGGTGGCGTGCGTGTCGCTGATCGTCAGGATGCACTCGGTGCCCGTCAGCTCGCGGCCGGTGGGCTGGTAGATGAACTGGTGGAAGTACCGCTCCTGGTAGCGGGCGGTGTGCTCGCGCCTCGAGGCGTTGGAGCGCGCGGCCTTCTTCAGCCTGGTGCCGGTCGTCTCGCGCAGGCCAGCCTGCTCGAGCGCGTGGTTGAACTGGCCGAAGAGGTTGTCGAGCACCTCGATGTACCAGTTGCCGAACTTCCGGTAACGCTTCGCGGTGATGGTCGAGAACTGGAAGCCCAGGGGGTTGGTCTTCGGGTCGTTGGCCACGCGGATCAGGTCAGCGAGCAGGTCCTCGCGCGAGGCGGGCTCCTTGCTCTTGCTGTTCTTGAGCCGCAGCTCTTCGGCCGCGGCCTGCGCCTTGCGCTCGATCAGCTTCTGCTTCTCGCCCTCGTTGTTGCGGACGTTGTCGGGGGCGGCGAGGAAGTCGTCGAGGTCTTCGGGGGAGTCGGTCATAGGTCAACGGCCAGGCATAGGCGTATGTGATTGCGCAGGGTGTTCTGCGCTCTGACGCCCCACTTCGGGGCGAAGTAGTTCAGCCAGATGTAGTGCTGCGAGTGCTGGATTGTACCATCCTGGACGCCTTCCACGTAAGCCAGAACCTGCTCGGCGCAGTCTGGATTCTTGCAGATGCTGCACTTCTTGCCAGGACGAGCTGCCCGGTGGGCGTCGCCCTCGAGGAAGTCGGAGAGGCTCAAGACGTCTGCCCAGGCAGCATGGCCATCAGGCGGAGACCGCCCCAGACGGCGACGGCCATGGTGCCAGCCATCGCGAGGATGATGGGCGGGACGGACGTCAGGACGGTGCGGGCGAGGTCGGATGCGTTGGCGGTGATTTCTTTCATGACGCTGGTACTATACCCTGCTCTCGCGGAAAGGCAAGTAGAATCTCGAAGATCTTTCAAAAAGGGCGAGGCGGGAGTAATCAGCTCCCGCCTCTGTTTGGATCACCTCCTGACGCTTGACCCCAGCACGCGCGCCGGGGCAGGAGTCCCCAGCCTAGTGTATTCCGCCGCGGTGTGGGGACTTTTTCTTCAGCTCTGCCACCTCGGCCTCGAGGGCGGCGATGGTCTGCCGCAGGCTGGCCACGCGCTGCTTCTCTTTCTGCCACTGCTTGTAGAGCTGGTTGCGGGCGTGTCGCAGCCCTTCGATGGTCGGGGGGATGTCCATGCCCAGAGTCTACCACGCGCGCCGTCAGGCCGCCACAAGGCCGCGGGTGCGGCAGAGGCGCCAGAGGCGGCGCCCTTCCTCGAGCGTCACCACGCTGACTTCCTCGGGGATGTCAGGATGGCAGGTCTCCGCCACCTCGATCAGCTGCTCGGGCAGCTCGGTGAAGGTGATCGAGGACTCGGGCGCGCAGGGGTCGAAGAGGGTGTGGCTGTTTTTCATGACGCTGATACTATACCCCACTCCCGCGGAAAGGCAAGCGCCATCCTCGAGAAGTTTCAGATCTTCAGCCCTGCGCCCTTCATCGAGCCGCGGATCAAGGCGGCGTAGCGCGCGGAGCTGTAGCGGCCCAGCAGCTCGGCGTAGAGCTGGCAGAACTCGGGGCCGTGGGACGCCACCTGCGGATCGGTGTAGTGGCGGCGCCTGTCCAGGATGGAGTGCGTCAGCTCGTGGATCACGTACCACCTGGCCTGCGTCGTGGCGTAGCTCGAGGAGAGCTTGATCAGCGTGGGGAAGGCGATGCCGCGGCCGCGGTTGCCCATCACGATCACTCGAGGCATGACGCCCAGCTCGGGGCAGAAGTCGCGCCAGATCTCGCGGACCAGGTCCTGCGCGCCCTTCTCGCCCAGAGGCACGTTGTCCTCGGGCTGGACCAGGCGGCCGGTCTTCAGCTCGGCACGTTCCCAGCCGTAGAGCTTGGATCGTTGGCTGTCGCGCGGGCGCCGCATCAGGCCATCCTCGAGGCGAGGTGCTCTTGGCGGCCGTAGGCTTCTGCCCACTCGAGCGCCTCGCGATGGGCGCCGTCGTCGCGCGCTTCCTTGCTGGCTGCCAGGCAGTCCTTGGCGCTCTGCTCTCGCAGCTCGCGGGTCACCAGGTCGTGCGCCTTGAGGGCGAAGCCGTTGCGGCGAAGTTCTTGGCGGTCGTCCTCGCGGCGGATCAGCTCGAGGAGACCGTGGCGGGCGGCGCTTGCGCGCGGGTTCTGGTTGGTGTTTTTCATGACGCTGATACAATACCCCACTGGCGCGGAAAGGCAAGTAGAATCCTCGAGAAGTTTCGCGTGTTCACTTTTCTGCCGTGTCCATGCGGCGTGGAACAGCCGGAAAAGTGAACGGGCCCCCACCTGGGAGCCCGTTCGCTGTTCGCGATCAGCGAATCAGATGGCCGCCTTGACGGCCTCGAGGCTGGCCAGCTCGTTGCGGTGCTGCTCGAGCTGCGTGGTCAGCATGCGGCGCCAGACCTTCGGGCCGGACAGCGACTGGGGCTCCTGGCCAGCGCGCAGGGCGCGGAGCCCGCGGGCGTTGGCGTCGCGGTTGTAGCTGCCCTTGCGCTCGTTGCGGCGGCCGCCGTAGCTGTCGACGCGGTTGGCCTTGATCTGGCGGCGGGCCTGCTTCAGGCTGAAGGCCACCAGGTCGGTCTCGAGCATGCCCTCGAGGTCCTGGATCATGGACTTGTTCCAGAGGATGGCGATGTCGAGCGTCTGCTCGGGGGTCTTGCGCGTGCCGTGGCAGGCGGCGGTATCGTAGCCCCAGCCGGGGCGGGTGTAGCCGTGGCGGGAGAGGCGGCCTGCGTCGTTCAGCATGAAGCCGATGCGGCCGCAGCAGTAGCAGTAGCCGCGGCGGTCGCCCTTCATGTCGATGAAGTCGATGCCCAGGGTGGTGGCTGCCTGCGGGCCGAGGTCGCGGACCTTGGTGTCGTCGACCTTGGCGGCCTTCTTGACCACCTCGGTGGCCTTCAGCTCGAGGTAGACGGTGCGGACGAGCTGGGCGGCCTCGAGGGCGGCGGGGTAGCTGGCGAGCAGGCGGAACGCCTTGGGGCCGACCTGGTGGGCGCCGTCGCGGGGCAGGTCCCAGGTGACGGTGTCGCGGGGCATGCCAGCCTCGAGGGCTTGGCTGCGGACCACGCCCCAGGCTCGGTCCAGGATGTCCTTGGCGGCCTTCTTCTCCACCTTGGTGGTGAATCCGGCGGAGATGGCGGTGCGGGCGGCTTCGATCGTGTTGGCTTTGTTTTTCATGACGCTGATACAATACCCCACTCCCACGGAAAGGCAAGTAGAATCCCCGAGAAGTTGAAGAAGGGGGCCTCTCGGCCCCCGCAGGCCCTATTTCTTTTCCATCTTCGCGATGCTTCGGACCATCCGCATGCGGCCGGAGAGGCCGGAGTTGGCCATCATCCAGGTGACCTGGTCGAGCAGGGACAGGTCCTCGCCGGTCTCGCGGTTCTTGAAGCCCTGCGGGTGCGGGCGGGCCTCGAGGCTGGCGATCAGCTCGAGGTCGTTCACCAGGCGGTAGCGCAGCTCGTCGACGCGGGCTTCCTCGCGGACCTTGGTGCGCTTGGTGGCTTCCTTGCGCACCAGGGCCTTCAGGCCCTTGTCGCCGGTCTTGGCGACGCAGTCGCTGCCCACGGTGAACCGCTTGCCGTCCGCGGACTCGATGCGGCAGCAGATGGCGATGCCCTGGCCGCAGTAGGCGCAGGTGCCCATGGGCTGGCCGGGTGCGCCGACCTCGCACTGCACGCCGTTGATCACCACCTTGTGCGGGCCGCGGTCCTCGATGGCACCGATGAAGCGGAAGGGGGCGAGGCCGAGTCCGGCCGTCTCGAAGACGTGTTGGTCGTTGCTGGTGTTTTTCATGACGCTGATACTATACCCCACTCCCGCGGAAAGGCAAGCGGGATCTCGAGTTTATTTTGCCAGCTCTTCCAGCTCGTCCCACCAGGCCAGGGCCTCGAGGTTGTCCGCGGTGCGGACGATCACTCCCTTGCCGCACTCGCGGACGAAGAAGACCACCTCGCCCATCCAGACGAAGCTGGAGGGCATGGTGCGCTCGGGGCGGATCATTCTGCCAGGCCCTCGGCCAGGTCCAGGGTCTGCCCCTTCAGCAGGCTGATGTTCTCGGAGACGCCGTCCATGTTCTCGAGGATGGCGGACTCGCGGTCGCGCGGGTCCAGCTCGCCGTCTTCGATCTGCTGGTCGATGTCGTCGGTCGTGCTCTCGAGCGTGTCGCGGATCGCCTCGAGGGCGTCGGTCAGCTCTTGGATGGCGCCTTGCGCCTTGTCGATGTCGAGGTTGCGTTGCATGGTGTCAGGTCCTTGTCTTAGAAAGAGAGGTAGAAGCCCGTGGTGGACTCGAAGAGGTCGGTCAGCATGTCAGCGTAGGCGCCCTCGGTGGTGCCCTTCTCGGTCACCTTGGTGCCGTAGACGCGCTGGAAGCGGACGGTGTAGGTGTCGTCGGCGTCGAGCGTCACGGTCAGGTGCGTGATGCCGTCCTTGGCGCCCTTGCCGAGCTTCATGGTCAGGCCGGACTCGAGGGCGACGAAGTTCTTGGCGCCGACCATCATCGAGAGGCGGCCGAGGCCCCCGAGCTGCTGGGCGATGGTGTGGGCGATCTCTTGGCTGCGGGTGGTGTTTTTCATGACGCTGATACTATACCCCACTCCCGCGGAAAGGCAAGTAGAATCTCCAAGATTCTTTTCTAGTCCATGTCGAGGGCGTCGTAGCCGCCCTCGTAGGTGGGCCGGTGGCGCTCCTCGTACTGGAACTCGATGCGCTGCTGGTTGGCCGGAATTTCTTTCTGGTCGTCCAGGACGGTCACGGCCTGGATGTAGTGCTTCTCGGTGCGCTCGGTCTCGACGCGCTTGGTGGTGCGGTGCGTGCGCTGCCTGGCAGGCTTCAGGAGCCCACGGACCACCAGGCGCGCGAGCCAGTAGACCTCGAGCTTGGCGTGGTCCCACCAGGTCACCGGGAAGAGCAGCTCGGCGGTGACGGTCTCCACCTTGCGGGTGACCGCGGGCGGGTTGTCCTTGTTCTCGAACATCTCGCGCCGGACAGCCAGGCGGCGGGTCATGTCGACGATGATGCCGCGCTTGTCGAAGTCCTCGAGGAACTCGACCGAGCTGTTGCAGATGCGATGCTGGAGCGCGATGCGCTCCATCTCGAAGACGAAGCGGCGGACCTTGATCTCTTTCATGATTTCTTCACGATGCGGGTGGGCTCGCCCTTGCGCGAGCTGACGATAATTCGGAGGGCCTGGCGGTCCTCGTCGGTGATTCGGAGGTCGGGCACGGGCCCGCGGACGGCGCTGGGCAGCTCTCGAGCGCAGTCGTGGCAGAGGTGCGGCCGGGGCCGGTCACCGTGGAGCTGGCAGCCCATCAGGCGTCCATCCCTGCGAGCGCGGCGGCCTTGACCAGCTCGGAGAGCAGGGTGGGCAGGTCGCTGTCGCTGGTGAAGACCAGCTCGGCGGGCGCGGACTGGTGGAGGTTGGGGAAGATCACGCAGACCTCGAGGCTGGCCTCGACGGCGTAGCCCAGGTTGCTGGCGGTCTCGAGCAGGCCCTGGACGAAGGCGCGCACGCCCTGGTACTCGCCGGTGCTGGTGACAAGGAAGGACAGGGCCTCGAAGGCGCTTTGCTGGTCGGTGTTTTCTTTCATGACGCTGGTACTATACCCCACTCCCACGGAAAGGCAAGCAGAATCTCCTAGATCTTTCCGCGGCGGTGGGCCCACCAGGCTGCCGCCAGGACCAGAGGCCCCGACAGCAGCACCAGGAGGTTGACCAGGGCGCGGCGGATCATCCCTCGAAGCGGTCGTGGATCGGGACGGGCGTCTCGAAGGGCCAGCGGCTGTCGCTCGCGGTCAGGAAGTGTCCGTCCATCATGCCGCCCTTCTTGGCGTCGGCGAAGTCGCCCACCGGACGGGCCACTGCGCGGACGATGCGGGGCTTGCGCTCGAAGCCGAGGTGGCTGGCCACGTCAGCGTCGAGGACCACCAGGGCGCCAGCTGCGCAGCCCTGCGGGTCCGTGTCGATCTCCACCACCAGGTCGGTGTAGCCGTCGAAGACGCTGCCGCCGAGCTTGACTCGGTTGCCGTCGATGTCGAACTGGACGCGGACGGGGTTGGAGACGGGCGAGTCGGTGCGGTAGGCGAGGAAGTTCATGGTGGTGTCCTAGTTGGTTGGCGGCGCGGTGTGCGCCGGACATGGATACAATACCCCACTCCCGCGGAAAGGCAAGCGGGATCTCGAGTTTATTTTGGCTCGAGCTGGAAGAAGCGGGCGCAGGCGAAGCAGACGTGGCCGTCCTTGCGCTGCGTGCAGTCGCGGCCGTCCTCGAGCCAGCCCCAGCAGAGGGCGAAGGTGGTGGGCATCTTCATCGGATCAGCTCCAGCCCTTGGCGGCCAGGTCGCGGTAGATCTCGCGGGCGCGCTCGGTGCGCTGGATGTTGTAGTCTCCCATCTCGGAGAAGTAGACGCGGACCTTGCCCTGGTCCAGCTCGCCGCCGGTGGTGAACTCGACGCTCTGCGGGAAGCCCTCGGAGTCGGTGCTGCGGAGGACGTGGGTGGTTTCTTGTGCGCTGTTTTTCATGACGCTGATACTATACCCCACTCCCGCGGAAAGGCAAGTAGAATCTCGAGGATCTTTCAGACGGCCTCGCAGCGGGCGGCCCAGCGGCGCAGGCTCTTGGCGGTGCGCTGGCCTGCGGCCTCGACGAAGCGGCTGTCCAGGTCGCGGCTGAAGCACTCGTGGGCGACGCTGCGGTCTCCGGCTGCCCAGTCCTCGGCGCGCTCGCGGATGCTGTCGGCCAGGTCCAGGAAGAAGCTGCGGGGCGCCTCGATGAAGGTGGCGCCGATCTTGAACTGGGACGGGTCCAGGCGGTCGACCTCGCTGCCGGACTCGAGGTCGTTCTCGGCCAGCTCGATCACCTGCTCGCTGCGGATGCCGGAGAGGCGGACGATGCGGCCGCCCTCGAGCTGGTCGAAGCGGGCCACCAGCTTCTCGAAGTTCTCCTCGAGGCTGCCGCTGCGGTTCGCGCGGGCGACCCACTCGCTGCCGGAGGTGGTGGTGCCGACGTAGAGGCCGTCGCTGTAGGTGTCGCCGCGCTGGTTGGTGTTTTTCATGACGCTGATACTATACCCCACTCCCGCGGAAAGGCAAGCGGGATCTCGAGTTTATTTTCGGAGCAGCTCGGGCAGCCTGTCGGGGAAGCTGTAGTCCTCGCCCTCGAAGCGGAAGAGGATCTCGAGGCCCACCATGCGGTAGCCGGTGACGGCCAGGGGCGTGCGGCCGCCCATGGGGCCGTTCAGCTTCGGCCCTGCGCCCTGGCGCCAGTCCTGGAAGTCGCAGTGGACGTGGTGGCGCTGCACGGTCAGCTCGATGCGGGCGCGCGTGGCCGCGTTCCTGGCGGCCTTCTGCTCGGCCGTGGGCACGTCGACGAAGGGCGAGATCAGCAGGCCCAGGATCAGGAAGGCGGGCAGCAGGCGCCAGGGGAAGAAGGCCAGGCCAGCGAGCACCAGGTACTCGCCCCCGCCGGAGTGCCGGTTGCCGCGGATCACGAGTTGATCCTGCGGGTCTGCTCGGCGGCGTAGATGCTGCTCTCGTCGCTGTAGTAGCCCTGGTCCTTGCTGACGGCGTTGCCTGCCTTCTCCAGCTCCCAGGCGGCCTTGCCAGCGGCGAGGCAGTCGAGGCGCGCGTAGTGCAGCTCGCTGGTGGACATGGTGGTGGCGATGCGGGCGACTTCGTTCCAGTTGATGTTTGCTTTCATGACGCTGGTACTATACCCCACTCCCGCGGAAAGGCAAGTAGAATCTCTAGGATTCTTTCCGAAGGGCCCGCACGATGCTGCTGGCCACGTTTCCCAGGGCCCTCGAGTCTCGAGCTGCCCAGCGGGCGCACTCGAGATCCGAGCAGCGGCGCAGGCGCTCTGCCTGGGCGTCCTCGGCGTTGGATGCTTCCACCAGCTCGGAGAGCAGGGCGTCAGCCTGCGGCCGGGAGAAGACCAGCCAGCGGCCCTGCCAGGCTTCCAGGGTCAGGGGCTCGAGCCCGTCGCGCCTGCACTCGAGGGCGCCCTGCTGGGGCAGGGTCAGCCGGACCTTCACGCGGTCACCTTGCCGCGGCAGGCAGCCCTCGAGGCGGCCTTCTTGCGGTCGGTGAAGACGCGGGCGCGGCCGCGGGTGGCGGTCGCCATGCCCCCACCGCTGGCCCGCAGGCGGAGGATCAGGGCGCTGGGGCGTTTCTTCTTGCGGTTCTTCATGGGATCAGGCGGCGATGCGGGAGAGCTGGGAGTTGAATTCGTTGGTCCATTCTGCGACGGTGCCGCAGGAGCCGAGGAAGGTGTCCTCGCCGATCTCGGCGGCCAGCTCGGAGCAGTAGGCCAGGGCGGCCTCGAGGACGGGGCGGGCGGCCTCGGTCAGCTCGAGCGCCAGGGCGTAGCGGCCGTGGATGCGGAGGGCGGGGAGCTGGCCGGAGAAGCCCTTCAGGATGGGAAGGACGCGGGAGCAGGTGGCCTGGTCGGCGTTGGTGTAGGTGGTGTTTTTCATGACGCTGATACTATACCCCACTCCCGCGGAAAGGCAAGTAGAATCTCCTAGATTCCTCGGATCTTCTCCTCGATCGTGGCCAGGACAGCCAGGCGGCCGCTTTCTGCGTCGCGCTTCAGGCGCCAGCAGATCACCTCGTACCCTGGCAGGTCGCCCTCGGGCGCGCGCCAGCCTGCGAGCGTGGAGCCCTCGGGCGTCTGGATGCCCCAGGGCCTCGAGCCGTAGGAGCAGGTGCGGACGGGCCTGGCGGCCTGGTAGGCGTCGCGCAGGGCCTCGAGCTGGATGCGGTCCATCATGCGAGCACGTCCTGGCCGGTCATCTCGTCGAAGCCGCGGACCACCAGCTGCTCGATCAGCTCGTCGGCGGCGGCCCAGGCGTCGTCCTGGACGTCGAGGCGATCCTCGAAGAGGATGTAGCCGGTGGCGAAGTCCTGGTCGAGGACGCGGAAGTGGACGCTCCAGCTGCCACGCTGGCCGGTGCGGTCGGACTTGATCGCGATGCCGATCTTGGCGGAGAGTTGCAGCTCGACCTCGGTGGCCCAGGTGCTCGAGAAGGTGGTCGGGAGTTGGTTGGCGTTTTTCATGACGCTGATACTATACCCCACTCCCGCGGAAAGGCAAGAAGAATCCCCGAGATCTTTCTCGGGGATCCTCGAGGCGATCAGACCACCTTCCTGGTGGCGATCGGGGCGGAGCAGCAGCGGGTGCGGCGGTTGCCTGCCCACTTGGCGACGGTCGCGCGGTTGCGCAGGACGCCGATCTCGTGGCCGCAGCTCGAGCAGCTGGCCATCCAGTCGAAGCGGGCGCGGCGGGTCGACTGGGCGACCACCATCTGGTGGCAGCGGTCGCCGGTGCAGCCCATGCGCTTGGCCTCGCGCTTCCAGACGGCGTCGTGGCCGTGGCCGGGGCCGACGGCGATGTGGGCCAGCTCGTGGCGGATGGTGTTGCGCAGGTCGCTCTCGCTGTTGGCCTCGTCGCGGAAGATGGGGCCGGAGAGCTTCACTCGGCCGACGTTCTTGCCCTGGACGCAGGCGCTGCCACCGCTCGAGGTCATGCGGTTGCTGATCTGGAAGTGGGCCTGGTTGAGGCGGTCGAAGTTCTCGCCCTTGGTGGCGCTGTCCTTGGCGGCCTGAAGTTCTTGGCGGGCGATCGAGAGGATTTCTTGGTTGCTGTTTTTCATGACGCTGATACTATACCCCACTCCCGCGGAAAGGC
>TARA_R110002167_G_scaffold3623_3_pt1 | contig 62973 bp, 46 predicted proteins | sample TARA_R110002167 | Tara Oceans TARA_R110002167 (sample SAMEA4398238) | marine metagenome | biome: Polar Biome; feature: [MES] marine water layer (ENVO:01000295) within the mesopelagic zone...; material: water (ENVO:00002006), including particulate matter (ENVO:01000060) such as......
TGTCGTTTCGTCCCTCGGTAAAGGCATCACCTCTGCATCTCTTGCGGCAATTCTCGAAGCCCGCGGTCTCAATGTCACTATGCTCAAACTGGATCCCTACATCAATGTAGATCCCGGTACTATGAGCCCGTTCCAACACGGCGAAGTGTTTGTAACGGAAGATGGTGCGGAAACGGATCTCGACCTTGGGCACTACGAGCGCTATATCCGCACGACGATGACGAGAAAGAACAACTTCACTACTGGGCGCGTCTACGAAGAGGTGCTCAAGAAGGAGCGTCGCGGCGATTACCTCGGCGCCACAATACAAGTCATCCCCCATATTACCGATGAAATAAAACGCCGCATTGTCGATGGCGCCAACGGCGCTGACGTGGCGCTTGTAGAGATTGGCGGTACAGTGGGCGACATCGAGTCTCAGCCTTTCCTCGAAGCGGTCCGACAGATGCGCGTAGAGCTAGGCGCCGAACGTGCGCTGTTCATGCATTTGACTCTCGTGCCCTATATCGAGACAGCCGGGGAGACCAAGACTAAGCCAACCCAACACTCGGTCAAGGAGCTGCGCTCCATCGGCATTCAGCCCGATATCCTGATCTGCCGTTCTGATCATGATATTCCTGAGTCTTCACGCCGCAAGATCGCTCTGTTTACCAACGTCGACCTGCCCGCGGTTGTCTCTCTACCAGACTCCAATACTATCTACCGAGTGCCGGCGCTGCTGCGTGCTAGCGGGCTCGATGACATCATCGTGCGCAAGTTCAACTTGGAATGCCCTCCGGCAGATCTAGCCGAGTGGGATCGCGTAGTCGACGCCAAACTCAACCCCGATCAAGATGTGACCATCGCGATTGTGGGCAAGTACATGGAACTGCTGGATGCCTATAAGTCGCTAATCGAGGCGATTACCCACGCCGGCATTCAGACGCGCACGCGCGTGAACATCAAATACATAGACTCCTCTGACGTGAAGACCCAAGGCACTGGCATTTTGGAAGGCGTACACGCCATTCTCGTTCCCGGTGGCTTCGGCATCCGTGGCGTAGAGGGCAAGATCCGCACCGTGCAGTTTGCGCGTGAGAATAAGATCCCTTATCTCGGCATCTGCCTCGGCATGCAGGTTGCGGTCATCGAGTACGCTCGCAATGTGGCCGGACTCCCTGAGGCCCACAGCACGGAGTTCAAAGCAGATTGTAAGGACCCCGTCATTGCCTTAATCAGCGAATGGATATCCGCTGATGGGAGCAAAGAGCTACGGGATGAGAACTCCGACCTTGGGGGCACCATGCGCCTAGGTGGACAGGAGTGCCGCTTAGATCCGACCTCGAAGACATTCGAATGCTACGGCAAGGAAGTGATCGTTGAGCGTCACAGGCATCGCTATGAGGTCAACAACACCTATGTCGATGCACTACAAAAAGCTGGCCTTAAAGTGGCCGGTCGTTCGATGGATGGCACGCTGGTAGAAGTCATAGAGGTGCCAGATCACCCATGGTTCGTTAGCTGCCAGTTCCACCCGGAGTTTACGTCTACACCGAGAGACGGACATCCGTTGTTTACTGGGTTCATTAAGGCGGCGCTAGAGCATCAATCGACGCTAGCCCCTAAAGAGACCACGGCCGAGTAAAGAGAGCACACAGTGACAATGACTCAAGACAAGACCATCACGGTAGGCAGCGTGGCGCTCTCCAACTCACGTCCCTTTGTTCTAATGGGGGGCATGAACGTGTTGGAGTCCGAGGCGCTCGCGCTAGAGGTTGCCGAGCACTTCGTAACGCTTACGCGCAAACTCGGCATACCCTATGTCTTTAAGGCCTCCTTCGATAAAGCGAATCGCTCGTCCGTGCACTCCTATCGCGGCCCAGGCCTAGACAAGGGGCTCGCAATTCTGGAGTCGATCAAGTCCCGCTTCGGTGTGCCGATCATCACGGACGTTCACGAGCCTTGGCAGGCGGCACCAGTGAGTGAGGTGGCCGACATCATTCAGCTGCCCGCGTTCCTATCGCGCCAAACAGATTTAGTCGTCGCCATGGCCAAGACCAAGGCTGCGATCAATATCAAGAAGGCGCAATTCTTAGCCCCGCAAGAGATGCGGCATATCCTCAGTAAGTTCGAAGAGGCTGGCAACGAGCGCTTGATGCTCTGCGAGCGTGGTTCGAGCTTTGGCTATAACAACCTCGTTGTGGACATGCTGGGTTTCTCAGTGATGAAGAAATTCAACTACCCACTAGTCTTCGATGTCACTCATTCGCTTCAGAAGCCAGGTGGATTAGCGGCTAGCGCGGATGGCCGCAGGGCGGATGTCACGACATTAGCTCGTGCAGGTATGAGCCAAGGAATTGCGGGCTTGTTTATCGAAGCCCATCCCGAGCCAGAGAAAGCAAAATGCGATGGTCCATGTGCCTTGCCATTGGCTAAGCTCGAAGAGTTTTTGATACAGATGAAGGCGATCGATGATCTGGTGAAGAGCTTCCCAGAGATCGATACGGCCTGATACTAAAAATTAGACAAACTTTGATTGGAGAGAATAGGAAACTATCATGGCAGAGATTAAGAACATAAAGGCACGGGAGATTCTCGATTCTCGTGGCAATCCTACCATCGAGGCAGACGTCACATTAGCCTCTGGTGTGGTCGGCACGGCTTGTGCGCCCTCCGGTGCATCGACCGGTTCACGCGAAGCTTTAGAGCTGCGCGACAAAGACCCGAAACGCTATCTAGGTAAAGGCGTGCTCACCGCGGTGAACAACGTGAATACCTCGATTCGTGACGCCCTATTAGGACACGATCCCCTGGATCAGGAAGCCCTAGATAAGGTCATGATCGATCTAGATGGCACGCCAAACAAAGCGAGCCTTGGCGCCAACGCGATCCTTGCCGTGTCGCTGGCCGCAGCGAAGGCAGCTGCAATCGAGAGCAAGATTCCCTTGTATGCGCATATCGCCAAACTCAATGGCGGCGCGGGTACTTTCTCCCTACCAGTGCCAATGATGAACATCATCAATGGCGGCGAGCACGCAGACAATAACGTCGATATCCAAGAGTTCATGGTGCAGCCTGTTGGAGCCCCAAGTTTCTCAGAGGCGCTTCGCTATGGCGCCGAGATTTTCCACAGCCTCAAGTCTGTGCTGAGCAAGCAAGGCCTGAGCACTGCAGTAGGGGACGAGGGCGGCTTCGCGCCAAACCTGCCCTCAAATGCCGCAGCACTAGATGCCATCCTAGAGGCAGTCGAGAAGACTGGACTCAAGATGGGCAGCGATATTCGCTTAGCGCTGGACTGTGCCGCCTCTGAGTTCTACCGCGACGGCAAGTATCACTTGAAGGGCGAAAACTCGGTCTATGACTCTGCGGGTTTCGTCGACTATCTCGCCAAGCTCTCCAGTGACTATAAGATTCTCTCTATCGAAGACGGCATGGACGAGAGTGACTGGGATGGCTGGGCTAAATTGACTCGTAAGATCGGCGACCGCGTGCAATTGGTGGGTGACGATTTGTTCGTGACAAATACGGAGATTCTAAGCCGTGGCATCGAGCAGAGCATCGCGAACTCTATCCTGATCAAGTTCAATCAGATTGGCACACTGACAGAGACTCTCAATGCAATCCGCATGGCGAAGAATGCTGGCTATACTGCGGTAATCTCCCATCGCTCGGGTGAGACTGAAGACACTACTATCGCCGACCTCGCAGTGGCGACAGGCGCTGGTCAAATCAAGACCGGTTCGCTGTGTCGATCGGATCGTGTTGCCAAGTACAATCGCTTGTTGCGCATAGAAGAAGAGCTTGGCAGCAAAGCGGTCTATCGTGGCATTGACGAATTCAATCACATCAACGGTTAACGCAATGCCGATGCAGGCGCGTCGGCTAGGCGGGATCACTATGAAAGTTCTTGTGAGCGTACTAGTGCTGTTGTTTCTGATTCTGCAGTTTAATCTGTGGGTTGGGGAGGGCAGTTTCTCGCAACTGCGCGATCTGGATGCCCAGGTGCAAGGACAGGAAGTGGAGAACCTCAGCTTAGTGGAGCGCAACCAAGAGCTCGAAGGCGAGGTTGTCGATCTCAAGGAAGGGCAAGATGCGATCGAAGAGCGTGCGCGTAGCGAGTTTGGCATGGTGAAAGAGGGCGAGACTCTCTACATTATCGTTGACGAATAAAGACCCTTTCTTAGTTAAGTGTAGATGCCGGTGTAAGCCGGCATCGGTGCTTCTAGGCTAGTACAATCGAAGCTCCCCTTCGGCTGAGAACAGCCAAGAGAGGGTAGTTACAGAGACAGTTTATGGCGATTTGGGCAATAGTACCTGCAGCAGGCATTGGGGCGCGCATGAATAGCGAGATGCCCAAGCAATACCTTGCCATCAATGGCCAGTCGGTGATTGCCCATACCCTACAACGCCTCGCCGGTTTGGCTGACTTACGAGCAACCGTAATAGCCCTGCACCCCCAAGACTCACTGTGGGCGCAGCACGGCGTGGCGCTGCACGAAGGCCTGATGACTTGTAGCGGCGGTGAACAGCGCTGCCAGTCGGTGCTCAATGGCTTGTATGCATTGGCAGGATTAGCGAATGACGACGATTGGGTGCTAGTGCACGATGCGGTGCGACCCTGTGTGCGCCTCGAAGATATCGAAACGCTGCTGCGCGAAGTCGAGAATCATCCTGTCGGTGGTCTGCTAGGCATCCCGGTAAGCAGCACCTTGAAGCTGGCGAACGAGAGTGGCGACATAGTGGCCACAATGCCACGCGATGACATGTGGCAGGCCAGTACCCCACAAGCGTTTCGCTATGGGCAGTTGCGCGAAGTATTGGAACAGTCTGTCGCGCAAGGCGATTTCGTAACTGATGAGGCTGCCGCGATGGAGAAGGCGGGCTATACGCCACGCTTAGTGCGCGGTGGCGCCGATAATATCAAGATTACCTATCCCGACGACCTACGTATGGCCGGCGTGATATTGCAGGCGCAGGCGCAAAGCGCCACAAGCAAAGAGGCGTAGGGCGTATGTGGGATCGAATTCGAACTGGGCATGGCTATGACGCACACCGTTTCGCCGAAGGTTTGTTGCCGAATAAGCCTTTTGTGCTAGGGGGCGTTAGCATCCCTCACGACAAGAGCCTGCTCGCCCATTCCGATGGTGATGCCGTAATCCACGCACTTTGCGATGCCTTGCTAGGGGCAATTGGCCGCGGCGATATTGGGCGGCACTTCCCAGATACCGACCCCGAGTTTAGCAACATCGATAGCGGACTACTGCTACAGCGTGTGTGCGGATTTTTACAAGAAAGTGACTGGCTTGTCGGCAATGTCGATATCACGATTCTCGCCCAGTCACCGCGAATGGCCCCGCATATCGACGCGATGTGCCAGCGCCTTTCGAGTCTTATGAATATTAGTGCGCAACAAGTGAATGTGAAGGCTTCCACAACCGAAGGCATGGGCTTCGTTGGTCGCAAAGAAGGGATCGAAACATATGCCGTGGTGCTGATCTATCGCGACAAATAAGTCTCATATGGGCGCATCTGGCGCACCACAGGTAAGGCGGCAAGATGAGTGAAGCGCAGGAAGCGTTCGGACGTTTAGGATTTGCTCTCGGGGCGCCGCAAGTGGCGGCGGTGTTTAAGCAATCGGCGCAAGATTTTCGAGTTAACGAAGACCTAGGATTCGAGCTAAGCGGGGAAGGCCAGCATCTATGCTTGCATATCCGTAAGACCGAAGTGAATACGCAGCATGTAGTAAGACATCTGGCTCGTCTTGCCAATGTCCGAGAGCGCGATATTGGCTATGCGGGCTTGAAGGATCATATGGGGGTGTGCGAGCAGTGGCTGAGTATCTACCAAGCAAAGGCGCAGGAGGTGGATCTTAGTAGCCTTGCGCAAATCGGGGTAGAGGTATTGGGCACCGTCCGCAATAGCCGCAAGATTCGTCGCGGCAGTCATCGCAGCAACGGCTTCAGCATCGTCCTGCGTGATTTTGTCAGCACTGCAAACGCCCCGCTATCGGCTGAAGAGGTGCGCGAAGACATAGAGGCACGACTGAGCCAAATACGCGCCCTAGGAGTTCCGAATTATTTCGGAGAGCAGCGCTTTGGGCACGCTCATAGCAATATCTTGATGGCGCAGCGACTGTTTAGTGGAGAGTTGCGTCTCAAGAAGGGCTTCAAGCGCGGCATGTTACTTTCGGCGGCGCGCTCTTTCGTCTTCAATGCCGTGCTAAGTGAGAGGGTAAAGCAGAACAATTGGGATCAACATCTGCCTGGCGATGTAATGAACCTTGCCGGCACTGGCAGTGTGTTCGAGGCACCCGAATGGGACAAGACGCTCGCAGGGCGGTTGGACCTAAAAGATATACATCCAACGGGGCCGCTGTGGGGCAAAGGGGCGCTGCGCAGTAGTGCCGAGGCAGCGGCGGTGGAGATGGCAGTGGCTACTGCGCAAGCAGATCTGTGCAAGGGTTTGGAAACCGCGGGCCTAGAGCAGGAGCGGCGTAGCCTAAGGCTCATTGCGGCAGACCTGAATTGGAATTGGTTAGACGACGATAGTTTAGAATTGAGTTTCGCGCTGCCACCGGGCACTTATGCCACAGCGGTACTGCGTGAACTGTGTGTGCTCAAAGAGGCAAAGAACGAGTGACGACTATGAATTTGGCTGGCATTGGTATGACATCCCAGAGGACGCGTGAGCGTCTGGTAGGGCGATTATTGGAGCAGGGAATAAAGCATTGGGGGGTGTTGGATGTCGTGCGTAGTACGCCACGTCATATCTTCCTCGATGAGGCTCTGTCCCATCGCGCCTATGAAGATGTCGCATTACCCATCGGTTATAACCAGACGATATCCCAGCCCTATATCGTGGCCAAGATGACCGAGGCGGTTCTGAATAATCATCCATCTTTGGACACCGGCAAACTCAACAATGTGTTGGAGATCGGCACGGGTTGCGGTTACCAGACGGCGATTATCGCGCCTCTGGCTCGCAAAGTGTATTCGGTGGAGCGCATCAAGCCCTTGCTGGAGAAGGCGCGTAAGAATATCCGTGTGCTGGGCCTGAACAATGTGCAGTTCAAGCACGACGATGGGAGCATGGGCTGGAAAGAGAAGGGGCCCTTCGACGCCATCATCGCAGCAGCCGCACCACGCCGAGTGCCTGAGGAGTTATTGGCACAGTTAGCAGAGGGCGGACGCCTGATTATTCCTATTGGGGGCGAGGACGTGCAGGAGCTGCGTTTGATTACCCGGCAGGGCGATGAATTTCATACCGAGGTCGTCGCGACAGTCCGCTTCGTGCCACTTTTCATCGGCTCTATTCAGAACTAAGGGCTGCAGCGGAGTACTATGGAAGTTTCTTCAGCTAAGACCTTGCGCGGCAGTTTGCTCGTGTTCGTCAAAGGCATGGCGATGGGCGTTGCGGATTCCGTGCCGGGTGTCTCCGGTGGCACTATCGCCGTGATGGCGGGCATATATGAAGAGTTGATTCACTCCCTCAAGAACCTAAACCCAGTGTCACTATGGGAATATCGCAAACTGGGGCTCGCGGGTTTTTGGCGCAGCATCAATGGCAACTTCTTATTGATCCTGCTCCTGGGCATCGTCAGCGCACTCTATCTGAGTGCTAACACGGTATTGTATTTGTTGGAGACTCACTATCCGCAACTGATGGCCTTTTTCTGCGGCTTGGTGCTTGCCTCCACGTTTTTCTTGCGTCGGCAAGTGCTCCGTTGGGGTGGCTTAGAGTTCGCGTTCCTCGTCTTGGGAGTCGCTATCACACTCCTTATCGCGTTCATCAACCCATTGGCGGGGCAGAGCACTTATCTTTATTTATTCCTGTGTGGTGCAATTGCCATTAGCGCAATGATCCTGCCCGGCATCTCCGGGGCGTTCATCCTGCTACTGCTGGGGGTCTACGACTATGTGTTGGCGGCATTGCGGGCACTCGATGTGGGGGTTATCGTAGTCTTCGCTGCAGGCTGTGCCACGGGGCTGCTAAGTTTCTCCCATCTGCTGTCTTGGACATTTCGCCACTATCGTGAGCAGACCTATGCCTTTCTGACTGGCATGTTGTTAGCCTCTATAGTGGTGCTGTGGCCTTGGAAATTAGCACCCGAGCATGGCGCTATAGGCGCAAGCTATCTATCGCCAAGCGCCTACGCGACCGCGACCGGAACCTCGGTGACTGTGCTAACTGCTCTTGGCTTCTTTATACTAGGCTTTGCTTTAGTGACTATTTTTGAAAGAATCAGCCGCAGGCGCTCCTGAACCAGGGGCGCTCTATGTACGAATCAATGGAAACCTTATGTTGCTAGCAAAATTTTCTATCTGCCTGCCTCGCCAAGTGACAATAGGGCGCAGCGCCACGCTGTTGGCTGTGTTGCTGCTGCAGGCCTGCGGTGGTCGTTATCAGGCACCACTCGACGACCAGAGCCGCGTGCTGGAGAGACAAGCGCCCCCTATCTATTCCACCACTGGCACTACGAGCAATACAGCGCCTGCGCAAGCACCCGCTGCACGCAGTAGTGCTTCCACTGTTGGGGCCGGCGTACGAGTGCAGCCAGCCCCTGGTGTGAGTGTCAATGTGGCGAACGAGCCAGTCGCAATCCAGCGCAGTAGCATCGGTCGTGCGCCTATTGGCGGCGCTACTTCGTCAAGTTCTGCTGCAGTTAGCTCTGCGGCAAGCAGTCCAGCTGCTTCCTCGAGCGCTCCTCTTGCAAACACAGCTCCCGCATCGGCGGGCGTGCAGATGCATACGGTAGCGCGCGGAGACACTCTGTACTCGATCGCATGGCGCTATTCCGTGGATTATCGCGCATTGGCTTTGGCTAATAATCTCGCTGCACCCTATACCATCTATCCTAATCAGCAGTTGAATGTGAATATCAGCAACGTGAGCAACAATGCCATAAGCAATGTGCCCACTATCCCAGTGGCGCCAGCTGGCGACCCCGCTGTAAATGTCGGCGAGCGTCCAGTTGCCGCAGTTGCGAATCGTAGAGTGGGCAGTGTACCTACTAGGGTTGTAGAGGGTGTGCTTTGGCAGTGGCCTGTTGAGGGGCGTGTGCTGCGCGGCTACAGTGCGAGCGCCGAGAGCACTAGCAAGGGCATCGATATCGGCGGGCGCCGTGGTGAGCCCGTATATGCAGCAGCGGATGGCGATGTGGTTTACTCCGGCCGTGGCATTCAAGGGCAGGGCGATCTCATTATCATCCGCCATAGCGCGCGCTTCCTCTCCGCATATTCTCACAACAGCAATATGTTAGTGACAGAGGGCGCACGCATTCGCGCCGGTGATAAAATTGCAGAGCTTGGCACCGACCCGCGCGGGGCCGAGCTTCTGCATTTCGAAGTACGGGTCGATGGTAAGCCCGCAGACCCTATCCAATACCTTCCTCCTCGCTAAGCGATCTCGATGCTGCCTGCGCCGCTCAGCGCGCAGGCAGTTAGTTCTAGACTATTCGATCTTTATCTTCCATTAAATTCGTGGGATTTTCACTTGTCCCACAAATATGGCGATGCTAGTATTTTCTCCATTGGAGATTCGGAACGAGCGTTGTAACAAGAATAATTCACTCATTTCTCCTCTCGGCTGCTCCGAATGTCCACTAAATGGTCGTGCGGGAGGGTGCTCATGGAAGATAATTCTCAAGATGACAGGGAGCGCATCATGGAGCAATTAGCGAAGGACGGGGGTTCAGACCTTGCGGGGTCGCAGCAGAACGAGGAAGGAATGGATAGTCGAGTTGCGATCAGCGAACAGATTAAGAACTTCGATTTGAAGGCTGAAAAAGCCGCAGGAAATAGGCGCGAGGCCGATGTCACTAGACTCTACCTCAATGAGATAGGGGCCGCGGATTTGCTTAGCGCGGACGACGAGGTGCATTTCGCTAGGCTCGCCCGTCGCGGCGACGCCGCTGGTCGCAAGCGTATGATTGTGAGCAATCTACGTTTGGTGGTGCGCATCGCGCGGCGCTATCTCAATCGCGGTTTAACACTTTTAGACCTCATTCAAGAGGGTAACCTCGGCCTTCTGCGAGCGGTAGAGAAGTTCGACCCCGAACGCGGTTTTCGATTCTCTACCTATTCCACATGGTGGATTCGTCAGACCATCGAACGCGCCTTGATGAATCAGACGCGCACTATTCGCCTGCCCATTCATATCGTAAAGGAACTCAATAGTTATTTGCGTATCTCGCGCGAGTGTCTCAACGAAGACGATCGAGAGACTGTGCCTGAGCAGATAGCGAAGGCTTTGAATAAACCACTGGCCGACGTGCAGCGCATACTGGCCTATAACGAGCGGGTTATATCCGCCGACAGTGCGTTGGTGCCGGGGCAAGATCAGACTATTGTCGAGACCATGCAGGCCTCGGAGCAGCACGCACCCAGCACCATGCTACAGAATCACGAGGTGCGCGAGGCAGTGTTGAGTTGGCTGCATATGCTCAACACCAAGCAATGCGATGTCATCGTGCGGCGCTTCGGATTTCATGGTCATGATGCGGGTACGCTAGAGCAGGTAGGCCGGGAGATTGGACTCACACGCGAGCGTGTGCGGCAGATTCAGCTAGAGGCATTGCAGCGACTGCGGGAACTAGCGTCGGAATCGGGTTTCGATGCAAGGAGTTGGTAAGAGCCTATAAAGGAGCCTTCTAGGGTAGAAGGCTCCTAGGAGAAGCCGAAGCGGCGACTATTCGGCTTCTTTTATCAGGTGTTCTATCTTACCCGGCACACCCTTCCACTTCTCGGCATCTTCCAAGGCGGGTTTCATTTCGGTGATATTGGGCCACTTCTCCGCGAGTTCCGCATTGAGCACTAGGAACTGCTGCTGATCCTCTGGTAACTCGTCTTCGGCATAGATCGCGTCCACCGGGCACTCCGGCTCGCATAGCGCGCAGTCGATACACTCGTCTGGATGGATGACTAGGAAATTCGGGCCTTCATAGAAACAGTCCACGGGGCATACTTCCACACAGTCTGTGTGCTTACAAAGAATGCAGTTTTCGCCAACAACAAATGTCATGATCTCTCCATCTCACAGGGCCCGAGTAGTCGGGGGTCATTCAAAGGGGGCAATTATAAATAGGTTGCGCCGAACATGGAAAATTCTTTTTCCGATATCGCTTAGTTAATTCGCCGTTCATAGGCTTTGTTTGAGCTTATAGAGCAATTCGAGGGCCTGCCGTGCCGACAAATCGTCTGGATTGAGACTCTTCAGCTCGAGCAACACCGGGTGTTCGGCCTCTACGAATAGCTCGGTCTGCTGCGGCGCATGCTTAGTGCTGCTTGTCGGTGCCTGTGTCTGAGCTAGGCTATCGCGCTCTAACTGCTCTAGCTTGCTGCGGGCCTGCTTGATTACCGGCATGGGCACACCTGCCAACTGCGCCACTTGTAAGCCATAGCTCTGATTAGCCGGGCCGTCTTTAACGCTGTGCAGGAATACAATGCCGTCCTGATGTTCCGATGCATCCAGATGGACATTGGCGATGCTGTTAAATTGCTCGGGCAGGGCGGTCAGCTCGAAATAATGAGTAGCGAACAGAGTATAGGCGTGCAGGCGCTCGGCTATATAGACGGCGCTGGCCCAGGCCAGAGAGAGTCCATCGAAGGTGCTTGTGCCCCTGCCTACCTCATCCATTAGCACCAAGCTCTGCTTTGTTGCGTTGTGCAGGATATTGGCGGTCTCCGTCATCTCCACCATGAAGGTCGAGCGGCCTCCAGCAAGGTCGTCGGAGGAGCCGATACGCGTGAAGATGCGGTCGATCGGCCCGATCTGTGCGCTGCGCGCCGGCACGAAGCTACCCGTGAACGCTAGCAGCACGATCAATGCAGTCTGGCGCATATAGGTCGACTTGCCGCCCATATTCGGACCGGTGATGATCAACATCTGCCGCGTAGGGTCGAATCTCACATCGTTGGCCACGAACACGGCGTCACTGACTTGCTCCACCACCGGATGGCGGCCCTGTTCGATATGGATACCCGGTTCAGTACTGATCTGCGGCTGGCAGAAGTCCAGAGTGCGCGCACGCTCCGCGAAATTGTTCAGCACGTCCAATTCGGCCAGAGCGGCCGCACTAAGCAGTAAGGGATTGAGGTCTTCGGCGATGGTTTCAAGCAATTGCTCGTATAGTGCTTTCTCACGGGTCAGCGCCTTGCTGTTGGCGCTGAGCACCTTATCTTCGAACTGCTTCAGCTCCGGAGTGATAAAGCGCTCCGCGTTCTTCAGGGTCTGGCGGCGGATATAGTCCGCTGGCATCTCGCCCGCCTGGCCCTTGCTCACCTCGATGTAATAGCCGTGTACGCGGTTATAGCCGACCTTGAGCGTGCTAAGGCCGGTACGCGCCTTCTCCTGTATCTCTAGGTCGACTAGGTATTGCCCCGCATTGCTGCTGAGATTGCGCAGCTCGTCGAGCTCCTCGTCATAACCCTCGGCGATTACGCCGCCCTCGCGAATCACCACGGGGGGGTTGTCTATGATCGCGCCTGTTAACAGCTGCGCGAGCTCGGGGTAGTCACTGATCTGGGTCTGCAAAGCCGACAAACGCGGCGATTCGCTCTCGCCTATGATCTGCGCCAGCAGGCTGTGCAGCTGCGGCAATATTTGCAAAGCGTCCCGAAGACGAGCGAGATCTCGCGGGCGTGCCGAACGAAGTCCGACCCGCGCCAGTATGCGCTCTATGTCGCCGATCTCATGGAGGAGGGGGTGCAGTTGTTCGAAGCGGTACTGCGCGATTAGGGTCGCCACTACGTGTTGGCGAAACTCTAGAGTGACCCTGTCGCGCAGTGGGCGATGCAGCCAACGACTTAGAAGGCGGCCTCCCATGGCCGTGGCCGTATTGTCTAACACCGACATTAGGGTGTTGTCGCTGCCCCCGGAGAGATTGCGGTCGAGTTCGAGATTGCGGCGACTGGCTGCGTCTAGCAGTAACGCATCATTAGGCTGTTCAAGCTGTAGTGTCTGCACATGGGGCAGTTTCGAGCGCTGTGTCTCGCAGGCATAGGCAAATAAGCAGCCAGCCGCCTCCAATGCTACGGTCAGTGTCTCGCAGCCAAAGCCCTGTAAGTCTTTTGTGCCGAAATGCTGAGTAAGGCTGCGGCGGCTACTCTCTAGATCGAACTCCCAGAGTGGGCGACGCCTTGCGCCCTGGCGAGTCTCCAATGCCTCCAGTGCCTGCACGCTCTCGTTTAGTAGAATCTCCGCAGGGCGCACCCGCTCGATCTCGGCCAGCATGCCCTCGAAGGAGTGCACCTCACTCAAGACGAAACGACCACTGCTGATGTCCAGCCAAGCTAATCCGAAGTGTCCTTTCTCGCGCTCGCCGGTATGGATACCGGTTATGGCCATAAGAATGCTGTCGCGGCGCTCGTTGAGCAGCGCCTCATCGCTCAGCGTACCGGGCGTGATTACCCTCATTACGGCTCGCTCGACTGGGCCCTTGCTCGTCGCCGGGTCGCCGATCTGCTCGCAAACCGCCACGGATACTCCAGCCTCGACGAGTTTGGCTAGGTAGCGATCCGCCGCATGGAAGGGGATGCCACACATGGGGATGTCTTTGCCATCGGTCTTGCCACGGGAGGTCAGAGTGATGTCGAGAATCTTGGAGGCCTTGCGGGCATCATCGAAGAACAGCTCGTAGAAATCCCCCATCCGGTAGAACAGCAGGTCGTCAGGGTGCTGCGCCTTAAGACGTAGAAACTGCTGCATCATGGGGGTGTGTTGTGCAAAGTCCTTTTGATCACTCATTGTGGTGTTTCACGTTACTCATTGGATAAGGAAAGTACTGATTCAGCTTGGCGGCCAAGTCTGCGTAATGACTGCGCAGAGTAGCAAACCCCCTGCGCTTTGGACAATGTTTCACTGCCATAGAAATTAACGCAGCGACGAGAGCTCGTGCCACAGAACTTAAATTAGTTGGAAGCGGGCAGTGAGAAGAGTACTTGGGCGATGTCTTCAAATGGCCCGAGGACTAGCACATCAGCTTGTTGTTGAGAGCCTTCGAGCCCTTCTTCATAAGTCCAACCCTTCGGGACACGAATGCTCAGCCCGTCGATCGCTCCATCGGCAGTGACAAGGACACGTTTGGTTTGCGTATTCACAGTTTCTACTTTAACCACCGCACTGTCGCGTACTGCCCACCAATGGCCGAATTGCGCGACTGTACCGAACCATGCCCGTTCCTTAAACTCGGCGATAAAGCGCCGCTCGAATTCCAATTTATGATCGAGAACATCGGTGTGAATTAGTACATTGACCACGCCGCCATGATTTGCAATTTTATTGGCGAGCGCTATCGATTCATCGATGCGGTCGCCGAGTCGACCACGCTCATCTTCTATGGTGATTGGTATCTCGAAAATGTCCAGTTCTGTGTCGTAGTTGCGGGAATAATTCATGCGAAAGGGCAGGTGAGTGAGAGTGCTGTTCGCGGTCATGCTCGAGCTATACTTGTAACCAGTCGCTAGTAGCATTTCAGGCAGTTCATAGGGCAATGAGAGATGCCCGGGTCGGAACGAAACGGTTGTCTGTGGGCTAAGGCTGTCCAACAGGAATTTACTCACACGAAGTTCACCTGCGATGGTCGCTTTTCTAACTGTTTCGAAGTTGAAGACGAATGGCTGATAGCTGGGATAAGTCTCAGTGCCAGTTCCAAGTTCCATATTCTTGAATTCATTCGAATGGGCGACGCTATGGCTTGCGATCTCCATGCCTTGGTCGTTCAGAGATTGTAGAGTGGCTTGACTATCTTGCGTAAAGAACAAAGAGTCGTTGTAGTCGGTGACGTATTTTGTCTGCAAAAAGTATGTTGCTGGGATGCCTTGGCTCGCCTCGAGTGCCGCATAGGTCGGTACATTCTCGATTGAGCGTGTAAAGTCAATGTCGTGCGTTATTAGCGCCGTGAATTCTTTGTTGAAGGGCGTCGTTAGAAATTGCACCGCATCTGGGGAGCCATCTCTATGTACCTTCGCAAGAAATCGTAGAAGGGTATCGATCTTAGGTTGATAGTCGTTTACATAAGTATCTGCGAGTCCTGCAAAACGGTCGTTCTGCACGCGCAGGATGAAATGCCCGAAGTCGAAACCGACGGCATAGGCGTAGCCAGTGCGGTCACCTACAGTGTAGGAATTCTGTGTAATCGCGGCGCTACCATTATCGTAGGTGGCAATCGGCGGATTCTTAAGTGTGTGATAACTCACGCCAGGCATGGGCACTGGATTCTCCAATCCCGAAAGTCGAATTGAAGTTTCTGCAGGGTCTTGGAAGAAATTCCCATCGAAAATGCCGCTGTCAAAGTTCAGCTCTAACAAATCTCGACGCTCTTCGGTAGATTCAAAGCCGAGCAACAGTGGCAGCCCACCGCCGATAACCGAGAAAGCGATCAGTGATTTACCGCTTCGAACGTGATTCGCTAAAGCGCTCAAAGTTTCTGGCGCTGTGTTCGATCCTGTAATCGTGGGATAAACCAGTATGACGTCGTGTTCCAAAGCAAGCTCGATGGATTCCACTATACGAAAGGGAACACCGATACTCTTGAGTCCGTGAGCGATGCCAAGCCATGATGCATCTCTATCTTGCAATAGCACAGCAATGCCGCTATTAGATTCAGTAAAATAAACCTCTGGAGAGGTGCGCGGTGGAATATTGATTGGCAGCTCAGTGATCTCGACAGGGCCACTCAATTCAGTAAATGCGGGAATCTCTGGTGTTAATCGATTGTAAATAAAAACTGCTAATGCGACGCCGAGCGAGCCGAAAATCGCGATCTTAGAGAACTTACTCATCCTTTTGATCCGCGTAGACTTCATCGAGTCCGTGCAGTGCCATGCCGGCAAACGAAGACCAAAAACTCAGCTCCTCACTTAGGCGGTTGGCGATTTGATTTAAGCGTAATTGGTCGCCTCGGAAGGTGAGATTGTCGGCGGAGAAAACTCGCTCGAAACGCAGGCTAAACGAGTCGCCTTCTAGGCTGCGCTGTGGCTGATCGAACAGTACTAGTATCGGCGTCGAACCGATCTGCAAATGCCACAGTTCTCCCTCGAGATTATTGCGCCCGTACGAGCGTTGAGTCTCGTCACCTAGCGAGCCAGTTTCTAGTGCTAAGCGCACTTCTTGTTGGTTGCGCAGTCCCCATTCGAGAAACGGCGTCATACCAGCAAGCAGTTGCTGGTAGTCGGTACGGTAATTCATGATGGTGAGACTAATGCCAGGGAGGTTTAATTCGTTGAGAAGTTTAGGTCCCCAGTTCGAGTGATCGCCCCACCATACAGGCATTACTAAGTCGACGTGAAGTGAGTCGCCTGCAATCTGTTTCGCGGCACTTACCGTTTGCAAATAACGCTCTCGCCATAAGTCTTCTGCTAACAGATGGCCCGGCAGCAAATAGGGCTCGATATCGAGCTGCACGCCCGCCAGTTGCTCGTTACTCTCTACCCTTGTGTTGTAGCGGCGATACGCAGCGATTCTCGTCTGCAGTATTGTAAGGCCCTCGGGGAGTACATCATGTCGGTCGCCGATAACGGCCCATACTTTGATGTTTTTCTCCTTTGCCTCACGCACGAAAGCACTCAACTGTTGTGGGTTGGCAACCTCTCCTGCTGGATCTACAGGTACAGTGATATAGAACTCATCAACCCCTTCGAGGTTGTGTAGAGACCAGAAAAAATTAGGATCATTTTGCCAAGTACTTGGATTCCACACCCAAGCACTGCGTGAATTATTAATTGGATAATCGATGGCAGGTGGTAGCGTTATCGCGTTAATGCGTAAAGTTGCAGCACTAAGTGGGCAAATGAAAGTAATTGCCTGCCAAGCCAATGGATTGTCGGGAAGGTCAAAATAATGATCATCGATATTAGCATTTCCGCTTAATTGTAAAGTGCCGATTGTGATAGTCGCTTCATTCTCAATATGCTGTGCAGTCGCAATGGCGATTTGGAAGTCACCGATACCCGATGCGTTGACCTGCAGTCGTCTGTTTTGTGGCCATAGATAATTCGCCTTGAGTTGAATGCCCGCGACTTGATTGCCGTCGCTACAATCTAGTTGCTTGCCCTCTATCCATTGGGCTCGTTCTTCTATTCCAAAAAGTACACTATCAAAGTCCGCGAGTGGATCGCTTTCCTGCACGGCTGGGGTTGCATTAGTGGCGATAGGCGCTGGTGCTGGCTCGGGGGTTATAATTTCACTTATGTCTGCTCTTTCAGGGAAGAAACTGCCTTGTAACATCACCTGATTGTGAGTGCTAAGGTTTTGCTCGGAAGGCAGTAAGGAACTCCATAATATAGCGCTGGCAGGCTGCGGTAACGATGTGGTCTCACATAACTCTGAGTTCAGCGCAGTATCACTGACGATGAGTAGTTGACGCTCGCCAGTAGTCGAGAAAAACTCCTTAACGGACATGTCGTCTTGAATATCGATAGTGGCGCTGCATATACCAATGCTTGCAGCAAGGCTGAGGTTGCTGAGGCAGGCAGCACTCATAGTGCTAAGAAGGAGAGCGACTCTTGTAAAAATTAACTTCATAGATTGGTTCGATTGGCCGTTAAAATTTATGTTGAATACTTAAGCTGATAGCTTCTTGAGTATAGGAGTTCTGGCGTGTGTTGCGGCTCAGGTCTACGCGCACATTGGTGTCATCGTTTATGTCTACGCGGAAATACACATGATGCACATTGGTCTGGGTAGTGACGTTTAATTCTGTCTCTGGCGCGTCGGTATAATTGTACCCCATCAACAGTCGTGAATTTGTTTGCCAGTGTGCACCGATATTCCACCCGACGGTTTTTTCGCCTGTCTCGTCTTTGACTATGCCTACTCCTGGGGAAATCCAGGCGTTGACGTTGAGTAGGTAGTGCGTGAAATCAAGCTGCATCCAATTCACATTACCGCTAGTATATTTTGATTGGGTAAGTGAGATGCCAAGCATAGTGCTGCCGATACTCTCACCGGCTTGCATTAACAGCATGTTGCCGGCAAGCCTGATCCTTCGCTGCGGTAGAATCTCACTGTCAGAGGTGTGGGCGAGCGCGAGCTCCACAGTAGAGGTGGTTCCGCTTAACAATCCACCAACTTCATACAAAGTATCGTCTAAACTAAAACGATCGGCGTATTCGCGTCTAAGGTAGAACTGGTGCCTAGATGCAGTACGATACCGATATTCTAGAGTTCGAGTTTGCCAATCCACAAAGCCTGGTAGGTCTAGATTACTTCTCCCGATGCTTGCTGTAACAATATGCGCGCTCGTGCCTAAAGGCATCGTGCGTCGCTCACGTCGCGTAGTAACGTCGATATGCTCAGGTGCAACTCTTTCTGCAAGGTTTAGTGCTATTAGCGCAGCGTCGTCTTCGCCCGCTGCCAATTCGACATCATATAAACCGACCAACGCCTCGAGGTTCGATGGCTCCCGTGCAATTACGGAATTGAATGCGTCTCGTGCGTCGGCGTAGCGACGTTGGTAGTAATACACTCGTGCCTTTAATGTCATCGCTTCGATGTTATTGGCATTCATTGCTAAGGCCTGATCCGCTATATCGATCGACTCTCGATAGAAACCTTGGAAGGAGAGCACGCGCGCCTTTCCAAGTGTCAGTTGCATATCGTTCGGATAGGTTTCCAATGCATCATCAAGAATGCTGATGGCCTCGATGAAACGTTCTTGGAAGGCAATCACCATTGCCAATAAGAATGAGACTTCATTGGTTTCATTGGCCAATGGCAAGGCAATTTTCAATGCCTCCTCAGACTGTAGAAACTCACCATCATTGCGAAGCCGCAATGACTCTTGAATGAGTTGGTCATAGCTAAGCTGAGCCATATTGGTAGTGTTGTAGGCAGGTGTATCGTTACTTGAGCGATCCAGGGAGGCGCTTGCTTGGGCAGCCAATTCGACGTCATTGAGCCCAGCAATCGCTTCTGAGTTCGATGGGGCTAGAGCAAGTGCCGCGTTGTATTGCGTGCGCGCATCATCATGACGCTGTTGATAATAATACACTCTGGCCTTCAAATTGAGTGCTTCAATATTGTTGGCATCTAGGGCTAACGCTTGATCTACAAAGTCGATCGACTCCGGGTAGAGGCCTTGAAAAGAAAGAACCCGCGCTTTGCCAATAAGTAGCTGAATATCGTCAGGATAGATTCGCAGAGCCGAATCGAGGATTGAGATCGATTCGTCGAAGCGATCTTGAAAGGCCACTACCATTGCCAGTAGATAGGCAAGCTCATTGGTTTCGTTTGCTAAGGGTAAGGCTTGCCTAAGTCTAGCTTCGGATTGGGGGAAATCGCCGTTATTGCGCAGCAGCAAAGACTCTTGAATGAGGTCGTCGTAATTCGGTTCTGCCGCATGTGAAATAGCAGCTGCGCACAATGTTAAAGAAAATATAAGTGCTTTGAATACGGTGCTAGTCAAGTTACTTCCTCGCCTTCAGTAGAAATTTGAACAACTCGTTATTCTCCATTTCCAGTCGGATACTAGCGCTGGCCGATTGATTCAAATCATAGGTAGAACGTACTAGGAGCACAAGGTACAAGCTCGCAAGAATCGCCATTGCCGTGTGAGCCGGAGCGCCAGAGGACCCCAGGGCGTATATCAGGGGTACTAGCATGCATAGCTGGTAGGGCACAGCGGCTAAAAGTGATGGGTACAGAGAAACTAGCCCACCAGCGGACATGCCAGCGATTAGAAAAACGATAAATGTTTCAGTCCAGCTAGCCAGATAGAATACATCCAATAGTGGCAATATACCCCAGCAGAGTGCTGAACCACAGGCGAATACGATGTATATAGCAGTCCAAAGATCGAAATGTTGACTACTACTATCGAGGCGGTTGAAGACGATGACCATAGTGGTTCTTAGAAGAGTTAATATCACGACAGCAGCGAGCCAGAGGTTTAGCACGATCTGCTCTGTAACATCACGCAAGGTGAAGAAAACGATCACCGCATTGACTATCGAAATGAAAAAGCTCGATTTACCATTGGAAGCCAATGCACGTAGAGTCTCATATTGGATTCTAGCTCTGAGATCTAACTCAGATACTGGGTTTTCATTCGTATCCGTCATATCAGTACCTGCCGACTAAGAATGAGTGCATCGATATGTTTCAAGGTTTTCATTACTATTTCACTACTATCTGACTTGCGTGGTTGATGTGCGAGAAAAGACAAATGCTATTTTTGCCAGTTCCCAGTTCGTGTCATGTCGCCCCACTTATGCTTAGTGTTGCGCAGCCATTCGATTGACCCTTGAATCTTGTAAACCATATTGAGCTGTCGGTATCCGAAGGATTCAAGGAAAGCGAAAAAGATTAAAACTAGTACCCCTTTCATACTCGTAGATCCTGGGAATGTAAACTCATCCAAGAGCAAACTAACGACCGACATGAGAACTGAGAGTTGAATGGCGAATATGTAAATTATGCTCGCGTCCAAAAAGCTGAGTTGTTGTGAAAGTAGCAGGTAGGCGGTGAATATATAGCCGGCTAGTTCGACGAAGGGACTCAGCCATTCGAAGAGAATGAAGAAGGGAAATGCTACCCAGCCTAAGATTCCACTTTTTCTTCCGAAGAGTAAGCTTCGATTAAGCATTAAACTTTCTGATAAGCCACGATGCCAGCGTCGGCGCTGTGATGCGAATACTTTCAATGACTCGGGTGCCTCGGTCCAGCAGACCGCATCTGGGATGAACTCGACTCGGAATGGCTTGTCTTGTGCAATCATCGTGCGATACATGCGCAGGATTAGTTCCATGTCCTCGCCGATCGTATTCGCAGTATAACCACCAGCGTCTACTACTGTGCTCTTCCTGAAAAGCCCGAAGGCGCCGGAGACAATCATCAAGCCTTTGATCCTTGACCAAGCAATGCGGCCGAAAAGGAATGCTCTTAGGTATTCGACCATCTGGAATATTGCGAGGAAATTGCTAGGCACGCCTTTGCTGATGATACGGCCATTTTTCGCAGTGCAACCATTCGCGATTCTTATTGTCCCACCCGTGGCAATAGTTTCGGGATGGTTAAGAAATGGCTGCACGATACGCACTAGACCATCTGGTTCTAAGATTGAATCCGCATCGATACAACAGAAAAGAGGGGAGTGGCATACATTGATCCCTGCGTTAATGGCATCAGCCTTGCCACCATTAGCCTTGTCTACGAGCTTTAGATTCTTATGGGTACGAGAGAGATAGACCTGCTTTATCTCGGCGCAGGGGAGGCTGTCGCTTATATTCTCTGGGAACGCCAGGAACCCAAACTCCGATAGCAACACGTCGAGCGTGTTGTCCTTCGAGCCATCGTTGACAACGACGACCTCAAGGCGTGGGTAGTGAAGCTGCAGAATCGATCGCAAGGACGATACGATAGTAGTGCCTTCGTTGTAGGCGGGTACTATCACTGAAATTGGTGGCTCGTTACCGTTGTTAAGGCTTTGCCCTCCCTGCGTTCGTTTCTGTTGAAGATAGGTGCGTAGGGTGTCAAAGGCCACGAGGTTCAGCAGCAAGTAAGAAGCGCTGCATGCCACTATATAGATTAGGAAGCCTAGGAATATCCAGTACTCTAGACCACTCATGTCGTACTCCAATCTTTCTCGGATAGGACATGCCTCAATATGTCGGACACGGTGGGGTCTTTTTCATTGTTCAGCATTTGTTGGAGGTAGGAGTAATTCTTCCCGCCTAGGTTCACAATGGCTTCCGCCGCGCGATAGCGAAACCACCAGTTCTCGTCCGAAAGTAAAGGAATAATGAGGGGGATATCGGAAAGATCACCGATTCTACCGAGGGTCTTCGCTGCCTGAATTCGCAAGAATGGGATGTCGTTATTAAGGAAGGGGATAACTTCATTGCGTTGTTCATAACCGCCAAGATTACCAATCGCTCGTAAAAGTGAGCCAGCCTCTTCGCTATTGCGGTATTTGTGTAATTTTTCGATGATCAATGGAAGTAGAGATTTGTCGGTGCTTCGCTCGGCAAGGCTTATGAAGTTCGTAATCGTATAATTTGGTAGGCGGTCTAGGAATGGCTCTAAGACATGCAGGATCTCGCCCCCGCCAGCAGCGCCAATTTCGGCGGCAATAGTGGGTGCCTGTTCGGGAAAGCGAAACAGAATCTTGATAACTGCTTTCTCATAATTTTCAGCCTTCAAGCTTACAAGGCTAGTGCAAGCCCTAAGAGCAATGCCTCTATTGTTTGAAGCCAGTGCCCCCCAGAGGTTGTTGATGACTCGCTTAGAGGGAAACCACTGTGCGGCGGTAAGCGCAAGAATTCTTAACCAGATAGGGCGGCTAAAGATCGAGTAACCCCGTGGTGTTAAAATGGCAAAGATAACGTCATCTAGTCCCACTTCGCGTGCAATCTTATCCAGTCGTGCTGCGTTCTCAGTAGCGCTTTTAGCGCGTAGGTCTACCCATAAATGCAATACATGAGACCATTGACTCTTTAGAAGCGGGGGCCTTTCCTCGGATTCGTTCTCCAATACCGGAAGCCAAATCGCCTCCACCTTCTCATTGTGGCGACGCTTAATAAGGAATCGAATACGCGCGATAGATAGAATCACTAGGCTAAGTAAGATCAAGCCAAAAAGCACAAAACTCGCCAAAATCGCAATCTTGAAAATGCCTGCCTGAGAGGAGACAAAATCTACTAGGTCCGGAAGCTGTAAAAATATGACGGAGACTCCTGTAAATAACATGGCTAGCTTTTTTAATATCGACCGGAGGTGTTTGAGTAGCTCAAAATGACTTAAGAATTGCTCTGAGCTAGGGTTCTGGAGCATCGGGCTCCTTTTCTCTGATTCTCGAGACTTTGTGGCGCTAAGTATATTCTATGCCGTCAAGACATGTAATGGATAATTGCTCGATGCTAAGTGTTTGAATCGAAATGGCTTTGTGTGGAAAGCGCAAATCAGGCTCGTGTGACTTAATACCCCGTATTTCGCAAGCTAACTGTCTAGGTCAGCTCTGAGCTGTTTGCAGGCAATTAACCCTATGTTTGTTGGTCTATTTACTGCATTTGTCATGGGGCCTATTAAGCATAGACTCGAGGGTCTATAGCCTTTATTCTCAATAAAAACAAAGGCGAAACTAAAGTTGGCTAGACGTAATATTCGATCGATCAGATGGGTTTGGCTGCTACTGCTACTATCCTCGGCAATTAGCCGTGTCCTTGTTGCACAACCCAGCGCTGTGCTCGAGATCGAGGCCATCGAACGCTCTATAGCCTTAGCTCCTTACACCCTATACCAATTCGAAGGCCCCGATAGTGATATCGCGCGCATAGGCAGTGACGATTTCTCCAGTTTTAGTGCCTTGGCTAGTGATGAAATCTCCTTCGGCTACACATCCAATAAAGTCTGGCTATTGATCGCAACTCACAATGCAAGCGATCAAGTCAGAAATCTTCTGTTAGATACCAACGTGAAGTATATGCGTCCGCTAGAGATCTACGAGATATCTAATCGGGGAGAGCCCACGCTACTACTGCGCAATGACGAGAACTCTGATTTCTATGCTCGGGCTTATCAAGAGCCGAAGATTATTCTGCCTCTGCAATGGCAGCCAAGGGAGTTCAAGCAACTTCTTCTGCGTGTCGGTGCGGGCGGGGCGTTGAGTATTCCCCTAGAGCTTAGTAGCTCTGTAGAGATTGCGAGTAAATATGGCGATGCACGCGCATTTGCGATGTTTTTCTCTGGTGTGCTAATAAGCCTAATACTCATTAATCTATTTCATTTTGCAACGGTCAGGCGTTGGGAACACTTGCTTTATGCATTGATGGAGACCTCTATCTTACTTTTCGTACTACACAATGAGGGATTCGCGTTTCAATATCTGTGGCCTAATAGTCCGGTGTGGAATGCCCGTGCAACCTTGGTGCTTGGGCATAGTACGAATATGTTCGCGGCGCTATTCGCGCTGGTGTTTTTAGAGTTGCGCAAGCGAGCGCCGATATTCTCGAAGATGCTTCTAGGCTTTGCGATTATTTCGGCGTCTGCACTGCTCTTGAGTCCATGGCTAGAGCCACGATTGTCTAATCAACTTGGCCTGATTACCTTAGCGGTAGGTAGCAGCACTATTGTGACGGCTGGCGTATGGGTGTTGCTGCATGGCCACAAACCCGCTCGCTACTTTGTACTCGGATGGTTCTTCATGGGCACTGGGGCCGCCCTGTATGGTCTCTCAAATCTCGCTATCATCAGCCTTCCCATTGCCGCTATAGAGGTGTTGAAGTTCAGTGTTCTACTCGAAGCGATTCTGATTTCCTATGGTCTTTCAGCATTGCTAAAATTGCTGTCAGACAAGGTTAGGAGTTCGCAGCGGGCGCTGATAACGGTGACAGAGAAGCGTTTGAGTGATGCGCTAGAGAGGGTGAAACTCGAGGAGCGCCGCGCGGAAGCTGAGCGAGAGTTAGCCGAGAAGGCGCTGGAGATGGCACGTACCAGTCACGATATACGGCAGCCAATTCATTCATTGCGCTTAGCACTATTAGCTCAGGCGCGAACACAGAAAAACCCCGCGACCTTAGAGGTCTTTAACAAGACCCTCGATCATATGGAGGCGCTACTCGGTAATATCAGCAATAAGGAAGGCGAAGCGTCCAGAACAAGCTTGACCACCTACGGCCAGCTTACCAGACAACTTTGCGATGAATTCGCCGCGGTAGCCAACAGTGGTGGAATCGAGCTTAGGCAGTTGAGCAGCAGTCTGCCGGTTGTGACAGCAGTAGTGTCCCTGAAGCGGGTGATTAGCAATTTCCTATCTAATGCGCTTAAGCATTCGAACGCGTCGAAGGTATTATTCGGTATTCGGAGGCGCCCATATGGCGTGGAGATTCTAGTTTTAGATAATGGCCATGGCCTCGATAGAGCAGACGCTAGTACTGCCGGTAGTGGGCTAGGTATGGGAATCGTAGAGGCTTTGTGCAAGGAAAATGGCTGGCATAGCGAAATAAAAACGCAATCAGGAAGAGGCACCTGTTGTAGTATTAAGGTCTATACGTGAGAGTGACAATAAGAATATGAGAATCGCAATCGCCGACGACCATGAGATCTACCGCATAGGTTTGAAGATGCTGCTAAGTAGCATGGACGATATGCAGGTAGTACTAGAGTTAGAGTCGGGCAATCAATTACTGAAGGCGCTCGCGCAGACTTCCGTGGACTTGGTGATCCTCGATCAATCAATGCCTGATGGCACGGGTTTAGATTTTCTTCGGGAACTCAAGACTCTGCAAAATCCTCCACTAGTTATCTTGCTTACTGGCAGCAGTGGCAGTGCGATACTGCATGAAGCAATTTCACTTGGCGCTGTGGCAGTGGTAGCGAAACAGGGCAGTGGCGAGGAGTTGGTGTCAGCGCTAGAGAATGTCCAGAGTAAGCAATGTTTTGTGAGTGCGGATTTCACAGAGCTAGTGGCAGGCGATAATTTGCTAGATCAGCTAACCAAGCGTGAGCGTGAGGTCCTCGATAAGATCATTAAGGGACACTCCACACGGGCGATCGCAGAGGCATTCAATGTTTCGTTTAAGACGGCCGAGACTCATCGTGGTCGCCTAATGAATAAGCTAGACGTCCACAGTGTGGCCGAACTCATGCAATTTGCCCGATCTGTGGGATTGTTATCTAAGTAGTGCGCCTGCCACCTTTCATTTTTCTTCTTGCTTTTCTTCCTAAGCTTGCGTTGGCCTTACTGATTCTATAAATTCCCGGCTTTGTTCACTAAAGCTAATGCTAAGCGTTTATAATTACGTAACGCACTATTCCCTGTCCTTCGAATGTAGTTAGGAAAGTACCCAATGTCTCATCTCCCCCGTAGTCGGTTTGTCTTATCCCGCCGTGGTCTTCTAGTCACTTCTTTAATGTCCGCAACTGCAGGCATTGCCATGCAAGCCCAGGCGCAGAGTGCTCAGGAGTCCATCATAGAAGAAGTGGTGGTTACCGGCTCTTACTTACGTGGTAGTCCTGTCGATGGCCCGTCACCGGTGCAGGTGATCGACCGCAATGCGATTGAGTATCAAGGCGCTGCGCAGATATGGGATGTGATAAAGAATCTAGAGGCGAACTCGGGTTCGATCTCGAACGTAGGTTCGGGTGAGAATTCGCAGACAGAGGGCATAGCCAATATCAATCTGCGCAATCTAGGCGAGAACTCTACACTGACGCTAATCAACGGCAAGCGCCAGGTGGCAGCTGCTACCACTACCCGCAGCGGCGGCGAGATGGTGGACCTCAATGCGATTCCGATGGTGATGGTCGAGCGCCTAGAGGTCCTGACCGATGGCGGTTCTGCGACCTATGGCTCCGATGCGGTGGCCGGTGCCGTAAACGTGATTATGAGAACCGAGTTCGAGGGTTTCGAGCTCTATGGCGATATACAGGGTGTTGAGGCGGCGGGGAGCCTCTTCGATACAACAGTTAGCGCCATTTGGGGTTGGGCCGACGAAAGCGCCAGTACTCACATCGTATTTGCGGCGGAGCAATACAAGCGCGACCCAGTGCCGATAGAGTATGCACGTTACTTCGATGAAAACTCCGAGTTCAGCGATATCGTTGGGGGCACCCCCAGCGCGGGGGAGGCCGTATTCAATAGCCCGCAGTTCGGTGCAAATTTCAATATGGCCTATTACAACCCCGCGGTTGTAGCGCGCAATATTGCCGAAGGCGGTAGCAGCGAGCCTATCTACACAGACCCATTATGCACGAGTTTGACTGGAGAGAATGGCGAGGCGTTCTTTGTAGGACATCGCGCCGACAAGCGCGGTCAGAACACGGGTGACTGCCGTGAGAGCATTCATGACTGGCACTATATGAGCCTAGGTATGGAGCGTAATAGTATTGCAACTTCGCTGAATCACAGCTTCAGTGATAAGGCGGAGTTTTACTCCTTCGTGCAGTGGTCAAAGAACCGCATCGAACGCACCGATTCGGGCTCGGCCAGTTCCCGTGGCCCTGCGGTGTTTCTCGCTGCGCCGGGCGCCCATACTGGCAATCCGCTCTGGGGTGGGTATGCCATCGGGCAGAGTGCGGAGCTTGGCTATTTTGCTCCCGAAGTAGGTCTAGCAAGGCCTACCGATATTCCCAATGCCCCGAATGCTCTAGCCAATGGGGGCATGAACTCTCCTTTATGGTCGACGATACGCGTGAACACCCCACGCACTGGTGGAGATAGCAATTACACTGAGAGTGAAACAGTAGGGGTGCAGGCGGGCATTAAGGGCGAACTCTATGGCCCTGATGAGCGCCGCTTCACCTATGATGTTAGCTACTCTTGGAGCGGCACTAGTTTCGAGCAGCGCTATAGGACTCTGCAGCGTGATCGTGCAGAGCTTGCCGCCAACGGCCTAGGAGGCGCCAATTGTACTCCTAATGGCAGCGCTAACTTCGACTTCCGCAATGCCGCAGGGCCTCTTGGTGGTGCCTTGCCAACCTTCTGGAATGTGTCAAATGGCGCGTTAGGCGACGGTCTAACTCAGGAGTTCTTCCCCGGCTTCGTGTTTGCCACTCGCGAGAGTCTGTCTTTGGCTTTGACTAGTAATAATCAAGGACAGGGCGATTGTCAGTTCTACAACCCCTTCCTGAGCGCTATAGCAGACCCGAGCCTAGCAAACTCCCAGGAGCTCATCGATTGGATGACGCCGGAAGTTTTGCGTGCCGATAAGCGCAATAAGCTTGGGGTGTTCGATGCCGTGGTCACAGGCGAGCTGATGGAGCTGTCAGGCGGTACCGCTCAGGTAGCCGTCGGGGCGCAGTACCGCATGCAGAACAATGCCTCGCGTGCTCCGTCGATAAACTACCCGGGTATCCCCAATGCCATATTGGCCTACGACGAGAACGGGGTGCCCAATGACTTTCACTATGTCAGCAACAACTTCGAATGTGCGTCTTGCATCTTCAACTACGATCATGATCGCAACGTAAAAGCCGTTTTCACTGAGTTTTCCTTGCCTGTATTGCCCGAGGTCGAGACTCAGCTGGCACTGCGCTGGGAAGACTACGGTGGCAATATCGGCAGTGAAGTGACACCAAAGATTGCGGCCAGCTGGCGGCCGATGGACACGCTGTTATTGCGCGGGTCTTTCTCGCAGTCATTCCGCGCGCCCAATATCGGCATCGTCAGGGAGGGCTTAGAGGCATCGCTGAATACGTTTAGAGATCCACTGCGTAACCAGGCTGTGCGTGCAGGCTTATTGCCGCCGACCAACGCCAACGCTTTGCCCAATAATTCCTATACCGTAGGTGTGCCCGAGCCTAGCCTAGGGAACGAGCACTCCGACACCTTCAGTGCCGGATTTATCTGGACGCCCAATGGAGGGCTCTTGGATGGCCTGATGGTCGGTGCCGACTTCTGGCGTTTCGAGTTGCAAGACAAGGTATTACCGCAGCCGGGCATTTCCGCGATAGCGGGGGAGCTCGAAGCTTTCCGACAGGCAGCGGCAAATCCTAACAATTATCTGCTCAATAGCTCTCTGTCGGTGAATGCGGCAGTGGCCTATGAGGCCTGTGATCCTAATGCCTTGGAAGCTCAGTATGGTCGAGACTCTGCCGAGCGCTTAGATTGTGTAGTAGACCCACGCACCTATGTGGTTCCAAGGGTGGTGCGCACCTTGAACTCCACGATCGCGGAGTTGAGTACTACAGTGCTCAGTACGATTAACGCGGGCACTATCATCTCGGACGGCGTCGATGTAAAACTAGGCTATGACTGGGAGAATGACTTCGGCCAGTTCCGTCTGGGTCTGGACTATACCCATGTCCGTCAGTACAAGCTCATCGACGTGCCTGGTCTAGAGTTAGGTCTATTAGAGACTGGGGTGTTCGACGCTGCGGGTACTACGGGCGATGGCAATATCGTGCGCTCCTTGCCCGATAACAGAGGCAATATCAATCTCAACTGGGTCAAGGGTCGCCACAACGCCACAGTCATTACGCGATTGATTGGCTCCTATCGCGACTTGGCCTATAAGAGCACCTATGAGACAGGTAACGATCTCGTGCGCTCTTTGGTTAGTAAAGAGATCGCGAGCTATCAGACCTGGGATTTCCAATACAGCTACACGATGGATTGGGCGAACGCCAAGCTCGGCACCTCGGTCTTCTCGGTTGGGGTGTTGGACGCGTTCAATGCGGATCTTTCTTATCGCGAGAGTGGGGTCACTACATACGATTCGAGCCTCGTGTCTAACTACGATGCCAGCGTATTCGATGGTCGCGGCCGTCGTCTCTATGCTCGCGCATTACTGCAATTCTGATTAGCGAGTTCGTGTAGCGCACCTAGTTTGGTGCGCTACACTACCCACGCGCTTTGTAATGCAAAGTACTTGACATGTATTCAATAGCTCTGCATTCTTCCAAGCCATGAACCCGCAACCCCAAAATCGTAACGAGCCTATTTCCCTGCATGATCATGCTCAGGAAAACCTGCGCTTTATTCGTGCGGCCATGGAGAGCACTACGTCATTTACGGGTGTTTCTGGCCTCGGCTATGGGTTCGCCGGTTTAACTGCAATTCCCGCTGCTTGGTTGGCGCAGAGTCAGAGTGAAACGAATGGATGGCTAACGATCTGGATGATCGAACTAATCTTGGGCGCGAGCATCGCCTTCGGATTCACCATTCGCAAAGCAAGCGGGCAGGGCGACTCTATGCTCTCCGCAAGTGGCAGAAAACTGTTGCTAGCATTCTTGCCGGCAATGTTCGCAGGCGGGCTCATCACTTTGTCCTTCTTCCTAAGTGGCTTTGTGCAGTTATTGCCTGGGGTTTGGTTAAGCCTATATGGTGCGGCCGTGATGACAGCGGGCGCGTGGTCGGTGCGCGCAATCCCGATCATGGGTGCTTTGTTTATATTCACAGGCGCCGTCGCTATGTTGGCGCCAGTCTCCGGCGATGTAATGCTGGCCCTAGGTTTTGGCTGCATTCATATAGTCTTTGGCATAGTAATCTGGAGGAAATATGGGGGCTGAACGTAAGTTAAAGCAGGGGGCGGGGAAAGCGATTGTCGTCAAGAGCAAAGCAAAAGAGAAGAAAACTGAATCTGCTACAGATCTCGATCGCCTTATTCACGAGCGCAATCGCCTAGCGCTTGTAAGTGCGCTAGCTGCGGACACCATGTTGACCTTCAACGACCTGAAGTCGATTCTCTCTATCTCCGACGGCAACCTCAGTGCTCACGCTCGTAAACTAGAGGATGCAGGTTATATAGTTTGCAGCAAATCTTTCGATGGTCGCGTGCCGCGAACTGAGTACCGCCTAAGCCCAGCTGGCAGGGCAGCACTGCAGAAATACATAGGCCACATGGAGGCATTGATTAGCGCTGTAAAGAGAACATAAGGGTTTTTTTTAACCACATACTTTGCAATGCAAAGTACTTCGCAAATAAATATCTGGTTCACAAAAGGGAGAAGGCAGATGGAAGCATTGAGCGCTAAACAAACCTTGAAAAGCGACACGAGTATGGAGACGTTGGCAGCGGCGCTCTTATTGGGAGTGGCTGGTGATATTCTATTTTGGGATAGCGGTCTGGCCGGACCGGGCCTCTGTGTCTGGATACTGCTTCTAGGCGGCGCCAGTTACTACTTTAATTTCAATGTCAGTAAGGCCTGGCGTAAAGTGCTTTTTGTTTGGGCGGCAGTCGCGATTGCCGCGAGCTTTCTGCTGGTGTTGCGTGCCTCTATGCAACTGACGCCCCTCGTGCTGCTCGTGATCGCAATGTGTGCAGTCATAGTGTTGATGCAAGCCGGTAGCACCAAGCTAATTGAGGCTAAACTGCGTGACTATATGCGCGCGACTTGGAGGCTGCCTATACGCGTTGCGCCTGGATTATTTCCGCTGTTAAGTGGACTGCAATGGCGGGGTTTTTCTAACAGTCCTCGCGTGTTGGGGCTTGTTAAAGGCGCGCTGCTCGCTATGCCGATATTACTAGTGTTCGTCGCGCTTTTTTCTACGGCGGATGCCAATTACGCTCGTTACGTCACAAGCTTTATCGATTCGCTTGGGTTTGCAGCACCACAGCACCTACTGTTGGTTCTCCTTGTAGCGTGGTTTGCCGCGGGCTTGCTACGTTGTACTCAACAGGAGCCACTGACGAGCACGCCTGGTCCTGCGCGTTTGTTCTTAGGTGGAGAGGAAACCTTGATGATCATGGGATCTCTTACCTTGCTGTTTGTCAGTTTTGTAGTGTTGCAGGCGAGCTATTTATTCGGCGGACAGGCTGTCATAGAGAGCAGTACGGGCATGACTGTAGCAGACTACGCACGGCGTGGGTTCTTCGAGTTGATCGTGATTGCGTCCCTTACCCTCGTAGTGCTGTTATGCCTTTCTTCTGTGCAGTGTTCGCAGCGCATCTTTCGTCCACTGGCCGCCGTGTTAGTCGCATGCGTTTTCGTCATTCTAGTCTCGGCATTGCAACGCCTTAGCCTCTACATCGAGTCGTTCGGGCTTAGTCTGAGTAGAGTGTTCGCGGTTGCCTTCATGCTTTGGCTCGCTGGAAATTTGCTGTCATTCGCGTTCACCTGTCTGCGTGGGCGCGATAGGGGTTTTGCCTCTGGGCTCGTAGTGTCGGGCATTGTGACTATTTTTCTAGTGGCTCTGATAAACCCCGCGGCGATAGTGGTGCGGGTGAATCTCGAGCGATCTACACAGACAAATAGCCAAATCGATTGGATATATCTTCTTAACCTAGGCCCGGATGGAGTGCCAACGATGTTAGGGCAGTTGGAGCATTTGCCCGAACATGTGCAGTGCCATTTGGCTAATGGGCTTCTGATGCGCTATAGCGATCAACTAGTAAGTCAACTTGGCGATTGGCGCACATGGAATTATAGCCGTGAGAAAGCGGTCACAGTGGTTTCAGAGGCCCATGCACAGTTGTTCAGCTTGTCTGGCAGGGAACAGGTGATTGCGAACTTGCAGCCTGTTTGGCCACAGCGACTGGCGCTGTTCTCACTGTGCTCTTAGGATAATACTGAGCTTGAACGCTAACGGTTTTAATTTGGAGCTGTTCGTCCTATATTGTCGATACGATTCTTAGTTCAAGTGACAGCTGAGGCTTGCCGCTTGTAAGCTAGCATGATGCAAAGGAACGGTATTCTAGCCAGAGACAATATGGTGAAATTCCTCGATGTCGTTGATATGCAGAACTTTCCAGCTTCTTGGGGAGTAGAGCCGTTGCTCGAAAAACTAGCGGAAACCTGTCGAGCGGGGCAGGCGCTCGTCATCGCTGATAATGCCACGCAGGGTCGCTACATAAGCACCTTCGGTATGCCTAATGGCGAAGTGCCATTAGATTTGACTGCGCTGCAAGGCCTCCTGCCAGACGCCATGCTGCTAGAGATTGAAGGCAGCAACGATCCACGTGCTTTTAAGGCACTAAACTTACCCTCGAATCAAACCCCTATCTCCTATATTGCGGGCTTAGCCCTATTAGATTCTAAGGGGCAACGAATCGGCTTTATCTGTGTGCTAGACAGTAAACCGAAGCGTATGAGCAATCTACAGAAACTGGCCTTCGAGCAATTGGCTAATAGTCTTCAATTAAAGATTGAGGCTAGAAGCAAGCTAAGCCCTAATATAATTGACGAAGAGTTTGTAGTGCGCGATCTTTTGCGCCGGAAATTGGCGAGCAATCCAAGCAATAGCCTAGAGTCTGTTTTTACAGAGGCGCTAGATGCCATCAGAGATCATATCTCCATTATCGATGAATCCGGCGTTAACATATTCGTAAACAAAGCGTGGGTCGATTTCTCTGAGAAAAATAGTGGCATGGCTAGGCGTGAACAGCTTGGGTTAGGCAGCAACTATCTGCAAGTATGCGAGAGGTCCGCCGCGCAGGGATGCGACGATGCGATGTTTGTTTTCGCCGCCATCAACGCGGCGTTAAACAGTGCGGATTTTTCAGTGCGCAGGCTAGAGTATCCTTGTCATAGTGCGAATGAAGAACGGTGGTTTGTGGCCAGTATCTCGGCGCTTTCCATTAACTCGAGAAAACTTGTCGTGATAAGTCATCACAATGTGACAAGGAGAAAGCAGGCGGAAATAGAGAATAGAAGATTGGTGGATAAGCTCGAGATTCGTGTTAGCGAGCGTACCCAGGAATTAGAGAAGACTAATCAGATATTGCGCAATAGCGAGGAAAAATACCGCTCCATTTTTAGAAATTCGACGGTTGGTTTTTTTATTACATCATTGGATGGTGTGTGCGTAGACGTTAACGATGCCTTTTGTGATTTAACAGGTCGACAGCCTGAGGAGCTTATGGGTCAGAGAATAAGCGATGTGCTATTCGATCACGATGCCAATTTAATTGGGCATATGCAGTCATCGGTTCTTTCTGGCGAAACTGTGAATCAAGTTCGTGACGTTAGGATTCGCAGGTCCGACAAAGCGCATAGTTGGGCACGCGCCTCGGTTGCAGCCATTTTTGATGGCGAAGGTAAGCCAGTTCAAATAATGAATTTGTTTCAGGATTTCACGCTGCAGAAAAAAGCCAAACAAGAGCGTGACCAAGTCTTCGAAAAATCCTTCGATTTATTCGCCATCATCGAATATGACGGTACTATATTCCAAGCGAACCCGGCGTGTAGTCGTATGTTCGGTATACCTGGAAGGAGTCTCCCTGGCAAAAACATGCTGGAGTTTATCCATCCAGACGATATACATAAAGCTAGTGCTGTCTTAAAGGCTATGCAAGAAGAAGACAATGAAGTCCCCGCCTTGGATATTCGTATGCATTGCAAAGGCGGTGGATACCGCGACATCCGGTGGAGTGGTTCGCGTCATATAGAACACGCGCGCCTGATCGTAGTTGGCAGGGATGTTACGAGCTCCCTCAATTCTAAGCGCGCGCTGCAGCGATTAGCCTCACGCTTACAGCAGATTCGCGAGGAAGAGCGAACCCGTATATCGAGGGAGATTCACGATGAGCTTGGGCAAATACTCACGGCCCTTAAAATAGACCTTAATCTCCTCAATCGCGATGTAGGTGAAAGCTCGGACGATCTCCTGAGGGAGGACATTTCTTCAATCATCGAGTTGGTAAACTCGACCCTGAACTCGGTAAAGCGCATCGCTCAAGACTTGCGTCCAGAGGTCTTGGATGCCCTTGGCTTGGTGCCTGCACTAGAGTGGCAGGCGAAAGAGACTCAATCTCGTATGGGCTTAAAGTGCAAAATCGTGTGCAAGCAAGAGATCCCGGAATTAGACAGTGAGCAGACCACTCAATTGTTTCGCATAATCCAAGAGTCTCTGACCAACGTAGTGCGTCATGCAGAAGCTAGCCTTGTAAAGGTTCTCATCGAATTGCTCGAGGATAATATTTTGAGTATCTGCATTCGCGATAATGGTAAGGGCTTTAATGTAGAAGATGTAGGGTTTCAATCCCTTGGTTTACTCGGTATGCAAGAGCGTGCCAGGAATATCGGTGCGCAACTTGATATAAAGAGTAAAATTAACAAAGGTACGACAGTGAAGCTAAGATTGCCTGTCGGTAGCGTTTATTGGGACGAACAAGAATGATTCGAATTATAATCGCCGATGATCATGCTCTGATCCGAGAGGGTTTGCGTAAGGTCTTTAGTAGAGAAAAAGATATAGAGCTTGTCGCTACCGCAAAAGATGCAAGCGAAGCCGTGCAGCTTTGTGCCAAGCACGATGTCGATGTCTTTGTTGTCGATTTTAATATGCCAGGTCGTAGTGGCTTGGAGCTTATAGCTCGACTAAAGACCTTAAGGCCAAAGCTAGCAGTCTTAGTGCTAAGCATGATGCCGGAGCGCGATGTTGCGGTGCGTGCGTTTAAAGTGGGTGCGGCAGGTTTTGTCTCTAAAGAGAGTGCCTCCGATGAAATAGTGAACGCCGTTCGGAAGGTGGCAACTGGTGCTCGCTACGTCAGTCCAGCGGTAGCCGAGCAGTTAGCGCAGAATTTGGATGCAAACACTCATGACGTGGCCCATGACGCATTGTCAGATAGAGAGCTTCAAGTCGTCCGTTTGATTGCGTCAGGAAAGCGCACCCGGGAGATTTCAGAACAACTGTCTTTAAGCATCAGTACAATCGCTACATACCGTCGCCGCATTGCGGAGAAGCTTAATTTGCGCTCCGATGTCGAGATTACTCGCTATGCCATAGAACACAATCTTATAGTATAGTCTTTCCACCTCCTTGCTTAGATCGCGAAACACCCCTTCTTCATGACGAGCCCTGTGTCACGAAATTCGTGACACAGGGCTCGTCATTATCGTGACAAAGTTACCACGAGATTGGTGATACCACTTTCCCCTCATTGCTCTATCCTAGATCATGTATTTATTAAAGTTAAAAGGACTTGCTGCATGAAAGTTTTAATCGCGGATAGCTCGCCCATATTTCGAGAGCGGCTAGTACGCTTGGCTATTGAAATTATTGGGGATATCGACGTCTTTGAAGCACGGAATTATCAAGAATTAAGAGAGATCTACACCCAAGACGCACCGTCATTGATCTTCGTCGATATTTTCTTAGATGGGGGAAGTGCGTTAAGAGTGCTAGATGAGAATCCCGATATCAGTAGCAACGCACATGTAGTTGTTTTATTAAATACGCGAGACGAGTCACTGGCGAGGCAAGCGAAAGAGAAGGGTGCACGCGCTGTCTATTTGAAGAGTGACGACTTGATAGAGGCAATGTCAATTCATCAGATTATCGTTCCAGTTGGAGCGCGAGAGGCTCTACCCAGTGACCACTACTCATTGCAAGAAAGACCCATTAAACAATTCTCAGCTGCTAGTAAATAATCTTAAGGACTACAGCATGTCTCCCATTTCGAACTCAGACACTTTGAACTCTAAATCACCTAGTGATATGAGAGTGCTCATTGTTGAAGATGACGAGTTTCAGCGCAATATGTTGGTTCGATTACTGAAATTGAATCGTGTTGAAACCATCGAGCAAGCCACCGATGGTGTTCTGGCGCTCGAGATTATTGAGCGTTGTAAAGAAAGCTTCGACCTGATCATTAGTGATCTCGAAATGCCTAATATGGATGGCATGGAGTTCATTCGGATTTTGTGCGAGAGAAAAACAATATGCTCTCTCGCCATTACTAGCGCTTGGAATGAGACATTCCTAAGCTCGATACAAACCATGTGCAGCGCATATGGTATAGACCCGCTGGGCGTATTGAAGAAGCCTATCACCAGCAAGAACATCGAAGTATTGCTGAAGAAAATTGATTCTAAGAAAAGAGGCCGAGAACACGTCTTTAAGGCGAGCGTGCCCAGATTCTCTATCGAAGAGATACTCGAGGGCGTTGCGGCTAATCAGTTCGAGCCTGCCTACCAGGCCAAGATGGATCTGCAGACAGGGCGCATAGTCGGTGCTGAGGCGCTGGCCCGTTGGAAGCACCCGGTGCATGGCACTGTACCTCCTTTCTCGTTTATCGAGACGCTCGAAAATGCTGGCAAGATTAACGAATTGACCTTCAGCATGATTGCGCAGGCCGCAGCCGCATGTCGTAGCTGGGATGATATGGGTTTGAAGATAGATATTGCGGTAAACCTGTCCCTTACATCGTTAACCGATACTAAGCTCGCACGACATATTTATGAACTGGTGCGTGAGTCTGGCCTAAGCCCCGAAAGGATGACCCTGGAGATGACCGAGACTGCTGCCATGACGGAATTGGCTCCCGTTCTAGAGAATCTCGCTAGGCTTAGAATGCTTGGATTCGGTTTGTCGATAGACGACTTCGGTACCGGCTTTGCAAGCATGCAGCAACTTTCCCGAGTCGCCTTCACTGAGCTTAAAATCGACCGCAGCTTCGTCTCTGTTATGAGTGAGAAAAGAGAAGCGAAAGCGATTGTCGAGACGAGTATCGACATAGCGAGCCGGCTTGGCATTAAGTCGATCGCAGAGGGAGTTGAGACTGCAGAAGAGCTACAGATACTAAAGCAGTCTGGTTGTAATCTTGCGCAAGGCTATTACATATCTAAACCAATTAGCCTGAGCGAGTTTACTGAATTCTGTCTGCAAAAGCGTGCCAATCATGAATAGCGCGGTGATAAAAAACAGCATTATCTCCAATAATGCTGTGGGTATTCTCTTAGTTGCAGTTGCCTATGCAGTCAGTTCACTTTTAGGCGACCTCCTCGCGTCTTCGCCCTCGGACGCGTCTCCTTTTTGGCCTGCCGCAGGGGTCGGCCTTGCTGGACTTTTGCTCGGAGGCATTGGCCTGTGGCCAGGCATTTTACTTGGCGACTTAGCCTTCAATCTGATTAACCACCCTGTAGCTAACGGTAATCTTCTAGATATCGCCTGGGTACTCCTCGATACAACTGGGCCCACGCTTCAGGCAGTGCTGGGCGCAGCCTATATTTCGCGATACCTACAACTTAGCCTAGAAGGAGATATTGCCTCAGTTGCGAAATCTTATCTCATTGGTGTGTTGTTGTGCTGCATGGTGTCTCCAAGCTTCGGTGTGCCCGTATTATTTATACGAGATCTGATGCCCGCCTCAGCGTTTGGGTCTACCTGGTTCTCATGGTGGATAGGGGACAGCCTTGGGGTAATGCTATTTACTCCGTTCATCGTGCTGTTAGCCTATAATTTTAAACAGGCAAAGCTCGGCAAATATAGTGTGATCATCCCGCCTCTAGCCTTAGTAATGGTGGTGATGATTTTCGCTATTCTCTGGTTTCAAAATAGCGAGAAGGAATCCTATAAAGATTCGCTTCGAGTCGAATCAGATCAAACACTAGAGATTTTTGTCGAACGGCTGAAAGGTGCTACAGATGCGTTGCAATCGGTTAAGCGCTACATTGCTGTCGAGGAGCAGATTGATGAAGAGAAACTTAACTCCTACATCGAGCAGATCGATGAGGTGGGTATTAGGTCATTCTCGTGGTTTCCAAGAGTACAAACTCAGCCAGATGAAAACCGCGCACTAGCGCCTGGCTTTGACAGTACTCGGGGCCTTGCAATCACGACCTTCGGCGATACGCAAGAATTTGTGCCTGTCGCAGAGAAAGAGGAGTACTTTCCCGTAGTCTATACTTCGGTTGATTTCCTAGGTGGAAGATTCTACGGCTTCGACCCGACATCTGTTCCTGCGCAAAATGCCGTACTGGAGCAAGCGCGCGACAACGATGAGATGGTACTAAGTGAAAATTTCAGCCTTGGGATAGTCGATCTACCTGTTTTCGTTTTCTACGCTCCTGTGTTTGAAAGCTTAAACAACAACGCGACGGTGGAAGAGCGGCGAGCGAATATCAAAGGCTACATCGGTGCGGTTATAGAACCAAACATACTGATCCCATCTGCAGATCACGTTTCGAGCGCCAAAGCAATCGCCTATGAATTGTTCGATACTGTCGGCGGCGCGCCGCTTCTTTTGAACCCATCCGTAGATGACTTGGCTAAAAACGGAGTCCAGATTGAATCTAAGCTAATCAATATATTTGGCCGGCAGCTTGAGTGGGCAGCGTATGTTGATACTGGCTTCTGGCTGCCAGGGCAGAGCACGGAATCAAGGCTATTCCTGATAGCAGTGTTACTCATAATTCTTCTCTTCTCCTTCATGCTTTCGAACTTTATCTCGCGCTCAAGACTTGTACAGAACAAAGTCGTTGAAAGAACTAAGGAGCTTAGTTTAGAAAGAGCGAAGCTAGGGCAGGCGCTCGATATCGCAAGCGTGCTTGCGTGGAGTATTAAGCTTACTGAGAAAACTGTTGTGATGGATGACAGAAGCTACAGCTTCTTAAGGACTAATGTAGAGGCAGAAGGGGGGTATGAACTAGACCTAGGGCTATGGTTTGAACGCTTCGTTCATGAAGATGATCGCGCAGTATTGCTCAATAGCATTCTGGGAGAAGAGTGGAGTGCAAACTCGATAGAGAGTCGAGAGATAGAAGGGCGATTGTGTCGCCGAGATGGCAAGGTGCGTAACGTAGCATTTCGGTTTAGTGCACAATTCGATTCCGAAGGTAATGCTGTAGAGTTGTTTGGTACAGCGCAAGATGTTACGCAGAGAAAAGAAATGCTTCAGGCGCTACAAGCGAGCGAAGAGTACTCAAGAAAGATCATAGAAAGTAGTCAAGACTGTATCAAGGTCCATGATCTGGACGGGGTAATACTGAGTATCACCGACCGTGGCATGGAGCTTATGGCCATTCCAGATAGAAGCGCAGTTCTGGACATTGACTGGATTACGTTTTGGGATAGTGATCGCGACCGAAAAGCTTATTCGACGGCAATCGAGGAGGCGAGGAACGGTAGAACGGGGCACTTCCAGGGTTCCGCACCTACAATGGCTGGTGAGCCGAGATCATGGGACATCCATATATCGCCAATATTTGACTCCGAAGGGTATGTCGTGCGGCTATTAAGCGTCTCGCGCGATATCACTGGAGAAATAGAATCAAAACTCTCTTTAGAAGCGCTCAATATCCGTTTGGAAGCCGAGGTTCAGAGTCGCACTTTAGAGCTGGCAGAGAGCGAGAAGCGCTATAGAAATATGTTTGTAAGCAACCCGATCCCCATGTGGGTTTTTGAAGAAGATACGCTCAAGTTTACAGCTGTGAACCAGGCCGCACTGGACACCTATGGCTACTCCGAAGAAGAGTTCCTGGGGATGAGCTTACTGGATCTGCGGCCTGCCGAGGACCGTGAGCGAACCTTAGAGCTTCTGAAAACACGCCCGAAGAACAAGACTGCGAAATTCGAAGGCACAGTGCACATACGCAAAGACGGTAGTCGTTTGCATGTGGACACCACCTCTCATTCGTTAATGGAAGGTGATAAGCAGTATCGAATCGTCATGTCCAATGACATAACCGAGAGACTCAAGGCTAACGCTGAGTTGAAGAAACAACAAGACCTAACTCGACTGATTCTCGAGAACCTTTCCGAGGGCGTTGTCGCATGTGATAGTGAGGGGCAGTTAATTCTGTTTAACAAGGCTGCGCGAGAGTGGCACGGGGCTGACCCTCGCAAAATGGCTCCTGAACGCTGGGGGGAATTCTATGATCTATGTGAGGCCGATGGCAAAACACTGCTTGAAACTGAAGACATTCCTTTAGTTCGCGCATTCAACGGCGAGAAAGTAAGCAATACCGAAATGAGTATTCGCAAAACTGGTAGCCAACCGCGCTTTGTAATTGCGAGTGGGGAGGCGTTGATATCGGGAAATGGAGAGAAAGTTGGCGCCGTCGTTGTGATGCATGACATTACTGAGCAGAAGATAGTGGCACGAGACTTAGCTCAGCAACAGGAACTAAACCGCTTGGTGCTGGAGAATCTTTCCGAAGGCGTAGCCGTTTGCAATCAGCAAGGCGAGATTGTTTTTGCTAATAAAACAATACGTGATTGGCTTCGTAGTGGTGGCGGTGAAAGCTCTACTCAGGAAGAATCTTTCTTTGAACTATTTGAGGGCGATAGTGAAGTTCCGGTAGCTGAACAGGTGCGGCCACTAGCCCGTGCTGTGAACGGAGAAGTGGTAAGAAACTTAGAGTTTAGAATGCGTAACAAGTTTAACGTGCAATTCCGCTTGAATGTTAGTGGGGGCCCTATAGTCGATGCGAGTGGGGAGAAACTTGGTGCGGCAGTTGTCCTTCACGATATAACAGAGCGTATCGACTCACAACACAGATTAGAGAGTTCTGCGCGGCAACTGCTAGAGGCCAATGCGCAGATCGAGAACGAGCGAGCAAAACTGGCAGAACGAGTACAGCAACGCACAAAAGAGCTCACTGTTACCAACGAGCAACTGCAAGTGGCAAAAACCGAAGCGGAGGCTGCGTCTCGAGCCAAGAGTTCGTTCCTCGCGGTAATGAGTCATGAGATTCGAACACCGATGAATGGCATCGTTGGCATGGTGGACGTCTTGGCCCATAGCAATCTGGAGGCTCAGCATGCCTCCTACATTAAAACGATTAAGGACTCTGCGTTCTCTTTGCTTGGGATCATCGACGATATTCTCGATTTCTCGAAGATTGAAGCGAGCCGCATGGAGTTAGAGCGTAGGCAGTTTAGTTTGATTCAGGTAGCCGAAGGCGTAGTGGATACGCTCTCTGTCCTGTCACAAGACAATGGTGTTTCCGTTAGGGTCTACGTAGAGCCAACCTTGCCAAGATTCGTCTGGGGCGACCCTAAGCGACTGCGTCAGGTCTTGATGAACCTGCTAGGCAATGCGATCAAATTCTCCAGTAGCAGGCCGGATATACCAGGCGAGGTTCGAATCTCTATCGAGTCGGATCAGAGCAATAGTGGTCAGACCCTGATTCGCATCTTTGACAATGGTATTGGGATTTCCTCTGAGCAGATGCGGAATTTGTTCACCTCTTTTAGTCAGGCTGAAACCTCTACAACACGCATGTTCGGCGGTACAGGCTTAGGGTTGGCTATTAGTAAAAGGCTTGTCAAACTGATGGGGGGCGATATCGAAGTTAAGAGTGACTATGGCTTCGGGTCTGAATTCTGCGTTAGCTTGTCTCTGGAGGAAGTGTCTTCCCAAGAGCAGGTGTATCTGTACGAGTCCCTCGATTTAAGTGACCTGCAATGCGTGTTAGTGAACTTCACCGATGAAGATTTCGACGATGTGAAAGCCTATCTCAATAGTGCATCGGCGAATGTAGTAAGAGTGGCTACGCTCGATGAGGCCGCTACTATAAGTGAGGCATCGGGCAAAGAGAGCGTGGTTGTGGTGCATAACACTGGGCTTAAACGCCCACTCGATAGCGAGCTCGAATCTCTTGTTGCACAGTACAAGAAACTACAAATATTCTTGATCAACTCGGGCAGACGATGCAACCCCAGAATCCTGCGTACCGGATTAGTGAGCATGGATGATGTCTTTATTCGCAAGTATGAGTTGCTTCATGGTGTGGCGGTCACTGCGGGCAAGGTGAGTGCGCTCGGAGTAGATGACACTCAAGAGACTCTGCAGCTGGGAGAGATAAAAGCGACTACAGTGGCAGAAGCACGCGCGCAAGGCAGGCTGATATTAGTAGCCGAGGATGATAAGACTAACCAGAAGGTGATTCTGCGACAATTGAGCATGTTGGGTTATGCGGCGGAGGTTGCCTCTAATGGCGCGGAAGCATGGCAGATGTGGCAGAAAGGGGATTACGCCTGTGTGCTTACCGATTTGCATATGCCGCAAATGGATGGCTATTCACTGACTAAGAATATTCGCGCACATCAGCTTAGAAATAAACGCGTCCCAATATTGATGCTGTCCGCTAATGCATTGAGCGGCGAGGCAGAAAAGGCGCTCTCCTTTGGTGTGGATGCATTTCTAACCAAGCCGCTACAGCTTAGGGTCTTGAACGACGCTTTGACTAAATGGTTCCCTAAAGATGCCGCGAAAGATTCGCTGCCTCTATCTATGACCAGCAGCAATGAGGTAGTGGATTCTGTCAACTTCGATCTTAGCGTTCTAGTTGCCGCAATCGGCGAAGACAGTGCGATGATCAACGAGGTGCTTGCCGAGTATCTTGTTTCTGCGCTAAAGGTCAGAGACGAGTTGTTCTTGGCAGCTATGGAAGGACAGGTAGACAAGATAGGAAGCTTAGCGCATCGCTTGAAGGGTTCTTCGCGCATCGTAGGGGCATTGCGCTTAGGTGACTTGTGTGCCGAGCTAGAGAAAGCTGGCCGCAACGAGGACTTCATTGTTGTCGAGAACTTCATGCCGATAATGGATGCAGAACTAACCGAGGTTGCGAACAATATTCGCAGCGCAATGGCAGCCTAGTTACTAAACTAGTGACTAGTCTAGTAACTAGGCGTGCGGGCACAAAGCCTCCCACGCTAGCTAAACATATCGAAACCTTCGAAATTGCCATTGAGTATTGAATTGGTGTCGGGCTGGCTCAACCAGCCCTGCATCATGGTCTGATACACGCGGCGGAAGTCTGTGGTGTATTGCAGATTATCGCCCTCGGTCAAGTTGATCAGACTCGGCACCTCTCCGTAGTGACCGCCTTTGACCGGCTTGCCTACTACGAACATCACATTTGCCGCGCCGTGATCGGTGCCTAAGCTCACGTTTTCCGGCACGCGTCGACCAAACTCCGAGAAGATCATTAGCACCACGTCATCGGCACGGCCTATGCGTTCTAAGTCGAGCATGAACGCCGAGACTGCATCTGAGGTGTAAGTTAACAGGCGTTGGTGTAGGTCATTCTGAAAGACGTGGGTGTCGAAGGCGTTATTGCGATAAGCCACATAGTAGAGGCTAGTGGGCATGTCTGCCTCTAGTAGCGCTACAACTTTGGGCAGGTCTAGCCCCGTAATGCCATAGTCCACCGGCGAGCGATAATTCTCCCAGGCCTCTCGTACTAGACTCGAGGCATCGTTGGCACTGCGCGCGATATCGAGCAGGAAGCGGCGTGAAGGATTCTCGATATTGCCGGCTTCCGCTATGGATTCCAACGCCGCTTTCTCTTCGAAAAAAGCCTCCCGCATGAAGCGTTCTGGTTCGTCGAACACAATGGGTACATGGCGTTGGCTGCGTACGGCGAGTGATTGTCGGTCGGCGATGTTGACTAAGAAGTTCGCCGGAGCGTCGGGTGCCATCTTATCTGCCAGCTTGCCAACCCAGCCAAATTCGTCGCCGCTATTGGGTGAGGCGGTATGCCAATAGGCCATGGAAGTGAAATGGGAGTAGGAGGGGTTCTCATAGCCGCAGCCATGCACGATCGCCATCTTGCCGTCTTTGTACAGACGCTCGAAACCCGCCATGCCAGGGTTAAAGCCGAAGTGATCGTCGATCACGCGCAGCTTGTCTTTGGCAATGCCAATATTGGGTCGGTGGCGATAGTAGGCGTCGTCGCCGTAGGGCACCACTGTGTTGAGGCCGTCGTTACCCCCGGAGAGTTCGAGGATGACTAGTATTTTGCCGTCAGCCTTAGCTTGTGCGGCTGCAGTTTGCGCGGCGCGGGCAAAGCCGGATGGCACCATGCCCAGCGCTCCGAGGCCAAGGCCGACACCTGCGCGCAGTAGCGCACGGCGTTTGAGGGTCTGTTGCAACAATGGGTCTGTTTTCATCGAAGTCTCGCCTCTATTAGCTTAATTGATACTCGGGCTGGCTCATCACTATATGCAGTAAGAGGCGCAGGGAGTCTTCCATATAGGTTTGTGCAGTGGCGATATCACTAGTGCCTAGATCCTCGTTCAGGAAGGCGATGAGTTTCGCTCGCGTCTGCTGATCTGGAGAGACGCGCAGGAAACGCGCGATGAAGTAGTCCACTACATCGGAAGTACTGCTCAGCTGCTCCTCGATCACCATGCTACTCAAGTCTGTCTTGGCGGTCTGGCGCGGAATGGGGATAACGCGCTCGATGGCCATCTGCCAGCCACGGAAACTGCCATAGCGGGTATTAAAATCCTCGTCTCTGTCGGCCAGCATATTGGATTCTGCCATGACCTGGCCTTCGCCCACGGCCGATGGTTGGGTAGCGCTAGTGATGTCCATGCCTTGGCGCACGCGGTCGGCGACACTGCGTATCTCATCGCTGCCGTTCACGCGATCGGGCGGTATGAAGTTGATGTCTGGGAACAGAACATCCCGCGCGAAGTTGCCGCGCTCTAGAAGCAAACCAGGGGTGATCCACGTGCGTCCGCCTGCCCAGCCTGCGACTGTAGGGGGGCGGAACAGGGATTGGCCAAGTGCGCCCGTAGACTGGTTGAAGTCTGGCACACCCGGTACCTCATTCAGACCAAGCTTGCGGTAGGTAGAAACGGCCAGCTGCACTGGGCTCTTAATCTGGGTGCCAACAGAGGCATTGCTATAGAAGTCTTGCGAGAGAAAAATCGTCTCCAGCAGTGGGGCTATCTCGTAATCGGCATCGCGTAAGATGTCGCCTAGTTGCGCTTGCAGGGCAGGGCTTAGGTCTTCGCGCACGAAGAAACGGTACAGCTTGCCGGCGATGTGTTCGGCGGTGGCGTCCTGCTCCATGATGATGTCGATGATCTGGACGCCGTCGAAGTTACCACTGCGGCCCAAGAACTCTTTCACGCCGTCGTCGTGTTCCGCATCGTTCACTACGAAACTGACGTCTACATAGTTCCAGCCAGTGAAGGCGCGTGCCGCCTCGCGTATATCCTTCTCGCTGTAATTGCCGACGCCCATGGTAAATAGCTCCATGATCTCGCGCGCGAAGTTCTCGTTTGCGGCGCCCTTAACATTCACGCCGGCATCGAGGAAAGACAGCATGGCAGGGTCTTGTGCTACGGCGACCATCAGGTCTCGGAAGCTCCCGGTACCCATGTCATGGAATAGCGTCAGTTCATTGAGCAGTTTGCGATAGTCACGCACCTTGCTCTCGTTGATCGCGAAATGACCATGCCAGAACAAGGCCATTTTCTCCTGCAGCGGGGCATTCGAGTTGACCATGCGATCGGCCCACCAGTAGGAGACACGATTGGTCTCTAGAACGCTGGCCCGTAGCCAGTAGAAGAACTTGTTCACAACCGGTTGCAGGCGTCGATTGCCCTCGGGTTTGACCTTGATACCAAGGGCCTCGCCAGTTGCCTTGGCCATCTCCGTGGTGGCGGGTCGGCTAGGGGGGAAAGGTTCTAGGCCCGGGTCATGAATGTCGGAGTGTACGAAGGACTTTAAATGGCTGTTGTCGGCGTCTTGGAAATACACCAGCGAGCGCACTGCGGCAGCGGGAGTCATGGCGGCCAGTGCTGCGATCTGCTCCGGTGTGCCACCGAAGCCTGCGCGCTCTAACAGGTGTGCGGCACGTTCGTAGTTCCAGCTAGAGTTTGCGATAGGGGCGAGTTGATCGCGCTGCGCATCCGCGCCTGCAGATTGGGCCCAAGTATCTTGAGTGTTAGCCAAGGCGGCTAGAGTAAGGAGGCTAAATGCGGCCAATGTCTGGGCAATTCTCGCCATAGTGATATTCCTGTGTGTTCTGAAAACTTAGCGTGCCCTCATTCTAGCGCTAGGGTGTTCCCCATGACTAACGACTAAGCGTGATTTTTTGTGATGTTTTGCCGTTGGGCGGCAAGATGATCCAGCCCTGCGAACAGGAAACTCTTCAGATGGACCTTTAGCGCGGCTTTATCTTCCCAGAAATTACCCAGTACCTTACTCAGATTGTCGCGATTACCCACTAGTAGCAGCATACAGGGTGCCACGGTGCTAAGTAGGGTGAGTGACATCTGCGGGTCTTTGGGGTCGAGCCCGGTGATGTCGCTTAGTAGGGTTTTAAGCAGCGAGAGCTTGGGTAGTGCCTCGCTATTGATCATAGCCTCTATGTGAACGGAAGGGGCCATGATCTCTCGAATGAAAAGGCGCGAATGCCATTGATTGGCGTCGATGCCATCGACAAGAATGTCGATTATACGACTGAGCTTAGCCCGCGAGTCGTCGCTGCTATTACTAATCGCAAGTAGGGTATTGAACCCAATGAGGCGGCTATGGGACTCGATCAATACGCTGCTATAGAGGCCGTCGCGGCTGCCAAAGTGATAGTTAACGGCAGCGACGTTGCAGCCACACTCCTCGCAGATCAGCTTACTAGTGGTGCCCATATAGCCAAGGTCTGCGAACAGTTGACCAGCAGTCTCTATGATCTGCTGGCGCGTGTTGTCGCCATCCGCGCGAGGTAGGCGGCCCGTATGTTTATTGCCGCGCGGCGTGCTTGTGGGGGACTTCTTAGTATTCAATGACATGCGGTGGATCTCTATAAAAGCATAAGTTTAAATTCAAATTCGCATTTGATTTAGGCGATTCTAGCAGCTAGTATTCCCACAATCACCCCTCAATCGTCAATCGGGTCAAACTTCATGAATATCAAAAAAATTCTCGTGCCTGTGCTTATTCTAGGTGTGGCAGCGGCAGTGTTGATAGTGCAGCCGTGGCGTACTAGCGAGACGAGCGACGAGATTGTTCTATACGGCAATGTCGACCTACGCCAAGTCGCGTTAGCCTTTAAGGGCAGCGAGAGAGTTCAAGAGATGCGCGTGCAGGAAGGCGACAGCGTGCTTCCCGGCCAGGTTCTAGCGGTATTGGATACCACCATGTTGGAGCTGCGCATCCGCCAGGCCCAAGCGCAAGTGCGGGTGCAGCAGGAGGGCCTTAACAGGCTCCGTTCGGGCAGCCGTCCTCAGGAAATTGCCCAGACCGAGGCCGCTAGTGCCGTTGCGCAGGCCGAACTCACCCAAGCGAGGCAACAACTTCAGCGACTGAACGCAATTAGTGTTGAAACAGCCGGCCAAGCAGTAAGCAAGCTGGACATAGAAGCCGCCGAGGCGCGTTTCGCGGTAGCGCAGGCTAACCTGAATCGTGCTCAGCAAGTTCAAGAACTCAGTGTCGATGGTCCCGCGAGTGAGGATATAGCGCGGGCCGAGGCGATGCTCGAGGCTGCCAACGCAGAGTTAGCGATATTGGAGCAACAGCTAATCGATGCCGAACTACGCGCGCCGATTGCGGCCATCGTGCGTTCGCGGCTTCTCGAGCCCGGCGATATGGCCTCTCCACAACGCCCGGCCTATAACCTCGCCATCACTCAGCCCAAGTGGGTGCGGGCCTATATAAGTGAGGTTGACCTCGGGCGCGTGCTGCCCGGGCAGTCCGCTAGTGTGTCGACCGATAGTCATCCGGACCAGAGCCTGACCGGCACAGTAGGCTATATATCGTCAGTAGCGGAGTTCACGCCTAAGACAGTTCAGACAGAGGATCTACGCACTAGCCTCGTCTACGAGATCCGCGTGCAGGTGAACGACCCCGACAACCGTTTGCGCCTGGGCATGCCCGCCACAGTGCGCTTAGATGCCAACGGCGATCAGGCGCAGCGCTAATGAACACCGCGGGTAGCGCCGTGCAGATCGAGGGCCTACACAAGCAGTTCCTAGACAAGGAATCTGGCCGTAAGATCGTGGCCCTGCGGGACATCAATCTCGCGATACCCGCTGGCACCATCAGCGCCTTTGTTGGCCCCGATGGCGCGGGCAAGACCACCTTGCTGCGCCTTATGGCAGGCCTTCTGCGCGCAGACACAGGCAGTGTGGAGGTGCTCGGCGTGGATGCGCGGCGCGACCCGCAGCAGATCCAAGATCGAATCAGCTATATGCCGCAACGCTTCGGGCTCTATGAAGACCTCAGTGTGCAAGAGAACCTCGATCTCTATGCGGACCTGCATGGGGTAGCGGCGCAGGATCGCGTTAAGCGATATGCGCGGCTGATGGAGATGACAGGGCTAGCGAAGTTTACGGCGCGGCCCGCCGGCAAACTCTCTGGCGGCATGAAGCAAAAGCTAGGCTTGGCCTGCACGCTTGTGCGCTCGCCCGAGCTCCTGCTGTTGGACGAGCCCACGGTCGGGGTCGACCCCCTCTCGCGGGTCGAACTCTGGGAGATAGTCGAGCAACTGCGCCAAGACGAACACTTAACCGTCATCATTAGCACCGCGTATCTAGACGAGGCCGAACGCTGCGCACAAGTGTATGTGATGCACGAGGGCGAGGTCTTGGCTCACGGCACACCGCAGGCGCTGAGCGACCACGCACGCGGGCGCTGCTTCATGGCGCTGCAGCAATCGAGACAACCTAGCCGCGTGTTGCAGGCCAAGTTGTTGGATAACACCGACATGATCATCGACGCCGTTCCCCAGGGCGGCGATGTGCGCTTCATCCTCAACGAGCGCACACAAAGCGATGCGCCGGCACTGCAGAAGGTTCTCGATGGCGCACGAGTCGAGGCAGTAAAGCCACGCTTGGAAGATGGTTTCATGGTGCTGATGCGCGCCAAGCTGCATCAGGATAAGGCTGCGGTGGAGGCCTCGCTAGCCGCTGCCGCCTCACTCTCTAATAGTTCAGCCAATGCGCAAGGCGCGTTGAGTGATACTAATGATGAAGTGATGATAGAGGTGCGGGACCTAGTGCGTAAATTCGGCGACTTCATAGCCGTGAACAGCACCTCCTTCGCGGTTAAGCGCGGCGAGATATTCGGTTTGCTCGGGCCGAATGGGGCGGGCAAGACTACGACCTTCCGCATGCTGTGCGGCTTATTGCCTGCCACTAGCGGCTTCCTGCAAGTGGCAGGCGTGAATCTGCGCACGGCACGTGCCGACGCTAGACGGCGCATCGGCTATGTCTCACAGAAGTTTTCTCTCTACGGCAATCTCTCGGTGATGGAGAACCTCGAATTCTTCGGCGGCGCCTATGGACTGCGCGGCAAACGCCTGCGCCAACGCATAGCCACAGTGACAGAGCAGTTCGAACTGCACGGCTTAGAGCGCACGCCATCAGGGCATCTGCCCGGCGGTTTCAAACAGCGCCTTGCCATGGCAGTGGGCTTGTTGCACGAGCCCGATATTCTCTTCCTCGACGAACCCACCAGTGGCACAGACCCGCTTGCACGGCGCGAGTTCTGGCGGCGCATTACTGCCCTAGCCAATACCGGTGTGACCATTATTATTACGACTCACTTCTTAGATGAGGCGGAATACTGCGACCGCATAGTGATCCAAGATGCGGGGGAGCTCAAAGCCTTGGGCACGCCGCGTGAGGTGTGGGTGCAGGCTGGGCATAGCGCCAGCTCGCCTCTTAATATGGAGAAGGCCTTCATCGATATCGTGAATCAGGCACGACAGGCTGCAGCGCGAAGTGAACAGGAGGTGGCCCATGCCTGAACATTCTATCGCGACAGCCCAAGTGGATATTAGCCAACATTCCTTCCGTGCGTTCATGCGGCGCTTGTTTGCGCTAACACGTAAAGAAGTGCGGCAATTGCTGCGCGATAAGAGCAACCTCTCGATAGGCCTTTTGCTGCCGGTCATCCTCATGCTGATATTCGGCTATGGCCTGTCCTTGGACGTGAAGAATGCGCCAATCGCGGTCGTGATGGACGACGCCTCGCCTACCGCGATGGAGGCGGTAGTGGGATTGCAGCTTAGTCCATTCTTGTCGCCGCTTATGCTGACGTCGATGCAGGAGGCCGAGGCCATGATGCTGGCACGGGAGGTCGATGGCATCGTGCGGGTGCCGAGCAGTTACTCGAGAGACCTAGCGGCGGGCCATGCCAGCATTCAAGTCATCGTGCATGGCGCAGAGGCTAGCCGCGCCAGTATCATTTTGAATTATTTAACCGCTACTCTTGCGCAGCAGGGTAGTAGGAGCGCCGATAGGCTAGGCGGCATCAGCCAAGGCGGGATCGGGTATATCAATGTGGAGTCGCGTCTTTGGTTCAACGAATCTAACACCAGCACCTGGTATCTAGTGCCCGGCCTGATCGTGTTAATCATAACCTTAGTGGGAGCATTCCTGACCGCGCTGGTGATGGCGCGAGAGTGGGAGCGGGGCACCTTCGAGGCCTTGTTCGTCACGCCCGTTAAACCGGTTGAGATACTGCTGGCGAAGATCATCCCCTATTTCTGTGTGGGCATCATCGGCCTAGTCATGTGTCTTTGCACTGCGCGCTTCCTATTCGGTGTGCCGATGGAAGGGTCTCTGATCATTCTGCTATTCGCCTCTGTCTTGTATTTATTAGTGGCGCTAGGCATCGGGTTGTTGATCTCTTCTGTGACCAAGAATCAGTTCATGGCTAGTCAGGTGTCACTCTTAGTAAGTTTGCTACCAGTGTTCATGCTCTCGGGTTTTATGTTCGACCTGCGCAACGTGCCCATGGCGATCAATATTATAGGTCACCTGTTCCCCGCTACCCATTTCATGTCTTTGATTAAGACGCTGATGCTGGCGGGTAATGTGTGGCCGCAGATCATTTTGGAGTGCAGCATCTTGATTGCCTATGCTGTTCTATTTATCTCTCTCGCGCGCGTTGTAACGCGTAAGCGCTTGGATTAGGAGGCACTATGTTTGCGTTATTGTTTGCATTGCTACACCGCATCCTCATTCTGTGCCGCAAGGAGTTGTTGGCGATTCTGAAGGACCCGTCCAGCCGCATCGTGCTGATCATGCCGGTTTTTATTCAGAGTTTTCTGTTCGGCTATGCCGCGACCTACGACCTGACTAATGCGCCCTATGCAGTGCTCGACCAGAGTCGTTCCGCTGTCTCTACAGAGTTAATCGCGAAGCTCGAGAGTAGCGGCGTGTTTCATCGCGTGGCGAACTTAACTTCCGAGCATGAGATCGCCGAGGCAATAGACAGTGGTGAGGCGCTCTTGGTTTTGCAATTTGGCGCGACCTTCGAGGAGGATCTGTACGCAGGAAAAGCGGCCGATCTGCAAGTCATTCTAGATGCGCGCAACTCCAATAGCGCCGGTTCCGCCGCCGCCTATATCAACGCGATAGTGGGCACATTCAATCAGGATTGGCGGCGCGATCATGGTGGTGGAGAGCCGGCACTTAATATTCAGGCGCGCTCTTGGTATAACCCCAATCTTGAGACCCGCTGGTTCTTCATGCCGAGCATGATCGCGTCATTGGCATTTCTGCAAACGCTAATGCTGACGGCTTTATCGGTAGCACGCGAGCGCGAGCAGGGCACCTTCGATCAGTTGCTGGTGACGCCTATGTCGCCCACTGAGATCATGATAGGCAAGGCAGTGCCGCCGATCATGATTGGATTGGTGCAATCGACTATCGTGATGATGGTGACCTTGCACTGGTTTAAAGTACCGATGGCGGGGTCATTCGTCACACTTTATCTGGGGCTGATATTCTTCATGATCTCCAGTGTAGGTGTGGGCCTAGCGATCTCGGCGTTGTCGGCGAATATGCAGCAGGCGATGTTGTATGCCTTCATGCTGATTATGCCGTTGATGTTGCTCTCGGGCTTGGCCACGCCGGTGCGCAATATGCCGATGCCGATTCAGATACTGACCTATGCGAACCCTCTGCGCTTTGCCATCGATCTTATTCAGCGGGTGTATCTGGAGGGAGTAAGCCTTCTTACTGTGTGGCATGACTTAGTACCCTTGTTTGTAATCGCCGCTCTAACATTACCTTGGGCGGCTTGGTTGTTTCGTCATAGATTAGTTTGATTTAGTCGAATTTAGTAATTGCTCCAACGATGGACATGAGTTCGGCATTCGCTTCCGCGACACGCCGTGAACCCATCCTTGCCCCCTTACGAGGGTAAAGGGGCTCGACGCCAGAATCCGACCGCCATGGATGGCGGGCGTGTCGAGAATGCAGGAGCAATTTATCGACCATGCTGTCGACGGTACGCCGAAGCGAATACCGGACTCATGTCCTCAATATTGGTGGGATTACTGCGAGTATGAAATATTTCGAACATAGAAATTGCTGAGAAAATTCAGGAGCGTTCATGAAACACGTATATCGTAAAATCAGTTCGAGAGCGGTGGGCTTGGTGATTCTCTGTGCTGGCTTAAGTGGGTGTTTGGTGGCTGGGCCGGACTATGTTGCGCCGCAGGTTGAGACGCCGGCGGGTTGGGAGAGTTTGAATGCTAGTGGGCAGCTAGGGGATGGGCAGCTGCTTGGGAATGGCGAGAGTGTTTCGGTGTTGGAGGGTTTTGCTTTATTCGAAGAGGAGGCTCTTACGAGGCTGCAGGAGCGGGCGTTGGCGAATAATCAAGACTTGCAGGTGGCGCTGGTGCGTTTCGCGCAGAGTCGGTTGCAGCGTAGTGCGGTGAGTGGGCAGACGCAGCCGCAGTTAGCGGCGAGTGGTGGGGCGAGTCGGCAGCGTCAGAGTGAAACGGGGAGTGCGACGCGCCTGATCAACGCCATCGCGCCTGCTAGCCAGAGTCAGGACTTGATCGATTTTATTAGCGATCCGTTCTCGCTCTATCAAGCGGGCTTCGATGCCTCTTGGGAGCCGGACCTGTGGGGCCGGGTTAGTCGTAGCATCGAGGCGGCGGATGCCCGGGTAGATCTCGCGGGCGCTAATCTCGCTCAGTGGCAGTTGGGGCTACTGGCCGAGGTGGCGCGGCATTACTTCGAGCTTCGCGGCGTGCAGAATCAAGAGCTGCTGTTGCAGCAGGATATCGCGCGCAACACACAGATATTGGAGCTACTAGAGGCGCGCGAGCGCGCAGGCTTAGATAACGCAGTAGAGCGCGAGCGCCAGCAGATTGTATTGGCGCAGCTGCGTACAAAAGTGGCCCCAGTGCAGCAACAGCAGGCGAACTCCCTCAACTCCTTGAGCCTACTACTCGGACAAACCCCGGGCAGCCTAAATAATGAGCTAAGCGCTTCTGCGGCTTGGAATATCGCCCCCATGCCCGATCTCGCTCTAGGTTTGCCAAGCGATGTCGTCAACACGCGGCCCGATATTCAGGCCAGCGAAGCGCGCCTGCGTGAGGCTACTGCGCAAATAGGCATCGCCAAGGCGGACCTGTACCCGCGCATCACACTGGGCGCCGGGCTTGGCTTGGAGACCCTAGAGAGCAGTGAACTAAGCGATTGGGGTAGCCGTCAGTGGTCCATTGGGCCGCGTTTTAGCCTGCCACTATTCGATCAGGGACGGCGCAAGACCTCTGTGTTGCTACGCGAGCTTCAGCAACAAGAGGCGGCGATCGCCTACCAGCAAGTGGTGCTTAGCGCATGGCACGAGGTCGACAATGCCTTAAGCCGCTATAGCGCGGAGCGCCGCCAGCGCGTGGCGCTGGAGGACGAGTTAGCGCATCAACAACTCGCCTTGGATTTGGCGCTGGCAAGCTATCGCAATGGCATGAGCAACTACGTGCTTGCACTTGCGCACGAGCAGGCGGTTGCCAATGTGCAGCGTGAACTGAGCCAGAGCGATACGCGCCTAGCCTTGAACTTGGTGGGGCTGTTCAAGTCCCTGGGCCGCAGTATTCCAAGACAAGCTCCTAAGATCGGCGTTTCTAACTGAATTGGAACGAGAGCTCTGACTGTAGGAGCCTGCCCTGCAGGCGATAGGCTTAAATCTTCCACAGATCTTCATTAATCGGACCATTCGCTTGCAAGGCAAGCTCCTACAGTCAGTGGGTTCTATCAGTTGTAGAATAATTGCTCTGACTGTAGGAGCCCATGCCCTCGCAAGGGGGTGCCCTGCAGGCGATAGGCTTAAATCTTCCACAGATCTTCATTAATCGGACCATTCGCTTGCAAGGCAAGCTCCTACAGTCAGTGGGTTCTATCAGTTGTAGAATAATTGCTCTGACTGTAGGAGCCTGCCCTGCAGGCGATAGGCTTAAATCTTCCACAGATCTTCACCAATCGGACCATTCGCTTGCAAGCAAGCTCCTACCCCATCTATCAACTATATCCGCGCAGTCGCAAATCTTTGCTATGCTCTTAGTACATAGCAAAACGGATGCCTCAGGACTCTAGTTCGATATGAACGACAAACTCTACACATTGAGCCAGCAGCTTGGCGAGCTGTTATTGAGCCGAGGCTGGCAGGTGAGCACCGCAGAGTCGTGCACGGGCGGCTGGATTGCGCGCTGCATAACCGACATCCCCGGCAGCTCCAATTGGTTCGCCAGTGGCTTCATCACCTATTCCAATGCCGCGAAGCATCAACTACTGCATGTACCCTTAGCGAATTTCGATGGGCCCCAGGCGCCCGGTGCTGTCAGTGCCGAGACAGTCACCGCTATGGCGCAAGGCGCCTTGGCGGCCTCCGGTGCCCAGTTCGCGGTGGCGAGCAGCGGCATCGCTGGCCCCGGCGGTGGCAGCATCGACAAGCCTGTAGGCACTGTATGGCTTGCGTGGGCGTGGTCCTTGGGGCCGGGCAATAGCGATAGCATCGCGCAAGTGTATTTCTTCGAAGGGGGGCGTGATGATGTGCGTCAGCAGAGTGTTGAGGCGGCACTGAAAGGGCTTATTAAGCTACTCGAGTCGAAGTAGAGCAGGGCGCTGCAATCCAGTTTAGCCTTCGCTATAAGAATTTTTAACTCTACTGGTTGTATATACAGTAATACTTTGTTTTAATAATCCGCAATTGAAAACCAGTCCTCCTGACTTGGAACAGCGAATGAGACGAACACTGTATACGCGACACCTTGAGTCGTTCAGGCAGTTAATAATCTAAAGGAAAATGTTATGGCCGTAGAAGCGCAGAAAGACAGCAACCGAGAGAAAGCCCTTACCGCGGCTCTATCCCAGATAGAGCGTCAATTTGGTAAAGGCTCCATGATGCGCCTTGGCGACAAGGGCAAAGAAGCCATTCCCTCCATCTCTACTGGCTCTCTAGGCTTGGACATCGCGTTAGGAATTGGCGGCCTGCCACGCGGCCGTATCGTCGAGATCTACGGGCCTGAGTCTTCCGGTAAAACCACTCTTACTCTGCAGGTAATCGCGGAGTGCCAGCGCAATGGCGGCACCTGTGCGTTCATCGACGCAGAGCACGCACTAGACCCTATCTATGCCGGCAATCTGGGCGTAGACGTTGAGAACTTGCTGGTCAGCCAGCCCGACACGGGCGAGCAGGCACTCGAGATCTGCGACATGATCGTGCGCTCGGGCGCCGTAGACGTGGTCGTTATCGACTCCGTGGCTGCCTTGACTCCTAAGGCTGAAATCGAAGGCGACATGGGCGACAGCCACATGGGCTTGCAGGCACGTTTGATGTCACAAGCGCTGCGTAAGATGACGGGCAATATCAAGAACTCCAATACTCTGGTGATCTTCATTAACCAGATTCGTATGAAGATTGGCGTTATGTTCGGCTCGCCCGAGACCACTACTGGCGGTAACGCACTGAAGTTCTACGCCTCTGTTCGCCTAGACATCCGCCGCATCGGCGCCATCAAAGAAGGCGACGAAGTGGTAGGCAGCGAGACCCGTGTCAAGGTGGTGAAGAACAAGGTAGCGCCTCCGTTCAGGCAGACCGAGTTCCAGATCATGTACGGCACCGGCATCTATCGCATGGGCGAGGTTATCGATCTTGGCGTTAAGCTCAACCTCGTCGACAAGTCCGGCGCCTGGTACGCCTACAACGGCGAGAAGATTGGCCAAGGCAAGAAGAACGCGGCCAATTATCTAGAGCAGAATCCTGAGATTGCCAAGGAACTGGAAGCCAAGATTCGTGCGCAATCACTCGGCGGCGCAGTCTTAGAAGGCAAAGAGGCTTCCGTAGAAATGGACGAGACGGACGAAGTCGAGTAATCGGCTTCGTTTCTCTATAGGCCACCGTCATGTCTGCCGATGCTGAGAAAGCACTGAAGACGACCTTGCGGCGCTCCGCTATGGACTACTTAGCGCGCCGCGAGCACTCCCGCACAGAACTTTTCGATAAGTTATTGCGCAAATACCCCGAGCAAGAATCCCTTCTAAGCCCCGTGCTCGATCAACTCGAGCTCGACGGGCTGCTCAGCGATGATCGCTTTACAGAAGCCTACATCCGCTATCGCCGCAACCGTGGCTTCGGCCCACTATTGATCCGCCAAGAGCTGCGCGGTAAGGGCGTTAGCAACAGCCTACTGGAGATTCACCTCGACAGTGGCGACCCGCAATGGCGCGAAAGCCTGCAGACTCTTGTAGAGCGCAAGAGTAGGGGGCTGGGTAGTCTGGATAAAGATGCTAAGGCGCGGCAGAAGCTGTTCCGTTTTTGCCTCTCCCGCGGTTTTAGCGCAGAGCAGATTGGTCGGGCTCTACGCGGTGATCTTGAGTTTTAATCCCTTCACTTCGCTGGCACAATGAGCAGTGCGTTACGCACCTATGCCGGCCAATGGGCGAGGATACTCAGCATGACCTTAGCGATCTTACTTTCTAAGACCAGTTCTTTAACACGCGCCATCGCCTGCGGCGCGGCGCTGTGTGCTTTTATCGCCACACCAGCCTATGCCGCAGAGCTGCGCATTGCCCTGCAAGACGCCGATACAGGCCAGCCACTGGAGAATGCGGTGGTGGAGGTCTTGCTGCCAGTTGGCCTGCAGTCCCAGTTCAGTGCCGCCGCCGATTACAGCGTAGACCAAGTGGAGAAGGAGTTCGTTGCTAACGTCACGGTTATTTCGGTCGGCAGCCAAGTGAACTTCCCCAATAGCGACGATATTCTGCACCATGTGTATTCCTTCTCTCCCGCCAAAGTCTTCGAGCTGCCGCTGTATGGCAATGGCCAGAGTGTCAATTTCTCGGAAGTGTTTGAGCAAGCCGGCGTAGTCGAGATCGGCTGCAATATCCACGATTGGATGTTGGGCTATATCTATGTTGCGCAAACCAGCCTAGCGGTTAAGACAGACGCGAACGGCCAGGCAGTGATCAGTGCTGTGCCCAGCGGCGAGTTTAAGGTCAGAATATGGCATCCCCGCGCGCCTGCCGGTAGTGCCGAGCTTGAGCAAAGCATTAGTTTCGATGACGCGCAGGCAAGCAATCTACGCATGGCCTTAACGCTAGAACGGGATAACCGCTTGCGCAGGGCGCCTAATGTCTCGCGAACGCGTTATCGATGAGGTTCCCTCTGCCGTGATGGCATTCTTCTCGTTTCGCAGCTTCCGTACCCGCCTACTGGTATTCCTACTGGCGTTGCTACTGCCTGTGTTATTGGGCATCTATATCTTCGTAAACCGCGAGAATAATCAGTACACCACCGACACCATCGATAGCTACCTAGAGCTAGGGGCGGACGTGTTCGACTTCACTCGAGAAGAGCATAAGAACACTCTGCTGACCATCACCAGCACCATGACGCGGGACTGGGGGTTTCGTAACGCGTTCGGCACGGGCGACCCGTATACCATTATAGATGCGGCCGATAATATCCTGCTGCGCTCTCTAGGGGCGGCGGACATGATGTTGATCTCGTCTATGGATGGCGAGGTGATAATCGACACGAAAATACAAGGCTTTGAGCGCTTAGAGGGAGAATGGTTAGCCCTAATGGAGCAGGCGGCAAATAGTGATAACGGCATAGGCGACGCCATCATCAATGTGTTGGGCGTTCCCTATCAGATCACCGTGATTCCCCTGTTCTTGCCTACGCCGGTGGCGTGGATATTCGGGGGCTTTCCACTGGACAATACCTTCACCGATACCGTTAAGCAGAGCATCGTCTCGGATGTTTCGATCGTGGAGTATCGCAACGCCACTCCTGGTGCTGCAGATCTTAACGCCTCGGAAGTCGAGGTGATCGCCTCTACCCTAAGGCCAGCCGATCAAGTGCGGCTTACTGCGCAATTGCAGCGTACCGGCATGACCTATACCGACACCCAGCGCATCATGCTGGAGGATGGTGAGTACGGCACACTCATGCGCTCGCTATACGGAGAGCCAGGTGCCCCTCTCCAGATCGTGGCGGTCATTCAGAAGTCTTACAACGAGAATATCGAAAACCTAGAGGCATTCCAGCGCGTGCTTCTGCAATTCTATCTTGCAGTGCTCGCCCTTAGTCTGCTCGCCGTTATCTTCTTGGCGCGCTCAGTTACGCGGCCCATTCTCGATCTCGCCGTCCGTGTAAAGCATATAGAGGAGGGCGACTACGGGCAGTCTGTGAAAGTGCGTGGCAAAGACGAGATCAGTCAGCTGGCCGGCTCCGTAAACAATATGGCCCTCGGCCTCGCCGAGAAAGAGAAGGTGCGCGACCTATTAGGCAAGGTGGTATCCCACGAGATCGCCGAAGAGTTGTTGAGCAAGAAGATCGAACTCGGCGGCGAAGAGAAAGTGGTAACGGTGTTATTCGCTGACATTAAAGGCTTCACGACTCTATGTGAGACCTCCGCCCCAGAGGCAGTGCTAACGGTGCTGAATCGCTATCTTAGCGAGATCACCAAGGTGATAGAGGACAATCACGGCGTAGTGGACAAATACACGGGTGATTCGGTGATGGCCCTTTTTGGTGCACCCTTGAAGCGCCCTAACGATGCCGAGAATGCGGTGCGCGCGGCACTGGCCATTCAGGAATGCATGGTGGAATTGAACTCCATCAACCGCGCCGAGGGCATGGCGCTGATGGAGGCTGGCATCGGCATCCACACAGGTTTGGTGGTGGCCGGCAACTTGGGTTCTCAGAACCGCTTGAACTACACGGTGATTGGCGACTCGGTAAATCTCTCTGCTAGGCTTGAGGGGCTGACGCGCAAATACAACACGCCGAATATTGTTAGCGAGACTTGCCTGCAACACGCGCCTGGCTTTGTTTATCAAGAACTCGATGTCGTGCAGGTTGCGGGTAAGAGTGAGCCTGTTAGAATCTATCAGGTGATAGGAGCTCAGGAGGATGTGACGCCGGAGCAGTACGAGAAGATTGGCGTATTCGCAGAAGCCTTGGCCGCCTATCGTGCCCAAAAATGGGCACAAGCCACACAGATGTTTGAAAATCTCCAACTGACTTTACCAGCTGCAGAACGTGCCGAGAGTCTTTATTCGGTATACCTGGAGCGTATGAACTATCTACACAAGCGTAATTTGCCTGAAGACTGGGATGGCGTTTTCGTCTTCGATCGCAAATAAGCCCCGAGAATTGAGATCTTACAAGGATTCGAAATGAAGTTGATTAGACCATTCAATGCCCTAAGACCAAAGCCAGAACTCGCCGCGCGCGTAGCCGCGCCGCCCTATGATGTTCTCAATCGCGAAGAGGCCTTCGAGATGGCAGCCGGCAATGATGTTAGTTTCCTGCGCATCAACAAGCCCGAGATCGATGTGGACACCTCCATCGATGTCTATGACTCGCGCGTATACGAGCGCGGCGCGCACAACCTGCAAAAATTTATCGAGCAGGGCATCATGCAGCGCGATGCGCATAACTGTTTCTATGTGTACAAGCAGGTGATGGGCAAGCACGCCCAGGTTGGCTTGGTGGCAGCGGCCTCCGTGGCCGCCTATGAGCAAGACTTAATCAAGAAGCACGAGTTTACGCGCCCCGATAAAGAAGACGATCGTGTTAACCACATCAACACGCTCAGTGCGCAAGTAGGCCCAGTGTTCTTGACCTATCGTGCCAAGCCCGAGATCGACGCGCTTATCGATAGCGTAACTGCTACTAAACCCGAGTACGACTTTGTGGCCGACGATGGCAATCAACACGTATTCTGGGTAGTGTCCGATCAAGCTTTAGTTGCCAAGATTCAAGAGGCCTTCGACAAGGTCGATTGCCTCTATGTGGCCGACGGTCATCACCGCTCTGCCGCGGCACAGCGTGTGAAAGATCTGCGTAAGAGCGCCAACCCGAATCATACAGGCGAAGAATCTTATAACTTCTTCTCTACGGTGATCTTCCCCGATAATCAGATGCAGATTCTAGACTACAACCGCGTGGTCAAAGACTTAAACGGCTTAGGAGTGGAAGAGTTCCTAAGCAAAATTCAGAGCAGCTTCAAAGTGAAAGAGTCTAGCGCTGGTGCAGTGAAACCCGCACACGAGCGTCAGTTCACTATGTTCCTAGACGATAAGTGGTATGTCTTAGATGCCATCGAAGGCCTATGGGATGATAATGACCCAGTGGGCAGCTTAGACATGAGCATCCTGCAGAAGAACTTGTTCCAGCCGCTGTTAGGAATAGAAGACCAGCGCCGCGATAAGCGCATCGATTTCGTGGGGGGCATTCGAGGGCTGGGGGCGTTGGAGAAACGCGTCAAGTCGGGCGAGTGCAAAGTCGCGTTCGCGATCTATCCAACTTCTATAAAGAGCCTCATGGCGATTGCCGACGCCGGAGAGGTAATGCCGCCTAAGTCCACCTGGTTTGAGCCAAAGCTCAAGAGTGGCCTGTTCGTACACATGCTCGACTAAATACTAGTTGGCAATTTTTCTATACTCTTCGTGGCTCTCTAGGAGCGCCGCGTCGCGGTATTGGGTTGGGGTCACCTTCATCAAGTCTTTGAAAGACTTATTGAAGGAGGACAGGGCAGAGTAGCCGACATCGAACGCGATGTTGGCGATCTGTTCGCGATGATCGGAACTGTTTGCCAAACGCTTGCACGCCTCGGCAATGCGAAACTCATTTAAGAACTGATTGAAGTTGCGATACCCCAGTTGATTGTTAATCAGGCGGCGTAAACGGTATTCCTGTATCGCTAGCCGCTTCGCTAACTCGCCAATGGTAAGCCCAGGGCGCGCGTAGAGTTTCTCTTGCTTTAACACCTCATAAATTTTCTGCACCAATGCGGGATTATCCACCTTGTTGTGCGCATTAGGCACAGGGCTAAGAAGCCGTGTGTGCTGCTCGCGCGGTAAGAGGATGACCTGCAGGGCATCGCTTTGTAGGCGCATGCTAGTGATGTTGAACGCCAGCGTGATAAGAAACATATAGAAGAATAGTAGCTCTACCGACATGGGAGTGATCGTGAAGGACAGCTGGTCGGCATAGTGCTGATACGCGACCACGAAGCCCCGTATCAAGATTGCCGTTACGAGCATGCCCATGGCCACGACGAATGGCACGCGCACACGCCGGCGTGATTCGACTAGGTCATTACCGAGGTCTTGAATGGCCAGAAAGACGGCGTGTCCACAGAAGCCCATCATGATGATCTGCGGAATCACGTAACACAGTAGATAGAGTGTTTCGAAAGAAGGGGAGTCGCCCGTGCCGATCATGGCACCGTAGCCGCGCAGTATCATATAGAACAGCATTATGCCGAGTGCGGTTTTGGGTAGCTTTGCGTTGTCTACGAATAGGTAAAAGGCTAGTAACCACAGGGCTGCCGGACCCATGATGGCGAAGCGCATCGCGACGTAATCCGCGACAGGGTATACGCTGCCATCAATGTAGCTAGTGAGAACGTAGCAGGCAAGACAAAAACTATATAGAGCGAGCAGTCGACCGATAAGTTGATGGCGATGGTAGATCAAGAAAAACAGGCACATAAAACCGAGCTGGGAAATTGCCAGCGCAGATATGGTATCCAGACTCATACCAAGCATGAGACACCCCTTTTGTAATTATCATTATTGAGGGTAATAAAGCCATGACTGCAGCAAAGATGCAAATAATAAAATGCCCGACACCAATTGCGCGATTTGCGCTAGTGCCGGGCACTCTCCCGAACTTTGCATCGCTTTAGGGTGCGATTACTCCGAAACGATTACCGTGATGTACTCATCGTGGTAGAGGCCGCCGTCATCCGCGCGACCCCAGAGCACATAAGTACCGGGCTCGTCGAAAGTTACCTCGGTACGATAGATGCCATCTTCGGGGACTGGGGGTGGCGTCCACAGTGGACCCCAAGGCGAATTCGCAGAGGTGCGGGTGTCTTCCCAAGGCTTAGATTGCGGTGGGTCGAACTCAACCGGACCCTCGCCTCTATAGACGTTCCAAGACAGGAACAGCCCATTAGTCTTGCCTACGGTGACCTGGCGAGGAGGCGTTAACATCCTCTCTCTTCCTTCTATGACCGGACGTGTTAACGATGCCGCGCGAGGCTTAGGCAGGCCATCATCATCTACGCGCGCTTCGATCAGCAAAGGCTCGCCCACTCGCACACGACGAGTGATCTGCTCGCCCGTGCGATCGCCCAGTACAGTAAGCTCGGGTGCAATATTGGCACGGGACTCGGGGCTGCTTGTGCCGGCGCCCAGTGAACCTGTCTCGGATGCGATAACAACATTGTCTACTACATAGTCACGCGCCAGAGTCGCGTATGCGGTCTTGGTGACGCCATTGCTGGTGATAGTCCATTCTAATTCCTTGTCGCCCCAGTCCGCAGGCACGACGACCTCGAAGGTGAAGCGATTGCGCCGCGGCAGGAAGTGGGTTGGCTGTCCGCGATCTGGATTGCCTGGCGTGAAGAAGTTATCGTCGCCAACGGGAATATCTAGTTCTTCCTCCCAGTTCTCATTGTGGTAGCCAAAGATAAAGCTGAATGTGCCGTCGTCGTTCTCCCACCAACCCTCATAGGCAGGCTCGATGTGTTGCCCTTTTCGGTAGGTGTCGGACTGCGCTTGCGTGGTGAAACTAGTCGCGAATAGCAACAAGACTAGAAATGCTTTGAATAAAGCGCTTGGAGCGGAATAGGCAGAAGTCGATGAATACTGATTAATCATGAAATACCCTCAATTTGCACAGTCTGGTCAATGTTGTGCCAGTGCACTATTTTTTATTGTCATAGCGACCTAAGCAGATCGCGCAGAGGCAAAGTAACGTGAGGAGAACAGCACGTCTGCCGTGAAATGAAAAACCTATGACGAAATATGAAAAGAAGGTCGAGCAGATCAGTAAAGCAACAACAAAACCGGATTCTCTCTAATTATTGGATGTGGCTCCTACAGAAACCGGA
>TARA_R110002167_G_scaffold242290_1_pt1 | contig 62149 bp, 52 predicted proteins | sample TARA_R110002167 | Tara Oceans TARA_R110002167 (sample SAMEA4398238) | marine metagenome | biome: Polar Biome; feature: [MES] marine water layer (ENVO:01000295) within the mesopelagic zone...; material: water (ENVO:00002006), including particulate matter (ENVO:01000060) such...
ATCCAAGCAATCCAAGCAATCCAAGCAATCCAAGCAATCCAAGCAATTAATATTCTACTTACCTTTTTGTGCCTATTTTTTATTCCTGTGCATAAAAAAGCCACTCAAATTTGAGTGGCTAACTAATGTTAATGGTTCAAGTTTTGATTAATCTAATCCTAAAAAACCGCCAGTTTGATGGGCCCACAGTTGTGCGTATATCCCTTTGGCATTAATCAGCTCTTGATGAGTACCTTGTTCAACAACACAGCCTTTATCTAATACAATGAGTCTATCCATAGCTGCAATCGTTGAAAGTCGATGCGCTATCGCTATTACTGTTTTACCTTCCATCAATTCATAAAGAGACTCTTGAATCGCAGCTTCGACTTCAGAGTCTAAAGCTGAAGTGGCTTCATCAAGCAATAGAATTGGCGCATTCTTAAGTAATACTCTTGCAATGGCAATTCGTTGACGTTGGCCGCCAGACAGTTTGACGCCGCGCTCACCCACCTGAGCATCGAGTCCCGTGTTGCCAAAGGGATCCGTTAAATTGTCAATAAACTCTGCAGCTTGTGCTTGAGTTATCGCCGCCATTAATTTTTCATCACTGGCATGTGGATCACCATACAGAATGTTTTCACGGATCGAACGGTGTAATAACGACGTATCCTGAGTCACCATACCAATATTTGCCCGTAATGAGTCTTGGGTAATATCCGTTATAGGTTGATCATCAATCAGTATTTGGCCTTTTTCAACATCATGAAAACGCATCAATAAGTTTACTAAGGTCGATTTTCCTGCACCAGACCGTCCCACTAAGCCGACTTTCTCACCTGCTTTAATATTCAGGTTTAGTTGCTCAATAACGCCAGTTTTTTCACCATAATGAAAGCAAACCTGGTTGAAATCAATTTTTCCATGGTCAACAACAATGTCTTTTGCATCCATTTTATCTTGGATAGCAATGGGTTTTGATAACGTATTCATACCATCGGTAACGGTACCAATATTTTCAAATAGTGAACTAATTTCCCACATAATCCATTGTGACATACCATTTAAACGCAACGCTAAACTCACTGCAATCGCAATGGCGCCAACCGTAATCGCATTGTCTGCCCATAACCAAATAGACACAGCCGCAATGGTGAACGCTAATAAGTAATTGATGATTTGCACTAAAACATTAATGATCGTAACCAGACGCATTTGGCCATAAACGGTTTTTAAGAAACGCATCATACTATCTTGGGCGTAGTCAGCTTCTTGTGTTGTATGCGAGAACAGCTTTACGGTTGATATGTTGGTGTAACTGTCGACAATACGGCCCGTCATTGTCGAGCGAGCATCAGCTTGTTCTGTCGATATTGCTTTCAGCTTTGGAACGAGTTTCCATTGGATCAACACATAAGCCGCTAACCAAACGAGCATGGGTAGCATTAAACGTACGTCTGCAGTGGCAATCATGACCAACATAGAGGTGAAATACACTAAAATGTACATCAGTACATCCAGTAATTTCATGACCGTTTCACGTACAGCAAGCGAAGTTTGCATTACCTTTGTGGCGATCCGTCCTGCAAAGTCATCTTGATAAAATGAAATACTTTGTTTGAGTAAATAGCGATGTGCTTGCCAACGAATAGCCATGGGGTAGTTACCCAAAAGCGTTTGGTGCACGATAGAAGCATGTAACCAGACAACCAGCGGTATGACGACTAAGACAATCACTGACATGGTAATCAAGGTAGTACTTTCATCTTGCCATAATGTTTGCGGATTTTTGGTGACTAACCAATCTACCAGTTGGCCCATAAAGCCAAACAGTGACACTTCCAACATTGCCATTATGGCTGTTAGCACTGACATGATAATTAAAGGTAAACCAAACCCGCGGGTATAATGACGACAAAATGCGTACAAAGTATTGGGTGGCTGAGTCGGTTCTTCTTGCGGTAAAGCTTGGGTCAATGATTCAAAAAATTTAAACATCTAATGCTCTAACTTAATGGTGAAAATTCTGCTGACTAGGATAACGCAAAAAGGCCAAATGTAATGGGTTAAATTGTTACCATATACGAAACGATTGAGTTCCGTTTTCCGCTAGTCGTGGTTGTTGTATTTCGGTAAAGTAATCTCTTGAATACGCTATAAGCAGAAAATAGTTCAGTTTTCCATTGAGTGATATAAGGCTAAATAGACGAATGGTCCAGATTAACAGTGATTGTTATATTGCAGCACAGATCTGCCAGCAAGCAAGGCTTAGTCGTGATGCTCGCTTTGATGGTCAATTTTTTACCGGAGTTATCACTACTGGTATTTATTGCCGATCAATTTGTCCCGCTCCTGCACCCTATGAAAAAAATGTCCGTTACTTTGATTCTGCGATTAAAGCGGCTAATGTCGGACTTAGGCCTTGTCTTCGATGCCGGCCAGATAGTGCGCCAAGTTCATTTGCGTGGTTAGGTACTCAAACTACGTTAATGCGAGCGATTACGTTAATTGAGCAAGGCTATTTAACTGGTGAGAATGCAGGGACGATCGTTAAATTAGCTGATAAGTTAGGCATTACCAGTCGGTATTTAAATAAACTCTTTAACCAAGGTTTGGGGACTTCACCTAAACGTTTTGCGTTATATCAGCAGTTGATGTTTGCTAAGCAGTTATTACACCAAACACAATTATCAATGACAGAGGTCGCCATGGCTGCTGGCTTTAATAGTATCAGGCGGTTTAATGAAATTTTTAAGCAAGAACTATTGTTAACACCTAGCGAATTACGCCGAAAGAGCCGGCATTCAACTGATGTAACTCATTCTTATAAAGATAATCAAGTGAGCACTAATATTAAACCAATAACATTAGCATTATCTTACCGTCCCCCCTTTAATTGGGCGAAGATGTTGGCTTTTTATGCATTTCGTCAAGTCGATAATATGGAGGTCATTGATGATATTTCGGGACGTTATGGCCGAACCTTTTCGTTTAATGGCGTAGAAGGCGTTTTTTACATTTCACCAAATGCCGATAAACCCCAACTTGATGTGAGTATTTACTTAGCTGATGCTAATGATATTAAGTCCTTGCATTATATTACTCTGCAATTACGCCGTATGTTTGATTTAGATGCTGACATGGAAGTCATTCAGCAAGCTTTATCTCCCATCATTAAATTAGGCGCCAAAATTGATAGTAGTTTACGTATACCAGCGGCTGGCAGCGTTTTTGAGGCCGCTTGCCGTGCCGTATTAGGGCAACAAGTCAGCGTAGTGCAAGCCACTAAATTATTAAATTTATTGGTTGAATCTTATGGTGAAACGCTGTTCATCGATGGTAAGACTTGGCAGTTATTTCCTACGGCACAAGCTATAGCTAACGCTTCATTAGATGAACTTAAAATGCCAGGAGCTCGAAAATTAGCATTAAATGCCTTGGGGCAATTTGTATATCAGCATGCTGACTCAACACCTGACGATTGGTTGTCTGTAAAAGGTATTGGTCCATGGACTGTTGCCTACGCGAATATGCGAGGTTTGAGTGATCCTGATGTGTTTTTGAGTTCTGATTTAGTTATCAAAAATCGTCTTCATGCATTATATGAGCAATCGGGTATACCCATTGAAACCCCTAAATCGTACATAAGCATTGCTGCCGACATTGCAACACAAGCATCACCTTGGGGCAGCTACTTAACCTTCCAGCTTTGGGATAACGATCCTGTCGCTGCAAAAAACGGATAATATTATGACCCATTTTACTTCGCCCAAGTGTCATGCTTTAGTCACAAGTCCAGTTGGTTTACTCTCGCTTAAAGCATCTGAGCATGGATTAACCCATTTGCAGGTTGAAGACCTTGCCCAAACGAGCTCGCTTGTAGAGATTCAAACTCAGTTTAGATTCCAACAAGGCACGACTGAGACGACTCAAGATTTAGTGGTACAAGCCCAACAGCACATTGATACAACAGTCATTCAATTAACAGAGTACTTCGCTAATCAAAGGCAACATTTTAGTGTTCCTCTAGCGCCTAAGGGGACTGTTTTTCAACATGAGGTTTGGCATGCTCTGAGTCAATTAACATTCGGCCAGCGCTGCAGTTACAGTGATATCGCCAATACTATTGGGCGACCTAAAGCTGTCAGGGCTGTTGGGGCTGCAAATGGTGCAAACCCAATTGCTATTATCGTTCCGTGTCATCGGGTGATAGGTAAAGGCGGTAAGTTAACCGGTTATGCTTATGGGCTCGATATGAAGCAGTGGCTACTGGACTTGGAAGGGATTGAAGAAATTAACTAATTTATCTGACTGCTGTGCCAAAGTACGTTAAAATGTGCGATTGATAACCATTTTCTTGAGCGCATTTGATACATGACCCAAGCTTCTTTAGCTACGACTTTCGCTGAATTTGGCCTGCATACTCCATTGTTGGCTAGATTAACCGAGCTTAAATACCTTCAGCCTACACCAATCCAAGCTGAAACCATTCCTAGCACATTAACTGGTAAAGACTTACTGGCAGGTGCCAATACTGGCTCAGGTAAAACAGCGGCTTTTGCATTGCCGATATTACATCAATTGGTGAGTCGTCGGGCAGCAACATCTGCCAAAGGTAATTTTGTTAGTGCGTTAGTCTTGGTACCAACGCGAGAACTTGCTAAGCAAGTTGCCGACAGCTTTAAATCTTATGCGGTTCATTTAAATGGCGACATTAAAGTGGTTGCTGCATTTGGCGGTGTATCTGTTAATACTCAGATGCTAGCATTGCGTGGCGGTGCGGATGTAGTCGTCGCGACGCCAGGTCGTTTACTCGATTTAGTATCGTCAAATGCATTAAAGCTGTCCCAAGTGACAACGCTAGTACTTGATGAAGCAGATCGAATGTTAAGCCTTGGTTTTACTGAAGAGCTGACTCAAGTACTCAATTTACTTCCTAAGCAAAAACAAACGTTATTGTTTTCAGCGACTTTCCCAGATGAAGTTCGCCAACTAACGCAAGCGTTGCTCGTTAACCCGCTTGAGATACAATTACAAAGCGCTGAGGCGAGTACGTTAGTACAACGGGTAATGACGGTTAATCGTGAAAAAAAGACCGCTTTACTTGCACATTTACTACAACAGCATCAATGGCGCCAAGTGTTGATTTTTGTTGGCGCTAAAAATAGTTGCAATCATTTAGCTCAAAAACTGGCTAAACGTGGTATCACTGCAGAGGTGTTTCACGGTGATAAAGCCCAAGGCGCGAGAAGTCGTGTATTGGAAGGTTTTAAGGCGGGTGATATTCAAGTGCTCATTGCAACAGATATTGCTGCTCGTGGCCTTGATATTGAAAAATTACCTGTAGTAATAAATTTTGACTTACCGCGCAGTCCAGCAGATTATATGCATCGAATTGGTCGCAGCGGGCGTGCGGGAGAGGTCGGTTTAGCGTTGACCTTGTTGTCGCATGATGAGTATCATCACTTCTCTGTTATTGAGAAAAAGAATCAAATTCGCCTTGAACGTGAACAAGTTAACGGATTTGAGGCTGATGATGTAGTGCCTGAAAGCGTACTGGAACAACCTAAGCCAATGGCTAAGCCAGAAGGTAGCGGCAAGAAAAAACGTAAGAAGTTGTCCTCAGTTAATGTTGATATTTGGGCTAAAAAACCAGATTAGTAGTAGGTAATATGAAACATATTTTTTGGTTAGTTGATGGACAAATTGCAGGCCGTAGTGGTCCAAACAAAGATGCGTGGGATTTAGCTGAGTTTAAGCAGGCTGGTTTCGGTGCAATCGCATCATTAAATAATGCTGAAGGTTGTGATACCGACGCTATGGCTGAATTAGGTCTTCGTCATAAAGTGTTTAATTTACCTGATAATATTCCACCTAAATCGCATGACCTAGCCATTTGTGCTGAAATACTCCCTCAGGTTTTAACATTTATTCGTGAATGTGAAGCCGATCAGTTACCAGTGTTACTCCATTGTCGCTCTGGGATTAATCGTACTGAAATGGTGATGGCTTATTATATGATGGAAAACGGTGCGGCGCCTTTGCATGCAGTTAGTCAAGTTCGCAATGCCAGTGGCTTAGCGTTCGATGCCGAGGGTTGGGATCAATTTGTTTATGATGTGCTTTACGAGCTGCAATCTGCTTCGAACTGATTTTATGTCAATTTAAAGCATCATAATAATGAGGGAAACAATGATAATTAAATCAGTAGCTGGTTTAATTATCATTGTTTCCCTTTGTTGTTTTTATTGGGTTGTATTCGGTTTTAACTTGCACTCTGTTCTAGCTTATATGTGTATATAGCCGATTAAGTTTTTCTCCCTAGCTTTTATAAATTGCGTTAAGAAGGCTAAGAGCGATTTAATCGTTGAATTTTTTTGTATAAAATGTCGACTGGTTGTTGTCGGAAAGGTATTAATGTAGTTTGCTATTTCTTGTTATCAACCAGAGTCTTCTCCTCAAATATTCACTATTTATTGAAACGTAATTGTAATCGAAATGATTTATCGAGTTGGCTCTTATCGGATGAATAGCTAATTTTGTGATTTGTAATGATGTTTGCAGATAAAATAGACCACTTAAGCTAGTCTAAAGACTGACGATAAATGCTATAGTGAAATAGATTTCAGTCTTTAGATGAAGGGGTAATGATGAGTCCGAAAATGAGCAAAGCGAATCAATCGCAGGGTTTATTGCTTTTTAAATTAAATCAAACACAAGTGTTTGCTTTAGGAACTTTAAAGATTCGTGAACTCGTGCCGTTTACTCCTTTAACTAAAATCCCGCACTCTCACCCAGCCATTTTGGGGGCTGCAACCATTCGAGGTATGACTATTCCTATTATCGATATGGCTGCAGGTATTGGTTATAGGCCCGTTACCGAAGCAGAACTTAAAGACAGCTACATCATTATTACTGATTGTCAGAGAATGGTGATAGGTTTTCTTGTGCGCTCAATCGATAAAATCATTGAATGTAATTGGCGTAATATTGAAGCACCTTCAGGTAACTTAGGCAAAAATGCATTTTTAACAGGTGTAACCCGTTTTAATGATCAGCTCGTTCAGTTATTAGATGTTGAGTTATTACTGTCGAAAATATTCCCGGATGATCCGATTAATAATCGAGCGATATTAACCGATGTACAACGTGAGAAATTAACTCCGTTACGTATTTTACTGGTGGATGATTCGAAAGTTGCCCGCAAGCAATTATCTGATGCATTAGATTCGATTAACATTGCTTATCAAGTGACGGCAGATGGTCGTGATGCACTGCAGATGATGCAACAAGCCGCGGAAGAACGAAAGCCTATTGATTTACTGGTGAGTGATATTGAAATGCCAGGACTTGATGGATACGAATTAGCCTTTGAGGTTAAAAATAATCCAGCGATTGAACACGCGTACATTATTTTACATACGTCCTTATCCAGCGAAATCAGTGTTAGCCAAGCTAAACAAGTCGGAGCCAATGAGGCATTAACAAAGTTTGATGCTAAAGAGTTGATTGAAGCGATGCTTAGAGGTGCTCAAGCACTGCAGCCTGCTTGATGATTGCTGTTGTTTTGTTTATGGTATTTTCAGCTTTTAACATCGTTAACAATTTAACAGCAAGTAAACTGTAACCGTCAAATTAGTGCTTTCTTTATGAGCAATGATTGAATTTTTTTACTCATTTGGCATCAACACTAGACTTATTGCATGGCATCCTGATATATAGCTACAAGGCTTTTACAGTGTTCAGTATATTCGCTGGGCACAAGGTAATGCTTAACTTTAATGAGGGAGTGCTATCCCTGAAAACGGATTGATTGAAGTGTGCAAATTGAGTGGTGTGAGTTAATTACGCTCAATGAGTAAGAAGAGCTGGGTGTTTTCAGTAATAGCATTGATATTATCGAGATGTCATGAGAGTCGTAACCTCGATATTGTATCACTATGAGTTGTAAGGTGATGAATACGTGGATATGACGAGTATTGTGATGTTTCCTTTTCTAAAGATAAGCAAAACCTTGATCATAAAAAGTCATAAATATAATAATCATAGGTTAAGCAATGAATCAAAAAACATCACTGTTAGCTCGTATCGCTAACGGTAGCCTCGTGCTACAAATTATCAGCGGAATCATTTTGGGCGTGATTCTGGCAAGTATTTCAACAACAGGTGCCAACAATGTGGCTTTTTTGGGCTCACTTTTTGTGGGTGCTTTAAAAGCTATTGCGCCAATCCTGGTTTTTGTTTTGGTTGCATCATCGATTGCCAATCAAAAGAAAAATAGCCAAACCAATATGCGTCCTATCATTGGGCTATATCTTCTGGGTACATTTGTTGCTGCATTAACCGCAGTATTATTCAGTTTTGCGTTTCCAACCACTTTATTGCTAACCACTGGGATAGAGGGCACCAATCCTCCTCAAGGGATTAGTGAAGTTATCAATACCTTATTGTTCAAAATTGTCGATAACCCAGTTAACGCACTATTAACGGGCAATTACATTGGTATTTTGGTGTGGGGGGCTGGTCTTGGAATAACCATGCATCATGCCAGCGATAGCACTAAACGAATGCTCTCAGATGTCAGTGATGCGGTGTCAAATATTGTTCGCTTTGTGATTCGTTTAGCGCCTATCGGTATTTTTGGTTTAGTTGCGGCCACATTTGCTGAAACAGGTTTCGACGCTCTAGCGGGTTACGGCCAATTATTGATGGTACTTGTGGGATCTATGTTATTCATTGCTTTGGTGATTAACCCTATTATCGTTTATGTCAAAATTAAGCGTAATCCTTATCCATTAGTATTTAAGTGTTTACGTGAAAGTGGTGTAACAGCCTTTTTCACCCGTTCAAGTGCGGCCAATATTCCGGTCAACATGGCTTTGTGTGAAGAACTAAAACTGCATAAAGACACTTATTCAGTGTCTATTCCATTAGGTGCCACCATTAATATGGGCGGTGCTGCGATTACCATTACGGTATTAACATTAGCAGCAGCTCATACTTTGGGTATTCAAGTGGACTTTATGACAGCTCTGTTATTGAGCGTGATAGCGTCGGTTTCTGCTTGTGGTGCTTCAGGTGTTGCCGGTGGTTCATTATTATTAATCCCATTAGCGTGTAGTTTGTTTGGGATTTCTAATGATGTTGCCATGCAAGTTGTGGCAGTTGGTTTTATTATTGGTGTGATTCAAGATTCAGCCGAAACAGCACTAAATAGCTCTACAGATGTTATCTTTACTGCAGCAGCATGTGAAGCTGCTGAAGCTAAAGAGGCCAAGCAAGCCGCTCAAGTGAGTTAATATTGTATGTAACTTCAGTTCGGGATAATAAACAGTTATCAAACAGTCTTTATCCCGCTAACTGTGTTGTATCGACGCGTCAATACGCTTTATTAGCAAAACAAATGACAAGTTTGATATGAAATAGGCCAAATATTGCCATTTTACCTTACTTATCCCATCTCATAACTCGAATTGAGGTTATGTATATTCATTAAAAAATGCCGACGCGATTGTGTCGGCATTTTTTTGTCTAATTGAGCATAAGTAATGACGGCATTAAAATGGATGCAGACTAAAAAATGTCATCTCGATTTGGCTATAAGGATGGGTAATAGTGAGTGATTGCGCATGCAGGTTTAACCGTTTACTAGCATTAATTGTTGATTCATCACCATAGAATTCATCGCCTAAAATGGCATGTCCAAGCGCCAACATATGAACCCTAAGCTGATGAGTCCGGCCAGTATGAGGTTTTAATTCCATCAAAGTTGAATAAGCACGATGCTCCAACACACTAAAATAGGTTAATGCTGCTTTACCCGAATCTGTAAGCATTTGGAATGGTGGTGAATCAGGGTTAGGTCCTAGCGCAAAGTTCACTTTACCTTGCTGTTCACCTACATGGCCAATCACTTCGGCAATGTACACCTTTTTAGCTTGTCGATTTTGAAACTGAATTTTTAAATGTGATTCTGCTTTTTTAGTACGAGCAAAAATCATGATCCCAGAAGTATCACAATCTAAACGATGGATCAAAATCGCTTCAGGATAACATCGTTGCAAACGGGTTATGGCCGTATCGTGTGTGTCTGGTGAACGTCCTGGATTTGATAATAGGCCTGAAGGCTTATTGATGACGATAATGTCACGGTCTTTATAGCGTATGTCCAACCACGGAATTGATGGTGGTTGATAAGTAAAGATGTGCATTATAAATTGTCTCTCTAATTGTGTCTGATTCAGGTATTGATGTGGCGAAACGTTAATCTCGCGAGTACTCATGTTGCGGATACTAACAAAGTTTTACTGATAACCAAAAACCAATTATTCGGCTGAATAATACTGTTTGGTTATCGCCGCTTTACCAGGTCGCTAGCCACAACCGCAATGACATTCCCCAACTGCTTGTTACGCCAGAGGTAACAAAGCGAATATTGTTTTCAGCATCAACGATATAAATAGCAGGCAATGCCATGGCGCCCCATTGTTGGCTTAATAACATTGTTTGATGCTGATTGATGACATCAAAATGATAATGATGATGTTGCATAAAGGTGCTGATGTCGTCGTCAGAACCTGAAGCTACTGCAATGGAAACAACCTGATAATCTGGATTTAGACTAACCGAGTTCACCATAGGAGAGGTCACTTTACACACCGGACACCAAGTGCCCCAAAAATAGACCAAGGTGGGTTTATGTTGGGTACTGTTCTCTCTAATATGTTGCTGGGCGTTAATTGATGGTGCAGTAAATAATGATATTGGTTTATTGGCGATAGTATACGCGTTAATTGGCATCGCTACGCCTGTTCGCATATCTCGCTGTAGATAACTCGCGATAACGAACAACACCACCGCAATAACGATTATATCGCGTAGACTCGTTAGCCAAAATCGTTTGGTTTTGAGTGTGTATTTTAGATTAAGTAACCATGACGGCATACGACATTAATTCCTATAAATACCCTGTATTAAGGTAAATATGCTGCCGGAGTCTTACGACTATAAAGCCTACTATAGGCCATTAACTGGGGATAAAAGGTTCTAAATGCAATCTCGATATCAATATAAATCTTATCGATATCTTTAATGGCATGGTCAAAAAGTTCTGGTTTTGATAATCGACGACTGACGCCTTTAATCGCTTGATCTAATCCTTGCCTTGTTTGGTAACTACTTAGCCAATCTTGCTGGATAATTTGTGGCGCAATGGCCTGTAACGTCGGAGGTAGTTCAAGTGTAGTACTAAGCTGGTGGTATGCTTTTTGGCAAAATTCATCTAATGGCTGATGATGATACTCTTCCCAATAAAATGCTAAGTAATGATCAAATACTAAGTCCACTAGTATCGGAGCAACACGACGTGAGGTTTTAGGGAACAACTTTAGTAGGTCAATAATAATTTCATGACTGTCAGTTATTTGGTCTATCTGGCGATGAAGCCATATCCCTTGTTGCAGATGTTTTGGATGTTGCTCTATGTTACCTTTTGCGAAATCACCCGACAAATTAGCTACTAGGTGAGTATCGCTGATGTCGGCTAAATGTAAGTGAGCTAAAAAGTTCATAAATTGTACTTCTAATTTTATTATTTTACAGTATGATACTAGCCGTTTGTAACAAAGCGTTACAAGATGGCGAGTGAGTGGAGTTAATCATAACGTTTTATAGATAAATGTCATGGAGTATTGAACTTCGTATTGTTGTAATGCGTATATGTAACTGCTTTTAAAAGGTTATAGGATTAATTTAGGGATCAAGGATGATGAAAGACTGGATTAAAAAATTATTGGGTAGGCCTGCTGCTCCCAAAAGAAATAAAGTACACATCGACATGCGTTATGAAGAGCATTCATACAAATCGGACGAAACCTTTGACTCTGCCAAGTCAGATACTCTTGAATTGGACGATAGCGACACCGAGTCGATAGAACAAAAGCCGACAAAATAATCACCAAACTTGATCTTAACCCGCAGTCGCCATAGACTAGCGGCCGTTTTTACTGTTGAGATCATACTATGCGTGTTGCAGATTTTTCATTCGACCTACCTGATGAGCTGATTGCTCGCTATCCGACAGCACAACGCAATGCTTCGCGTTTACTCACGTTAAGTGGCGAAAACAGTGAGCTTGCAGACAAAAAATTTACTGATTTATTCAATCTAATCAATCCTGGAGACTTGATGGTGTTTAATAACACCCGAGTTATACCAGCACGTTTATTTGGTCAAAAGTCGACTGGCGGCAAGCTCGAAATTCTCGTTGAACGCATGCTCGACGATAAACGCATTTTAGCCCACGTTCGCAGTTCAAAATCTCCTAAAGTGGATACGCTTATCGACTTAGATGGCGGCTATCAAATGAAAATGTTGGCTCGTCACGATGCATTGTTTGAGCTTGAGTTACAGTCTGATAAAACCATATTAGAAGTACTTGAAGACGTCGGTCATATGCCATTGCCTCCTTACATTGATCGTCCAGATGAAGATACTGATAAAGAACGTTATCAAACAGTGTATAACCAAACGCCAGGCGCTGTAGCTGCGCCGACAGCAGGGTTACACTTTGATGATGCCATGTTAGCCGATTTAAAAGCCAAAGGGGTTAATATTGCCTTTGTTACTTTGCATGTCGGTGCCGGTACATTCCAGCCTGTACGAGTGGATAATGTGCTTGAACACAAGATGCATTCAGAATGGGCCAATGTGTCACAAGAGGTTGTTGATCTAATTGCGCAAACTAAAGCGGCTGGAAATCGTGTTGTTGCCGTAGGCACAACCTCAGTACGTTCATTAGAAAGTGCAGCGCGTGCAAGTGGAGATAATCCGCTTCAAGCCTTTAGTGGTGATACCGATATCTTTATTTACCCAGGTTTTCAATTTAAAGTTGTTGATGCCATGGTCACTAATTTTCATTTGCCAGAATCAACATTAATTATGCTGTTGAGTGCTTTTGCCGGTTATGAAGCGGTCATGAAGGCTTATCAACATGCAATTACGCAAAAATATCGCTTTTTTAGCTATGGCGATGCGATGTTTGTGACGAAAAAAGCCCCGTAGACAATGAATTTGATTTAAAATACTCGCCCACAATAGTGGGCGTTTTTTTGATTTAATGTACCAGTAACCTTGAAGCATTAAAATTTGCCCACATTACTATAGAAACTAAACGAGTCAGACTGTTTATCTGGCAAGGTGATTTATGAAATTTGAATTAGATACAACTGATGGTCGTGCACGTCGCGGACGTCTTATTTTTGACCGCGGTACTGTAGAAACGCCAGCATTTATGCCTGTGGGGACTTACGGTACGGTAAAAGGTATGACGCCTGAAGAAGTACGCGCTACCGGTGCCGACATTTTATTGGGCAACACCTTTCATTTATGGTTACGTCCTGGCGAAGAGATCATGCGTAAACACGGTGATTTGCACGACTTTATGAATTGGCAACGTCCTATTTTAACGGACTCGGGTGGATTCCAAGTGTTTAGTTTAGGTGATATTCGTAAAATCACTGAAGAGGGTGTGCATTTTCGTTCACCGATAAATGGTGAAAAGATTTTCTTGGACCCAGAAAAATCAATGCAGATTCAGGATTCTTTAGGATCTGATGTGGTGATGATTTTTGATGAATGTACCCCGTACCCAGCAACTCATGATGAAGCACGTAAGTCGATGCAAATGTCACTGCGTTGGGCTAAGCGTTCACGTGATGAGTTTGACCGCTTAGAAAACCCGAACTCTTTGTTTGGCATTATTCAAGGTGGTGTGTTTGAAGATTTACGCGACGAAAGTGTAAAGGGTCTTTTAGACATAGGTTTTGATGGTTATGCAGTAGGTGGTTTAGCTGTTGGCGAGCCTAAAGCAGACATGCACCGTATTTTAGAACATGTTTGTCCGCAAATTCCTGCTGACAAGCCGCGCTATTTAATGGGCGTGGGCAAACCTGAAGATTTAGTCGAAGGTGTTCGTCGTGGTGTGGATATGTTTGACTGTGTAATGCCAACACGTAATGCCCGTAATGGCCATTTATTTACCAGTGAAGGTGTCATTAAAATTCGTAATGCACGTCACCGTGACGACACAGCAACATTAGATCCTAAGTGTGATTGTTACACTTGTAAAAACTATTCACGTGCTTATTTATACCATTTAGATCGTTGTAATGAAATTCTAGGTGCGCGTTTAAACACCATCCATAATTTACGTTATTACCAAATGTTGATGGAAGGTTTGCGCGGCGCAATTGAGACAGGTACATTAGACGCCTTTGTTAAGGCGTTCTATACCAGTTTTGGTCGTGAAGTACCTGAGTTAATCGTTTAATTTTAGCTAATAAGAAGAGAGAACTATGTTTATTTCAAATGCATATGCAAGCCCAATCAGTGGTGTAGCCGGTGGCGAAACCATGCAGTTAATTTTCATGCTAGTCATGTTTGGATTAATCTTTTACTTCATGATTTTCCGTCCACAGTCAAAGCGTGTGAAAGAGCACAAAAACCTAATGGCGTCGATTTCAAAAGGTGATGAAGTGTTAACCAGCGGTGGCATTCTCGGTAAAGTGACCAAAATTGGTGAAGAAAGTGATTATGTGTTATTAGCGATTAATGATAACAACCAAATCACGATTAAAAAGGATTACATCGCAGCGGTATTGCCTAAAGGTTCTATCCAGTCGTTATAAGCCAAGAGGGCTATGGTGTGTTAAATAAATACCCAATGTGGAAAAACATCATGGTGATGCTTGTCATTGCCATTGGTAGTTTTTATGCAATTCCAAATTTGTTTGGTGAAGATCATGCAGTGCAGATTGTCGCGACTCGCGGCGCAGAAGTTACTGCATCGACACAAACGACTGTGGTTGATTTATTAGATAGTCAGGGTATTGCGGTAAAGCGTGCCGAGCTAGAAAATGGTCAGTTATTAGTCCGAGTGCAAAATCCTGAGCAACAGTTAGTAGCTAAAGAAGCTATCGCTGAACTGCTTGGCCAGAAATATACCGTTGCGCTAAACTTAGCTCCGGCAACCCCTGAATGGCTTGAAGCTGTTGGTGGGTCACCGATGAAATTAGGTTTAGATTTACGTGGTGGTGTTCACTTCCTAATGGAAGTGGATATGGGCGAAGCTATTCGTAAAATGGAAGAAGCTAAGATAGCTGATTTCCGTAGCCAGCTTCGTGAAGAGAAAATTCGTTATGCTGGTATTCGTAAAACCCCTAAAGGGATTGCGATTAAGTTTCGAGATGCTGAAACGGTTGACCAAGCAGAGACTTATCTAAAAACCCGCAGCAATGACATGACCTATACCGATGCGAGTAGCGGTAATGAGTTTATGCTTCTTGCCACCATGAGTGATGCTTACCTTAAGCAAATTAAGGAAGAAGCACTGCAGCAAAACATTACCACTATTCGTAACCGTGTTAACGAGCTGGGTGTTGCTGAGCCAGTAGTACAACGTCAAGGCGCCGAGCGCATTATTGTTGAACTGCCAGGTGTACAAGACACTGCTCGAGCAAAAGAAATTTTAGGTGCTACGGCATCAATTGAATTTCGTATGGTTGATGATAAGGCTGACGTAAGCGCAGCTGCAAATGGTCGTGTTCCTGCAGGCGCAGAAGTGTACCAACGCCGTGAAGGCGGGATTGCAGTATTGAAAAAAGAAGTGATGCTAACGGGTGATCATATCACTGGTGCACAACCTACTTTTGATGAATACAGTCGTCCACAGGTAGCGATTAATCTTGACGCAAAAGGCGGCTCGATTTTCTCTAACGTGACCAAAGACAATATCGGTAAACCAATGGCAACATTATTTATCGAATATAAAGACAGTGGTACACGTAATCCTGATGGCACAGTGAAAATGACTCGTATTGAAGAGGTTATTTCAGTTGCGACGATTCAGGCTCGTTTAGGCCGTAATTTTGTGATTACCGGTCTTGAGCACACTGAAGCACAAAGCCTAGCGTTATTATTACGTGCAGGTGCGTTGATTGCGCCAGTGACCATTGTGGAAGAAAGAACTATTGGCCCAAGCCTAGGTGCTGAAAACATCCAAAACGGTGTTCAAGCGATGATTTGGGGCATGGTTGTTGTTCTTGTATTTATGATGGTTTATTACCGTGCATTTGGTTTTATTGCCAACCTTGCATTGCTTGCAAACCTAATTATGGTTGTTGGTGTGATGTCTATGATCCCAGGTGCGGTATTAACCTTACCAGGTATTGCGGGCATGGTATTAACGGTGGGCATGGCGGTTGACGGTAACGTACTTATTTTTGAACGTATCCGTGAAGAACTTCTTGGCGGCCGCAGCGTGCAACAAGCTATCCATGAAGGTTATGGTAATGCTTTTTCAACCATTGCAGATGCTAACATCACTACCTTTATGACAGCGTTAATCTTGTTTGCTGTCGGTACCGGTGCGGTGAAAGGCTTTGCTGTTACCTTAATGATAGGTATCGCGACTTCGATGTTTACAGCCATTGTTGGCACACGCTCAATCGTGAATGCGGTTTGGGGTGGTAAGCGCGTTAAGTCATTGTCTATCTAAGGGAGAAGTTGAACATGTTTCAGATATTTTCAGTAAAGAATACAGTCGACTTCCTTCGTCATGCATTTCCTATTAGTGTAATGTCGTTGATCTTAGTTATTGCTTCTTTTGTATCGTTAGGCGTACAAGGCATTAACTGGGGCTTAGACTTTACCGGCGGTACGGTTGTTGAAATGGAGTTTTCTGCTCCTGTTGACTTAAATGCTCTACGTGCAACCATGACGACTGATGAAGCTGAAGGAGCCGTGGTACAAAACTTTGGTTCAAGCCGCGACATTTTAGTTCGTTTACCGGTAAGAAATGAGTTAAAAAGTGATGTCCAGGTTGCAGCAGTATTAACTGCTGCGCAGTCAATTGATTCAGGCGTGATTCAAAAGCGTGTTGAGTTTGTTGGGCCACAAGTAGGTAAGGAATTAGCAGAGCAGGGGGGCTTAGCAGTTATTGTTGCCTTAATCTGTATTCTTATCTATGTATCATTTCGTTTTGAATGGCGTTTAGCTGCAGGTTCTGTAGCGGCGCTAGCCCATGACGTTATTGTGACCTTAGGGGTCTTTTCGGTATTACAGCTTGAGTTTGACTTGACCGTATTGGCAGGTTTATTGACGGTTGTGGGTTACTCACTTAACGATACCATCGTAGTGTATGACCGTATCCGTGAAAACTTCCTTAAAATGCGCAAAGGCACTCCTGTAGAGATTGTGAATACCTCAATCACTCAGACCATGAGTCGTACTGTTATTACCACAGGTACAACATTAATTACCGTTATTGCGCTGTTTTTAAAAGGCGGCACAATGATCCATGGTTTTGCGACTGCATTATTACTCGGTATTTTTGTGGGTACATACTCATCGATTTACGTGGCAAGTTATTTAGCCATTAAATTGGGTATCAATCGTGAACATATGTTACCGGTAGAGATTGAGAAAGAAGGTGCAGATCAGCCTTCAATGATGCCTTAATAAGTATTATTAATCTTAATCGCTAAAAAGAAACCCCAGCTTGCTGGGGTTTCTTTTTATGCCTAAGTTATGATCTTTTGTTCTGCTAAATGCACTTCACAGGCAGCCATTAACGTTTTATGCCATTGAGTTTGTGGATCAACTATCAGAGCTTCCCATCCATCACTGCCGAGTATATCAACACTGATAAACATCAGTGAAGTTAACGCCATAGTGCCAGATACTCTAAATGTACCGATATTCGTCTCTATACGAGAAATGGCTATCTTAGTCATGGTGTAAAGTGATGAGGTAATCTGCTTGGCCGTTTTCGGTTGATGTAAACTCACCATGACCGATGAATTGCTTCAAGTTATCGGTACCTGAGTCAACTATTACATTGAATTGGCTTTGGGCAACACCTTGTGAAAAGACGCCATTATGTTGTAACACTATAGTGCCTGATATTTCTGGTGTATTTATGGTTAAGTGCTCCATTCCAACAAATACCGCAGCTTCCCCATTTTGATATGACATGACATAGCGAATTTGAGCAGAACCATTAATATCACCTGAATACGTTTGGGTAATTTCGGCAATGGTTTGTTTGTTGTTATTGTCGTGCTCAGCATAAGCCGATTCATTCCAAGTGGTGATTTGAAATACACCTTTTAAGACTATTTTTGTCATGCAGAGCCCTATTTATGATGTTAATAAGTTCTAATCGTCAGGACCAGTTGACTTTTCGTGCTTGAAAGATCAACAGGCCCTTATATAAAGCTAACTTAACCATGTCTGTGGCAAATGTCCAATTCACAAACAAAACTCGACAGATTTTGGTAGAGGCAGTAGGATGAAACAAATTTGCCAGCAAGAGCAATGCAGTAGGATAACGCATGGAACAACGAAAAGTATTATTGGCCGGTGGTAATTTACTGCAGGCTCACACATGGAAAGGGCTACTGGAAACGAGTGGGATCGAAGTTGATCTTAAAGGTGAAGCACTCATTGGTGGCGTAGGCGGTTTGCCGATTGAAATGCAAACGGTTGAGTTATGGGTAGCAGATAATCAACTTGCCGCTGCGCAAACGTTACTGGATGCACTCGATATTGAACAGCCTCAATGGCAATGTGTCCAATGCCATGAAATAAACGAAGGCAGTTTTGAATTGTGTTGGCAATGTAGTTCGCAAAGAAGTGAAATGCATAACGAATAAGCCTGAGTATAAGATGGTTTTTTAGCGTTGAAGTCCATCTTTTACCACCAAATGTTGTTGCAGATAAACGGGGTTAATCATGACGTAAATTTTTTGGGCAAAGTCCCTAAGCCGATTTATGTTTTGCAATATTGCACCTAGCTTATAAATAAGCGTCCCGTTTAACTGAGCCACTAGGGCCTATTTGTGGCTTATTGTGACGCAGTTAGCGCTTATTCATCTATAAATGACACCATCATAAACCCCTCTTTGTAGTAAATTTCCACAAACTGCTGCAAAATTGTTTTTCAAAAATCCAATAGACTCTATGATTAAACTACTTTTAGGTTTATGACGTATGTAGTGCTAATTTGTCACAAATGAGTGACTTAACTAACTTAAGGAAACGCTATGCAACCCTCTCCAGCATTTGCCAGTTTGGTCGATTCTGTTATGCCTCATGTCAACTTATTAACCATTGAGCAATATCAACAACAAGATCAATGGCAATTAATCGATGTGCGAGAAGATAACGAGTGGTTACAAGGGCATCTACCTAATGCAAAACACCTCAGTCGTGGCATTATTGAGCGTGATATAGAGCATCGCTTTCCTGATAAAAGCACCCCAATATTACTTTATTGTGGAGCGGGTCAACGTGCCGCATTATCTGCCTATAATTTACAGCTCATGGGTTATACGCAAGTAGCCTCAATGATTGGCGGATACCGTGCTTGGATACAACATCAATTCCCTATCGTTGAAGACTGAGTAGATTAATGCAATATTTCCCTTTGTTTGTTGATACTCAAGGTTTACAGGTTTTATTGGTGGGGGCTGGTGAGGTTGCCACACGTAAACTCGATCTGTTGTCTCGTACTGATGCTCATATTCATGTAATCGCACCAACGGTTGCCAATGATATTGAAAACTATCATGCACAAGGTCGGATCCAGCTGTCTCGTCGTGAAGTCTGTGCAGATGATATTGCCAATGTCGATATCATTTACCTTGCCACTGCCGATGAGCAATTGAATATGGATTTTGCACAGTTGGCCACGGAGCGGGGGATTTGGGTGAATGTGGTCGATAATCCTAAATTTTGTCGATTTATTACGCCTTCGATAGTAGATCGAGGCAGGTTAGTGGTTGCGATCAGTACAGCTGGTGCCGCACCTGTTTTCGCTCGAACTATCCGTTCACGTCTCGAAACCATGCTACCGTCATCATTAGCGCCTTTATTTGATTTTGTTGCCAGTAAGCGCGAGGAAGTACAACATAAATTATTAGCAGGTAAAGATAGACGTTTATTTTGGGAACGATTTTTTACCACGAACCAAGATAAATTCGATACATTAACAGAACAACGCTATCTTGAGGCTTTTGAAGACTTTAGTGTTAAAGGTGAGATTCTTTTGTTAATGGAGGATACGCCGGCACATTTACTCCCTATTGCCGCCATGCCGTTGTTACAGACATTAGACGTGGTTTACAGTGATGGTGCACTTGATAGTGACATTAATGAATTATTAAGGCGAGACGCAAATAGAGAAGCTGTGCCATTGCTAAGTGATATCACTCATCAATATGAACACGGAGCTCGTATGTTAATCGTGTCTTCTGCTGCTAAAGTCGCCCAGTTCAGCGCACATTTTCCAATGGCAAAACATCTACGCCCTGGTGCTATTTAACCCAAGATGTACGATGTTCTATTATGCCGAGTCTACTTTGTAGTAGACTCGGTTTTTTTTATCCTCGTTGGAGCCTTCTATGGCCGCTAAAGCTACCGTTTTTAAAGTTTCGTTGCAGATTGCAGATATGGACCGTCATTATTATGCCGATCATCAGTTTACCTTAGCCCAACATCCGTCCGAAACCGATACGCGGATGATGGTGCGTTTACTGGCATTTGCCATTAATGCATCAGAAACGTTAGTGTTCAGTAAAGGTTTATGTGTTGATGATGAAGCGGAACTTTGGGATAAAAACCTCAGTGGTGAAATCGATCTTTGGGTTGAGTTTGGCCAAGCTGATGAGAAGTGGCTTAGAAAAGCATGTGGTCGGTCGAAACAGGTTATTCTTTATACTTATGGCGGCCGAAGTGTACCAATTTGGTGGCAGCAGAATCAGCAAGCGTTTGCTCGCTACGAAAATTTAACTGTGATTAATTTTCCTGAAGATGCGGTGAAACAAATGGAAGTTTTTGTTAATCGTAATATGGCGTTACAAGTTAGTCTTAGCGAAGGGCAAGTGTGGTTATCAGATGCAAATAATAGCGTGTTAATAGAGCCTGAAACGTTAAAGTAGTGGCGTTCAGGTTGTTTGGCTACAATCACAGCATCTATCATAATTACGATCACAGTAAAGTGAATTTAACCTTAATTTTGTAGAAATTAATTAAGTTTAATCAAATGGGTCTTGTACTAATAAAATCACAGGCAGATAATCAAATCATGTAGTGAGCATCACAATAAATTATAACTAATTAATAAATATGATGTTTCACGTTTCGCGATGGTTGTTGATTAAGGATGTTATTGTGAAGAAATTAGCCCTATACCCAGTAGAAAAAATTGATGAACTAACTTCACCAGAAGCTCATGAAGATATCTCAGTGTTATCCTCAGCATTAAACGTGTTTACTGATTTTAAGAAAGTGACACCTATGGTGATAGAATCGAGTACGTCGGCGGTTAAGGTCGAGCACTTAATGCAGAAGTCGCATGTACGTCTTAAATTAGTAATAGATGATAAAGATCGGTTTATTGGCCTAATCAGCTTTGAGTCTTTACATAATCAAGAGATATTGAAACGTGTTGCCGCTGGGCATCAGCGTGATCATTTAAGTGTTGCAGATTTTATGATCCCTAAAGAGGATCTGAAAGCGATTGATTTTGAAGATTTAAGTTATGCTCGTATTGGTGATGTTATTGAGACATTACAATCAGCAGGACAGCAACATTGCTTAGTGGTTGACCGTTCAAATCATGCCATCCGTGGTGTGTTATCTGCTAATGATATTGCTCGTCGATTAAAGCTAGCTGTCGATGTGAGTACGCCAAACTCATTTGCATCTATATTTGAAGTGATTGCCAATATTCAGCAGCCTGCCGTGTTGCAAACAACACAACCTCACTATTAGTCTGTTAACTGTTAACTGTTAAAAAGTTAATCCATCAGAAATAAAAATAGCCACATAATGTGGCTATTTTTGTAATCAACTAAATAATATTACTGGAAGCTTAAGCTCCAAGTATCAATATATCCAGTATCTTGTCTCGCATTATCAACAGCTTTTAATGTCCATACACCATTTGATTCGACACCTGCCATATTAGCGGTGTAAGTCTGGGTTAGATTATCGGTATCACCACCAGTGTTGTTATGCAGTACAACCGTTTGGCCGGTAGGGCTAACTAACTGGATTTTTAAATCACCAATATAAGTATGAATAATCCCAATTGACACCGATACCGTTCCTGAATCACCAGTGCGGCTAACAGTAATAGGGCTAGTAATACCACTAGTGTTGTTGTCTGGAATTGTATAATTACCGGTATTGTTGTAGCTTGCTGGGCCGCCTGTGTTGCTGCCTCCAGTGCTACCAGCGGTGTAGTTAGCCACTAAATTTACACCACTAAATGCACTATAACCTTGTAGCATTACATAATAAGTACCAGATTGAGGCGTCGCAATTGGGCAAGACTCTGCATTACCACCTTTCCATGGACGACAGTCGTAACTGCTGCTGGTAGGTGATGCGCCATACTGCACATATAAGTCAGCATCGCCAGTGCCACCACTCATAGTGAAGCTTAAGTCTGTCGCGCCTGCAGGAACGTCTAACGAGAAATATAATTCATCGTTTTTAGCGCCAGCTAAGCCCGTTTTTGCCACGCCCTTTTCAAGTACGCTGTCACCAGAGCCTGTACCTGGATCGGTTGGACCATTACATGATTCGTCTAGGTAAGCCTTTGCTGCTGTTGCATTAACCATCCCGTAACCTGTTTGGTTATCACGACCGGCAACGCTTAAGTCATCTGCTGTGGCATTTAATGCAGCACGTACTTGGCTGGCGCTACATTCTGGGTGGTAACTCCACACTAATGTTGCTACGCCCGACACATGCGGTGTTGCCATTGAGGTGCCATTGTAATATTCATAATCTCGATTGCCTTGATTACTCACAGTGGTTGATTGACCCAACTTGGCTTTAAGTGCAAGCCCTGTTGCTCGGTCAACAGACATAGAAGGGATCAGAATTTCACTGTTAGCATCAACGACGAATGGATTTTGTAGCCCTGGTAGCGCAGTGTTACTGTAAACAATGACTCCTTTGGCACCAGCTGTTTTACAGGCTTTAACCGCGTTTATTTCAGGGTAACTTGAACCCTGGTTACCTACACGCTCAACAAGACAGATTTTATTGGTCATGCTACCGCAATTAAAACTGGTTACGTTTACAGTACATTCCGCTAAGGTTCCAGTTGCACTTGCGTTAATCGGTGCAGCAGTGTAGCTAGTACCAGATGGGGTTAAACGATTGTGCGGCACTACACCATTGTTAAAGTAAGACTGACCGCCAATAGTTATATCTGCTAAACGACCTTCGCCAACGGTAACCGTTGATAGAATTGCCTCGCCAGGACCTGAAATTTCAACTTGGTCTGTATATTGTGAAAAAGCAGCATGATCAAGATTGCTGTCAACCGCGGCAACAGACATTACGCTATCATAAGATGCTGGGTAGCTATAACTACTGTCGCCAGCATTACCAGCAGCTGCAATTAATAACACCCCATTGTTATAATGAGTATTTAATGCATTACGCTCAGTTGTGGTTGAACCACTGCCACCTAAACTCATTGTGACTACGTTTGCACCACCTGAAGTAACACACGTATCAATCGCAGCGACTAACGATGATGAGTAGCCCCATCCTGCTTCGTTAAACACTTTTACAACATGAATATTGGCATTCTGGTTAGGCATAACCCCGACCACACCTTCGTTATTTGCTATTGCGGCAATGGTACCTGCTACGTGAGTACCATGGGCATTATTATTACCTGGTTGATACCAGTTACCGGTGCCTGAATTATTGGTCCCGGTTGCATTGTTACCACTTAAATCATTGTGGCTGCGGTCATAACCAGAATCAATAATACAGATAGTACGGTTACCTGCTTGGCTGTCGCTTAACACAGTCGCACCTACAAAGGTTTGTCCCCAAGGTGTTGTCTCTGCTAGCAGTCTACGGGGTAAATCCTCTTCCACGTATTCAACATCTTGACGCAAACGTAATGCTTTAATAGAAGACGAGTCGAGCTTTACCGAGTAACTATTACTGCGACCTACGCGCTTCATTTCTCGTGCTTTTACGCTATTCAAGGCTCTAAATTGAGTAAATACTTCGTTTGAACGAGGCTCGTAAGCCATACTGTTGTCCGCTTCAGCATTTACATTTTGCACAGCGGAACTGCTATTGAGTATCTGTGCAGCATTATCATTTCTGAACTTAACGATATATCGTTTTGGTAAAGGTGATTGTCGTTCAATTTGTTGATTCGTTGCAGAGAGTTGAGAAGGAGCTGGTGCTGCGTTTACTTGAGTTGAAATGGCCAAAGCGAGTGCTGTCATGCTAAGCACGACCGTTGGGTTTTTATGCTTTTTCATATTATCTTCCATGTTAATCAGGGTGGGACGTAATGTCTTTTATAATTATGTTTTACTGATAAGCTATTTTGCCTATCTGTCTAAAAGGTAACCACATTTCAGCCTGGTGTAAACAAGTTGTTAATATTTGCTGTCAAGTAACTGGTCTTATAGAACGGATTTGTTTGAATTTTTACCTATAATTATTGAATTAAAATTCAACTAGGTCTCGAGCTGGTAGAAGGGTATCTTTCGAGCTTTAATGGAGTTAACTTAATGAAAGCGCTTAACTAGAAAGTGCATAAACGGATCCGCTTTATGCTAATAAATAATTATCTAATATTATGTGTAAAGATATTTTTGCAGACAAAATATAGGGGGGCTGAAAGTAGCAACGTTCATCGTATTGGTATGAGGAAGATATCAATACGATAAACTATTGGATATGTTTAATAAAACCACAGTTATAGGCCTGTGGTTTTAGATTGTTAGAGAGGTTATCGTGCTGATATTAAGCTATCAAAACCACCCGCATTATAGGTGTTGCTGTAACCCTGCTTTATGAGTGATTGCTGTGCCACACCACTGCGGTTACCGCTGCGGCAATAAAGAACCACTTCGGCGTCTTTAGCGATATTGCGCTTTGCCAACTCTGGGACGATATTCTCAAATGGAATATTAATAGCACCTTCAATATGTCCTGCAGCAAACTCTTCAGCAGTACGCACATCAATTAACGTAACACCGCGGTCTATTTTTTCCCAAGCAACGCTAGGCTCTTGCTCTGCAGCCCAAGTCGGCATAAGAGATGCCGCGAATAAGACCAATAGCGCCAAAATAGATTGAACAGACAACGGCATAGATTTTTTAAACACGATAATTTCCTTGTTATTTATTTAAGGCTATTTCAGCTGCAGTTTTGACGCCTAATTTTTTCATTATCATCGCTGCAGGACAAAAGCCTGTAAAAGCACTCTGAAATAGATTAGCGCCTACAAATACAGTAAGCCAGACAAAATGCGGGCTAACTGTTGCGGTTAACACAAGAGATAATAAAACCATAAAGCCAGCAAAGGCCATAATACTTCGTTCTACTGACATGTTTAGCTCCTTATTGGGCGTAGCCCAGTGAATAAATAATTTTTTTACAGATGCTTATGTTTCATTACTGAAAAATACAACACCGGAATCACCACCAAGGTTAAAATGGTTGAGATAAAAATACCAAATATTAAACTGATGGCTAATCCGTTAAAAATAGGGTCATCAATAATGAATAATGCCCCTATTATTGCCGCTAATGCTGTCAACATAATTGGCTTTGCTCGTACTGCGCCTGAATGGATAACCGCCTGCTCTAAGGGAACTCCTGCGGCTATTTGTTGATTAATGAAATCGACCAGCAAAATTGAATTTCGGACAATAATGCCTGCCAGCGCTATCATGCCTATCATAGACGGAGCCGTGAATTGAGCGCCTAATAAAGCGTGCCCAGGCATAACACCTATGATGGTCAACGGAATGGGCGCCATGATGATTAACGGCACGATATAAGATTTAAACTGACCGACTACAAGTAAGTAAATTGCAATCATGCCAACGGCATAAGCAATGCCCATATCGCGGAAGGTTTCATATGTGATTTTCCATTCACCGTCCCACAGAATCGACACGTCGGTTAATCCATCAGGCTGATTAACCAAATTTTGTTGAATTGGATAACCTGAGTCACCTTGCTCATTTTGCTGATTAATTTGGCTGACCATATCGAACATGCCATACAGCGGACTGCCAGTTGGCCCTGCCATGTCGGCAATAACCATGATCATTGGCACCATATTTTTATGAATAATGGGTGCATTAATGACTTGTTGTTGCACCTTAACTAATTCTGCCAGTGCTACAGTTTCACCCGACTGAGTAGGTAGGCGTAATAACAGTACTTGCTTTAGGTCTACTTTAGCGGCTTCATCAAGTTGTAATCTAATCGGTGTGGGATGAGCTAGCTGTGCTTGATGCAAGTAACTGACATTCTTACCATCAACAGCAGTGCTGATCGCATCGACAATACTGGCGTAAGAAACACCCATTAAGCTGGCTTTATTTCGATCGATGATGACTTGCCACTTTTGTTGTTGCGCAGGCAAATATATATCCATATCAACAACGTATTCGGTATCTCTAAAACGTTGCAATAAGTCATTTGCTGCTTGTTCACGTAACTCGGTGTTAGGCGCATAAACCTCAGCAACGATGGGTGACCACACTGGCGGGCCAGGTGGCACCTCAACAATCTTGATATTGGCTTGATAACGTAGGCCAATTTGTTGCAACGGCTCGCGCACAGAAGATGCAATCGTATGACTATCACGATCGCGATGCTTTTTATCCACTAGATTGACCTGGATTTCACCGAGCTCTTGGCTGCTGCGTAAAAAATAATGTCGAACTAAACCATTAAAATTCATAGGTGCATGAGTGCCTGCATACAACTGTAAATGTTCTATTTCTTCAACAGAGGTAAGATATTGACTAAGATCTTGCAGTACTCTTTGAGTTTGCTCCACAGGTGTGCCTTCAGGCATGTCGACCATTACTTGAAACTCAGACTTATTATCAAAAGGCAGCATTTTTAAGACCACTGCTTGCATCACTGGTAGGGCGACAGCGAAGGCTATCAATAATACGATCCCCAAAGCTAAGCCTTTTCGTGCTTTTGGCGCATGTTCTCCGAGTAAAAAAGGACTCATTATTCGAGTAAAAAGACGAGTTAATCGATTGTCTTCTTCTACCGCTATGCCTGTGTCAGTCGCTATATTGGTCGAGCTATGTGACTTTTTATGTGGCTTTAACAATATTCGGCTCAACCACGGGGTCATAATAAACGCGATTAATAACGAAATAATCATTCCCATACTGGCATTAATCGGAATTGGGCTCATGTATGGACCCATAAGTCCGGATACGAATGCCATTGGTAGCAGGGCAGCTATAACGGTGAAAGTGGCTAATATGGTTGGCCCGCCGACTTCATCTACGGCATGAGGAATAAGCTCGCTTATCGGTTTATTACTCATGGCCATATGCCGATGGATATTCTCTACTACTACGATGGCGTCATCGACCAAGATGCCAATGGAGAAAATAAGTGCAAACAATGAAATCCGGTTTAGGGTAAATCCCCACGCCCAAGATGCAAATAAGGTAATAGCGAGAGTGATGATAATGGCAACACCAACTACGGCAGACTCACGAAGCCCCATGGTGAAAAATACCAGAAGGACGACCGCTGATGTGGCAAAAATCAATTTGAAAATAAGTGTATTAGATTTATCCCCAGCTGTTTTACCGTAGTTACGAGAGATAGCGACATTGACATTATCGGGAATTAAAACGTTATCGACAGCATCTATTTTAGCTAATACGGCATTAGCTATGTCGACGGCATTTTGCCCCGCCTGTTTACCAATAGCGATTGTTATAGCAGGGTAGGTTCCTTTGTCTGTTACGTGCCAAACGTGTTGTTTCGGAATATCACTTTTAAGACTAACATCGGCTACATCAGATAAATAAACTGCACGGGGAAATGGACTTTTCTCCGTTATAGACTCCGGTTGATTGACTTTGATCAGCAGATTATTGACATCATCAAGCGAACGTAAAAACTGCCCAGCTTGTAATTTAATCTCTTGATTAAACTGGGTCATGGAACCGACCGTAGACATTTGATTGTTATCTTGCAATGTGGCACTAATATCGTTGAACGTTACGCCGAAACTGTTCATTTTGACAGGATCAATGCGCACATTTAACACCATCTCGTGGCCACCTTGACTATAAATCTCTCGAGTACCAGGTATCCGTTTTAGTTCGGTTTCTAGGCCTGATGCGACCAAGGTAAGCTGCTCTGCGGTGATGTTTGGATCTTGAGACCAGAGCGTTAACCCTACTATTGGTACGTCATCAATACCTCTAGGTTTGATTAATGGTTCTCCAATGCCTGCAGCATGGTTAAACTTATCGCTGTTTGAATACAGTTGATTATATAAATTAACCACAGCTTCATCTCGTGGCACCCCAACGTCAAAAATTGCAATAATGAGCGCGCCATCCGGCTGAGAAAATGAGTACAGGGTATCAATGCCTTTTATTTCAGAAATAATCCGTTCTGCAGGCAAGGTGACCTGGTTTTCAACTTCTGTCGGTGTGGCTCCAGGGTAGGGAATAAACACATCTGCAAAGGTGACATCAATTTGAGGCTCTTCTTCTTTGGGAGTAATAATCACCGCAAAAAGGCCGAGTAATAAACCTAAAATAGCCAGTAATGGGGTAATGGCGCTGTGTTGAAATGCCTTTGCTATTGAGCCTGAAAGGCCTAGTTTTATCGATTCATTAGGTGTTGTCATCAGGTTTACTCCTGACCTTTTGCAGCAGAGGAATGTATTAAATAACGTCCAGCGTCGATAACAATTTCATCGCCTTCCATTAAACCAGATAATACCTCTGCGGTATTATTCTGATGATCTACTCGGCCGATACGCACTTGGTTAAGCACTATTTTGTCTGCCATTTGACGATATACCGACGTTAAGTCACTGACTTGATGTATGGCCGATAATGGGATCATTAAACTCGTTCGACTAGGGAAGTTAACGATGACTTTTATCCATTGACCTACGATAACGTCTTCCATGTTACTGGCATCAATATTAACTCTAACTTGATGTTGATGAGTTAACGGATCGGCAAATTGAAAGACGTTAATATCATTAGAAATGATTTTATCGCCATTGAACAATTGAACACTCACTTGTTCTTGTTGTTGCACCTGAGCCACATCTTGTTGAGGAATTTGAAACACAGCTCTAAGGTGTTGAGTGTCGTAGCCAGAGAACAATGCTTGGCCGTAAGATATAGTTTCACCTTGTTCGATAAATCGTTGGGTCATTCGGCCACTAAAAGGTGCACTTACTACAGTGTAATTCAAACTCTCTTTAGCCTTTATTAACTGTGCTTGAGCTGCACTGACGGCTTGTTTGCTAGATTTTGCTTTGGCAGTGGCTTCATCCATGGCTCCTTTTGATATCGCTCCCTTGGGAAACAATGCTTTATAGCGAGCATACTGCGCTTGAGCTTCACTGTTTAGCGCCTCAGCTTTAGCTAGATCAGCTTCTGCCCCCGCGTATCCTGCACCTTGCTCTTTATTGGTAATCTCCAATAATGCAGCGCCCTGTGGGACGAGGTCATTTACATCAAAATGAATATTAATGATCCGCCCTGAGGTTTGTGCAGAAATTGTTGCCGCTTTAATAGCTTCAATTTTTGCATCATAAATACGCGGCTGATATTGATCCGAATATACTAGTTTTAATGTTGCAACATCAGAGGCTTGCGCTGTATAAGATACTATTGTGGCTAGTACTGTTGTTGCGAGAATGGTGCCGAAGAATAAATTATTAGATAAGCGAGACATAATGATAGCCTAAGTTGAAGTCTATAAGAAAATTCTAATGGACTTTGCACTGTTAAGCAACCGATATATTGTAAAATCGTATAGATTAGAACCCTATGATATAAATGGCATAAAAAAACCGCCAATTAACAATAAAAGGCGGCTTGGTTGGAAACTTTTAGCCCGTGGTGAGCGGACTAAAAAAGGGTAAATACTGCTAATTAAAAACTGTAGTTATATTGTACTGAGTAGTAAACAGCATTTGAACGCGTTTGTGCTGAAATCTCACTGTTGTAGCCAGGCACTTGAGCAAGAAGGTTACTATTTTCTAGTACAGTAACATCTTCTCCGCGTACAAAAGCGATACCTAAATCAACGCTTGATTTTGCATTTAAATCGTAACTCACACCCGCGGTGTACCAAGTACGATCAGAATCAGGTATTGATAATGATGAATGCTGATTAACTACGCCCTGATCGGTTGCGACACCTGCGCGTAAAGTCCAGTCTTGAGTGAGGTTATAAGTAGCGCCTAGGCTTAAGAACCACGAATCTTTCCAGTGGTATTCTTTTAAATCTGCTTGGTCGACACCATTGGCACCATCTTTAACCACGATTTTGTCGAATGCACTCCAATTGGTCCACTGTGCTGTGTAATGCACAGCAAACTTATCCGTTAGTTGGTGGAAACCGGCAAACTGAGCAATATCAGCGATAGGAATATCAATTTCATTGTATTCAGTGTAAAGATAATTTACATCACCTTTGGCGGTAAGTTTTGGACTAATACGGTAACTTAAGCCAAAGCGATTATCTGGATTAACTTCATACACAACACCAACAATCCCACCTAAAGCCCAACCATCAGCATCAACATCTACTAGGCTGCCAATTTGTGGGTTATCGCTAGTACGTGTCAGGGTTCCACTACCGTAAACGGCATCAACACCAAAACCAAAACTAAACTGATCATTCACACGGTAAGACATACTGGTATTGAAGTTGATAGTAACAACTTCTGTGTTACCTAATAAATCTACTGGAGGCGGAAGAGGTACAGCATTGCCACTAATGGTAGGGGTTCTGTTTGCCAAGTCACCTAAATCGGTGCCAGTGCCGTAGTTACTAAATACCGCAACACCAAACGCCATTTTGTCGTTAATTGGATTGATGTAATAAAAATTGGGGATAACTTTTGCTTCTGCAGCCTTATGCTCACTACCAAAAGCAACGTCTTGTCCGGCAAAATTGCCTTCTACATCAGATACTGATACATCAATATCTGCATAAACAACACCTAAAGATAGCGCTGTTTCATCAAAAAGGGCCATAGCTGCAGGGTTACGAGATAGAACCGATGCGTTGTCAGCAATAACGGCATCACCCGCCATTGCACGACCAATACCAGTAGCAGATTGGCTGTTTAACTGAAAACCAGCAGCGGATGCTTGTGCACTGAGTAAGCCTACCGCGGTAGCAATGAGGGTCTTGTGGAATTTATTCATTATTATGTCCCATTTATTATTACCGTTTTGCACAAAATATATTCACTTTAAGCATTTGACGGCCAAAATTTTAGGCATATTAGGTAAGTGTGACTAATGTAACAACTCCGACCAGATGTTAGTTGTTGTTAATATTAAGTTAATTCTTGTTTTTAATGGTGAAGTAGGTGTTTGATAGCATGGCAGTATATGTAAATTTATGATCAGTTTTAGACAACCATTACTGTGCAGTTAGTTTAAGTTAAAGTTTATTCATAGTGGATTTAAGACACTAACAACATGAGGATTATCGAAGCTTGTTAGGTAATTCGATTGTTTTAACACTCGATTGTTTTAAATTCGATTATAAGATTAATAACTCAACCTCTACAATTACAGCGGTTGAGCTATTAAAATGACAAATATAGCCTTTTATTTGAGTTTATTGTGTTTTTAAAGATTCACGGAAATCAGCAAAGTCGCCGATAGTTTTCGGTGTTGGTGGTGATATTTTACTGACGATGACCCCCACGAACATTGCGAAAACAAATCCAGGGACGATTTCATATAATTCAAAAATACCGCCAGTCAGTTGTTTCCAAACGACAACGGTTAAAGCACCCACTAGAATGGTTGATATTGCACCATTACGGCTATAACCTTGCCAAAATAGTGACAATAACACCACGGGACCAAACGCAGCGCCAAACCCAGCCCATGCATAACTGACGAGTCCTAACACGCTGCTTTCAGGATTAAGCGCAACAACGCCTGCGACTAGGGCAATGGCAATAACGCCAATACGGCCTACTAACATCAGTTCTTTGCTACTGGCTTGTGGACGTAACCATTTAAGGTAAAAGTCTTCCGTGATGACACTAGAACAAACCAGTAATTGTGAATCAATAGTACTCATGATGGCAGACAAAATAGCGGCAATCAGCAAACCACCAATCCATGGATTAAAAGCGGCATGGGCTAAATGAATAAATACTGTTTCTGAGTTCTCAAGTGGCTCAGCAGCAAAATAAAGGCTACCGGCGATACCGGTGGCTAAGGCGCCGACTAACGACACTATCATCCAGCTCATGGCTATTCGACGGGACAGTACTAAATCTTTTGGGCTGCCGATAGCCATAAAACGAGACAAAATATGCGGTTGACCGAAATAGCCTAATCCCCACGCCAAGAGAGACACGAGTCCAATGACGGTAGTATTTTCGTTTATAAATGACAACATGACAGGATCAATTTGTTCAAAACTTGCTTGAGTGTCGGGTTGGCTGAAAATTGCAATGGGTACAATTAATAATGCAATTAACATTAAGCAGCCTTGGAAAAAATCGGTCCAGCTGACGGCAAAGAATCCACCTACGAAGGTATAAGACACAATAATGAATGAACCGATCAGTAAGGCGAGGTTGTAATCGAGGCCGAAAACTTTTTCAAATAATATCGCGCCGCCCACCATGCCTGAAGAAGCATAGAAAGTGAAAAAGATCAGGATCGTTAATGCCGAAACCAATTTTAATAGTCCATGAGAGTCATTAAAACGGTTTTCAAAAAAATCGGGTAACGTCAAAGAATTATTAGCAACTTGGGTATAAATTCGCAGTCGTTTTGCAACAAATAACCAATTAAGCCACGCACCAAAAACTAATCCAAATCCAATCCAGGCTTCACCTAAACCACTTAAATACACCGCTCCAGGTAAGCCTAATAGCAACCAACCAGACATATCTGATGCGCCAACACTTAACGCTGTTACTGCGGGCCCCATTTTGCGACCACCGAGAATGTAATCATCAACCGTGTCTGTTTTACGATAAGCCCAGTAACCAATGCCCATCATTAAGGCAAGGTATCCAATAAAGGTAATGATGATTGGTGTTTGAATTTCCATATTGCTTCCAAGTGATTATTTTTATGGTCGACATGCTAGCAGAAGTTCGATCTAGTTCACACTTTGATTTTTTAAAATGAAAAAAAATCCGCTATTCCAATGAAGTAGCGGATTTTTAATCATTAATTTATAAATTAGATAAAGGTGTTTTCAACTTCTTTTTTGACAAAATCAAGGTCAGAAGCGGGTTCGCCTACTAACACCATATAGGCGTCGGCTGTTTGAAAACTTTGGCCTTTATATTGGTTATCAGCAAAAGCTTCTTCTAACACAATACGACTTTCGACGGGCACAATAAATAACGTGACTTTGTTTCCGTTCTCGTCGGCCATCACTAAATGCAATGATTTAACACCTTGGAAGTCGCAATAAGAAGTGTAAAAAACACGGCCTGGTTGTTGGATAAATTTCGAATCACTTAATCCTTCTAAACTGGCGAGTTTAAAGTTTACGTCGTTAAAACCAATATCCTGTTCCATCACTAATGCTTTGGTTTCATGGTGAACATGAGCCAACGAGTTTTCACCTAAGTTTACTGGCGTGAAGCGTAATAGACTAAAGCTAACTCCCACAATAAAGGCAACTGAAGCGGCCATGGCCATTAAGTAACGGGTCTGTTTTTTACTCTTTTGATGCTGACTCAATTGCTGTCGTAAAATTAACTTATCAGCAAGTCCATCAGGCACACTAATATTGAGTGCTTGAGTGAGTTTATGGTCAAATGCTTGTAGATCTTTGACAAATTTAGCATCGTCTTCATTTTCAGCTAAATGAGCTAAAAAATCGTCGGCTTGATTATTGGGGTCACCGTATGCATGGCGACGGAACTGTAGATCATCCATTTGATTGACCTCTTACCTCTGGTGCTTCGAGAGCGTCTTTTAACTGGTTTCTGGCTCTAAATAAACGGGTCATTACCGTATTTCGATTGAGTTCGAGCATCGTGGCAATCTCTTCACCGCTAAACCCGCCAATCAGCTGCAATAACAAAGGCTCTCGATATTCGATATCGAGTTTACCTATTTGACGACGTAACCAATACTGCTCGGTATCTTCTTCATGACTTGTCGATAGTACATCTTCAAGTAAATCTTGTTCTACGTCGCTATAGTCAAATTGTTTACGCTCAAAACGTCTGGCATTTTCCCGTCTTAAAATGGTAATTAGCCAGGCTTTAGCCGCTTTTTCGTCATTTAATGAGTCCAATGAACGCCACGCCCTTAAGAACGTTTCTTGAGTAATATCTTCAGCAACATGCTTATCACCACATAACCAAAAGGCGTAGCGAAATATGTCGGTGTGAAGAGCCCTGACAAGGCTATCGTATCGTCGTTGTTTTGTTAGCATCTCAGATAAGACCGCGGGTTCGGACTTTTTCTTTCGCAATGAATCAAACATTTTTTAACTTTTTTGAGTTAATAATATGTAACAGCTTAAAAAGGAGGAGGATTAATAGCAAGCTAAATAGCAGAATCTACCTACTATTTTAGCCTTTTAATGCTATGGATTTAGCTCCGCGATTATTGATTTTTTATTGTCGAGAGGGGGTTGTTGATAAGCCAAAATAGCATCCATTAGCGATTTTTTATCAATCGCTTGTGGCTTATTACTGTATTTGTCTGCTTGTAGCTTATTCATTGCAAACGCCAATTGTTCAGATAAACCGCTAATTTGAGTCAAGGTCATCAATTTGCCTAAACGCTCGCTAAAGTAGGCTTGTACCGCAATAATAGCAGCACTGCTGTCGTTACGATCGCATGCATGAATAATTGCATTGAGTCCGGTAGTTGCTGTTTTTCTAGGTGTTTTGAGGTTTTTATTGTCTTGATTAGATTGCGGCAACGTGCGGTTTATCGATGCAGCTTTACGCCATAAGACTAAAGTGATGAGCCATAATACCGCCAGAACCGCACTCAGTAACGGCCAATATCCGCTGTCTTGAACGGCACTAAAAGTATCTGCAGGTGGAATATCTGTCGTAGCCGTTGTGCTGCCTACCACGTTAATCGTGCGGGCGGGTAATGTGGCAAATTGTTGCTTTTTAAGATGTGGGTTCCACCAAGGTACATTTATCTCTGGTAGAGTGTAAGTGCCTGGTTTTGTTGGCACAATAGCAGTAGTGATACTGTATTGTGATACCACTTGATTATCGCGGACAAAAGTTTGTCTTAACGGTTTTTCTGGATAGGCTTTTAAGCCGTCGGCCAGTGGAATATCAATGTCGGGTAAACTAGTGTCATCGGTATTTGATGCAATCAGACTAATTGTGCGTGTAATTGGGCTGCCAACTTCAAATTCGCTGATATCGTCTGGCCACGTCTCTTTTAATACTGCAATATCGCTGACTAACCATTTTCCTTGGTAGCTTGGCGGTGTTGGATTAATTTGGATAACTTCTCTTTCAGCTTCTGTTTGCATTGGCCGACTTTCATTAAAGCCAAACATACCCCCGCGTCTAGGCGCTTCAACAAGTACATCGCCTGAGAAACTGGCGCCATTGATAACTAACTCCCCTGGCAGATCGGCAATAATACCGTAAGTGCGTTCAATCACTCTAAAGCGACGGCCATCAATGATCTCACTGCCATCTTTGTCTTCGCCGATTTGCTTGATTTGCGCCCCTTCAATAACGGGTGCACTTAACACTCCACGTTGTAATTCTACTGCAAGGTATAACTTCACTTTATAAGTGATTAATTGGCCGACATAAGCTTCAGAGGCATTATTGTTGATTTTAATAAATACGTTTTGTACTTCGTCGGCAGGTGAACCTTGTGGAATAACTTTTAAGGTAATTGGCTTTGAGCTAATCCCTTTGATGTTAAACGCTGGTATGGTGACGTTGCCTGCTGACTTAGGTGACAATAATACCTGCCAACGAGTTTCTTTGGTGGTGTCAAAATTAACCATTTTAGTGCTACGGCCAACACTGGTTCTTCCAACAATAAAGTCATCGAGTAATACAGAGGTATCTAATGCACCCGCATTTAGATCATCATCGGCAATAATATCGAGTACGAAATATTCGCCTGTAACAATTGGGTTTCGGTCGATGGTAGCTTGTACTTGGCTAAGTGCAAATACCGGTGCTGCAATGATGAATAGCAATAGGCTAAAAAAAGTTCTGATTACCACTGTTCATTTTCCTTAGGCGGTTGACTATTTTGACGACGTTTTTGATATTCAAGCTGCATTTTATTGCGGATTAATACTTGTGGATCTTCGTTTATGGCGCGAAGAGCACGTTGCATATCTGCAGGCAAATCATCTTGATTTATTTGTGAAGCCGATATGACGTTTGATGGCGCAGATTCAGCTTGTGCTGGTTGATTGTTTTGTTCAGCCGATGTAGTCATTTGCTGCTTTTTAGCTGACTCATTTTCATCATTAGACTCTGCTTGCATACTGGCTTCATTGCTCATTGTTGAGTCATCGCTATTGGCAGATTGATCACCTTGTTGAGATTGACTGTCATCGGATGATGGTTCAACCCCAGCTTGTTCATCAGGAGATTGGTTTGCGCCTTTTTCGTCCTGAGACGGGTCATTAGCCTGCTGTTGTGTGCCTTTGGGCTTATCTTCAGCGTCACCCGCTTTATCATCTGAGTTACCGCTTTGGGATTGTTGCTCGTTATTGGCTTGTCCGTTTTGCTGATCTTGCTCATTCTTTTGCTCATCGTTATGTTCATCTGATTGCGATTGTTCAGAAGGAGAAGAGTTTGAGTCTTGATTAGACTTGTCTGAATTAGATTGGTCATCGCTCGACTGGTCAGATTGTTGGCCATTATCTGATTGATCTTGTTTAGACTCATTTTGTTGATCGGTATTTTCTTGTTGTTTTTGTCTTTTTTTAGCCACTTCAAGATTTTGTTGTGCTTCTGTAAAAGAAGGTTGTAAATCAATGGCTTGTTGATAACGATTAATAGCCTCTTGATAATTTTCCAGTTGCATCAGGGCATTACCTTGATTGTATAAACCTTGGGCGCTGCTATCTTGCTCAAATCCTTCGAGTGCTTGTTGATAATTACTGGCTTTGTATTGTGCCGATGCTTGCCATTGAGGGTTTTCGAATGTTTCCGCTGCTTGTGAAAATTCACCTTGTTCAAATGCAGACTGTGCTTGTTGGTCTTTAGTTTTCCATAAGTCCTGCCACACAGAGGCTTGTGCTGGGTGACTGTTGGCTAGACTAAATGTCATTGCAGTAGCGAATAGTAAGCTAGGGCTAAGCATAAGGGTTAATAATCCTTGTCTGAAACTCATTAACATCGGGATGATTAATAACATTGCTAAATATGGACCCAGATCTTGCCAAGTCTCGCCAGCAAGCTCAGTTTCTGTTGCCTTGCCATCAGTTGCCAGCCAGTTGGTTAGAGTGGACACATCGCTGCCATCGGTTTGGGCCGGTACAAGGATCCCTTGATGTTGTTGGGTTAGTTTTTGTAATAGACCGTAATCGGTTTTAGCGACGACAACTTCATTACTACTATCACGCAGTAATTGACCATCAGCTAAGCGAATTGGCGCACCTTGTTTACTGCCAAAAGCCATGATCGATAAACGGTAACGGCTGTTAAGTGCACTGCTTGCTTGATTAAATTGTTGTGCAGAAATGCCATCTGTCATGACAATAATGTCGCCACTAACATGACCACCTTGAGCCAATAGTTTTTCTGCTAGAGATAACGCCGCTGCTAAGTTAGATCCTTTCGTGGGCATAATATCGGGTGATAATGTTGGCAGTAAGTTTAAAATGGTATCACTGTCGCGTGTTAACGGGCTAATGGTATAAGCATCACCAGCATAGGCAATCAACCCTGTTTCGCCTTCTTTTAATTCATTTAATAAGTCGGTCGCTCTAAATTTAGCGTAGGACAAACGATTTGGACTTAAGTCGGTGGCATACATGGATTGAGACATATCCATAATGAGTACTCGACCTTGTTCGGTAGCAAATACCGGCAGATTTTGTTTATTCAATGCCGGCCCTGAAAGCGCAATCACTGCAATGATCCAACTGGCAATTAAGAGCCATTTAGGCTGATGACTTTTCTCAACCGTTTGGCTGATAAGCAACTGACTTAAATGTGGGGCGATATACTGCTTCCATGCTGATTGCTGGCTATGTTTACGCCAAAATAATGCACTTAATATTAATACCGGGATGAACCCTAATAGCCATTCAGGACGAATGAAATGGATCATTATTGATTCGCCTCTTTGGTTTGGTTAGTTTTAGTCTGGTTGGTTTTAGCCAATAACTGAGCAGGCAATTGTTGTTGCAAACTGATTAGAAAACTGAGCAATAATGACATTAATAATGGCCAATAAAATAACTCACTTTTGGGACGATAACTCAATTGATCTCGACTCACCGGTTCTAACTTGTCTATTTCTTGATAAATGCTGGCTAACTCTTCACTATTTCGCGCTCTAAAATAACGGCCTTTAGTCATGGCAGCTAATTTTTTGAGTTGGTCTTCGTCTAAGTCCATTGATGGATTAATTCGTTCTTTACCAAAAATAGTTCGGCGTTCTAATATTTCGGCTCCAACCCCAATAGTGTAAATGGTGATGTTTCGTTTCGCGGCAATTTGAGCGGCGACTTCTGGTTCAATATTACCCGCATTATTAGAGCCATCCGTTAACAGAATGAGTACTCGGTTACTTTCGTCAACTTTATCAAAGCGCTTAACCGCCAGGGCAATAGCTTCACCGATAGCGGTTTGCTTGCCGACTAAACCTATCTGCGCCTCATCTAAAAATGTGGCAACTGAGCGGCGGTCTAAAGTGAGTGGTGCTTGTAAATAAGCATGATCAGCAAATAAAATAAGTCCGAGTCTGTCACCTTTACGACGTTCGATAAAGTCACTAAGTACATGTTGTATTAGGGTAAACCTGTTAACAGTTTGTCCATTTATTACCATGTCTTCAATTTGCATACTGCCGGATAAATCTACCGCAATCATTAAATCACGGCCTTTTGCCGGTAATTCTATGGGATCGCCAAGCCACTGTGGTCGAGCTATTGCTAACAACAACAATATCCACATTAGCCAGTAACGTTTTCTGCTGCTTTTTCGGTTTACTGAGCTGGACGCTGTAACCGTTGTCGCGATGCCGGGTAGCTGTAAATGTCCGCCGACATTATGTATGTTGATGCGTTTTATCAACAACGGAAGCGGCAGTAAGATTAATAACCATGGCCAGTAAAATGCTAGCATTTGGCCTCCAGATGTGAATTGTTGGATGATAACGTTGCATCACTAAAAGGACGTTTATTGCTTAGCCAGGCTTTTGCTAAAGATTTTAATTGGGCTTTTTCGGTTTGATCTAAACCACTTGCTTGATGTCGCTTAACTAATAGTTGACCAATTTTATGTTGCTGGCCAGAGGCGAGGCGAGTATCTAACCAATCAAACCAAGGCTGACCGTTGAGTTTAGCGAGGTGTTCACGCGGTAAATAGGTAAGTGCGGTGCGTTTGAGTAAGCTGTTAACCTGTGCCGCAAAGGTATCATCTTCAATATCATAGCTATCTAGTAACGTCAGCGCTATTTTTCGTGGTGCATGATATTGATGTTGTTTATATAAACGCTTAATTAACCAGATTGCTAAGGTTATTAATACAGCTGCAATTATCCAATATCCAGGTGCGATAGGCACTGCACTAATTGGCTCTGGTAATACAATATCTTGCATTTGCGCTAAAGCGGAGGCTTTGGCGTCAATAGGCAATGGCTGTGTTGGTAAATTAGCTGTGGTCATTTAACGTAAAATATCCAATTGTGCACTGAGCGGTTTAGCGGCATCGATGAATTTAGGTTGTACTTTTATCATATTCATTAATGAGACGAATTGCTGCAACTGCTGTTGCTGGGTACTTAACCAGGCTTCATAACTTTGACGTGTTAGGGTCAGTTGTTGTTGGCCATCTCGTACGGGTAGAGAAAATTGTTTGGGTAACGCTAAGGTTCCCTGTCTTAATGGATCTGTTACCACAAAGGCACCAATATCACAGTGACGCGACAACTCGGTTAAAGGCGCTAAACATTGCTGGTTGATATGCTGGCCGTCAGTAATAATCCAAATAAGTGACCCTGGCTTAGCAATACGCTGTAATCGTTGGCAGGCTTTAAACATATGGCCGGGATCGGGTGATAATTGATTTATTTGGTTTAATTGTTGTTGATGGACATCAATTAATCCTGAGGTTAACTGTAAAATACCTTGACGGCGACTACGTGGCCTTAGCTCTAAGTGGTTGCTTTCACTGGCAATTAATGCCCCGAGCCTATCACCATGGTTAATGGCATTCCAACCTAACGTTGTCGCTAAATGGGCTACTTGAACCGATTGTAATAGCAGCTGGGAGCCAAAGTATAAGCTGTGGCTCAAGTCTATTAATAGCAGGATAGGGCGTTCGCGTTCTTCAACAAACAACTTAGTATGCGCAACACCTGTTCGTGCAGTGACTCGCCAGTCGATAGTACGAACGTCATCTCCATTTTGGTAATGACGTACTTCAGCAAACTCCATTCCGCGGCCTTTTATTTGGCTGCTTCGGTGACCAGACAATGCTGCTTTCGCCCGCGATTGGCGATCGGGTATGGCGCGGGATAAGCTTTGACAAGCAATAAGCTCTTGCTCATTTAAGCTCACACCATCACTGTAAAGTGGTAATGAATTAGTTGGGTTCATCATAATCTAATCATGCTTAATAATAGGTGCTGGCGCTGCAACATTTACGGTACGGCAACTTGACTAAGAATGTGATCAATCACCTGATCTGCCGTAACGCCTTCCGCTTGCGCTTGATAACTGAGTAACAAACGGTGACGTAACACATTAGGCGCAACAGCTTGAATGTCTTCTGGTGATACAAAGTCGCGCTCATATAACCAAGCACGAGCTCTGGCGCAGCGTTCTAATGAAATCGTGGCGCGAGGACTTACACCATATTCAAGCCATTTAGCTAAATCAGCACTGTAGCGAGCAGGTTGTCGAGTCGCCATCACAATTTCAACGATGTATTTCTCTAACGGTTCAGCTAAGTAAATATCTAATGCCTGATCTCTTGCTGCAAACACATCGGCTTGTGCGACGGGGTCTATCGTGGGCAACTGATGTGTTTTGGCCTCTTTACGCGATTGTCGTAAGATTTCGACTTCGGTTTCTGCGCTAGGATAATCGAGGTTTAAGTGCATTAAAAAACGATCTAATTGCGCCTCTGGCAGTGGGTAAGTCCCTTCGTTTTCTAGCGGATTCTGTGTTGCCATCACTAAAAATAGTGGCGGTAAAGGATAACTATTTTTACCCACGGTAACTTGGCCTTCAGCCATTGCTTCTAAAAGCGCTGACTGAACCTTAGCTGGGGCACGGTTAATTTCATCTGCTAGGATTAGATTATGGAAAATTGGCCCTGCTTCAAATTCGAATGTCCCCGTTTGCTGACGATAAATATCAGTACCGGTTAAATCGGCTGGCAGTAAATCGGGTGTGAATTGAATACGATGAAACTCGCCTTCCACTCCATCACATAATGCTTTCACTGCACGGGTTTTGGCTAAACCAGGAGGACCTTCAACCAATAAATGTCCGTTTGCGATAAGTGCTATCAGCAAGTTTTCAGTTAATACGGGTTGACCTAAGACAACATTATCTAAATAGGTGCGTAGTGAGTGGAAACGACTTAACGGCATAGCTGTACTCAATTTATTTAGTTGGCATTGGGATTATTACATCCTATGTTATGAATTCTATTGGTTTTTGGCTAGTAGGATTAACACAATTTAACTCTTTATGAAGTAGATAGTTGTAAACGCCTGTTTAAAACTATTCAATAAAAAGTTAGAATCAGATCACACTTTGATGGTCTGACCAGATTATCTGGCAAAAATAGAAACTTACCGGCGGTGCCGAGATAAGCTAACAATAATAGAGGGTGACACATGAGTGATAGACAACAAGTAACAAATTCCCGGGGTGAGCGCATTGCGATTGTTGCCGGTTTAAGAACACCATTTGCAAAACAAGCAACAGCCTTTCATGGCGTATCTGCGCTAGATATGGGCAAAATGGTGGTTAATGAGTTGCTGTCTCGCTCTGAAATCGACCCTCAGTTAATTGAACAACTTGTTTACGGCCAAGTTGTACAAATGCCTGCGGCACCCAATATTGCCCGTGAAATTGTACTTGGCACTGGAATGAATGTATCAACAGATGCTTATTCTGTTACCCGCGCCTGTGCAACCAGTTTTCAGTCGGCGGTTAACGTAGCTGAATCAATTATGACCGGCAATATTGAAATCGGCCTAGCGGGTGGTTCAGATTCGTCTTCAGTATTACCTATTGGGGTATCCAAAAAGCTTGCACATGCTTTAGTCGATTTAAATAAAGCACGTACTTTTAAGCAGAAATTTGCGATTGCACGTCGTTTAGGCTTGAAAGACTTAATGCCAGTACCGCCTGCGGTTGCTGAGTATTCAACCGGTTTGTCTATGGGGCAAACCGCCGAACAAATGGCTAAGACATACAATATTAGCCGTGCAGATCAAGATGCGTTAGCACACCGTTCGCATACATTGGCGACCGAAACATGGAACTCAGGTCATCTTCGCGATGAAGTCATGACAGCTCATATTCCGCCATATAAACAATTCATTGACCGTGACAACAATATCCGTGAAAACTCAGTATTAGAGTCTTACGCCAAATTGCGTCCCGCATTTGATCGCAAGCACGGTACCGTTACTGCCGCCAACAGTACGCCATTAACTGATGGTGCTTCAGCCATTATTTTAATGAGTGAAGGTCGCGCTAAAGCTCTAGGTTATCAACCAATTGGTTACATCAAGAGTTATGCGTTTACGGCTATCGATGTATGGCAAGACATGTTAATGGGGCCTTCGTATGCTACGCCATTAGCATTGAAACGTGCTGGAATGGAATTAGAAGATTTAACGCTGATTGAAATGCACGAAGCATTTGCTGCACAAACATTGGCAAATATGCAGATGTTTGGTTCTAAAAAGTTTGCTGAAGAAAAATTAGGTCGTAACCGCGCAATTGGCGAAATCGACATGAGTAAGTTTAACGTACTGGGTGGCTCTTTGGCTTATGGTCATCCTTTTGCAGCAACCGGTACGCGTTTGATTACCCAAGTGTGTAATGAACTTAAGCGTCGTGGTGGTGGTACTGGTTTAGCAACTGCTTGTGCTGCAGGTGGTTTAGGTGCAGCAATGATTTTGGAGGTGGAGTAATGAGCATGGAAAAAACATTTAATTTAGCTCGTCGTGACGATGGTATTGCCATTTTAACAATGGACGTTCCTGGCGAAACCATGAACACCTTAAAAGAGCAATTTGGCCCTGAAATCAGTGAAATATTAACTGAAATCAAAGCTGACAGCAGTATCAAAGGTCTCGTTGTTATTTCAGGTAAAGCAGATTCGTTTGTTGCCGGTGCCGACATTACCATGTTAGCTGCTTGTAAGAATGAAGAGCAAGCCAAAGCATTGTCACAACAAGGGCATGTGGTTTTTGCTGAGCTTGAAGGATTATCTATTCCAGTTGTTGCCGCGATCAACGGTGCTTGTTTAGGTGGTGGTTTAGAGTTAGCGCTAGCGTGTCATTTACGCGTATGCAGTGACGATAAAAAAACCATGCTAGGTGTGCCAGAAGTGCAGCTGGGTTTATTGCCTGGTGGTGGCGGTACTCAACGTTTGCCTCGTTTAGTGGGTATTACAACGGCTCTTGATATGATGTTAACGGGTAAACAAATTCGTCCTAAGCAAGCGTTAAAAATGGGTTTAGTGAATGATGTTGTGCCTAACTCTATTTTGCTTGAAACTGCGGTTGAGCTAGCGAAAAAAGGTAAACAGGCCGCAAAGCCTGTCGTGCAATCTAAAATTAATCAATTTTTAGAATCAACTTCGTTTACTCGCGATATTATTTTTGATCAAGCGCGTAAGCAAGTATTAAAGAAAACCCAAGGTAATTATCCTGCACCGGCTAAAATCATCGATTGTGTTCGTCAAGGTATGAATAAAGGCATGGTGAAAGGGCTTGAGGTTGAAGCGACTCATTTTGCTAATTTGGTGATGTCGAAAGAGTCGGCAGCATTACGTAGCTTGTTTTTTGCCACCACAGAAATGAAAAAAGAAACTGGTGCTGAAGGCGCTGTGCCACGTAAAGTTAAAAAAGTAATGGTATTAGGCGGTGGCTTAATGGGCGGTGGTATTGCGTCTGTAACAACCACTAAAGCTAAAATTCCAGCGCGTGTAAAAGACATTTCAGAGCAGGGATTAAGTAACGCACTATCATATGCTTACAAGCTGCTAGATAAAGGCGTTAAGCGTCGTCATATGACACCTATAGCGCGTGACAATATTATGGCATTAATGACAACGACGACAGAATATACTGGCATTAAAGATGCCGATATCGTTGTTGAAGCGGTATTTGAAGATTTAGCGCTTAAACATAAAATGGTTCAAGATGTTGAGCGTGAATGTGGTGAGAACACCATTTTTGCTTCTAATACGTCTTCATTACCTATTGGTCAGATTGCTGCTGCGGCAAGTCGTCCTGAAAATGTGATTGGTTTACATTACTTCTCTCCGGTAGAAAAAATGCCATTAGTTGAAGTGATTGCCCATAAAACCACATCACCAGAAACGATTGCTACCACAGTGGCGTTTGCACGCAAGCAAGGTAAGACACCTATTGTGGTTCAAGATGGTGCTGGTTTTTATGTTAACCGTATTCTTGCCCTGTATATGAACGAAGCCGCGCAATTATTACTAGAAGGTCAGCGTATTGAGCATCTAGATCGCGCATTAGTGAAGTTTGGTTTCCCTGTGGGACCGATGACTTTGCTTGATGAAGTGGGCATTGACGTAGGAGCTAAAATTTCGCCGATTTTAGAAAAAGAACTTGGCGATCGTTTTAAAGCGCCTGCAGCTTTTGACAAGTTATTAGCCGATGACCGTAAGGGTCGTAAAAATGGCAAAGGCTTCTACCAATACGGACCTAAAGCTAAAAAAGCTAAATTGGTTGATGAATCGGTTTATAAGGTGCTCGATATCTTAATCGCTTCAGATAAAGAAGCAAAAGGTGTGGCAGAGCGTTGTACGATTCAGATGCTCAATGAGGCTGTTCGTTGTCTTGAAGAGGGCATTATTGCCTCGGCAAGAGATGGTGACATCGGTGCTATATTCGGCATTGGCTTCCCGCCATTCTTAGGTGGTCCATTCCGTTATATCGACACCTTAGGTGCAAGTAATTTAGTCGCGACTTTGCAAGGTTATCAATCACTGTACGGAGACCGTTTCGCACCGTGCGATACGTTAGTCAAAATGGCTAGCGATGGCAGCCAATTTTATAAAAAGTAAACCTAGTGTTTATTATTGATAACCTTTTGGTTATCAAGTTGTAAAAAAAGCGGCAATATATTGCCGCTTTTTTATTTAATGAAGGTATACTTTTGCCTGATTTTTAATCAGATATACGCTTCCTTACGGTATAATACCCGTTGTTTAGTATGATAAGTTAAGGACGATAGCGTAAACGATGAGGATGATATTTCGCTATTAAACTGTAATAGTTTCGATCTTATGGCGTTAACATGATTAGTTGCGAGTCAAAGATGAGTCGTAATGATGTATAGGTAGGGATTACGTTAGCTGAGTTATTTGGAGTCAACGATAATGCAGTTCAGTTGGTTATTCATGCTTGTTTTATTGAGTATTAGTAGTGGTTTTTTATTTGGTTTCGCAGCTTATAAGCATGGATTAGCAGTAAAGCGGTGGGGATGTGTCGGTTGTATATTAGGTCCACTGACTTACCCATTGTTTAGTACTCACAAACGCTTGGCTGATATGAAAGTACGGCGACATGGCCGTTTTAGAATAGAAGGCTAAATTCATTTTAGTTTGCTATATCAAAATTCAAATTCAAATTCAAAACAACAAAAAAGGAGCTTATGCTCCTTTTTTTATGGCTGATGGTTAATCATCAGTATCTAACAAATTACTTCCACCAAGCTCTGGCTTGGATAACTTCAAGGTGATTTAAACCTTCAGGCAATTTTACTTTTTTACGAGCTGGTTTTGCTAAACCAAGTGCTATTTTTAGAGAAGTAAACATAGGGTACTCCTTAAGCTGTTTGGGTGTCTAAGACTTTGACATTTGGGAATCCAGCTGTTTGGGTATCCAAGACTTTAACGTTAGGGAATCCAGCAGTTTGAGTGTCTAAGACTTTAACATTAGGAAATCCAGCTGTTTGAGTATCCAGGACTTTAACGTTAGGAAATCCAGCTGTTTGGGTATCCAGGACTTTAACGTTAGGAAATCCAGCTGTTTGGGTATCCAGGACTTTAACGTTAGGAAATCCAGCTGTTTGGGTATCCAGAACTTTAACGTTAGGGAATCCAGCTGTTTGTGTATCTAGAACTTTAACATTAGGAAATCCAGCTAATTGAGTTCCCTTCACCATAGTAACGCTACCGATAGATAATGCCGATAAAACTGCTACTGTAATCATTCCTTTAATCATTTTAATCTCTCTTATATTTAGCAATTGAAGCTCAGGGTTAAATAACAATATTATTTTGACAACTGAACTTGTATTAGCATTTGTCATGCCAAATATAAGAGGTAAATATTTATTTTTTCATTAAAGTACCGTTCAATGCTTCAAATTTAACTTTGTCTGCAGTAAGCATTAACTCAAAGTCAGCTTCTCTAATAGGCTTGCTATAAATATAACCTTGAATTTCTTCACAATTAAGTGCTTTTAATATATTGAGTTGTGCGGTTTGTTCTACGCCTTCACCTACCACTGTCAGTCCCATATTGTGGGCTATAGTAATAATTGAATCGACCATCTTAAGATCTCGGTCAGATTTATCTATGTCATCAACGAATGTTTTATCAATTTTTAAGCAATTAATGGGGAATCGTTTTAGATATGATAAAGAGGAATAACCTGTCCCAAAGTCGTCAAGAGCAAGGCTGACGCCCATTTTAGCCAATTGCTGCATCACTTTAATGGCTTGTTCGGGATCTTTAATGACAGTTCCTTCAGTGATTTCAAGCTCTAAGTGTTTAGCTGGTAATTTTGTGAGTCGTAAAATTGACTCTATTCGTTGCTGTAAATCGGGCAGAGCAAATTGTCTTGACGATAAATTGACAGCAACACGACCACTAAACAATCCTAGTTCCAGCCATTTCTGTGCAGCAAAACACGCTTTTCGCAAGACGACATCACCAATTTCAACGATCAAACCATTTTCTTCGGCAAGGGGAATAAATTCATTTGGTCCAATCAGGCCTAATTTAGGATGATTTAATCTCACTAATGCTTCCATTCCGTTAAGACGATCTTTCTTAACGTCGATTTTGGGTTGGTAATAAACTTCAAACAAATCATCTTTGAGTGCTTCTCTGATTAAGCTTTCTATTTCGAGTTGACGTAAAGCATTTTGGTTTAATGACTCTGAATAGAACTGATAACGGTTACCACCACCAGATTTAGCGTGATACATAGCAATATCCGCTTTGCGTAACAATGCTTGCTCGTTTTGTTCATCTTCAGGATAAAGCACAATGCCGATACTAATACCGAGTACGAGTGAGTCATTATTAAGAGTGAAAGCTGGTTTTAGACAATTTATTACTTGTGTAGCAATGGCTGCACATGACCCTATGTCAGGGTGTTGATCGACGAGTAAAGCAAATTCATCACCGCCTAGACGGTATAAGCTGGCATGTTTTGGAATGGCTAACTTAATACGTTCTGCAACACCAATTAATAAGTCATCACCAATTTGATGACCTAATGAGTCATTAATACGTTTGAAATTATCTAAATCAAGCACCATTAGGGTGTGATGAACATCTTTTTTAACTAAGTTACTCAGTGTCACTTGTAAACTAGAGCGATTGGGCAGACCTGTAAGCAAATCATTATTAGTTAGTTTTCTGAGTTCTTCTTCTTGCTGCTTTCGGCGGGTTATATCAGAAAATACACCAACGTAATGACTGGTTTCACCTTGTTCGCTATATATAGCGTCAATGGTCAGTTCCATCAAGAAATAGCTGTCTTTACCTTTACTCGCTTCAATTTCCCCGTTCCAACGACCTTGTTGTTTTAGTAAGTTTCTTATTTGTTCAGAATAACTTGCAGGATAACGACTGAAATGGAGTATTTGATCGACAAATTTTTCTTTTGTTGAAGCTGCGAGTTCGCAACAGGCATTATTGACTTCAACAAACTGATATTTCTCATTGAGAATAAACATCCCTTCAGAAATATTTTCAATTGCTCTAGCGAATAAACGAAGTTGTTCTTCTGCTTGCTTAATATTATTGATGTCTTTAATGGTGCCCGTCATTCGAAGCGGGACATCTTTTTGATCGCGTTCAACTATCTTGGCTCTGTCTAAAATCCAGATCCACTGTTGGTTGCGCGCTTTAACGCGATAAGCTATTTCGAAGTGATCTGTTAGGGCATTGAAATGATCATTTAGCGCCCTTGTCACACGATCTCTATCGAGAGGGTGGATATTACTTTCTTCTTCAGGATTACCTGAACGACGACCGTCTTGAGGGAAATCTAAAGAGCCCCAGATATTAGAACGGTAAATTTTACCACTTTCAATATCCCAGTCCCACATTTCGTCGCCACTACCCCATAAAGATAATTTTAAGCGTTCTTCACTTTGCGCAATTTGTTTTTGTATTTGCCTACGACGATTAATAGCTCTAAAAATTAAAAATATAATTACTAACGATATAATTGAATATAATAAGAGAGCTAAATTTGATAACCACCAAGGAGGTGTGATTTTTATTTTTATGGTTTTTGTTTCTGTTCTTTCATTTTTTATTAAGTCTATGCCATAAACTTTAAATGTATAATCCCCTTTGGATAAGTTTGTGTAAGTTGCAGAGTTGTTTTCTTTTGCGGCGAGCCAGTTCTTTTCTAAATCTTCAAGGTAATAATAAAATTCAACATTGTCATTACTTACTCCATTGATATTGAATTTAATACTAAATGGATAATCAGAATGCTTTAGTGTTATTTTCTCAGTATTGTTTATTGGTTTTTTTAAAATCACGTTATCTATTTTAACTGGGTTGTTGAATAGATATAGATTGTTTAAAGTTATTTTTTTTGTAGGAGATTTTGTTATGGAGTTAATTATTCCTTCAGGATTTAATATGCTTAACCCCGTAGTCCCTCCAAGCAAGATGCTATTTCCAATTTCTATTCTTGATTGGACATTATAATCGTTAAGTACTCCATTGTTTTGTTTTAGTACAAAAACTCTTTGTTCATCTGTTAATACTATTTCACCACTAGCATTAGCAGTTACAATATTATTTGCACTAGAAAGTGAATACACAAGTTTTTTGTTGTTTGTTAGTAATTTTACTTTAAGAGTGTCGATGTCTATTTGGTAAGTAGACGTTCTGGTGCCAAAAATAACAACTTGTTTCATTTTTAGCAAATTAATCGCAAAATCACTATTAAAAACATTATTCAAAACACCATTGCTATATACTAATACTCCACTTTGAGAGGCAATCCATATTTTTTTTCCTATTATCAATGTATCGTGAACAGGATAATTTGTTCCGGTATTTATTACTTCAGTAATAACATTGTTTTTGATGATAAATATTTTGCCATCAAATGTACCTACTACAATTTCATCTGGATTCATCAGTTTCAAATGAGTTATATGAGCTTTTAATATTATTTTTTTTTCATTCGTTTGTAGATCTACGGTGATTAATTCTTCATCATTCCCAATGTAAATTTCAACTTCTGACGATGCAATTAATTTATAACCTTGTGGTACCTCTACATGTATTTTATCTCTTAACTTAAAATCTAGCGAATACTTTGAAATATAATTATTATCAGTTGCTATAAAAATGTTGTTACTGTTTTTTGTTATAGACCAAATGTTTTCTTCTGGAATATTTATCTTTTTTACATAATTGCTTTCATTCTTTATTGCAAGAAATCCACTGTTGAAATCAGATATGTAAATGTTTTCATTTTCTTTTTTAATGTAGGTTTTTGTAGGGTTTATGGTTATATTATTAATGTGTCCAAGCATAGTGGGTTTTTTAAGGTTTTTAAATGAGTATAATGCATTCCCTATCATGGCAGTAAAATAACCATCACTATCTGCTTTTTGTGAAACGCTATCTATTTTAAGATTACTTATTTTTTCTAAAGTTCTAGTTGCGGATTTTATCTCGTATACACCATCTTTATTAATTGATAATACTTTGTCGTCGAGTTCAATGATATCAGTTGAATTATTGGAAATAACCTTTGATTCTTGATTTTTTATTTCAAATATTTGTCCATCATAATTTCTTATTAAAATTACATCATTTATCGCTATGATTTTTTTGACTTCTTTTATTTTTTTGTCATGATAGTCGAGTTTTATTTTTTCAATTTTATCATCAGTTATTACTAATCTATTGTTGAAACCGATAATGATATTCCCCTTATCTTCATCTAAAGACCAGATAGGTTCATTTAATATGTCTTCATTGATGTCTGTTTCGATGAACTTTTCATATTCCTGATCATAAATGACTAAACCTTTATCAGTGCCAACAAGAAGCGTTCCATTTTTGCTAATCAATATATTTCTAATAAAAGAACTTGGTAAACCTGAATCATCAACATCAGCGTGAAAGTATTTAAATTCACTACCATTGAAACGGTTTAAGCCATTGATGGTGCCAATCCAAACGTAGCCTTCACTATCTTCAGCAATACTTGTAACTGTTCCTTGCGATAAACCGTCTTTTACAGTATAGGAATTGTAGTTAAGTTCTACATCAAAATCAGATGGGAGTATTTCAGACTCATAGGATGCATCCGGCTTTGTGGTGAAAAATAAAGAAATTATCAATATGAATGCAAAGAGTAAAATTTTAGGCATAGATTTATACTTATTCTCTTTTGATACCGCAAAGAAGTTCATGAATTGTCTACTTTTTCAGAAAGCGGGGCCTTTGTCAAAAGCATGTTAACAAAAAAGGTGTGATTGGTAGAATATTACACAATTATCGCTGTAAAATTTGTTTATAGTTATTTTTTTAATCAATTAGTTATGTAATACCAAGGTTTTATTTGGTCGCTTGTACTGTTAACTTTGGTTGAGACATTTTGTTAACCAAATTATGATTCATTTAGCTTTATATTATTTAGACCTTTAAACGTCGATACTGATTAAAATTAAAATTAAAATTGAAATTTATCAGCTTGGTGTTTGAAGGTTTTTAAGTCGACTATCATGTTATCTGAACGTAAGCTTGTTTGACTGTGATGTTGTTCACCACTGTTAAACAATACTAAGCGGTCACAATCTCTGCTGCGCATGTGAGCCACCATAAACTTTATCAAGTGAGCTCTGGTGAGCTTTTCGACTTCCGCTACGACCATTTCACGTTGATTAAATCCATAATCGCGGTTTCCTAGGCTCACCCAATAACGTTGGCTGCGTGTTTTTAGGTTGGTATCGTGTTCCATAATTTGACTTATCATACCTTGCTTAGTGCTTTCCCATTGTTCATTGGTTATTTGCATAACGGCATAATTAAAGTCGGCGATAAATTCGTCGATTGCTTCGAGCAGTTGTCTTGGACCTGTAGTAGGGGACTGCACATAAAAAATCATCCCAGGATGTCGGTTTAACGGTAAATAACCTGTCCCAACCATGTAGCCTAATTGTTGTTTAGTGCGTAACTCATGAAAAAAGGTAGATGACATTGTATGGTTTAATAAACTGAATAACGCCACACGTTCTGGTGTTGCCATCCGAGATTGATAATAAACAATAATCGCACTATCTTGATGGGAAATGGCTTTTTCGCGAAGTAATGAACCTCTTTTATCGAGGTTAATAAGTTCACGGGAGGATTCTGCACTTGGTTTAGTGACTAATGACAATAGATGCTGCAAACGCTTGCCGAGTTGTTGCGCTTCTTCAACCAGCCAATCTCCGTATACCAAACCTTCGAGGTAAACCTTTTTGTAAAATGCGCTGACATGATTATGCAAATCATCAAGTGTTAGTAGCGTAAGTTCTTCAGCCATTCTTGCTGGCTCAAAACTTCTTTTTTGCAGCGACACAGTTAAACTAGTAAATAATTGTGATATTGGTTTAGCTTGAGCAACATTATTCCAACTGCGCAATATCTGATTTTTAATCATGTTAAAGCGCTGTTCGGTAAAGTTTCGCTCTCGGGCTTTGTTAATAATCAGAGTGAGGAGTTTTTCTTGGTTACCTGTAAAACCGGTTAAATGCAGGGTAATGCCGCCTTGGTGGGGGTAAATATTGTAGTTAAGGCCAGCAACCTCTGCTTGGTATGTTGGTTCTGTCAGATAATCGATAAGCATTTCCACGTACAGCCTTGTTAATGCTGCTTGTCTAGGGGTTGAGCTCGCTTGATCTGAGTCTAACGATAAGTATAAATGTCCTTTAGGAACATTGAATTCATCATCTTTTTTATGCCAAATACGGTAACCTTCACCTTCTGCAACAATAGTGGGTACAGAAGTATCGCTTTTGTCTGCCCGAGCTTGCGGGTTGGCGACAATAAACGGATTTTTTTCCGGAAGTTGAAGTGAATCTCTTACCGTCACGGAAGACCATTTTGCTATTTGTTGAGGTTGTAATGATCTCACTTGATATGGAGTGTCATACCATTTAGCCTGAGTATCGACTTGCGATTCTTTTGCTACTGTAAGTAAGCGCATATTGGTTGTCGACATCATAGACAATAGCTGTATTGTTTCATCTTCTAGCATTTCATCCATGCGATAGTCGCCATAAATAATGTCTTCAATATCGTAATGGTGCATGTTGATGCTGAGATGACTCGCTAAATCCAAGGTTTTGATTTGTTCTTGGAATCGAAACGCTGTGTCAAGTAAATTGGCTCGCTCTTGGTAACGCCAGGCTTGTACACCTTGCAGCTTAATCAGTTCAATGTATTCAAATACACAAGTTACCACTTCATCAAGCTCTGCAAATCCTTTGTCGGTTAATTGTATGCTGATTGAATAATCTTTGAAATTGTAACCATTAACCCCACCGCCAGCAGATAAGTTATTAGCGAGTCCCTGCACTTTTAAATAGGACAGTAAACTCCCCGGACTTTCATTACCGAGCAAATGGCTGATAAAGGTGAGTGGTTTACGCTTATAAAATTGATCTATCTCTGGCAGAGAAAAACAAATACTGACTCGCTTTTGATCTTTCAAAGGTACAATTTGTATATGCTTTTGTCGTTGGTCCTTCGTTATCATTGCTTCTTGAGGATAGTGTTTACTTACATTTCTATTAATAATATTTGAGAAATATTTTTTTACGATGGTGTCTAGCTCTGCAATAGGGCGTGGGGCGACAACACACAATGTCATGATATTGGCACTGTAATGTTGTTGATAAAAAGCCAGTAATTCATCCCGAATGTCTGCTTGTTTACCCGCTAAGGTTGTTTGGTTACCGACAGAGAACTTTGAAAATGGATGTTTTGGATTAACGGTTTCTTTTTGAACTTGGTAAACACGTCGAATATCATCTTTTAACTTTAAGCTAAATTCAGATTCGATTGCCTGCCTTTCACGATCAACTAACTCTAAGTCAAACTTTGGGGCAATGAAAAATTGGCTGAATCGGTCTAATGAACCTTCTAAGGCTTCAGCATTAATACTATAGAAAAAGTTAGTTTGTTCTGTGCCTGTCCAAGCATTATTACTGCCACCATGTTGATTAATATAAGCGTGGTATTCACCTGAATCTGGATACTTCTCGGTGCCTAAAAATAACATGTGCTCAAGGAAGTGCGCCATACCAGGCCGTTCAACAGGATCGTCAAAATGACCAACACTCACAGCCATCGATGCGGCGGCTTGATTTGATTGCATGTCTTCAACCAATAACACTCGAAGTTGATTGTTCAACACTCGATATTGGTATTGGCGATGGTCATTTTGGCTTTTATAAACAGCTGGAAATTCAGGCAAGAGGAGACTCCAGAAAAGATAACTTGTTATATATTGATCTTGTTATTACTTTTTAGCAAATTACCTTAGCCTGTTTTATTCAATTATCGACTAAAGTTTATCTAAATATACCCAATTCTAGGTTTGTTGTTGTGCTGATTAACGCTACAATTGGTTAAGAATGATAATAAAAACATCACGAGAGAAGTATGCAGCTATTTTTGATGCGCCATGGTGAAGCGAGTTTTGATGCACTGTCAGATAGGGAACGAAAGTTAACTGATACAGGCCGTATTCAAACTGGTTATATGGCCAATTGGTTAGCAAAACAGGTCAGCCATTTTGATTTGGTGATTGTGAGTCCTTATTTACGTGCGCAGCAAACGTGGCAAGAAGTCAGTAAACATTTATCGGAACCCCGTAAGTGGTTAGTGCTTGATGATGTGACTCCCTCGGGTGATGCCAAAATGGCGATAGATGTTGTGTTGGCTTATGCCGAACAATATAAAGCAGATAAGGTATTGGTTATTGCACATATGCCTATTTTAGGTTTTATGGTTAGCGAGCTTGTGGCGGGGGTTGAGCCTCCTTTGTTTGCTACTTCTGCTGTGGCTCAAATAGACAAACATACCCAGAATGCGAGTTTTGTCGCAATGACGGCACCACATCAAGTTGTTGTGTAATAGCAATAGCGTGTTGAATAACACCAGTTTATAAAAAGGTAAGTGATTACTTACCTTGTTACTGTCCGCGCTTATTTCCTCGAATTAACGTCGGTGAGGCAGCTCACCAATATCAATTAATACCAATAACGCTGCATCGCCGCCCCATTCTTTTGGCGCTTGGTGAAATGCTTTTACGTTAGGGTGTTGCGCTAACCACATTGGTGTTTGTTGTTTTAAAATCCCCATTCCGTAGCCGTGCATCACGCAGCAACAAATCGTGTTTTGCTTAACGCATGCTTGGATAAGTGCGGCTAATTCAAGTTTGGCTTCTGCTTGACGCATACCGTGTAAATCAAGCAACAGGTCAGGAGAATAGTCACCACGTCTTAAGCGCTTTAATTCATGCTTATCTGTGCTGGTATTAATCCAACGCATAGGGCCATCAACCGGCAGAAGCGGCTGATATGTATCCGAAAAATAGCTATCAGCATGGAGCTGCTGTTCTTTTATTTCGAACTGTTGTTTGGCTTTGACAGGCTGTTTAAAGTGGTGAGTATCTTGCCTTAGCGGTTTGATACCTTCGATTAATGCACTAAACAGCGATAAGTCTGGATAATTATCGTCTTTCATGGGCGTATTGTATTGAATTCTAGGTCATCTTAATAGACATCAGTTACAATAGCGCAGAACAATTTTTAAGGAGTGTGTTTTGGATAAGATCTTTGTAGATGAAGCTGTCACTGAGTTACGTACTATAGCTGATATGTTACGTTGGGCTGTCAGCCGTTTTAATGATGCCAATATTTATTATGGTCACGGAACGGATAATGCTTGGGACGAAGCCATTGCATTGGTTTTTGATGCTCTACACTTACCAGAAGATATCGGTCAGCAGGTTATTTTAAGTAATTTAACCAGCAGCGAAAAACATAAAATCGTTGAATTGATTATTCGCCGTGTACGTGAACGTTTACCGGTACCGTATTTGACCAATAAAGCCAAATTTGCAGGGCTTGAATTTTATGTAGATGAACGCGTACTTGTACCGCGTTCGCCGATTGCCGAAATGATCAATAATCAGTTTAGCCCATGGTTATATAACAAACCGGTTAATCGTATTATGGATTTATGTACTGGCAGTGCTTGTATTGCCATTGCTTGTGCTTATGCGTTTGAAGATGCCGAAGTTGACGCATTAGATATTAGTGAGGACGCACTTGAAGTCGCGCAGATTAATATTGAGTCTTTGGGCGTGTTGGATCGTGTTTTCCCAATGCAATCCGATTTATTCTCGGCGATTCCCAAAGGCCAGCATTACGATTTAATTGTGTCTAACCCTCCATATGTAGATGCACAAGATATTGGTGATATGCCTGAAGAGTATCATCACGAACCTGCTATTGGGTTAGCATCTGGCAATGATGGCTTAGATTTAACCAAGCGTATCTTAGCCAATGCAGCTGATTATTTAACAGAAACGGGTTTACTGGTCGTTGAAGTTGGTAATTCAATGGTTCATTTGATTGAGCAATATCCTGATATGCCGTTTACTTGGGTTGATTTTGAATTTGGCGGTGATGGCGTGTTTGTATTAACCCGTGATCAGCTAGTTGAAAATGAATCACTTTTCGCCATCTATAAAGATAGTGAATAATAGCGATAAGAATCGCACTCAATGAAGTGAATAATTAATAAAGGTAGTTAACGCGCATGTCAGGAAATAGTATTGGTCAAAATTTTGTAGTTACAACATTTGGTGAAAGCCATGGTGTTGCTCTAGGTTGTATCATTGATGGTTGTCCTCCTGGATTGGAGCTAACTGTTGAAGATATGCAACATGATTTAGACCGACGTCGTCCTGGCACGTCACGTTACACAACGGCACGCCGTGAAGCTGATGAAGTAAGAATTTTGTCAGGAGTGTTTGAAGGTAAAACCACAGGCACCTCTATTGGTTTGTTGATTGAGAATACCGATCAACGTAGCCAAGACTATTCAGATATTAAAGACACGTTTCGCCCTGGTCATGCAGATTATACCTACCAACAAAAGTATGGCATGCGTGATTACCGTGGCGGCGGGCGCTCGTCTGCACGCGAAACGGCAATGCGAGTTGCCGCTGGTGCGGTAGCAAAAAAATATCTCAAGCAAGTTCACGGCATTGATATTCATGGATACCTTGCTCAGTTAGGACCTATTAGCGCTGATACTATTGATTTGACTCAAATTGAGCAAAATGCATTTTTCTTCCCTGATGCGAGTAAACTAGAAGCGTTAGATGAGTACATGCGTGGTTTACGTAAGTCTGGTGACTCAATAGGCGCCAAAATTACCGTTGCAGCTACTGGTGTTCCGGTGGGATTAGGCGAACCAGTATTTGATCGTCTTGATGCCGACATAGCGCATGCGTTAATGGGCATCAATGCAGTTAAAGGCGTTGAAATTGGTGATGGCTTTGGTGTTGTTACGCAAAAAGGTTCGCAAGGTCGTGATTTAATGTCACCACAAGGTTTTGCATCTAATCATGCTGGTGGTGTATTGGGTGGTATTTCATCTGGTCAACCTGTTGTGGCCCATATTGCGCTAAAACCTACTTCGAGCATTAGCGTACCAGGTCAAAGTATGACTGTGCAGGGCGAAACAATCGATATGATCACCAAAGGTCGTCATGATCCTTGCGTGGGTATTCGCGCTGTGCCTATTGCCGAAGCGATGTTAGCAATTGTATTGATGGATCACTTATTAAGACATCGTGCGCAAAACCAAGATGTTACTAGTCAAACACCCGTTATCGGAATGCGATAATGTCCTCATTGAAACGCGCTGAACCAGATTTACGCTGGCTCAGCGCCTGTTATTTCTTTTTCTTTTCTATTCTTGGCATCATGGTTCCCTATTTGGGGGTTTTCTTTGATAGCCGAGGTTTCAATGCCCAAGAGATAGGTTTTTTGTTGGCCATTTTAATGGCCACTCGAATTGTCGCGCCTAATGTATGGGCGGCTGTAGCCGATCGCACCGGTATGCGTTCAGAATTGATAAAACTTGGCTCCTTTGCTGCTGCGATTACCTACATCAGTTTTTTCTTTGATGGTAGCTTCATGTACCTTGCGGTTAGTTTGGCCATATATACTTTCTTTTGGAATTCCATTCTTGCTCAGTTAGAAGTGATTACGTTAGAAACTTTGGGTGATAAAGCAGATCGTTATGGTGCCATTCGGAGTTGGGGCAGTGTTGGCTATATTATTTTGGTGATAAGTGGTGGATTAGCGATTGATCACTGGGGCCCTGAAGTGTTGCCTTATATGGGAATGATATTGTTTTTAGGTTTGTTTGCTTGCTCATTACCTCTGCCTGCTAATCGCAGTGTTGTAGTCAATAAAGCTGAGCGTCCTAAACTGACATTTGATAAATCATTAGTGTGGTTTATGTTATCTGCAATGTTACTGCAGATGAGTGTCGGACCATTTTATGGTTTTTTTGTATTGTATCTAAAGCAGGTTGGTTACTCTGAGACCATCGCTGGAATGTTAGTTGCTTTGGGTGTGCTAGCCGAAATTATTATTTTCTTTTATTCATCACGTCTTATTCGTCAATATGGTATTCGAGTATTGCTTGTGGTGAGCATTCTGTTAACCGCCGTTCGTTGGTTACTATTGGCTTTTGGTGTTGAACACGTTTCCTTATTGGTTATCAGCCAACTATTGCATGCTTTCACTTTTGGTTTAGTCCATGCAGCTTCAATCCATTTTATTCATCGTCATTTTTCCATTAGCCATCGAAGTACTGGCCAAGCACTATATGCCAGTGTCAGCTTTGGTGTGGGTGGCGCATTAGGCACGTGGATCAGTGGCATGATTTGGGGTGATGGTAGTAGCACTATGTGGGTGTGGGTCTTTGCTGCCGCTTGTGCATTTTTGTCTATGATAGCGGTATTGCTTATCCCCAATATTAATGGCCAACCAGCGACTAATCCATAATTGGTTCAATAGATAATTTATTTACTTTTCATTTTTGACACAGAAGTTATGCTATCAGCAAGGAGTTAGTGTGAAACGTTTTCGCTTAGGTGTAATCATTAATCCATTAGCTGGACTCGGAGGCAGTGTTGCTTTAAAAGGTTCTGATGGTGTTGCCGTAGAAGCTATTGCAAAAGGGGCTATTCCCAAAGCACAGATACGAATGCAACAAGCTCTGAATGTGATTTTACCTTTCATCAAACAAATCGATATTATTACTGCATCTGGTGATATGGGCGGTAGCTTATGTCGTCAAATGGGCTTTTCGACTCAAGATATATATACCGCGTTAGAAACCACTTCAACTGAAACAACTGCAATAGACACTCAACAAGCGGTGAAATGCTTACTCGGTCATCAATTAGATTTGTTACTGTTTGCTGGTGGTGATGGTACTGCCCGTGATATTTATGCCGTGGTTGATGATTCATTTCCAGTGTTAGGCGTGCCAGCCGGTGTTAAAATTCACTCGGGTGTTTATGGCATAACCCCTCACGCTTCAGGGCTAGTTGTCAGTATGTTACTCAAAGGTGAGTTAGTGAGCTTAATGTCTGCCGATGTCATGGATATTGATGAGATCGCGTTTAGGCAGGGGATTGTAAAAGCGAAACGATTTGGTGAAATGACGGTTCCTGCTGCGCCACGATATATACAAGCAGTGAAAATGGGTGGTAAAGAAGTTGATGAATTAGTGTTGGCCGATATTGCCGCAGATGTGATTGAATCGATGGATGATGAGCTTTATATCATGGGTTCAGGTAGCACAGTAGCGGCAGTAATGGAGGACCTTGGTTTAGAAAATACTTTGCTTGGTGTCGATGTTATTCAGCATAAAAGCGTGATTGCTAAGGATGTTACCGCACAACAATTACTCGCATTTATCGCCGATAAAAAAAGGTATTCTAGTGTCAAATTAGTGATTACCTTAATCGGTGGGCAAGGGCATATATTGGGTCGTGGCAATCAGCAGTTGTCACCGGAACTGATCCGGCAGCTAGAAAAAGACAATATTTTAATCCTAGCCACAAAAACTAAACTAAAAGCACTTGAAGGTAGACCATTAATTGTGGATAGTGGCGACCCTGAATTAGATAAAGCGCTTACTGGTTATTACAAAATAGTCACGGGTTACCATGATTACGTGATGTATAAAGTAGCCAACCCAGATTTAGTGGAGAATTAGAACATGTTAGAACAGTACGATGCAGCATTAGAGTCTTGGATTGAAGACAGCGTTAGCCACAGCGATGACGATGCGTTATTTGCTTGTGGTTATTTACAAGGCCACGTAGCCGTTGTATTAGCAGAATTAGAAGTCGAACCTGAACAAGATTTACCTGCACTTGATCTAAAGTTGGTTAAATGTCTTGCGTTGGCAAATGAAGAATTAGACGAACATGATTTTTCATTAGTGGAAGCTGCATGGCAGCAGTTACGTCAACGTATTGTTGCTCAAGCGGCATAACTTGGATTAGATAAACAGCTTTTATGGTAAATACCTCTTTGCAACACGTTACTATTGGTTTAGTTAACCCCAAAACGCCGGTCAATGTTGGCGGTATTATGCGAGCAGCAGGTTGTTACGGTGTAGATAATGTTTGCTATACAGGCAAACGCTACGAATTAGCGGCTAAGTCGGGTGATGCCCAATACGATGTGGACACTAAAGATGCAGCCAAGCGTATCCCTTTAGTTGGCGTCGAGTCACTACTTGATAGTGTGCCTGATGGCGCAACGATAGTCTGTGTTGATCTTGTTGTTGGGGCGACGCCGTTGCCTTTATTTATTCATCCAGATAATGCCTTTTATATATTCGGTCCAGAAGATGGCACTATCCCACAGCAATTAATTGATGCTGCTGGTGATGTTGTGTATGTGCCGACTGTAGGGTGTATGAATTTAGCTGCATCAGTGAATGTTTTACTCTATGACCGTTTGGCTAAAACGACTCAAATTAAAGCTGATGATGAATTGATTAAGCAAAGCCGAGACAATAATAATCGTACCAAAGTGAAACACTGGTTGAAGTAACTTTGATGAAATAACTGTATTGCACTTTAGATAATGCCGAATGAGAAATCATTCGGCATTTTTATTGATGTGTTGTAGCGCAAAATCGTCGACAACAGTGACTGTAAATACAGCAAGCCAGTGCTGCATGATCGCATAGTTAATATAATGCTGCTGTATTATGTAGAAACAGAGCTTTTTTCAAAAAGCTCTGTTTCTTGATTGTTGTTTAATGTCAGATTTCAAGTCGGTAATATAAATAGTGGATCAAAGCTTGATGAAACGACTTGTGTGGTAGACATTAGAGATAGGAAAGGCAATCGCCATTCATGATGATGTTTTCCATAAAAGTTAACTTGCCAATATTTAGCTTTATGGCTTGGCAATGACCGCTTCTGAATCAAGCTTTGTTAGGCAAACACATTAAAAATCAATGTTAGGAATTCATAGATGTCGATATTAACCAAAATCTGTCAATGGTTACCGTTTGGTAAGGTACCTGAAATGCATGCTCAAGGCGTATATAAAAGACTCCAGAAAAATGATGTTCAGATTATTGATGTGCGCTCAAAAATGGAATGGGACAGGTCACATATAGAAGGCTCGATAAATCTGCCTATCACGTCGCTTTCTATTGATGCGATAAAGCAGCTTGAATTATCACCAGAGATAACAACTGTCGTGATATGTCTCTCTGCCCATCGCAGTATCCCTGGGGTTAGAAAACTTAAACAGTTTGGATTTTCTGATGTATATCAACTTGAAGGTGGGATGCTGAGTTGGTGGAAATTATCGCTACCAACATCAAAATAACGCACTAGAAAGAGACTCAACTGATGACGTTAATATTTTTGGGGCTGGGGATATAAATGTCGTCTGGGCTCATAACCGCTTTTATTTTTTTGAGTCCGACGAGTGACATTAATCATTTCATACTCTCTGGACGAGCTATACAAATTAATTAAGATGTGAGATTGAGTTTAAAATATAAAAATAGGGGCACGATAAAGATATAGTTCTAGGTGCAGATAATTAAAGCAGGGAAATTACAAGGAAAGGTATAACAATAGAAAATGGTTGCGGGAGTAGGACTTGATAAAAATCTACGACCTTCGATTCTTTTTTTATAAAAGCTGAGTCCGACGAGTAAGAAATTGCTTTTATGATGAGATTTTAGGTAAAAGAAGACATTACGAATATAAAATGGTTGCGGGAGTAGGACTTGAACCTACGACCTTCGGGTTATGA
>TARA_R110002167_G_scaffold50547_5_pt1 | contig 61510 bp, 46 predicted proteins | sample TARA_R110002167 | Tara Oceans TARA_R110002167 (sample SAMEA4398238) | marine metagenome | biome: Polar Biome; feature: [MES] marine water layer (ENVO:01000295) within the mesopelagic zone...; material: water (ENVO:00002006), including particulate matter (ENVO:01000060) such as......
GACATTGAGGTGGTTGGCATTAACGAATAGCGATATTATAAACAGTGAATATCCACTTGAATAGTTTTTTGAAAAATTTATTAAAAGTAACGACACAATAACCATAAATTTTGGTACTGTTTTTGAAAGCTATTATTGTTGATGGTTACTTATTAATGACTACTATTGATGCCTACTTATTGATGCCTACCTAATGAGAATTAGTTCGTGGGTATTCTGCCAGCATAGCTGAAACCGCTTGCTTGATCTTATCATTAGTATCCGCGCTATTTTCTTTCACTTTTAAGTCTAACGGATAAACACTACGCCATACAGAACGATTTTGTTTAGGATCAACTAAATCTAAAACTAAACTTCCTTGGCTAAGGGGGGAATATTGTTGATCGGTTTGCCAAGATGTTGCCCGCAAGCAATGAGCACAAAAGCGCACCGCTTTATTGTATTTTGAATAATCACCGTGTTTACCATTAAAGACATGGTAAGTCACTATTACATCAGCTTTTTCAAGCGTTTCATAACTGAATTTTTGCTTAGCCATAGTGCGCTCAATAGCAATTTCAATGGCATTACGACGGGTGTCGAACAAACTTTGCGTTTCACTGAAGATAGAATTTCGATCATAAAGGCTATAACTTTTCACCGCACTAAAATCAAAGTTGTCATGGTATACAACACCTGCTTTTTGAACACTTGAACAAGCACTAAGAAGAGTAAAGAGTATTGGTGCAATAAATTTTTTGAACATGACAAATAAAAAGCCATAAAATAAAAGAACTTACCTAGACTAGCAAGTTCTTTGATAACTATAAAGCTGAATCAGTCGATTAATCATTACATTGCCAAATACGCCAGTTATCGAACTCCATTAGCTGAAATATATTGCGTTGCGCCCTTTGATCCTTGCTGACCCTAATGACTACTTTTAACAACGGGAGCAAGTCTTCGTGAAGCTATTTCATGATAATTTCACGAAAACGGTATTCCCCAGTTAATGTTCTAACTTCAGGGTATTTTGCTGAAATTTCATTGGATTTCTCTTGATCTTTTTCACTCTATTTCTTTATAAAAGCGGCGTATTTTTTCTTACTAGGCTCCAAGTCAGCGGCATTATCAATGTAGCTCTTTTACCAACAGCTAAACTGTAAATGAACCGAGCGTAAGTATAGTAGTAATATTCAATTTTGCGCGCTTAGCAGCTAATACCAAAGGAGAATAAGAACAATCACAAGCTTCAATAAATTAATTTAAATATTAATCATTCTTATTATCAATAACTTGTATATGATTTAAAAAATCATCAAATTAGTTTAATTTATTTGGTCTAAACTTACACTTCAATTGATTGAAAATGATGCTCTTAGTAGAGAGTAAATCTAACGCTAATACGGATATTTTGGCTATAAAGGGAGATATGTATGGAAACCTACAAAAATATTTTAGTTGTTATTGATGAACGTAACTTTGTAACAAAAGCTATTTCCAGAGCTGTTAATTTGGTAGAACAAACCCAGGGACGAATGAGCATTGTATTACTGGAAAACCACTCTGCAATAAATAGCTTTTCTAACTTAATAAGTGGCAACAATAAGCACACTGTAAAAATTTCTTTTAAAAATAAATGTGTTCGATTACGAGGTATTATCAAAAAATCAGCAAAAAATTAGCAAAAAAAGGAATAGATGTCGCTCCTGAGTTACTAACTTGCACTTCTTATAATAGTATTTTGAGCGAAGCTAACAGTAAAAATAGTGATACCGTGATTGTTGCCGCGTCAAGACATGATGTGGGTCTTAGTTACCATTATTATCCCGTTGATTTATTTTTAATTGGTAAATGTCCAACGCCGGTCTTGATCGTAAAAGATCATAACTGGGAGCCTAGGGGTCATATACTATCAGCAGTGGAACTTTTCAATGACAATCCAGAACATCAAATATTAACTAAAAAAATATTAGAAGAATCGGAACATTTTACGCAACTACTTAACGGTGATTGTCATACTGTAGATTGTTATTTTGATGAAAGTATAGGCATGTCATTTAACTTTAAACATTGCGAAAAAAATCAAGATATACATCTATCTAAAATGAAACAACATTGTTATGACTATCATTTACCCTATGAAAAAGTTCACTTGTCGCTGGAACTCCCCGAAAATGCAATATCACACCTAGCAACTGAAATTGATTCAGAATTGATTATTCTAGGAGATTGTGGACATCGAGGGTTTTTATCTAAATTATCAACCCATGTTTCAGAGGAAGTGTTAAGCAAAGTGAATTGCGATTTATTGATACTTAAGCCCTAGTGCAAAGCGGTTTAAGGTATGATACCAGTTGAAAGAATACCAGTTGAAATAATAAATCGCTCAACTTAGAGCCGCAGTAGCGAGCTTAGAGTAAACAAAATGAGTTAAACATAGTTATTTTATATTTCATTCATTTTGTGATGTTATCAGTTTGCTACTGAACTCTCGCTAAGTGGTGTAATCATTAATTCAATTGATATAAGCCTTACATTAAGGTGTCAAAGTTAATATCCTTAAAATTTAACACCTGACCACCAAACTCTTTAGCAAATGTCTGTGCATCTTTTTGTTGGCTAAAACTGGCAAGGGTTGGCCCCATTGCGCCTGTTTTTTCAGAGCCTGCCACATACCATGCAGCTTTCGCATCAATAAAATATTTATCATCAATGCTGTTACTACCCCATGGCATTTTGCTCATATCATGCACTAACATTTGAGCAACATTGCGTTTATTTTCTGGATCTAAATAATAGCTAAACATATCGCGTGTTGAACAAAACTTAAAAGCTTGCTCACCCGTTTCTTTACGAAACACCTCACCTTTAGGGCCATCAAAGCGCGTGATTAGCATGCCGCATAAATGACATTCATCGCTCGATTCCATCGCAACTGCTTCATGTAACATTTGCGCTTGCTCTGTTTTTTCAGAGCATGACATTAAATTAGTGGTAATAATGAAAAACGCAATAATAAGTACTATGACTTTATAAGATTTCATATTTTATATTCTCGGTAAATTAACTAAAGTTTCAAAGTTAAAGCTTCTTTTTCCTAAAAATAAAAATAGCTAACATTAATGGTAAAACAACCCAGGCGACTAAAGCTGAAAATAACTGAGTTTGCGATGAGCTTGCATTGATAGCGACTGACAAAGCACCATTAACATCGCTACCTTCTAACCCTGCTAGGTTAACTAGGCGAAAAATATCGGTAGGGTTTAACATCATTAATTGCGTTAAACCTTGCTGAGTTAACCCTTCTTCAACACCCACTAATAAAGCAAGTAAGGCAAGATCAAATGCTAATGCAAACAGGAACCATGTGATCAGAGCAAACCCTGCTGCTTTTGATTTTTCACTCACCGATAAACTGATTAAATAAGAAATAGCGGTAAAGCTTAAACCTAATAATATTGCGCTAAGTATAAACAAACCAAAAGCACTAAGAATTTCTGTATCGCCAAGTTGAAAATACAACAGCACCGCAGAGGCCCCAAAACCAAGTAAAGTGGCAAGCGCAATAATAGCGCCCTGTCCAATAAATTTACCTAATAACAGCTGGCTTTTACTTAACGGATACGTTAGCAACAATAGCAAAGTGCCACTTTCTTGCTCGCCAACAAAACTGTCGTAACTTAGTAACAAAGCAATTAAGGGGATAAGAAAAACAGCAAGGCTGGCTAAACTGGCAATGGTGGTTGATAGTGAAGTAACACCAACGGCACCTGATGCTGCAGCGCCAAAATACGTTAAACCAATAGACAGTAACGCAAAAATAAGCGTGATTGAAACTAACCAACGATTACGTAAACCATCATGAAATTCTTTATTGGCAACGGTTAATATTTGTTTCATTAGCCCTGCCCTCTTTTTGCTTGTTGAGTTTCTTTATGCATAGCAAGTTCACCTTTCTTTTCATGTAAAGCAAGCTCATGTTTTAAAAGAAAGTGCTCATAGACTTGCTCTAAATTAGCTGATTCAACATGAATATCATCAAGACCATTGAAGTTAAGTAGCTGCTTTAATACCATAAGCTTTTCATGTTCCGGCACCATCAAAGTGCTCTGACAAGCGCTTGTTAAAAAGCCATTTAATTTAGCATCTTGTGCAACCGCGCCATTTAAACCTCCTTTTTTGAAGGAAAGAGGCTTAATCACAACAGGTAAGGCGGCTTGTTGACGTAACTCTCTCAACGTTCCCATCGCTAATAATTTCCCAGAAGATAAAATCATCGCTCGGTCAATATGTTGCTCAACTCCTGGTAAAACATGAGAGCACAAAATAACACTTGAGCCATTTGATTTAAGTTGATCAACGGTTTTATAAAAGTCTCTCGTGGCAATAGGATCAAGACCAACGGTTGGTTCATCAAGCAATAATAATTTTGGTTCACCAATAAATGCCTGCGCTAAACCAAGGCGCTGACGCATACCTTTTGAATAAGTTTTTACTTGGCGATTCATTGCATGGGTGATACCTACTTGCTCTAATAAATCTATTGCCTGCTTTTTACCTTCTTTACTAGAAAAGCCTTTTAGCTTTACAAAGTAAGTGAGTACTTCTAAGCCCGTTAATTGTTCATAAAAGCTCACATTTTCAGGTAAATACCCTACTTTACTGCGACAGTGCCAAGCCTCTTTTGAGTCAGGCGCCATACCCATGACTTCAACCTTGCCATGACTTGGCGAAATAACACCAAGAATCAACTTCATCATGGTGGTTTTACCGGCACCATTATGGCCAAACAAACCGAGCACTTCGCCTTTATTTAACGACATAGTCATATTGCTTAGTGCAGCTAATTGACCATAAGTTTTTCCAGCCTCAACTAATGAGACTAACGGGATATTCATAATTTTTCTTCCTGCAAAGTCTCTGTCTTTAGGTGACTAGCTAGCGATACTTTTTTTTCACTCGCTTTGTCTTGAGAAAAGTGAGGTGTCATTAACGGGTGGCTATCTTTTATGCCTGGCGGTTTTAATACGGGAAACTGTTTTTGCACCCAACGTAAAATTAAAATAGCAGGGCTGTCCATGATCATTTTCATTTCTGGGTATTGCCAAACTAGTTTATCGATACCATCATTGGGTTCAAAAATAGCATCACCTATGCCATCATTATCCATATCCCAGCCGAGATAATTACTCCAATAATTACCACGTCCATCTTTGCTCCATTCTTGCTTTTTATTAGAAACATACTTCACTTGAGTTGGGTTATTAATAAAACTGTTGCCGTAAATTTTTATGTTTTCAGATCCCGCCGTTAAATGAATACCAATTTCAGCGGTATCAACAATATTACCTGTTAAAGTATTATAGCCAGAATTATAAACAAACAGACCTTTACCATCGCGACCTAGCACCTTTTTTTCCGGCTTTGTCCAAACATTTTTGATGTAATTATTGGTAAAGGTTGATTGCGTAATAAAATTTAATAAAAAGCCATAGTCTTCACTGTCGGTTGTTTTATTGCCAACAATGGTCAAACGCCTTGAGCTCATTAAGGCATAACCAGCTCTAGTATTGTATGCCGTATTATCCTTTACGGTATTATCATAAGAATACATATAGTGAATACCATAGCGTAGATGATGCATAGTATTCGCTTCTATCACGTTGTTTTGACTAGAGATCACATAAATTCCATCACGGGTTTTCTGTGTTTCATTTTGATATACATGACTATGAGTGACATTCGCCACTTGAATACCATTGCCTCGATCAGCAGAGCGAAGTGTTAAATTACCTTCAACTTTATTATTAAATATCTTTGCCTGAGTAACATGATTAAGCCAAATACCAAAACCGTCTCCTGACAGGTTATTATTTGAAATAACTAAACCAACTGCTCTTTTCTTATCTGAATTTAAGCCAACTTTTTCATTGGAATAAATACCCGAATTCTGCTCGGTAAGATCATCGCCCCAATTAACAATATTTAGGTTATCGATAGTAATATGAGAGTTTTTTAGAACTAGTGCATGCCCACTGCCCTGCGCATCAATTATGCTTCCGTTTTCACCACCCTCACGACTACCACGTAAGGTAATTTGTTTGGTAATAACAAAGTTACCAAAATATTGACCTGCACTTAAGTTAAGGATATCGCCATCTTGGCTAGCATCAAGGATTTTTTGCAAATCATCACTTGCTGTTACTGAAAGCGTTTCAGCGAGCAAATATTGGCTATAACTGCTCGTAGAAACGAGCAGAATAAAAAGTAAAGTATGGATTTTTTTCATCATTAACAAGAAAAATTCATCATAGTGTCATAAGAGAATAACAGCATAACATTTTAAACTATTTGTCTGTTGATCTTAAATAAATAAATAAAGTAGTTTTTATTTTGATATATCTTTAAGTAAAAACATCAAGATATGCATAATACCAAGTCTATTAAATTGCTTTGTAAAGCACTTTAGTGGTGATTTTTAACAGAGTAACTATACTTAAGCCGATGTTCGCTGTACCACTTCTTCCATTATATAAGAGTGGAAAGAGTAGTACTTATTCTAATAACAGGAGCTAAAAATGATAATTTATAACCCCCTCCATACAAATCACCCCTTTTTAAAAACATTATTTCGACAAACATTATTGATTTTTATACTAATTTTATCCGGTTGTGGTGGCAGTAGCTCTAATAACAGTAGCGCAGACACCACCGCACCCGTAATCACTATTTCAGGAGACAGCACTGTCAGTATATTTCAAGGGAGTAACTATACCGATGCTGGCGCCTCGGCTACTGATAATATTGATGGTGTTATAACCGTAACGACTACTGACGACGTGGATACAACAACCATTGGCACCTATAGCGTGATCTATAATGCTACCGATAGTGCAGGCAATAACAGTAACATTAATAGAACCGTCAATGTAATCGAAAAAACATTAAGTGGTACCGCAGCAGCGGGGGCAGCTATTATTGGTACAGTAACGGTTAAAGGCTCATTAAACATGACCACCTCAGCCCTAATTGAAGCCAATGGTAACTATAACGTTAGTGTCGCGGGTTTAACCGCACCGTATCGAATTCGCGCCCAAGGTACAGTCGGCGGAAAAACCTATAAATTACACTCTTATGCACAAGAAGCGATTATGGGAGAAACGGTAAATATTACCCCTTTTACCGACCTCATCATTGCCAATACAGCCCAGCAAATAGCTGAAAGTTTTTTTGATTCCGATACAAGTATGGAGCTTGATGCAACCGAGCTCGCTACCCAAGAAGATGCTCTACAAGCAAAACTACAAGGTGTGTTTGACGCGCTTGGTTTAGACGCTGCCATTAATTTATTGAATACTTCTTTTAGTGCTGATCATTCTGGTCTTGATGCAGCTCTTGATATTATTCAAATAGAAAATACCGCAGAAAATATTGTTACCATCACTAACTTATTAGACGGTGCTAGTATTACCGATGATATCTCCGATACTAGTGATAACAGCACTAGCTTACCAGTAAATTCAGATGACGTTACAATAGCCGTCGGTGATCTTGAGGCCATCAGTAACTTATTTTCTAATTTATCCACTGCATTTATTGGCGGCTTACCTACTCAAGCAGCAATAAGTGATTTTATTTCGGAAGATTTTTTAGCAGAAGATGCTGGCAAAGGTGAATTTTTAACCGATATCACTACCGACCCAACGGTTATTGACCTGACCTTTATCAGTATTAATATTAGTGATTTAGATTCAGAGGCAGGTACGGCTACAGTTAGCTTCAATGTCAGCTTTGACGATGAAATAGATAATGAAACTATCAACTGGCTTGCTGGAAAAGATGAAACGTTAGGTTGGCAATTACGCGGTGACCAACGCATTGTGGACTTAGAGACGTTGACTTTCCATTGTAATGATTATGATGGCACAGATGAATTATCAGGTGCCTGTGGCATTAATGTGGCGTTTTGGGATGAAGATTTCAGCAATAATGGCACTGATGATGCGCCTATCTCCTCGGGCACGGCAACGCTTATTGATGGTGAAACAGGTGAAATTAAAGCCACTGTTTATTTAGGTAATCCAGAATGGGCAGGTGCAGGAGCGAATTACGTTTATAATGAAGCTACTGACGGTTTCCAAGGTGACTGGCGCGCTTTTGGCCTAGAAATAGGTGAAATTAATCCAGCGCTGTTTGCCGTTGGTGATATTGTTGAATATAACCTTTATACCCAAGCGCTTGATATTTCTACCCCTTCAGCGCCAGCGGTTAATGTTGGTTTTGAAGTAGCTACCTATACCAATACGTTGGCATTTACTCCTTCAACTATAGGTCTTTACCCAAGTGCGAGTACAGCAACATTATCAGCAATCGAAAATTATACGCTCGGTGATGATTTAACCGTTAGCTGGCAATTGGCATCAGGCACGGTAAGTGAAGAAGTACTCGTCCAAATTAGTGATACTATGGGTAATCGTATTGAAATTTGGGATGAATCATTTAGCGCTAGCACCACTACCACTAGTTTTTCTGGCGAAGCATTTGACGCAGCGATACTTGCTAACGACAATTTCAATAGTAATTCAACTGGGCTGACCCTGCTGGTGAGAATTTATGCCGAAGATGCCACTACAGGTCAAACACATTCGACTGATTATCGCGCTAACATCACTGAGCCACCAATCACAAACTTAGTATGTGGTTATCAATCTGGCTGGGATGATTTTGCTGACGGTGGTTTGGGCGCACCAGTCAATCCTAATAGCTTTGCCGATTTTACTGCCGTTTTAGCCAGTTGCGGTGGCACTATGCAAATTGCTGCTACTGATATTGTAGGTAAGACATTTATTGACAGTGATGAAACAATAACCTTTTTGGATACAGGAGCAGCCACTGAAGCCAATCCCAGTACAGGAGAGATAAATAGTGATGGAGATATCATTGCTTTTGAGTGGTATATAGAAACGATTGGTAATACTACTTACCTGGTCAAGTATTCAGACTCGAACATAAGTTCAATTTTACCTACTGGATTGTCATTAAGAGAAACATCAGCCTTGATCAGTCTCGAAGGAGAGCTTGGCGTTAGCGGCACTCAATACTCACTAATTCACTATTATGAACAGTCTAATTATAGTGATATGAATCGTGATATTGGCTCTGATGGTGAAATTTGGAGTGATATTGCAGTTTTACAACCTTAACATTAACAATGAGTGTATTTTACGTTAAAACTAAAAGAGCACAACAGGTTGCCCTGTTGTGCTCTTCATTTTCATTTCACTTATGTGTGTTTAAAAAGCTTACGCTTCAACAAACATACGACCGCGCATTTCCATGTGTAACTTAGATGAGCGCGTGACAGAATCAGTTCGATCCTGTCATTTCATACTCAGCTTTATTACGCTTCAACAAACATACGACCGCGCATTTCCATATGTAAAGCGTGACAGAACCAATTACAGTAATACCACTGCACACCAGGCTTGTTAGCCGTAAAGGTAATAGAAGACGTTGCTTGTGGACCAATTTCCATTTGAACACCATGGTTAGTCATACAAAAACCATGTGTTACATCTTCAACTTGGTCAAGGTTAGTTACGATAACCGTTACTTCATTACCTAACTTAACATTGAAAGATTCCATACCAAACGTGGGTGCAACTGAAGTCATGTAAACACGAACTTTATTGCCCTCACGAATAACTTTGTTGTCTCTGAGAGTGTCAACACCATCGCGTTTTGCTTGAGCTAGTGTTTCAGCAAAAATAGAATCATCACGAGTCCAAATTTTCTTAGGCTTCACTTTGCTACGGTGAACCATCATGCAATCATGTGGTTCAGCGAAGGCAGGACCATCATGAACAAGCTTCATTTCATCGCCGGAAATATCAATTAGCTGATCATTTTCAGGCTTAAGTGGGCCAACATTTAAGAATCTATCTTTAGAGAATTTACATAAAGATATTAACCATTTACCATCAGCATCGCGCGTTTCACCTTGCGTGGTATGGTTATGACCTGGCTGATAATGTACATCTAATTTTTGACGAACATAGTTCACTTTTTTACCGTTATGTGCAGCAATAGCATCTTCAACATTCCACTTAGCAATTTGGCTATCGAGGAATAAAGTTGTGTAAGCATTACCACGACCATCAAAAGCCGTATGAAGTGGTCCTAAACCTAATTCTGGTTCGGCAACAACGGTATCACGAGGCTTAATTTTATTCGCAAATAAATCATCTAATTTAGCAATAGAAATAATAGTGACTGTTGGTGATAATTTACCATTTGCCATAAAGTACTCACCACCTGGTGAAGTATTTAAACCATGTGGTGATTTTGGTACAGGAATATAACGCGTTAATTGTGAACCTTTAGTACCATCTAAAACAGGTACATTATTACCATTGTAAGTTTTGAATTTTCCTGCTTTTAATGCTGCCTCACAAGCAGCTAAACTAAAGATAACTACGTGGTCACGCTCGGCGGAGATCATTTCGCCTAAGTTCATACCCATTTCTGAGTTGTAACACGTTGATGCAAAATATTTCCCATCGTAATCAGCATCAGTATTATCTAAGTTACCGTCAACCATTACTTGGAAAGCCATTTCCATGGTTTCTGCATCAATTACGTTGTATAACGAACGGTAAGTGCTAACATCTTTCATGCCGTCTTTACCATCGTTATTCAATGGAATTTCAAATTCACCATTACAGACAACATATTTAGTGTAAGGTGCTTTCTGTACCCGTAAACCGTGAACGGCTTGTACGTTTGGTATCGTAAGCATTTTGTCACATTTCATTACGTCACAGCGAATACGAGCAACACGAGAGTTAGCTTTATCATTGATGAATACGTACTTACCGTTATAACTACCGTCGGTCATACTCATATGGGGATGATGAGAATCACCAGCCATTAAATGTGCACTGTCACCTTTAATGCGCTTACTTTCGTCAGTTAAACCCCAACCTGTTGCAGAGTCAGTATTAAATACAGGAATACGCATTAACTCACGCATTGATGGGATACCCATAATACGAACTTCACCAGAATGACCACCTGACCAGAAGCCATAGTACTCATCTAATTCACCCGGATGAACAACCGGACTATTAGCGTATTCTTTCGCATTTGCCTGTGCCGTTGAGGCAAACATAGCAGCAGTCATTGGGGCAGCGACAACTCCAGCACCAATGAGTGCAGTTTTTCCGAAAAACTTTCTGCGGTCTACATTATCTAATGCAACTTCATTATTTTTTTGATCTTCATTACTCATTGCTTTTCTCCATTTTGCTTTTTTAAAAATTAGTTTATTTTCTGTGAATTATGTTTCTGAATAAAATTTACGCGACTTCTTTTACCTTTATTTCTGTTTCTTTGCTTTTGTACTTGGAATGAGCTGCTTTCTTGCGCGCCATTTTTTTAAGTGGCGGGCATTTTTCTTCATTAAAATAAGTTACCTGACAATCAAGGCAGTAGTGACATTCGCGCATATTGATAACCCCATTAGGGTCAATCGCTTGAATCTCACATTCCTTAGCACAAGTTTTACAAGGCTGACCACATTCTGGACGACGACGTAACCAACTAAATAAACGAATACTATTACTGGTTGATAAGGCAGCACCTAATGGACATAAATAGCGACAGAAAAACTTACGATTGAAAATATTAATAATTAACAATATAGATGCATATAGAACAAACGGCCATTGTCGATCAAATTTCAACAAGAACGTTGTTTTAAATGGCTCAACTTCAGCAAACTGTTCAGCAAGAGCTAATGATTCCATTGATAAACCAAACAAGCCAAGTAAAATTAGATATTTAATTGCCCATAAACGCTCATGCACAGCCCAAGGAAATTCAAATTGAGGAATTTTGATATGACGGGCAAAAACATTCATTAGCTCTTGCAGCGCACCAAACGGACATAGCCAACCACAATAAACGGCACGACCCCATAAAATCATAGTAACAGCCGCTGCACCCCACAAAATAAAGATAACCGGGTCAAGTAAGAATAGGTCCCAAGAAAAGTCAGACATAAAGGCTTGTAGAAAGGTAAATACATTAACTACTGATAACTGACCACCCCATGACCAACCGATAAAGACTACGGTGACAATCAAAAATGAGTGACGGAAATTGTGCATAAAAGTTGGATGGCGAACTAAAATATCTTGAAAGAATAAACTTATCACTACAATGGTAAGCAAAATAATCAAGATAACCACTTCAGTATTTTTCTCTTGCCATACTTGCTGTGCTAAAGACTTTCCTTCATCAAAGAGGGGCTCAGGCATAATTAGTGGTGGACGATCTACATAGTTATCCAAGGTGTGATAATCTGCTTTAAAACTGGTAAATATACTTGATAAAGGGCCCGTTTGTCGGCGAACTAATAATTCTAACTGCCAATCGGAAGCAGGATTAAACTCATGATGTTCACGCACGATGAAAATTGATTTTTCCTTAAACTCAGGTACTCCTTCCATAACAAGATCAGAAAGTCGGGTGTGATCTAAGTCTCTAAAAGCAAAAGCATTACTATTTTGAAGTATTTGAATACGGTCAAATATACCACCTCGTACATAACCAGACCCTTTATACGAATAGCCTGTACCCATCAATACAATGGCATGCTCACCTGGCTTTAAGGTAGACATCAAATAGTCATATTCACTGTCGCCGAGTAAATTACGACCTATCGTTGGGATATCAACTTGTGCAAAGAAAATTTCAGCAAACATATCCTGCTTTTGATCGAGTGTAGCCTCTTCAACATGCTCAGCTTCAGTGCCAACAAAGGCTTCGTCAACTGTTTTTCTATTGAGATATAATTTTCGAATGGCACCACTACCTGTAAGGGTTGTCCAGTCTGCTTTTTCAAAGACATCGGGATAGATAGTCCCCATAGGTTGTATCGCTTCTTGACTTGTACTGATAATACCAAGAGAACGAGCAGCTATTTTTGCTGCTTTAACAATAGCAACATTCATTACCATTACGGTAACCGTTGCGCCAGAGAGGCCATCAAGATGTACAGTACCTTCTGTTTGGTTACCGCCAACTTTTAATCGGTCACTAACACTCAAGCCATTATATTGATCCGCAAAGGCATATAATTTAGTCTCAGGAATACCCGCTAAAATAATTGGCTCGTGATGCTCTAATACTTTCGCACCTAAATAAACACCTTTTGTATCCATTGCCACTAACATATTTACTGGCTCACCTGAATAGGCAGGTATTTTTGCTAAATCGTTGGTTTCAAAAGCATACCCTAGAATTTTTTCATTTTTTTCTTTATCTTCACCATAAATTGTCCATAGTAGCGGCGCACCTTCTTTAGCGGCAACTTTTTCAGAAATTCGAGTTTGTTCTGGATAAATTTTCTTAATCAACGGCATAGGGTCTTTAGGCGGACTAACAAATAATGCCTGTGCAGGTAAAACTACACATAAAAACATCACTAGCACTTTGGCAGGTGTTGATAACAAACTGATCACTGTCTTTAAAACGGATGAAAACATTAAATAAACACTTTTTATAATAAATTTTTATAATAAATATAGCAGCGAACAAAAAACATGCACTGCGACAATATATCACAGTGTACGCTTTCATTTTTTTGCCGTTATGATGTAGATCAAAAAACAAGAATGAAATAAGCTATAAAAAAATGAATTAGAACAATAGCATATAACCACAAACAAATTATGGCTATTAATAAATATGTTATAAATGATAGATTACTTCATAAGCTAAAAGTTAACAATATGTTGCCATTTGAGTGTTTTATATTCATCATGACAGTGTATTTGGAGCAAACAAGTAACAAATTAAGTAAATAAAAGGAGAGTGTTATGTTTCCTGTGCATGGTCAGTGGAAAATAGTCGCCGGTAGTAATTATGTTTTGCAGTGGTTCGAGGGATGTTGGAATGAGGAAGCGGCAATACAATATACCAAAGAATATAGAGAGAAAACAGCTCACCTAGCTGGCACTAAATGGGCAATGTTATCTATTTTTGAAGAGTGGGAGTTAGCCGTTCCTGAAATAAAGCCTTATATTCTCGAGCATTGTCAGCGCTTTAAAGATATTGGCTGTATAAAAGATTGTCATGTTTACACCCCTAGTGCGACTAAAGAAATGCAACTTGAACAGCTAGTTCCTCAAACCGAAGGGAATTATGAAAGACGAGTTTTCACTCATCTTGACGAAGCTATAGCTTGGTTAAAAAGCTGTCATTTTGATATTGAAATAAGCGACTTTTTAAAAAACATACAAACAAAGGCAACGTAGAATATAGACAAAGCCAATCGATTGATTGGCTTTAAAAAACAAACAATTCAATTATTACTTAACACTCACTCGAGCAAACTTTCGTTTACCCACTTGATACACCGCCTTACTACCGCTAGCAATAACTAAATTTCTATCGGTTATTTTTTCACCGTCTATTTTAGCTGCGCCTTGCTTAATCATACGATAAGCATCTGAGGTACTGCCAACTAAGCCTGCTTCTTTTAATAAATTTGCAATGGCAATTTCACCGCCCTCAGGTGCAAGCTCAAACTCAGGCATTTCATCAGGCATTGCACCTTTTTGAAAGCGATTGATAAACTCTTGATGTGCAGCCGTTGCCGCAGCTTCATCATGAAAACGGGCAATTAATTCTTTTGCTAAGTCTATTTTAACATCGCGTGGATTTTTACCTTGTTCAATTTCTGCTTTATAACCTTCTATCTCGGCTAAAGGTTTGAAACTTAGTAATTCATAATAACGCCACATTAACACATCTGAAATAGACATGATTTTACCAAACATATCTGACGGGCTATCGGTAATACCTATGTAGTTGCCTAAAGATTTAGACATTTTTTGCACACCGTCTAACCCTTCAAGTAATGGCATCATTAATACGGTTTGTGGGCGTTGACCTTCTGATTTTTGCAGTTCACGCCCCATCAACAAGTTAAACTTTTGATCGGTACCGCCTAATTCAACATCAGCCTCAAGCGCAACAGAATCCCAACCTTGCACTAATGGATACATAAATTCGTGAATAGCAATCGCTTGGCCGCTGGCATAACGTTTTTTAAAATCATCACGTTCCATCATACGGGCAACGGTTTGACGAGAAGCCAGTTTCAGCATGCCTGCTGCACCTAATTTATCCATCCAAGTGGAATTGAAAGCCACAGTAGTTTTAGCTGGATCAAGAATTTTAAACACTTGCTCTTTATAGGTTTGTGCATTAGCTAAAACATCTTCTTTAGTCAGCGCCTTGCGCGTAACATTTTTACCCGTTGGATCACCAATCATACCAGTAAAGTCACCAATTAAAAAAATGACTTCGTGACCTTGCAACTGAAATTGACGCAATTTATTAATTAGTACCGTATGACCAAGGTGCAAATCAGGTGCGGTTGGATCAAAACCAGCCTTAATTTTTAACGATTTACCCGTTTTTAATTTCTCTAATAATTCTTCTTCTACTAAGATTTCTTCCGCACCACGTTTCAATTCTGCAAACGCTTGACTAACATCGGTCATTTTTAGCTCCATTGACTAGATCTGTATTTATTTCAATGGCCGAATTCTACTCACTTTAGCTGCTACATAAAAGTAGAAAAGTTAATGTAACCCTCTTTTTGTAAAAACATTTATACAAACATTCATAAAAACTTTGTTATAGTGAAATATTAGTTAACGACAGTTGTCGTATTTCAGTTACCAATCCAATATAGAATAAACAAATATCCCAGTGAATAAACAACAAATAATACAGCGTCAGTTGAAAAATCTGCATGAAATTTTTCTAAGTTTATATAAAATTTTCCAACGATTCCCCCCTTTCAACCTTCCAAGAAAGCATTGCCTCATCATTATTGCTATCAGCATGCTTGCTCTGTTATTGATGTTACTGCCGAGTGAGCAAGAATTAACATCAAAAAACAATAACAGTAACAATAACAATCAAAGCTTTGAAGTTGGTAAACGCTACCAAATTGCTATACCAGAAAATATCACAGGAAAAATACCTGCTGATCCTATTGAAATTGAAATCCCTTCAATAAGTCAATCAGAAAGCAATCCGTTAACAGACAATAACGCGATCACAACAACGGTAAACTCAGCGCAACAAGGCAATATGTCTTGGCAAAGCGTAAAAGTACGCAGCGGTGACTCTTTAGCAAGAATATTTAAACGTTTAGGGTTTAGCGCCCAAGATACATACGCGGTTAGCACAGCCAAAGGCAAAGACAGCAAAATATTACAAAAGATGAATGTTGGTGACACTTTACGCATTGCCAGTAATGATGAACAAAAAATAACCGCGCTAGAATATCCTTTATCGAAAACTGATACGCTTTATATCAACCTTGTTGGCGATAATTATCAATCACACAAAAAAAGCAAACCCGTTGAGATCCGCCAAGCTTTTGCGCATGGCACCATTGATTCAAATTTTTGGAATGCTGGTACATCAGCAGGATTAACAGATGGACAAGTTATAGAGCTTGCTAATATTTTTGGTTGGGATATCGATTTTGCTTTAGACATTCGATCTGGCGATAGCTTTCATGTGATTTATGAAACACAATATGTTGAAGGCGAGTATATTGGTACTGGCAACATTTTAGCCGCAGAGTTTGTCAATCAAGATGAGCCTTTCCAAGCAGTACAATTTACCAACGGTGAGTATTACAGCCCTGAAGGAAAAAGCATGCGTAAAGCATTTTTACGTGCACCTGTTAATTTTAAATACATTAGCTCAAGCTTTAAGCGAAGGCGTTTTCACCCAGTGCAAAAACGCTGGAAAGCCCATCGAGGGATTGATTACGCAGCTAAAACAGGTACGCCTGTAGTCGCAGCAGGTAATGGCAAAGTTACCCACTCAACCTATAACAAATACAATGGTAATTATGTTTTTATTCAACATGGCAATGGCATGGAGACTAAATATTTACATTTTTCAAAACGCGCCGTTAAAAAAGGTCAACGAGTAAAACAAGGACAAGTCATTGGTTATGTAGGCTCTACTGGCTTAGCTGCGGGTCCTCACTTACACTATGAATTTTTACTTAATGGCGTGCACCGCAACCCTAGAACAGTAAAATTACCTGATGCTAAACCTATCGAGAAAAAATATAAAACTGAATTTACCGCACTCGCAGGGAAACGTTTACAAGCACTAGCTGGCTCAAAAAAAGCCATGCTATCTATGAATGTTGACTAATACCAATTGAAATAATACACATCAAAGTGATGATGAACACAAAAGTAGGTATTTTATATGCGCAATGAGCAAAAGTATTATATTGGCTTGATGTCAGGTACTAGTGCCGATGGCATCGATTTGGCCTTAGTCACTTTTGATGATAATAAAAAGCTTAAACACCACACCAGTTACTATCAACCCTACAGTAACGAAACTGCTGCAAAGATTAAGTCACTTTATAAACCTGATACTAATGAAATTGATCGCGCTTTTACTTTAGATATTGAACTAGCCAAACTTTTTGCCATAGCAATCAACGCTTTTTTAGCGCAAGAGCAATTAAGTAGTGCTGACATTATTGCTCTTGGAAATCACGGGCAAACTATTCGTCATCGTCCGCAAGCGACTAACCCTTTTACTTTACAAATTGGTTGCTGCCAAACGTTAGCCACCTTAACTAATATCCGCGTTATTGGGCAATTTCGACGTAAAGATATGGCTTTAGGCGGACAAGGCGCACCGTTAGTTCCCGCTTTTCATCAAACCATCTTTAGTGAAAATAAGAGCAGTGAAAACCCCGTTAATGAAAAATCGATAGAGAGTGGTGCTGATGTATTTGTTGTAAATATTGGTGGTATTTCTAACCTTACTTTTCTTCCTGCCACTAACAAATTGAACGTTATTGGTTATGATACCGGCCCCGGAAATGCATTGATGGATGACTGGTTTGGGTTACATAACCCCAAGAACAAAATCAAATATGATAAAAATGGAGATTGGGCCATAAAAGGTGTAGTAAATGACGAATTATTAAATCAACTATTATCTGATGACTATTTTAAGCTACCTCCTCCAAAAAGCACTGGTCGAGAATATTTCCATTTGCCGTGGCTACAAAAGCAACTAAATAAGGTTAGCCCCATAACTAATCACGATGTGCAAACAACCCTTACTGCTTTTACCGCAATAACGATTGTTAATGCCATTATACAACACCGCTATGATAACAAAAACATTACCAAAGTATACCTTTGCGGTGGTGGTGTTCATAACATAGCTTTAAAAAATCAGATAAATCAACAGCTAAAAATGCAACCCACAAACTACGAACTTCTTCTTACTAATCAGAAAGGTATTGATGGAGATCAGTTAGAAGCAATAGCCTTTGCTTGGCTAGCATTCGCTTATGACAAAAAGTTCTTAAGCAGCATGTCAACAGTTACGGGGGCTAGCAAATGTTGCACCCTTGGCAGTGAGTATTTGCCGTAATTTCCCCTAGTAAAGATGATTTTTATCACTATACTGAATCATTCAAAGAATAAAAAAACAGCAATATTTGATGGTTTACACCACGATCAATCAGTTCATTTTAATACTTACAAACAAAAAAATGAACTAATAATGGATTATTCCGTCTAAATACTTGCATCTTTATAATAGATAAATAGGAGAGGCTATGGAATTTCATGATATTCATATTGGTATGAAATGTGGCAGCATAAAAGGCAGTGGCACGGTAACTTGGATTGATGGTTCAACCCGCAAAATTTACATGGCAGATACCTGCAATAATAATAATTTTGAAGTAGAATTTAAGGACATCATAGAAGACTCGCAAGCACACAATAAAGAAGATACATTTTATTAAACGGATCACATAAATCTATCTAATCAACCTGTCTAATCAGCTTGTCTAGTCAGCTTAAGTTAGCCTAAAAACCCATAAATTTTATGGGTTTTCTTTATCTTGCAACCATACAATTCTATTAGCACATCGTTACTATTTTCACATTATTGACTAAAACTTTCTTCTTCTATTAATAGCGCATAAGCTTTATATTCCATGTCGGATTTTAAAATATGCTTAGCCATCCAGTTATAAAGAAACATTCCAATTTTATGTTGTATATCAATATCATAATTATCAAGCCTTTTTCTAAGTGCATTAAAATTATGTCTTAACTCATCGTGCTCTTTAATATGTTTATCAGTGAAGGAGTAGTTAATCTGTCTTAATAAATTTTCTTCTGATTCAAAGTGTAAATCGATATAAGAAGATAAATTTTCAAAAAGACTAATAGCGTCCTTTTTATTGTCTTGTTGGAAAAATTCATTGATCATAATGAATAGTTCCTTATGTTGGTCATCCATGTATTTATTTCCAACAGAATATCCTGTATTCCATTGAATTTGAACCTTATCAGAAGTTTTATCATGACTAAGCACCTCAACCGGATTTTTCACTACATTATTAACGCTAACCATTGTTTTCTTATTCGGTGTTTTTTGTTTTTCAACACCTTGTTTTATTGATTGATTATTTAACTTTAATACGTTCAGTTGCTCTAAAATTTTTTGAATATCAGCAGAGATGTTTTCATTCACTTCCCCAAAGCTCAAACCTATTAGATTTTGTAATACCGTTTTAGCCTCTATACCCTCCATATTCTTTAAAGCATCACCTGTTGCTGATATAACCTTTTCTTCACATTGATTTACTTTTTGTATAAACGATCTTTTAAGGGCGACACCGTGTTCGATACATGAAGCGAGTTGGTCTTCACCTTCAGAAATGAGCAGCTCTAAACTGTTGTTTTTATGAGTTTCTACTATGTGTAATTCTTGTAACAACACAAGCTTTAATCGATAAGGTTCGTTTAACGGATTAATAATGACGTAATTATCAAACAAACCATTCTCGCAGGCTAAATAAGCACGAAAGGTTTCACGATTATTAATGAGTAATACGGCGCTGTGAGGTGCAATTTTTTGCTCATATTCCTCTAAATAATCAATATAAAATTGTATGGTGTTTTTGACATTATTTGATGAAAGCAGTAAAACTTTAGGTTCCATTTCTGCTATAGCATGCATTTGCTTAGGGTTATATTGATATGCTTTAAACTTAAGATCTAATTCCATAATTTGTTGAATTGCAGGTTCAACCGTATCCCTGTCTTGATAAACCATAATAACGTCAGGGTGGTTAGATAACTTAAACGATTTCATGGGCAATTCTCCTTTTTTTGTGCATTATTTTTATTTCTATGTCTTTGTTTAAAGTCTACGAGCCATTGCTCAAAGTTATGTGCGTTAAGTGGTTTACTGTAAAGGTAGCCTTGCTGATTAAAACAACCTAATTCACATAGTTTATCCGCTTGTTCTTGTGTTTCTATTCCTTCAGCAACCAACTCAATATTAAATGTTTTAGCTAATATAATGATAGCACTAACAATGGCAGCATCTTCCTTACTATGTTCAATATTATCAACAAAGCATTTATCAATTTTTACATTATCAATAGGCAATCTTTTCAAACGTTGCAAAGAGGAGTAACCGGTACCAAAATCATCAATAGCGACTTTAATTCCTAATTTTCTCAACGCGCGCAAAATAGGGGTGTGATGATTGTTATCTTCCGAAAAAAGTGATTCTGTTACTTCAAGCTCAATAACATTACCAGGGATCATTTCTTCGGCTAAGGTGTTTTGTACTTGAGCAAAAAGGTCATTTCGGTCAAATTGCCTTAAAGAAATATTAATAGCCATAATACCCGTAAATAAATTACTCGCTCTCCACTGCTTTAATTGCTTGCATGCGCTTTTTAATACGAAATATCCTAGCTCTTTAATAGAGCCGTTTGCTTCAGCAATAGGGATAAATAAATCAGGTCTTATCATTCCTTGTTCAGGGTGAATCCATCTAATTAAGCACTCAATACCATATACTTCATACGTTTTAGCATTGACTTGTGGCTGATACCACACTTCAAACTGTTGCTTTTCAATCGCTTTATAAATTTCACCATCAAGTTCCAGCCGTTGCTTTATAAGCGCTTTTTCTTTAGAATCAAAAAATGAATAATGATTACCACCCGTCTCTTTTACTTTAAGCATGGCAATATCAGCAAAAGAAACAAGCTCTTTTACATCCATAGAATCTAAAGGAAATTGACTTACGCCAATACTGATCGTTATTTTAAATGCACCAAATTTCGTGTTAAAGGGTGTTTCAAAAAGTGAGAGTATTTGCATACAAATTTTATCTAGATTTTTTAGTGATTTTTCCCCTTCAATGACAATGATAAATTCATCCACACCACTTCGCGCTATTATGTCATTATCTCGTAATTTATCATTAAACCTATTGGCAACACTCTTTAATAATTCATCTCCAACTTCGTGCCCTAACGAGTCATTAATAAATTTAAATCGGTCTAAATCACAAAAAAGTACACAAAAACAAGTCGGCTTTTGTTTATGAAGTTCAAATAAATATTCAAGTTTTTCAAATAATAGGTGCCTATTAGGTAAGCTGGTTAAGATGTCATGATAGGCGTGAAAGTGCAGCTTTTCTTCAGATTTTTTTCGGTTGGTAATATCAGAAAACTGACAAATATAGTTAGAAATATTACCCTTACTGTCTTTAATGCTACTGATATTTAACCATTGTGGGTAAATTTGTCCATTTTTTCGTTTATTCCAAATTTCACCTTGCCAACAACCTTCGTTGATTAATTTTTTCCAAAACTTTTTGTAAAATTCTTTATCTTGTTTTCCTGAGTTTAAAATAGCCGGGGTTTTGCCTATCACTTCTTCTTGTGTGTAACCGGTTATATTGGAAAAAACTTTATTTATCGTTTGTATATAACCTTGGTTATCCGTAACGATAATCGCTTCATTTGTATGGTCAAAAATTTGTTCAATAATAGAAAGATTAGATTTAGTTATATTTTCGTAGCTTGCTTCTTTAAAAAACAATAACGTTTGTTTTTCGCTTCCAGTGTGCTGAGAGAAATAACAAACCTCTACAGGAAGGCGTTCACCCTCTTTTTGCTTTAAAGTTGAATGAAAATGCCCGAAAACAGAATCACCCTCATTCTCACAAATTTTCTCGGCTAACAAACCATCAATTTTTTCAATAGACTGTCCTAGTAACTCGTCTTGATTATAACTGGTCATAACAAGGTATTGTTCGTTAACATCTACTAATATCAAGTTATAATTTAGTATTAAAACGCCTGTGGTTATTCCTCCTTGGACTAACGTTTTACCTGAACCGCTCATATTCCATATTCCTTTACTAACAACAAATATCGCATGCTACATACAATTAATTACATACAAATACAAATACAAATACAATAATAGCTAAAATTAAATTAAAAGCACGTTTTTTTGTATCTTTATGAATAAATCCATACAGTTAACAAGGCTATTATTTAAGCTTCTATCACTATTTTTTACTAAAGTTAGGGGTTCTGGTTATGATTTTTATTGGATATCAACAGGTAGTTGTCCTAGCGATTTTTGTTCACCAATTACAATAGCAATACTGGTATTGTAACCAGGGCTGTATGATTCCTTACCACACTTTTGATAAATTCTATCATCAAAAGTGACTAACATTGCGTCAACTAGCTCAGTATAAGGTTGTAGCAAATAAGGCGACCCTTTAACCACTAAAACACTGGTTACTTTTTTCTGTTTTGCTTGCTTTAACTGATAAGTAAGTAGCTGTTCATAACTTACCTTACCTTGTTCATTTGTCGAATACGCTGGTGTTAATAGATCTTCTGCGCCACCAATATCAACGGCACTCGCTATTTTAGTATCGATAGTCGCAATAATTAAATCTGCTTTGACTAACTTTTTACCGTTTTGAATTTGTGATTGAGCATCACCTTCTGCTACCACAGTTGCGCTAATTTGTGGCGCTAATTGCCCCGATTTCTGCCAATGAAGCGTAATAGCTTGTTTTAACGCGCGAAACTCTTGCCAGTTTAAAACAAACAAATGTATGCGAGTAATGTTGGCAGCCTCTACCGGTAACCTATGACGTTTATTCGTTAGTAACACTACTGAGTTATCAGCTAAGGCTTGCTCAAGCGCTAAATGTTGTGTTTGCGCTATTTGTTGTTCAGCTAAGATTACTTGTTGCGTTAATTGCTGCGTGACTTGCTGCGTTAATTGCTCTGTTGTTGAAGTTTTAGGCAACTTTATGTATTTTGTTTTATAGCGATTTATTCTCGCGACAGATTGTGTTATTTCTGCCAATGAAAATTCATTTTCATTGGCTTTTTGTTGTAACGTTTGCGCGACCGCTTTAACAAACCCATAAAATTTTTCAATATCTTCCCTCGATCTTATTTTAAACGGCATTACCGCTAAATCTGCGCCGGCAACAAAGGTTTCAACCACTGCGGTCACTTCATTAAAATAATGAGTAATACCCGCCATATCAAGGGCGTCGGTAGCAATTATTCCATCAAAGCCCATTTTGTTTCTTAATAAGTCGGTCAATATTGTACGCGACATCGTTGCTGGACGAATGATTTGCTCACCGATAATATTTTCAATTGTTGAATTATCTAACGCGGGATATTGAATGTGCGCTGTCATGACCATCGCTGGTGAGCTGTGTTTAATCGCCCACTGAAATGGCGCGATATCTTTTTTTTCTATTGTTGCTAAATCATGCGCTACCAAGGGTAAACTCAAATGACTATCAACATGGGTATCGCCATGTCCGGGAAAATGTTTTAACGTGGCCATGATGCCCTGCTGTTGAAAACCATTAACTGCCGCAGCACCTAACTCAGCAACACGCTGTGGATCTTCCCCGAAAGATCGCGTGTTAATTACCGGGTTATCGGCATTAGTATTCACATCTACCACCGGAGCATAATTATTATTTATGCCCAATAGCATTAACTCTTTCGCAATAACGGTGCTTGTTTCAGTGGCAAACTTAGTACCCTTAGCAAGGTACGTAGCGCCAATGGCCATATTGCCAGCAAACGATGTTGCCTGAGGTAAACGCACTACCCGACCACCTTCTTGATCGATAGAAATAATTAACGGTTGTGCTGATGTAGATTGCACTGCCGCTTTTTGTAAATCATGAGTTAACTGAATTATTTGCTTTGTTGATACCAAGTTTTCAGCAAAAAGTACCACACTACCAATACCTGTTTTAGTAATCATCTCTGCTAAGACTGTTGGTAATTTCGTTACTGGTTGCAAACAATGACCCGTTTGGGCAATAGCGCTGTCAGGGCAAAAATAACGAATATCTAATGCTATTTTAGCGGCAACTTGTTTTTCAAAATCAGAAAAAAAACTTGGTGATTCAATATGTTCTGTCATAGGATTATTCGGTACGCTTTTTTTAAGTAAATTTTTTTTGAGTAAATTGCTTTTGAGTAAATTGCTTTTAGGTAAATGAGTACTAGGTGCATGGCTAAGTAAATAATTAGGCAAGGCATAACAAACACTTAAGAATGAAAAACAGAAAGAAAAAATAAAAACAAATAACCTACTTTTTTTCATAAATCTACTGTCATTTAACTAAAGCCAAAACATTTTTAACTAAATTATTAATACCTGCAGCGGCTTCAACTATTGAAGTTGCGAGCATATAAGCTGGGGTAGACACTACTTTATGGGTTTGATCAATGATGACATCTTCAACATTACAATTATTATGTACCAATCCTTTAGCGGTAATTAACGAGGCGGTATCAGCATCTAAGCCAATAGTTCCTTGTACACCTTTAGGGTAAATTAATGGCAACATGGCTGGGGCAATACACATATAACCTGCTGGTTTATCGGCTTTGGCAAAGGCCTGACAAGCGGATAATACTTGTTCATTTACTTTATAGTTATCACTATCAAGCGCAAAATTACATAAGTTTTTTGCCGCGCCAAAACCGCCTGGTACAATCAACGCATCAAAATCTTGCTCTAGCAATTCACACAAGTCTTCAACATTACCACGCGCAATACGGGCTGACTCTACTAGCACATTACGCGTTTCATGTTCGCTGACTTCTCCCGTTAAGTGGTTGATAACGTGATGTTGAGCAATATTGGGCGCAAAACAACGGTAACTGGCATTGTTTTGTTCAATGGCTAATAAAGTTAATACGGCTTCATGAATTTCACTGCCATCATAAACACCACAACCACTTAAAATTACGGCTACTTTTTTCATTATTTATCCTTATTATTTACATTGAGAATTTATGCTAATTGTTTACGTTGATCATTTACTCTGATCATTAATTGACATAGTAGCACCAACAACACAGAAGAAAACATCAATCCTGCAAAAGGTAAAGCGCTGCCATCATAATAATAGGCTAAAATGGGGCCCGCCAAAGCACCAATACCAAAACGTAAAGTGCCTATCACCGCAGTTGTTGTGCCTGATTGTTCAGGAAATTTAGTTAGTACTAAAGCATCTGAATTAACGGCCACCATTGAAATGCTACCCATTAATGGCAATATCGCCATCACCGTAAAAACAAGTGGCATTGATAATAAATTTACTAAAAACAGTGAGGCTGAAGCAATCACAGATAAAATTAAACCATACCACAACATTCTTCTTGAGCCTTTACGAGTAACTAAGCGTGTATTGATAAAATGCGCCGTCATTAACGCGACCACCGTAATCCCAAACAATACGCTAAAGCTAAACTCTGAGACCTTGTAAACAGTTAAATAAACAAAGGGAATGGCGGTAATGTACGCAAAGAAAGCCAATGAGATCACCATTGAACTAAGTATATCTAACCGTGCTTCTCCATTAGAGAAAACAATTTTATAGCGACCTAAAAAATTAATTTTCTTACCTTGTACACTGCTACTGTTCGCAACGTCTGGTAAGTACTTTGCGACCAGAAATAATACAACTACACTATAAAATGCCAACACATAAAAAATCAACTGCCAACTGTGAGCAAGTAACAAAATACTACCAATGCTGGGCGCTATCATTGGCGCTAACATCATGATCATTGAAACATATGACAATCCTTTGGCAGTATCTTTTTGATAATATTCACGAATTGCGCCAGGCACAACGACGGTTGCTGCACTACTGATGAAGGCTTGTATAAAACGTAATGATAAAAATTGCTCTATATTAATAACAAAAGGTAATAATAAACTAGTCACTAAAAAGCCACTAACCCCAAATAGCACCATTTTTCTACGCGAACTTTTATCTGCCATAGGGCCAAATAAAATCAAACCCAATGCATATCCCAATAAATAAATGCTTAAAGAGTTTTGTACCATTGGCATATCTGTACTTAACTGTTCAGCTAAAATGGGCATTGCAGGTAAATACATATCAATAGCTAAGGGTGACAACGCCATTATTGACGCTAGCAGCGGTAAGAGTAATTTAAGTGATACTTGGTTTGCGTTTTCTGACTTCATTCTTACTTACTCTTTGATTCGAATTGTTCATGCGTATTTTGTATATGTGTGTTTTCTTTATATGAATAACAAAACACTAGCTTACCCAACGTTTTCACTGCATTTTCCACTTGTGTATTCCACTGCACGCCATAACTAATTCGCATGTAGTTGGTATATTTTCCTGAGGGTGAGAATATTATGCCCGGGGCAAAGCTAACGCCTTGTTCAAGCGCTTCTTGAAAGAATTCGCTAGTATTAACATGCGACTGACATCTAACCCACAGCACACTTCCGCCTTGAGGTTTAGAAATACACACTTCTTTAGGAAAATGTTGTGCTATTAACGCACGCATACGTTCACAGTTATAAATTAATTTCTTACGTAACACGCTTAAATGCCGGTCATAATCACCACTTTGAATATACTCGTTTAACGTCCATTGTTGTAACATTGGTGTTGAACATGACTGAGCTCGCTTTATTCGTTTAGCTTGTTCTTCATACCTGCCCGGCAATAACCAACCTATTCTATAGCCAGGAGCTGCAGTTTTTGAAAATGATGAGCAAGTCATCACCAAGCCTTTTTCAGAATATAATTGCGCAGGTTTGGGTTTTTGTTCGGTAAAATACAGTTCGCTATAAACATCGTCTTCAATTAAGGGAAGATCATATTGCTCAAGCAAACTCACCATGGCTTGTCGCTGTGCATCTGTTTTCATTGAGCCTAAAGGGTTATTGATAGCTGTAGAAAACAAGCAGGCTTTGATTGGATGTTGCTGTAACGCAATAGTTAACTCATCTAAACAAACACCCTCTTCTGTACAGGTATAAATCTCTAATGCCTTCATGCCTAAGGTTTCAATTAATTCAATCATACCAAAGAAACAGGGTGACTCTACGGCAATAATATCGCCTCTTTGCGCAACACATTGCAACGCAATCGACAGCGCTTCTTGTGCGCCATTGGTAATGACGACTTCATCAGGATTAATGGCTACACCCTGCTCTTGATAACGAAATGCTAACTGCATACGCAATTTTGCATCGCCCGTTACTGGGCCATAACTGACGGCTTTTTCGGCTACTTTTGATATGACTGAGCGCATTAATCTTGCCAGCGTTTTATCTGGTGGATTCGCCAAAATAGGGTTTGAAATACCTAACGCAAGCGTATCTGGCATATGCACAGCCTCATAAACTTGTTCAATCATATTGCGACATTGCACTGTTACGGGCGCACAATGCGACCATTTTGTTGGCCTAGGCTTTAATGTTCTTGCTTGTTGCGCCGTTAAGTAATAGCCTGATTGTGGTCTAGCGCAAACACGGCCTTGACGCTCTAGCTCAATGTAGGCTTGCTTCACCGTAGGTACACTTATTTCAAATTGACGGCTAAGTTTACGTAAACTCGGTAATTTATCTCCAGGTGATAAAGCGCCTGTTTTTTGTTGGTAGCCAACAAAGTCAATTACTTGCTGATATAAAAAAGACGATGATGTTTTATCAAGTAATTGCATAGTGTTCACTTTAAGATTTAGGGTTTATGTTTCAAGGTTTATGCTTCAAGAAGTCAAACTGTGTAGGTTTCATTTTTATTATTTTGTATATGTTATTAAAACAAATAATCGCTACACTGTCATTAGCTACCCGCAACTTACATTAATTTGTTTGTATTAAACCGTTTATATTAAATACTAAACAAAAAGAGGCCAAACTATGAGTAATAGTTTTCTATATCTGATCACTGTCCTTATATGGGGGTCTACTTGGCTTGCCATTAATTACCAACTTGGTGATGTTACTCCCGAAGCTTCAGTCACATATCGGTTTGCCCTTGCCGCTTTTATTTTGTTCGTTTTTGCTAAAATGAAACGCTTGCCCATGCTTTTTCCTATGAAACAACATGCCTTATTTGCGGCTTTTGGCATTTGTTTATTTGGACTAAACTATTTATTACTTTATAACGCTCAGCAGCACATTAACTCAGCATTGGCTTGCATTGCCTTTTCCACCTTAATGTTAATGAACATTATTAATGCGAAAATTTTTTTTAAAACTCATATTACCAAGCAAGTATACTTCGGTGGCGCTTTTGGATTAGTTGGCATAGTGACTCTTTTTTGGCCACAGTTAACGGATGTAAAATTAGGTGCAGCAACCTTCTTAGGGTTAGGACTTTGCTTATTGGGTACTTTTTCTGCTTCTATCGGCAATATGTTATCCATTAAAAATCAAAAAAATTGCGTACCTATTGTACAAGGCAACGCATGGGGCATGTTGTATGGCGCAATTTTTACCAGCCTAGCCGTTGTAGTGCAAGGCAAACAATTCACCTTTTCATTTGAACCAGCTTATTTAACTTCATTGGTTTATTTATCACTTTTCGGCTCAGTGATCGCTTTTGGCTGCTATTTAACTTTGATGACACGTATAGGCTCTCATAAAACGTCATACGCCAATATTATCTTTCCGGCTATAGCCGTATTGATCTCAACCGTAGTTGAAGACTTTACTTGGAGTGAGTACACAGTTATTGGCCTAGTTTTCGTTTTACTCGGTAACTTGGTGGTATTAACTAAAACAACCACATTACAACGATTATTTAGTTTCAAACAAACAGCAAAAGTTTAATGCTGACGGCATTTTGATCTAAAGTAATTTCTCATGGAACTTACCTTAGATATTTGCCAATAGCATACGTCATAGCAGTTCCTTCCTGCTATGACGTTTTTTATACTTGTAATTTAGTGACATAATTTAGTGACATAATTTAGTGATGCCATAAAGGAAAATATCAATCTTCAAGCGCTCACAAATTTTTAGAAGAAAGTCAAAAATTCATTTAAACATGATACCTTAACATTTCTTCATGCTTGGCTAAAACCTTAGCATTATCTTGTGGTGCCATATTACTTACCACATAGATAACTAAGGAGCATAAAATAAAACCAGGCACTATTTCATACATCACTGAACTTAATGATTGACCATTAATAGTGATAGGTGCGTAAATCCATAACAATACCGTTACCGCCCCAGTGATCATGCCTGCTAAGGCGCCATTTCTGGTCATTTTTTTCCAATACAAACTACCAATAACAACTGGACCAAAAGCGGCACCAAAGCCTGCCCATGCATTACTCACTAATGATAAAATAGATGAATTACGATCATAGGCTAAGTAGATAGCAACCAACGCCACTAAAAATACCGATATTCGTCCAACTAACACTTGCTGCTTATCGGTAGCATTTTGATGCAGGAATGTTTTGTAAAAGTCTTCTGTCAAAGAGCTTGAGGTAACCAATAGCTGCGAAGAAATAGTACTCATAATGGCAGCTAAAATTGCCGCCAATAAAAAACCGGCAATTAATGGATTAAATAAAATTTGAGATAATAGAATAAAAATAGTTTCCGCATCATCAAGCTTTATACCTGTTTTCGCAACATAGGCAATACCGGCAAGGCCTGTTGCCATTGCACCAATAATAGACACTATCATCCAACTCATACCAATACGACGAGCAGTAGGCATATCTTTAACACTGCGTATTGCCATAAATCGCACAATGATATGCGGCTGGCCAAAGTAACCTAACCCCCAAGCCATCGCGGAAAGAATGCTAATGAGACTAACACCACTAAAAATATCTAACAAGGCAGGATTTATGGTATTAATGCTTGAGTGCATTTCTGCTAAACCACCAATTTCATTAATCGCCACTATTGGCACTAATACCAACGCGATAAACATAATACAGCCTTGAACAAAATCGGTTAAACTCACCGCTAAAAAGCCGCCAAATAAAGTGTACGCCACCACCACACCAGCAGTAACATACAAGCCTACTTCATAATTCAAACCAAAAGAGCTTTCGAATAATTTCCCCCCAGCAACAATACCGCTTGAGGTATAAAGCGTGAAAAACAACACAATAACAACCGAAGAAACCACTCTTAACAGTCGAGACTTATCATTAAAGCGATTTTCAAAAAAATCAGGTAACGTAATAGAATCATTAGCTACTTCCGTATAGGTTCTAAGGCGAGGAGCAACGATAAGGTAATTTAAAAATGCGCCAATCACCAAGCCAATGGCAATCCATAAACTACTCACACCTGAAATATACATAGCGCCAGGTAAGCCCATTAACATCCAGCCACTCATGTCAGATGCGCCCGCAGAGAGCGCAGCAACACTTGGGCTTAAACTTCTACCACCCAGCATATAACCTGAAACATCACTCGTTGATTTACGATACGCATAGAGACCTATACCAAGCATTGCACTGAAATAAAGACCTAAAGAAAAAAGAGTTTCAAATTCCAAAATTATTTCCACCGTTATATTTTTAATTGTACTAGTAAATTAATTCATCAATACCGCTAAAGAGTTTGTCTACTGATTAATCCATAAGTATTTATAAAAAAACTCAAAATGATCACTTTTCATGTCATTTACTTCAAATAATTTAAACTGCTAAGAGAGCAAAAAGTTGGGCGGTAATTTATACTATATGTAATAAAAAGATTATTACCGTATATTTTGTCTAAAATAGTTATGGATTAAGTAGTAACTAAGCTCTTTAAGAGAACCGTGTATTATTGGAAACATTAAATGCCAACAAACAAGCAGTTGAACAATAGAGTTTTAAAAGCTTTTCAATCATGCAGGGATGGTTTAGTGCGTTCTATTATGAAGATGAGCGTAGAGCAACAAGATGTTGATGATATTTTACAAGAAACTTTTATTAGAGTTTTACACTCTGATGCTAAGCAACAAATTAAATCACCCAAAGGTTACTTATTTGTTGTTTCAAGAAATTTGGTTCTTAAAAAGTTAATGCAACAATCAAAAGCAATACATACTGAATTAGATGATGCCTTAATAGAAAATGATGATGGTAATACTGTTGAAAAAGAACTATACCAGAAACTTAAATTTGAACGTTTTAGCAAAGTGTTAAGTTCATTACCTGAAAAAAATCGCCGCGCGATACTATTAAGAAAACTGTATTGTTTAAGTCATAAAGAAATAGCAAAAAAAATGGATGTATCAGTAAGTTCCGTTGAAAAATATATTGCGACAGGCTTAAGACAATGCAAACAGTCACTTTGTGCTCAAGGATATGAAGTCAACGAACTTAAACTTCCGATACAGCTAAATCAATCAAAGGAAGATCGTACAAAATGAATACAAGTAATAAAGTAATTCCACTTCATACTACAAATATGATTGATGACGAAGCGTCTATTTGGTTAGTAAGACTAGATAATGGTAATTTATCTGAACAATCAAGAAAAGAATTAAAAACTTGGCTTTCAGCAGATAAAAGACATCCGGCAGCATTAAAAGCTATGGCCGATATCTGGGATGATATGGATGAAGTACTCATTATTATTGATGATGAAAATTCGTCAAATAATGTCTCTATATGGCCAGTATTAGAACCTATTTTCAAACCCTTGGCGTTGGCTGCAAGTATAAGTTTTCTAGCTATTTTTCTTTGGTTAACAATGCCTACTGATGTACAAAAAAACTCATATGCTACCTTAATGGGACAACAGCTGGATGCAACATTTGATGACGGTTCAATTATACACTTAAATACCAATAGTCGTATTGAAACTGAATTTTCTGATGAAAAGCGAATAATTAAATTAATAAAAGGTGAGGCTTTATTCGAAGTTGCACACGATCCTAATCGTCCATTTATCGTTTATGCTGGTGATCGTCTCGTTCAAGCAATAGGAACAAAGTTTGTTGTCCATTTAAAATCCGAAAATATTCAAGTCACCGTTACGGATGGTAAAGTTAAAATGTCAAAAGTGGCACTTGACACAAATTTAACAGATATTAAAGCATTAGATAGTGCAGCAATTCAAAAAGATGATGTTTATATTGCTAAGGGAGAAAAGGTTATCGTGGGTAGTAATCAAGTACCAAAGTTAACTTACATTAAACCTGAGAATTTAAAACGTGAACTTTCATGGCTTGATGGAAAACTAATTTTTGATAATGAAGAATTATTTGACGTTATTGAAGAGTTTAATCGTTATGTCGACATAACGATTGTGTTAAAAGATCCTTCACTACACCATATACGTATAAGTGGCCGTTTTGATCTAGGCGACAGTGAAGCGTTAATTGAAGCTTTAGAGCTTTCTTTTAATATTAAGTCTCAACGGCTTGCTTCAAATAAAATATTACTGACTAAAAAAACATAACTGCTCAGCCTAAATAAAATTTATTTTAGGCTCCCAGAAAATCGAGTTAATCGCTCCTTTTGAGGTTTTATCATGGGATTGTGAATGATAAAGCCTCAAGTAACGCCCTTCCCCCTGTGTCACCTGGTTGTCGTCTCTAATTTTTAGTTAAATGAACGTAATAAAGACATATTTTACGAAGCCTTTTATTCCCTCTTTAAATTAAATTTTAAAAAATAAACAAAATTTTTTACGGTTTTGCAAACCATTTAACTCTTTAGGATGGTTGCAAATTATTTAAGTAAATAGCAACTGGACTAAATAACTATAAAACTAATTAAAAACTAATTAAAAATTGGGAAGGAAATTACATGTCTAATAAATTCCGTACAGGAACACTAGCCCTTGCTGTAAGCATGGCATTGGGAACTGTATCTACATATGCTGCTGAAAGTGATAATGCTAAAGCAGATAAAGATGTTGAAAAAATCATTGTTATTGGCTCACGTGGCGCACCACGTTCAGTTAGCGACTCACCTGTACCTGTTGATTTAATTGGTTCTGATGAATTAGCACGTGGTGGCAACACTGACATGCTTGAGTTATTAAAAGGTACAATACCCTCTTTTAACGTGCATACAAATCCTATTTCAGATGCAGCCAGTTTAGTTAAACCAGCTAACTTACGTGGTTTATCATCAGACAGTACCCTTATTCTTGTTAATGGGAAACGTCGTCATCGTGCTTCTGTTATTGCATTGCTAGGCGGTGGTATTAACGATGGTGCTCAAGGCCCTGATATTTCAGTTATTCCAAGTATTGCTTTAAAGCAAGTTGAAGTACTTCGTGACGGCGCTGCAGCACAATACGGCTCTGATGCTATTGCCGGTGTAATGAACTTTGTATTAAAAGATGATGCAGACGGTGGTTCTTTAACTGCGCGTTACGGTTCATACTATGAAGGTGATGGCGATACAATTGAAGTTTCCGGTAATATTGGTATGGCATTAACCGATGATGGTTTTGCTAACGTTAGTTTTCAATATAAAAACGCTGATGAGACTAGTCGAAGCACACAACGTCCTGATGCTGCAGGTTTAATTGCAGCAGGTAATACTGCTGTTTCTAGCTTAGCGCAAATTTGGGGTTCTCCAGAAGTAAATGATGATATTACTATTTTTGGTAATGCGGGTTTAGATCTTGGTAACGATCGTGAAGTGTACATGTTTGGTAACTATTCTGAACGTGATGTACGTGGTGGTTTCTACTTCCGTAATCCACATACCCGTGGTGGTGTATATTCAGGCGGTGATGGTTTATTGATTGGTGATATTGCTCAGGCTGGTGGAGCAGAAAGAACGTGTCAACCTGTAGCTGTCACGAGTGGTAATGTATTAACTCAAGAAGACTATATTACTAACGTTGCTAATAATGATAACTGTTTCTCATTCAATGAAACGATTCCAGGTGGTTTTACTCCTAACTTTGGTGGCAACATTGTCGATACTTCATTGATTATGGGTACACGTGGTGAGCTTGAATCAGGTATCATCTATGATGTCAGTGGTACTTACGGTCGTAACAAATCTAGCTATGTAATTTACAACACCTTAAATGCTTCTTTAGGGCCTGAAACTCCTCGTGATTTCAACCCTGGTGCTCATACTCAAGTAGAAAAAATGTTCAATATTGATTTAAGCAAAGATATTGACGTTGATGGTATTGATAATCTATTAATTGCTGGTGGTTATGAATGGCATACTGAATCATTTGAAGTAACGGCAGGTGATACTGCCTCTTATACTGCAGGTCCTTATACGGATCAAGGCTTTGGTATTGGCTCTAATGGTTTTCCTGGATTTAAGCCTGCAGCCGCCGGTATTTTTTCTCGTCAAAACTTTGCCTTTTATTTTGATTCAGAAGCTCAAATCAGTGAAAATTTGATGATTGGTGCTGCTGTTCGTTATGAAAACTATAGTACGTTTGGTAGTGATATTAACTATAAAATTACTGGTCAGTATAAATTCACAGACGCATTCTCAGTTCGTGGTTCAAGAAGTACCGGTTTCCGTGCTCCAACAGTTGGTCAAGCTAACTATGCTAACGTACAAACTGCCCTTTCTGGTGGTGTGTTAATTGATTCTGCATTATTACCACCAACAAATCCAATTGCAGTGCAATTAGGTGCACAAGAGTTAACGCCGGAGCAATCTGAAAGTTATACTTTAGGTGCTGTTTATAACGAGGGTGATTTCTTCTTAACGGTTGATTATTACAACATTGAAGTAACAGACCGTATTTCTCAATCTGATCGTTACACACTAACAGATGATGATAAAGATGCCCTTAAAGACCAAGGTGTACCAAATGTTGATTCAATTCAACAAGTAAGTTTCTTTACTAACGACTTTGACACTACTACTAAAGGTGTTGATGTCATTGCCAACTATACTGCTGAATTGTTAAATGGTGATTCATTATTTAGCGTAGCGTATAACTATAATGAAACCACTGTTGATAAGTACACAGAAGTTACTGGTGACTTTAAAGTCTCTCGTTTAGAAAATGATTTACCAAATCATCGTGCAACGTTAACTTGGTCGCAAAGCTATGATACTTTTAGCTTCTTCACGCGTGTAAACTACTACGGAGAATATCAAGCGGTTCATGTTGATTATGATGCCACAGCAGTCACTGGTAGCTCTAAAACTACTATTGACGCAGAAGCAAGTTACTATATCAATGATAGTTTCACCGTAAGTATTGGCGCGCAGAACATCTTTGATGTCTATCCTGACGAGCTAGACTTCGAAAAAAATACAGGAATACCAAACAACAACTGGGGTGGTAAGTATGCTGAAACTTCTCCATTTGGTTTTAATGGTGGTTTCTACTACGTAAAAGCAAGTTATAACTTCTAATATCCTATAAATTAGAAGAAGTTTGTTAATATAAAAAACCTTAGCTTTTGCTAGGGTTTTTTTATTCAAGGATGAATCATATGTCGCAGTGCCAAGGAAGGAAAATAGTGAATGATACCAAGATAACGACAGCACTATTTGACAGGCTAACACATCGTTTTCATATCATTGCAACAGGCAATTAAAGTTACTTATTTAAAGAATCAACAAAAAATAAGAAGGAATAACTAGAAACTCACCCAAAAAAATGGTCATAATATGATCGCTAGAGTGAATTACTCTTGCCTGCAAATTAACAGACAGCGAGATATATATTAAGTGTTTAGTGTTTAGTCGCCTATTAAAACATAAGAAAAGGCAATACATTCAGTTTTGCATTGCTTTTGGCTTGTTATTTTTAGGCAATACTATGGTGTGTCAAGCCGCTGAACGTTACCACTTCAAGTTACCGGCAATGAATGCCGCTGCTGCTTTAGATAAATTAGCCGATATATCAGGATATTCTCTTATATATCCATTTGATGATTCTATTGTTGTAATGGCTAATCCTCTTTTTGGTACTTATTCACTTGCAGACGCCTTGGCGAAACTTCTTTTAAATACCCCTCTTAGTGCTATTGCAACCGAAAAACGAGTGATTGCGGTGTCTTCCATATTGAGTAATTACAATAACAATTCGAAGGATCTTGATGTAGTAGCTACTTTACCTGAAACTAATCTTTCCTATACTACTAAAAATGAAGCAAAAAACGCTAATAAAAAAATTGAAACAGAACGTATTCGTATTATAGGTTCACGTCGTATAAACCGATCACCTAGTGATGCATTGGCGCCATTGGATGTTATTAATAAGCAAGATTTAAGCGCACGAGGTAATAATGATATTATATCTACATTATCGAATGTTGTTCCCTCATATAATGCAAGTCAGGAAGCTATTAGTGATGCTGGCACTATAGTAAGACCAGCTAACCTTAGAGGATTACCTACTGATAGTATGTTGATATTAGTTAATGGTAAACGGCGTCATCGTAGCGGTGTTATTTATGAGTTTATATCAGGATTAAATGTAGGTGCCCATGGAGTAGATCTAGAGCCTATCCCTAGTATTGCGCTTAAAAGTGTAGAAGTTTTAAGAGATGGTGCTGCCGCGCAATATGGTTCTGATGCGATAGCGGGTGTTATTAATTTTCAATTAGAAAACAGTGCAGAAATCAATCGCATTGAAATGCGTACAGGTCAATACTATGAAGGAGATGGCACTAAATTTGAGCTATCTGGTATTTTGGGAACTCATCTTGGTGACAGTGGTTCAGCTAATTTTTCATTCGAATTTTCAGAAAGTGATGCCACCTCTCGCGGTATTCAAGATCCTGCAGTTCAGCGCTTGATTGATAGTGGTATTAGCAAAAATATTATACAAGATCCGGTTGTTATTTGGGGAGCTCCCGAAATAACCAACAATATTAAGACTTTTGGCAATATGGAAATGGATATTGGAGATAGCAGCCATTATAAACAGCTTTATCTATTTGGTAACTGGGCACAGCGTGATGTAGATGGCAGTTTTTATTATCGCAACCCTAATACACGAACAAGTGTATTTATTAACCCAAATGATGGCACTCGTCTATTCTTTGACATGACCAATAATGATACAGGGAATTGTCCAACGCCTACTATTCCAGGCAGTACTGGTGATGCACAAGCCTTAGCAGCAGTTTCAGCCAACGCCAATTGTTTTTCTTTTAATGAACGATTTCCTGGTGGTTTTACCCCAAGATTTGGCGGTAGAGTAACCGATGGTAGCATAGCCGCGGGTATGCGAGGTTCGTTAGACAAAAATGAAGCTGAATTAACTTATGATATTAGTATGGTAGTGGGTAGAAATGATATTGATTATGAATTACGTAATAGTGTCAATGCCTCATTAGGTGAAAATTCACCGAGAAATTTTGAATTAGGCTCTCAAATTCAAACAGAGCGCGTATTCAATGCTGATTTCACTTATCCTGTAGACGTTGGTTTTGAGTCGGAGTTAAATGTTGCCTTTGGCTACCAAAATCATTTTGAACAATTTGAAATTGTCGCTGGAGATAGGGCATCTTATGAAACGGGTTCTTTTTCGAACAATGGTGAAGCCATAGGTTCAAATGGTTTTCCTGGCTTCTCTCTAGATACTGCGGGTATAAACGATCGTACATCAAATGCCGTATATTTAGATATAGAAGGCGACATTACTGACGCTTTTTCCGTATCACTTGCGATGAGATATGAAGAAATAGGAAAAATAAGTAATACCTTGAATGGTAAACTTTCAGCACGTTTACAGGTAACCGATGAAATGGCATTACGTTCAACACTAAGTACTGGATTCCGTGCTCCCACTGTTGGACAGTCAACTCTTCAACGTATATCCACCTCAAACTCCATCATAAATGGTGTAGTCGTTCAACAAAGATCACAATTGGTCAGTGCTTTGAGCCCCATTGCGACGGCGCGTTCTGGTGGAGGACTTGAACCAGAAACAGCAACTAGTTTTAGTTTCGGTGTATTATCAGAAATAGGGTCAGTTAATGTGACTTTAGATTATTTTTATATTGAGGTATATGATCGGTTATCACTATTCACTAGTGAAATAATAGCAAGTGATACCCCGCTATTAACCGCTTCTAAGGTTAATTCAAACGTAACAAACATTCAATATTATGCTAACGATTTTAATTCAACAACTCAAGGCATTGATTTGGTTGCAAGTTTACCATTTGAATTTATAGGGGGAAATAATACGTTATCACTAGCATTTAACTATACCGACACGGGGTTAGAGGTTACTAACGCTAAAAGTCCAATCTCAAATGCTAATGTACGTAAAGAGCGTGAGGAAGGAGTTCCAAAAACTCGAGGAGTATTAACATACTCTCACTCGCAAGGAGAGCTAAGAGCAATGGCTCGCCTTAATTATTATGGAAGTTTTTATAATGCACAATTTAATGATGTATCACTCATTGAAAAAGTTGACCCTGTCGTTATTACGGATGTGGAAATTTCCTATGATATTACGGATAGCATAGTTGTTGCCTTAGGTGCTAAAAATATCTTTGATGTCTTTCCAGATGAATACAGTAAAGGCCGTACTGCTGGGTTTTTAGGTGCTATATATCCTTTAAACTCCCCAACTGGTTTCAACGGTGGCCATTATTACCTTCGTATGGGATGGGATTTCTAACCTAAATTTATAGATAAATAGAACTTATTTAAGACTTTCCAATTCTCTTTTCGTTGTATTCAAACCTCAATAAAAGCTGAATTACTTCACTAAACGAACAATAAAAATCATTATTATCCCTTATTGAATAGGCATAAATATAATGATTAATAAATAAACTATCAATAAAGTTGAGTTATTACTTTAGAAATCAAAGTTAAACTTGTTATAATTAGGCTGAAATTAACAATTATCATCAATGTATATTATGAAGTATACAATTTTAACGTTATTAGGTAACCCAATGCAAAGACTCTCACCAGCTCTACGCCAAGACAATGTTCCTTTAGATCTTATTGCGCTTATCAAAACCATTTTAGCTGCCACTAAGGAAATTTCATTCCGTGTCAGCCAAGCGCATTTAAGCGGTTTAATGGGCTCTACTTTAGACGAAAACATTCAAGGTGAAATACAAAAAAAATTAGACGTTGTAGCTAATGAGTTATTTAAAGATATTCTCCTTGAATCTGGTTTTGTAAAAGCCATTTCATCTGAAGAAGAAGATACATCGGTTGCAGGTAATGCTAATGGCAAATATATTGTTTCATTTGACCCACTAGATGGCAGCTCAAATATTGATATCAATTCACTTATTGGCACTATTTTTTCTATTCATGAAGCACCTGAGCATATGGAAGCTAGCAACCCTGATATGTTCAAACAATCTGGAGATAAACAAGTTTGTGCTGGTTATGTTTTATATGGTCCAGCCACAATGTTAGTAATGACAACGGGTAGCGGCACTCATTTTTATGTATTGGATAGAACTCATGGCGGTTACCTTTTAGTTCATCGCAACGTACAAGTGCCTGCCGATACTCAAGAGTTCGCCATTAATATGTCGAACCAACGTTTTTGGCAAGCGCCAATGCAAAACTACATTAATGACTTAATTGCTGGTGATACTGGTTCACGCGATAAAAACTTCAATATGCGTTGGATTGCTGCCATGGTAGGTGATATTCATCGTGTGTTATGTCGCGGCGGTATTTTTACTTACCCAACTGACAGCAAAAATGCTGAACAACCTCATAAATTGCGTTTAATGTACGAAGCTAACCCAATGTCGTTCTTAATTGAACAAGCAGGTGGCTTAGCTATGACTAGCACTGGCCGTATTATGGATATAGAACCCAGTAGTATTCATCAACGCGTAGAAGTGATCATGGGCTCTAAAAATGAAGTGGAAACTTGCTTGAGTTATTATAAGTAGATTGAAATCATTATTCATAATAATCTATATAAATCCCGAATAACCACTCTTCGGGATTATTTAAATGTGTAATTAATAAGTATTAGAAAGCATCTCATCTGACCAATTCACAGATTCTTGATAAGCATTAAGGTAATCTTCTTCGTTAAGCTCTATTAAATTAGAAATCTTTTTAGCTTGCTGCCACTTTCCTTGCTCTAGTGTCATAAAAAGCGCTAAATATTTAGCCAAATAATTATCTTTTTGGATTAATGCTTTTTTAATTTCCATATGAACAGGTAAAATATTCATCACTTCAGTAATACTCTGATCTAATACTCCATCAATGTGAGATAACATCCCGGTTAAAAAAGCTTTTGGAGGGTTCTCACTATCTTTTTTTATGATTGATATTTGTTCACAAAATTTCGCCCTCATTAACGAAATCCTTATAATTTCATGGGGCTTTCCCTCATTTAAATCGGCAAGTACTAATAACGCTATAAATTTTTTCAATTCAAGATTACCAATATAAATTAGCGCATGTTTTAAAGAGCTTATTTCTTTACTTGGCCCATAACTCGGACTATTAATGAAACGCAATAGTTTATAAGTGAGTCCTAAATCTTTACTAAATACTTCACTTATTGCATCAAAATCAAACTCTGCACTGTTAGCATGTCTCATTAAATCAATCATATGTTTTTTGGATGAGAGAATGTTTTTTTTCTTTAACATTTCAGGTTTTGCAAAAAAGTACCCTTGAAATAGAGTAAAACCTAATATTTTTAACTGCTCAAACGCTTGTAGGGTTTCTACTTTTTCAGCGAGTAATGTAAGTTTATAGTTTTTTAATCTGGATAAAGACCGACTAATATCCAGCATACTGCACTCAAGTACATCAACTTTAATAATATCTACAAAGGGTAAAAAAACATCCCATTTACTATCAAAGTTAAAGTCATCTAAGGCGAGTGTATAGCCTTTTTCTTTTAATAATTTACAGGCATTTAATAGTTCATCGCTAATGATTACATCTTCTAGAATCTCTATCACAATTTTTTTCGGATCTAAAAAATCAGGAAAATGATGGATAAGCGCATCTGCATGAAAATTAATATAAGCAGGTAGATTACCGGTAACCTCTTCGATACCCAAAGTGAATTGATTATCAACAATAATTTTTGATGTCGCTTTATCTGGACAGATACCTGGAAAACTATTAGATTCCCCGTCACGAAACAATAGTTCAAAAGCTACGGTTTCTTGCTTAATGTTCAGTATTGGCTGCCTAGCTATATACGAATACAAATTACATTCCTTATAAAGATCAAAATATCGACCTTCACTATAGAATAGTTGCTAGCTAAATAAAATAAAAATTATTACTTCTGTGAGTGAATTTGCTCGTTATTCATCCATTGTTTTATACCCAAGTGAAGTAGACTTTGCTAGAATATTGAAAAATTATAGGAGAGTACTTTCATGCCAAATTATGTTGTTGGTCACAAAATCCCAGATTCAGACTCTATCTGCTCTGCCATTGCTTTATCGTATTTAAAAACTACTTTAGGTGAAGAAACTGTTCCAGCCCGTTTAGGTGAACTTAGCCCGGAAACCCGCTTTATTTTAGATAAATTTGGTTTTGAGCAACCGATATTAAAAACGAGTTATGCTGGTGAAAGCTTATATATTGTTGATCACTCAGAGCGTACACAAGCGCCTGATGATATTGATGATGCCACTATTTTAGGTATTATTGATCATCATAAATTAGGCGATATCACCACGTCAACACCATTAGAAATATGGGTGCGCCCTGTAGGTTGTACTAACACCATTATTAAAATGATGTACGACTTTCATAACGTAGCAATCCCTAAAAACATCGCTGGCGCTATGATGTGCGCTATTTTAAGTGACACAGTTATTTTTAAATCACCCACCTGTACAACTGCCGATATAAAATGTGTTGAAGCCTTAGCCGAAATTGCGGGTATTGAAAACCCTGCCGATTTAGGTATGGAAATGTTTAAAGTAAAATCAGCGGTTGTAGGTACACCAGTACGCGATTTAGTCTTACGTGATTTTAAAGATTTCAATATGAACGGTAATCTTGTGGGGATTGGTCAATTAGAAGTAATTGATTTAGCTATTTTCGATGATATGAAAGCTGGTTTAAAAGCAGATATCGCTAAACTAAAAGCTGAAGGTAACCGCCATACGGTGATGTTATTATTAACCGATATTATGAAAGAAGGTTCAGAAATTCTTGTCGTGAGTGATAATAATAATTTAGCACAAGCTGCTTTTGGTAAAGCAACTACCGATGGAAAAGTATGGCTTGACGGCGTGCTTAGTCGTAAGAAGCAAGTAGTACCACCTTTACAAAACGTTTTTGCTTAGTCACTCATTTAGCTTGTTAAAGAGATAAAAAAACCAGCAACTGCTGGTTTTTTTCTTACTTGAAACAAAGTAAATTTTAATTACTTTTCTCAAAGCTAATTAGTGTTTAGGCAAGGCGAAAGCACGGAGTTGACGCTAGTCAATGAGTACTTTCAACGCAGCATAAGCGCTTATTAGCAAAGAGAAAAGCTAATTAATTAGACGCGCTCGAAAACGGTTGCTATACCTTGGCCTAATCCAATACACATAGTGGCTAGGCCAAGATTGACATCTTCGCCTTCCATTAAGTTAATTAGCGTGCCAGAAATACGAGAGCCTGAACAACCTAGCGGATGGCCTAATGCAATCGCGCCACCATTTAAGTTAATTTGATCCATTTTATCTTCAACTTTTAATGCTCTAACACAAGAAAGTGCTTGAGCCGCAAAAGCTTCGTTAAATTCAAACAACTCAATATCTTCAATAGATAAACCAGCACGTTTTAATGCTTTTTTCGTTGCTGGTACTGGGCCATAACCCATCGTTGCAGGATCACAACCAGCAACACCCATACCACGAATTTTAGCGCGAGGTGTTAAGCCTAATTCTTTAGCTTTAGTTGCTGACATCACTAACATTGCTGAAGCACCGTCAGAAAGTGCTGAAGAAGTACCTGCTGTTACCGTACCATTTACAGGGTCAAACACTGGACGTAACGCAGCTAAGCTTTGTGCCGTTGTTTCAGGACGAATCACTTCATCATGTTCAACTAAAGTCAGTGCACCCGTAGCGTCATGGCCTTGCGTGGCAACAATTTCATTGTCCCAACGACCATTCAATTGCGCTTCATAGGCTTTTTGATGAGAACGTGCGCCAAAAGCATCTTGCATTTCACGCGTAATACCGTGTTGTTTGCCCAACAACTCGGCAGTTAAGCCCATATTTCCAGAGGCTAACGCTATATGCTTATTCAGTGCAGGATCAAAATCTACGTCATACATCATAGGTACATGACCCATATGTTCAACACCACCAATAAGGAATACATCACCCTGCCCGCACATAATACTGGTACTTGCTTGGTGCAACGCTTCCATAGAAGAGCCACATAAGCGGTTAATAGTAACGCCACCAATCGATTTTGGTAAACCTGCAAGCAATGATGCATTACGGGCAATATTAAAACCTTGCTCTTTAGTTTGCTTTACACAACCCCAAATAACATCTTCGATGTCTTCTGGGTCTAATGCTGGATTTCGTTTTAATATTTGTTTCATTAAATGTGCTGATAATGCTTCAGCACGTACATTGCGAAAAACACCGGCCTTAGAGCGACCCATTGGAGTTCGTATGCAGTCTACAATTACAACTTCGTTCATTTTATTCTCCTCGGCTTAAGCTGATTTAACATCAGTTGTGCTTTTTGTTTCGAAATAAGATTTACCTGATTTTGCCATCTCTCGTAGGCCATCAGTCACGTGATAAATTTCACCTAAATCAGCATATTTATCAGCCATTGCGATGAAGTTATCTAAACCAAGTGTTTCTAAATAGCGAATTGCACCACCTCTAAATGGAGGGAAACCAACACCATAAATTAAGCCCATATCTGCTTCAGCTGCTGTATCAACTACACCTTCTTCTAAACATCGAACCACTTCATTAACCATAGGGATCATCATACGAGCAATAATCTCTTCGCTGCTGAAGTCTTTCTTATCAGCACAATGTGGAGCAAGTAATTCGTAAGCCACTGGCGCTGGTACTTTCATTGGACGACCACGTTTATCTTTGATGTGATCATAAAACCCTTTGCCATTTTTCTGACCAAAACGCTCATTAGCATACAAAGTACTTACCGGATCATTACCAATTTTTTTCATACGCGTAGGGAAACCAGCTGACATAACACCGGTACAGTGATCGGCGGTATCGACACCAACAACATCAAGTAGATATGCTGGGCCCATTGGCCAACCAAATTGTTTTTCCATTACTTTATCAATAGCGGTAAAGTCAGCACCTTCAAGTACTAACTGGCTAAAACCTGCAAAGTATGGGAACAACACACGGTTAACATAAAAACCAGGGCAATCATTAACAACAATCGGAGACTTACCCATTTTCGCAGCATAAGCAACAACTGCAGCAACCGTTTCATCTGAGGTATCTTTACCGCGAATAACTTCTACTAAAGGCATTTTATTCACAGGGTTAAAAAAGTGCATGCCACAAAAGTTTGCTGGGCGTTTTACGCTTTGTGCTAATAAATCTATTGAGATAGTAGACGTGTTAGAAGTAAGAATGGCATCTTCACTGATTACCGCTTCAACTTCAGCTAAAACAATCCCTTTGATTTTAGGGTTTTCAACAACGGCTTCAACCACAATATCGACATCTTTAACACTGTCGTAACTTAAGCTTGGCGTAATGTTATTTAACACACCAGCCATTTGTTTCACGCTCATACGACCACGTTCAACTTGTTTAGTTAAAATGCCTGTCGCTGTCGCTAAACCTAAATCAAGTGCTTGATCATTAATATCTTTCATAATGATAGGCGTGCCTTTATAAGCTGACTGGTAAGCAATACCACCGCCCATAATACCCGCACCTAATACCGCCGCTTTATTGACCGCTTTAGTTGCAAGTTTGCCTGCTTTTTTCGCTTTGCCTTTAATTACCTGGTCTGCCATAAACAAACCAATTTGCGCGGTTGCTGCATCAGTTTTTGCTAATTTGGCAAAACCTGCATTCTCTGCTGCCATGGCGCCAGTACGATCTAAGCCCGCAGCAGCAATCAAAGTATTTATCATAACCATTGGCGCAGGGTAATGTTTACCTGCTTTAGCGGCAATCATACCTTTACAGGTTGTCGATGACATGATCAGTTCTGTTGCCGATAATTTTAATGCCTCTAATTTAGGCTGACGTTTGGCGCGCCAATCTAATTTTCCATTAATGGCCAATCTAAGCATACTAATAGCTGCAGTACGTAAATTCTCTGGTTCAACAACTGCATCAAGAAGGCCTTGTGCAAGTGCTGCCGCAGGTTTAAATGCTTTACCTGTTGACATCCACGTTGCCGCATTATCAAAACCAATGAGTCGAGGTAATCTTACCGTACCACCAAAACCAGGCATCAATCCTAGTTTAACTTCTGGTAGTCCTATGATGGTATTAGTATCAGCAACACGGTAGTCACATACTAAAGTCATTTCACAACCGCCGCCTAAAGCGACACCATTAATGGCAGCTATAGTGGGTAATTGAATATCTTCAAAGGAGTCGAAAACATCAGAGGCACTTTTTGCCCAAGAGGCTAAGGTGTCTTCTGGCTGACTAAATGAAACTAAAAATTCAGTGATGTCTGCGCCAACAATAAATGTTGCTTTTCCAGACGTTACCATAACGCCTTTAGCATCACTACAGTTGTTAATTGCAGCAACTACGGCTCGGTATTCTTCAAAAGTTGCTTGATCAAATTTGTTTACTGATCCCTGAGCATCGAACTTAAGTTCTACAATGCCGTCTTCTAGTAATTGGGCTGAAAGGCTTTTGCCTTGATATATCATGCGTTGTCTCCTTCACCTAAAAGTGGTGTTGATGTTTTGATGATTAACCTCGTTTTTTTGCGTAATTTTTTCACGCTAAAAAACATAGATAGCTAATAATAGCTGACTGAGTGTGCCTTGAAAAATAATGAATAGCAAATTTATTTAAACAAGTGTTTTAATCACATGTATCAAACTTGTTTGCTTAAAGCTATCTTGCTGTTTTTAATGTAAATAACTTAAAAACCCATAACACTTCGTTGATAGGTATAGTTTGTCAATAATTGTTAATTAACGTAAAATGCTTCACTTATGCTCTCTTTCGCTCGGCACAAAGAAAACTAATGCTTAAATTTATAAAACGTTTTAACCAACCTGAACACTTATTGTTAGCCATGGCTTTTACCATGCCCTTAGTGTTTTCTGTGTGGATGGTATTATTAAATAACTTTGTAATAGAAAAGGCAAATTTTACCGGTGTTGAAATTGGCATATTACAAAGCTTACGTGAAATACCAGGGTTTTTAGCGTTTACGGTAATTTATGCATTACTATTTATTAAAGAGCAACGTTTGGCCTTAATATCTTTAGCGGTTACAAGCTTGGGCGTATTTCTGACTGGTTTTTTTCCTGATGTCACTGGCTTGTATCTCACTACCGTATTGATGTCGGTAGGTTTTCATTATTATGAAACCCTAAGCCAGTCATTAACCCTGCAATGGGTTGATAAAGATAAAACAGCACACTTCCTTGGTAAAATGTTGTCAGTAAAGGCAATGGCCTCGCTGTTAGCCTTTTCTAGCATTTGGCTTTTAATGAAACAATTTAGTTGGTCGTATCAGCTAACTTATGCCTTATTTGGTGGTATAGGTTTCTTGTTCACCCTATTATTAGCGTTATCTTTTAAACATTTTAAAGAGAAAACAGAGCAAACTAAGAAGATAGTTTTACGAAAACGTTATTGGTTATTTTATGCGTTAACTTTTTTTAGTGGCGCACGCAGGCAAATTTTCGTGGTTTTTGCTGGATTTTTAATGGTGGAAAAATTCCATTATAGTGTTGCCGATATCAGTGCTTTATTTCTTATCAATTATGTTTTTAATTGGTTATTTGCAGCTAAAGTTGGCAAGCTAATTGGCAAAATAGGCGAACGTTCGGTGTTACGATTTGAGTATGTTGGCTTAATTATTATTTTTATTTGTTATGGTTTAGTAGAAAATCCCAACTTTGCTGCTGCATTATATGTAGTAGATCATTTGTTTTTTGCCTTAGCAATTGCCATTAAAACATATTTTCAAAAAATTGCTCAACCTGAAGATATCGCTGCCAGTGCTGGAGTAAGCTTTTCTATCAATCATATTGCTGCGGTTGTTATTCCTGCATTACTAGGAATGCTCTGGATTCTCCAACCAGCTTGGGTCTTTTATATTGGTGCAGGATTTGCGCTATGCTCTTTGTTTTTAGCAACGCTTGTTCCTGATAAGCCAGCACAAGGGAATGAGACAAGACCCCTTCGACAAGCTCAGGGCAAACGGCTTTTCTGAGTACTGCGTTCATCCTGAGCGACTGCGTTCATCCTGAGCTTGTCGAAGGGTTAGCTATTGTTTTTTAGGAAGTGTAAAAATGCATGTTGAGGCATGGGTTTAGCATAATAAAAGCCTTGTACTTCATCACAACCAAGTTCAACTAATCGTTCTTGCTGTTCTACTTCTTCAATACCTTCAGCAATGACTTTTAGGTTCATTTTCTTGCCTAAATTAATAATAGTTTCAGCAATAATTGATTGACCCTCTTGGGTTATATCGCTAATAAAAGCACGATCGATTTTAAGGCGATCTAGTGGTAATTTTTGCAAGTAACTCATTGATGAGAAACCAGTACCAAAGTCATCAAGCGCAATACTAATACCTTGAATTTTTAATTGAACTAACGCATCAATAACAACTTGAGGGTCATCCATTAAAATATTTTCAGTAATTTCTAACTCTAATTTACTCGATAAAACTTGATGCTTTTGAATAGCACTTAATACCGTACTAACGAAATTTTCACTTCGAAATTGAGGTATTGAAACATTTACTGAGATAGTAATATTATCAAATGATTTCTTTTCTAACACTTTAATTTGCGCACAGGCTTGATTAACAACCCAGTCACCAATTTCAATAATTAAACCAGAATATTCTGCTAATGGAATAAATACCGAGGGAGAAATAAAGTTACCCTCAATGGTACGCCAGCGTAACAAAGCTTCTGCACCAATCACCTTACCTGTACTTAGTGATAGCTGTGGTTGATACCATAACTCAAGACGGTTCTCAGCAAAGTCATTACGCAACTGCCTAATCATATTCAAACGCCATTGCGTTTCGTCTTCCATTTCAGGATTATAATAAGCGAAATGTTCCACACGTTTTTTCTTGGCAAGGTTTAAGGCGATATTAATTTGGTTTAATACTTTCACGCCACTGCTGTTTGCATGTTCTTTATTACAAAAGCCCAAACACACATTAATTGGTAACTTTTGCTCGCCTGCCGTAAATGGTTGCTCAAATATAGCCATTAAAGTAGTAGGTGTTATGCAAGTATCAGATCCGATAATACCAAAAACATCAGCGCCCACACGCGCAATTTTACAACTACAACCTAAGCTTTGAAGGCGCTGAGAAACAGCAACAAGTAACTGGTTACCTACATCTTGCCCTAGCGCATCATTAACATCACTAAAATGATTTAAATCAATTAATACTGCAACCTCATTATCAAAGCCATCTTTAATAAAGGTGTCAAGCATACGTACAAATTCTAATCTATTAGGTAAATTAGTTAACCAATCTCTATAAGCTGCGTTATTGAGTTTTTGAAATAAATGAACATTTTCATACCCTATGGCAACTCCGGTTAAAAACACGTCTAATAATTGTTTTTGAATATCACTAAGAGGCTCTGCTAGTGTAAGATAAATAACCGCACGATAACCACCTCGAGCTAAATACAAATAAAGTGAATCATCACAATATAGATGTGTTTTTTGAGTGAAACAGGTTTTAACCTGATTACTAATTTGTTCATCTTTTAATGTTTCTAATTTTTGATTAGCGAATAGCGATGAAAAACCTTGTTGTGCAATAATATAAAAACTTAAATCGTCAGCATTGTCTATAATACCTTGGCCTCTAGCACAAAATAAACAGTCAACCTCTTGATCTATAAGATGGGCCAACTGCTTTAGGGTGCCTTGGCTGTATTCTGCAATAGAGTGCAATTCAAGTAAGCTGGAAGCCCCTGAAACTATTTTTTCTAAACCCTGGCGACTTTCTGTAACACTCGCTATTTGTTGATAAGCACGAATAGCAGCATAAACGGTAGTAACCAGCTTTCGACGTGTTAACTCAGTTTTTGTTTTGTAATCATTAATATCATATTCTTTTATAACACTTTCTTCTGGAGCGTAACCAGGTTGACCTGTTCTTAAAACAATACGGATGTCTTGTCGGCCCAGCACTTCACGAATATATTTGACAACCTTTAAACCCGCATCATCGGTTTCCATCACTACATCAAGTAGTACTAAAACGATATCGGGGTTAGTTTCAAGTAACTGGCAAGCATATTGACCAGAATAAGCATGAAGGTATTCTAAGCGGCGACCTAGTACGACTAAATCGGAGAGAGCTAGTTTGGTAACCGAGTGAATTTCAGGATCATCATCAACGATCAGAACTTGCCAAGTTTCTTTCTCGCTATTTTCTAAAATTTCTTCTCCATCACTATCATCGATAAATAGAAAGTCATCATGTGAATTTTCGGATGCTTGCATACTACCCTCAAGTAATAAGTTTTTTAAATAATTTTGTTTGTTCTAAGCTCGCTAATAAAGCGCTAAGTTGGTTAATAGATTATTTTACTTGGCATTATTACATAACTATAACCGAACTATACCTTATTGCTACTTTTTTACTGTATTCTTTCATACATTTGATCTTATACTTTTAGATAATAAAAGTCGTTAAGATAATTTTTAGTACGGGGTGTTAAGGTGAAAACAGATAAAACGTCAGTCATTGACCAACCTAACGACAATGAGAGTAATCTCTCGATAGAGAGTGAAAAGCAACCCAAAAGAAGCGTTGAGTCACCAGCGCATAAGCAGTTTTTCAAAATAACTCAACTATTTGGTATTGAAGCCCCATTATTACCTGTAGAAAAACAAATGCCTCTTGAAGATCGGTGTAGTAAGCGTGAAAGATTAGCTACCTTACGTAAACAAGAGAATATTGAAGCAATTATGGAGAAAACTTTTACCTTTTGTGAAAATAAATCGATAGATAAAAGACCTGATTTAGACTGGTTCAATCGTTACATTACCTTAGCTGAAAATGTTAGCAACAAAACAATGCAAGATTTATGGGCAAAAATATTAGCAGGTGAGTTATCTCGCCCGGGCTTATATTCACTTAAAGCATTAAAAGTGTTTCGTGACATGAGTATTGTTGATGCCAAGTTATTGGCAAAGGCATGTTCTTTAGCAGTAAAAGATCTGAGTAAAAAAAACATTCGCATTATTTCAGGTACCTACCAACAGCCTGGCATGCTTAACTTTTTTAATAAAGATAGGCAACAACACATCAACTTAAGCCATTTTGGTTTAAATTACGCTGATATATTATCACTCGCTGATAACCATTTGATTTTTAAACAAGAAAGTGAATCAAGTATGATGGCAAGTGGTGAAACACTTAATTTTTACTATAATGGTTTGCCGTTAAAGTTAAGCAGCAAAAAAACAAATATTGCACTACAGTTTTACAAATTCACTTCCATCGGCAGTGAGTTAGCAAATTTAATTATCGACAAACCAAATGATGATTTTTTTGATGCCTTAAAACTGCAACTGAATCATCACTTTGAAGTAGCGAGTAATTTAAGTGGCGAGTAATAAAAGTTTCGAGACACGAAGTGACTGACTAACCGTCATTTATCTTCGTAACTATTAACTCGCCACTCGAAACATAATCTATATACCATCACCATCAGTGTGTAGGCCGCACTCTCTTTGCCCTGGGCCAAAGCGTGTTTCACTTTCGTCCATACCCAAAGTTAATGGCTTAGTGCTATGTACATCGCCAACAGACACATAGCCTTCATCCCATAATGGATGATAAGGTAAATTGTGCTTAGTTAAATATTGATGAACATCTCTGTTACTCCAATCAATAATAGGGTGTACTTTAAAACGACCACGTAAGATACTAACAACAGGTAAGCCTTGTCGGTACTCAGTTTGCTGGCGTCGAACGCCTGAAAACCAAGTACCACTATTTAGCTCAGATAAACCTCGCTCTAAAGGCTCAACCTTATTCTTACGGTTGTATTCTTTTAACGCATCATCATCTTGCGCCCATTGTTCACCATATTTAGCCAATTGCCATGCTGTACTTTCTTTGGCGCTATAAACATGAAGATTAAGCTTTAATCTTTCAGTCATTTGTTCAATAAAGCGATACGTTTCTGGAAACAAATGACCCGTATCAGTTATCAATACTGGTATGTTTGCGTCAATTTGCGTCATCATATGAAGCATAACCGCAGACTGAATACCAAAACTTGACGATAAAACAAACTGACTCGGCAAATTTTCCATTGTCCATTCTATACGCGCAGTAGGAGATTGCTGCTCTAAAGACTCATTCCACTGAGAAAGCCATGGTTTAGGTAATGAGGCAGGAAAGCGATTGTTAATAGGCGCTTGACCAGTACTAACTAAAGCAGTCTCTTGACTTATCGTCGCTAGTTTTCCTGTTTTGCCAGGAGTTAAAGAACTAATCATCATGAAAATCTCTTACACTTATTTTTACTTCACTGACAATACCAGCGCGAATAGAGAAATCGCCAAAAGCTTCACCTTGATTGCGCTCTGCAGCCCAACGAGCACTTAAACTATCAATTTCACTTAAAATATCAATTTCACTTAGATTTTCTTTGTAAAGCTTAGGAATACGAGTACCACCTAGGTTACTGCCCAAATACATATTGTATTTACCTGGACCTTTTCCCACTAAACCAATTTCAGCCAACATAGCTCGACCACAACCATTTGGGCAGCCTGTTACGCGTAATATAATAGACTCATCTACTAAACCATTTTTCGCTAAAATAACTTCAACATCATCAACTAAACTTGGTAAATAACGTTCTGCTTCAGCCATAGCTAATGGGCACGTTGGAAACGACACACAAGCCATTGAATTTTTACGTTGGTTCGATATACCATCGTCAATTAAACCACTTTCACGGGCAATTTTTTCAATTTCAGCTTTATCTTGCTCAGCAACACCCGCAATAATTAAATTTTGGTTTGCTGTGAGACGGAAATCCCCTTGGTGAATCTCTGCGATTTTTTTCAAACCCGTTTTTAACTGCTTGTTTGCGCCTTTATTATTAGAGAAATCTAAAATACGACCATTTTCAATAAATACGGTTAAGTGATATTTATTATCAATGCCTTTAACCCAGCCAATACGATCACCGCGTTCTGTAAATTCATAGGGGCGAGATTCACCAAATATTACACCTGAACGTTTTTCCACTTCTGCTTTAAAAACATCAATACCAACACGATCCAAGGTGTATTTTGTTTTGGCATTTTTACGATTTACGCGGTTACCCCAATCTCTTTGGGTAGTTACAACCGCTTCAGCAATGGCTAAAGTGTGCTCTACTGCAATAAAGCCAAAGTCGTCAGCCTTGCGTGGATAAGTTGCTTTGTCGCCATGTGTCATGGCCAAACCGCCACCAACTAACACGTTAAAACCAATAAGTTGACCCTTTTCGCTAATGGCAACAAAGTTTAAGTCATTGGCATGCACATCAATATCATTTTGTGGGGGCACAACAACCGTTGTTTTAAATTTACGTGGTAAATACGATTTACCTAAAATAGGCTCGTCATGTTCAGTTGTTTCAACCTTTTCTTCATCCAGCCAAATTTCTGCATAAGCACGCGTTTTAGGCAGTAAGTGTTCACTTATTTTCTTTGCCCATTCATAAGCTTCCTGATGAACTATCGATTCAATTGGGTTTGGTGTACACAATACATTTCGGTTTACATCACCCGCAGTCGCTATCGCATCAATACCAACACTATTTAGCATTTGGTGCATAGGTTTAATGTTTGGCTTTAATACACCATGGAATTGAAATGTTTGTCTAGTCGTTAAGCGTATGCTGCCGTATGAAGTGGTTTCTTCTGCAAACTTATCAATAGCAAGCCACTGCCTGGTGGTAATAATACCACCAGGCAAACGGGCTCTAAGCATAACATTGTGTAATGGTTCAAGCTTTTGCTTTTGACGCTCTGCACGAATATCACGATCATCTTGTTGATACATGCCATGTAAACGAATTAAATGAAAATTATCAGCGGTAAAGCCGCCGGTAATTCTGTCTTTTAAATCTTCAGTAATAGTGCCACGCAAGAAGTTACTCTCACTTTTAAGGCGTTCGTTATCAGATAACTTACCTTTTACAATTAGTTCAGTTGTCATTAGTAAACATCCTTCTGGTAGCGTTTATTGCTTCTTAAATCTTTCAAGTACTGCTCTGCTTGCTCGCTGCTTAACTTGCCTTGCTCACTAATAATGTCAATGAGTGTTTGGTGAACATCTTTTGCCATACGGTTGGCATCACCACAAATATATAAATGTGCGCCGCGCTCAAGCCATGCAAATACGTCTTCGGCTTGCTCTTTTAGTCGGTCTTGTACGTATATTTTTTCTGCTTGATCACGAGAGAAAGCAACATCCATGCGCGTTAACAAACCTGATTTTAAATAGTTTTGCCACTCAACCTGATAAAGGAAGTCTTGAGTAAAGGTTTGATCACCAAAAAACATCCAGTTATCGCCCGTTGCTTCATCAGCTTCACGTTGCTGCATAAAAGCCCTAAAAGGGGCAACACCAGTACCTGGGCCTACCATTATTACCGGTGTATCATTGTTCTTTGGTAAGCGGAAATTGTCATTATGTTCAACAAAAACTTTAACGGCTTGCCCTTCTTCAAGGCGCTGTGCTAAGTAACTTGAAGCACCACCAAAGCGTTGTTCACCATCAATTTCATAACTAACAACACCTATGGTTAGGTGTACTTCTTCTTCAACTTCTGCTTGAGCTGAAGCAATTGAATATAAGCGTGGCGTAATTTTACGCAAAGCATCCACAAAAACTTGAGCTTCAACCTGTGCTGGTGCTGTTTTAATAACATCAATGATTTGATGTTTAGCAGCAAACTCACGGCTAGTATTTTTATCTGTGGCAATGGCAACTAAGTTTTCATTGCCAGATTGTTGCGCCCAAAATTCGATAAAAGCAGGCGCTGTTTGGGTAATTTCTAATTGGCTAATCAAAGCATCTTTAAGGCTAAATGCTTGTAGTTCACCATTTAGCTTAAGTGATACTTGCTCGTCACCAGTAAGATTAAGCGCATTTAATAGCTCATAAGCTAATACCGTATCATTTTCAAACCAAACGCCCAGCGCATCACCTACTTGATAGGTAAGGCCCGATTCGCCAAGATCAATTTCAATATGTCGAACATCTTTCGCCGAATCTCTGCCGGTAATTTTTTGGCTTAAAGAGAATTCAGCCGATAATGGGTTTTGCTTAGTGTATTGGCTTTCACCTATTACATTGTCAGTTATAGGTAAGTCAATAACGGTAGCTAAACCAGCATCAGTTTGGATTAATTCATCTTTTAGCGTTTCAACTATTGATTCAGTCCAGCTTAATGTTTCGCTGTCATAATCAAGGTCACAATCAAGACGAGGTACTATTTGCTTTGCACCTAGCGCTTGTAAACGTAAATCAAAATCTTTACCTGTTTGACAGAAGAATTCATAGCTACTATCACCAAGGGCTAATACGCTATAGGTCAAATTAGGCAGTTTCGGTGCTTTTTTACCTAATAAAAATTCATGAAACTCAATGGCATCATCTGGCGGCTCGCCTTCACCGTTAGTGCTCGTTACTATCAGTAAATGTGTTTCAGATTTTAAGGTTTTAGCTTTATAGTCAGCAACATTTTTAAAGTTTACTGTAATACCCGATGCTTTAGCGCTTTGCTCAAGTTGCTTAGCAACACCTTTGGCATTACCTGTTTGAGAAGCATACAAAATGGTTAACGTTTTAGCTGCAACCGCCATTGGCGCCGAAGATAATGACACACTTTGTCCTGACTCGCTTTTTGCGGCCAGATAACCACTTGCCCACGCAAGTTGTAATGACGAATAACCAGAGGTAACCTGTTGCAATGAACCAAGTTGATTAGCATCAAGTGAACTTGGTGCTGTATTTGAATTTTGCTGTAAAGATAGCTGCTCTTGTGGCATAAGAATATTCACCTATAACAATTTATGGGTAAATGATAGACAAAAATCAATAAAGCTAAAAAGAATAGATAGCTGTTTATTATTCCAAAAGGGTATATAAGAAAGAATTGATTGAGCCTGATGCTAAGCCAGGCTCTTGATTTTACTAAGGTCTATTCATCATTAACTAGAAATGAACAGTCACGCCTGCAAATACACCATTAAAAGTTAAATCAGAATATAAATCATCTAAATCGTTTAATTCTAATTTCATTTCACGATAGCCTAGCGTGACATTTAAATCGACAGCTAGATTATCAAGTACTTCGTAACTTACCCCTACTTGATAATCATAAAGCGTTTGATCGTCATAAGAGACATAGTTTGCTTCAGCAAAAACATTAAAGCCAGTAAAAGGTAAGCCCACAATAGTTGATACATATAACATTGGTACAATACCTGAACCACCAAGCTCACTAGTAATACTATTTTGAGTATTACTATCAAGGCCTGAAGCACTAATTTGAGTGTCTATATCACGCGCGGTTAAACCAAAATCAACCGTTAATAAATCATTGTCAAATAATTCATAATACAAGGTGTAATCTATATAACTAAGATCTAAAACCGTATCTACTTGTGCGCTTGTACTATACGTTTCACCACCAAATGAAAATTCAGTAGCAATATTGCCACTACCCTGTGTATCAAGTATTGTTGACGATATTTTAATATTAGGAATTAATGGAATGGGATGCTCAAGCGCAATAAAATAACTGCCTTGACTTTCATCATTGAAAGAAAACGTGGCTTGATCACCCTGAAGATCACCCTCACCAAATGAACCTTCCGCTTGGTTTGCCCAAACCTGTCCACCGATATAAAGCCCTAATAATGTATCTGCTTGTGCGCTAGCACAAAGTACTGTCGCCAAGCTTGTTGCTATGATTGCTTTTTTCATTCTTATTACCCTTTTCTTAGTAGTTCATTTAAATCAATTAATGCTGCATTTGCGCGTGAAATATAGTTAGCCATCACTAAAGAATGATTGGCGAGCACGCCAAAGCCATCACCATTTAAGACCATTGGGCTCCAAAGTGCTTGTTGACTCGCTTCTAATTCACGAATTATTTGTTGTAGGCTGATTGCTGCATTCTTATTTTTTAAGACGCTATCAAAGTCAATTTCTATTGCCTTTAAAAAATGTAGTAGCGCCCATGCTGCGCCACGTGACTCGTAAAAAACATCATCAAGTTTCCACCAACTCGTTCTTATCTGTGAATGAGAGCCTTCATTGGTAGATTGTCGAGCTTCACTATCGCCTGCTAAGTCCGTATTAATTTTATCTTTACCAACACTGGCACTTAACCTTTGTGAGTAACTTCCTAAACGTTTTTGAATTTCATCTAAATACGACGTTAAATTGTCGGCTCTAGCATAGAACTGAGCCTGATCATTTTTAGCCTTACTAATGCCAACTAAAGCATCTCTATATAGGTGTAAACTATCGATCGCTTTTCTATATTCTGATTCTGCGCTTGGCATAGCCCAACTTTTATTGTCAATATTGAATTGAGGCTGCGCTCTTTTAATATGAACGTTTTCCAATGATTGTGATTGAGATCGACTAAAATCTTTACGCAATACTAGCGCCATATCTCGCACCATTTCTAATACGCCAAACTCCCATGCAGGCATATTGTCTAAAAAAACGCCTGGTAGTAAAGCATCATTCGATATATAACCGCCTGGTTTGTCTAAAAGACTTGTTGCCACTTTTATTAACGCAGTCGTGGTAGTGTAGCCGACAACGGGAGCGACATTATCTGCCGTTGCTGCTGCAGTGACTTCTTGACGAATATCAAAGGGTTCTACATCTAAACTCCAGTAAACGCCAACAATATAAAAAAGTAAAAAAACACCTGCGACTGTATAGCCAACGGTTTTTGCTGAGAAATTCATTTTCATATTTTATTCCTAATGATGATGCTCGTGCATTTTAGGCACTGTTTTTTGTACTGCTTGTTCCTGAATAAAACTATAAACAGGTATTTGCATAGTCATAGACACGTTATCAGAGAAATTTAAAATTAACTCAACCAGTTGTTGAGCTTTTAGGGGCTTTTTAACATCAAATAGCATTAAATGTAAACCTGATGGTTGAAGTTTAACACGCTCTTTGGATTTGAGAACAATTGAATCTAGCTTACGCATGCGCATCATACCATCAACCATTGAGTGTTGATGAATTTCGATACGAGGCGATATTTCACTGCGAACACTAAGTAACGTTACTGTTTTCTCGCCTTTATTTTCTATTTCCATATAGGATGAGGAATGTAAAGTGCCAGGAATGGTTGCACGAATATAGGCTTGCTCAATCAACAGCATTGAATTTTTATTTTCTGCTAAAGCGTTCGCCTCCCCAAAAAAGCCAATAAATCCATATAGTAATAATAAACAAAGTAAATATATTTTCTTCATTTGATGTGACACATCCCTTTTAATCCCGATAAGGTTTAACTTTATCATCCTTAGCAAAGCAACAAAATGACTGACTTATACCAATTGAATTAATATCACGCCTAGTTAATACGCCTGAGTACAAAGCGATTTTAGAACTGTTTTTTAACTCGCCTTACCTTGCTTTTTAACTGCTTTTTTAATTCTCTTCGTTAAAGCTTTCACTTGGTCTTCTAGATCATCATCATCTTGATAATTTACTAGCGCTATATATTCATTTGCTTTAGTAAGTTGTTTATTATTAAGGTAAAGCTCAGCTAAACGGTATTTACCCCATTGTTGATACTCTTCACTTTTCAAGGTAAGTAACTGCTCTAAAGCCTCAATACCTGCTTGAGTTTTCTCACCTGACTTAACGGCAACTTTCCCTAATTGATATAAAGTATGCTGTTTTTCTTTAGTTGATTTTGAATTTGCTAACGCCTTATTTAAAGCAAAACGGGCTTTTCTCCAAAGCTTGCTATCATCTTTGGCTTGGTGGCTATAAGCGATACCTTGAATAAAATATAGTTGCCCGCTATTAGGCGTAATTACTAAGCCATCAGCAATTGCCTTTTCAGCTAAATCATTTTGCTCTTTTTGCCAATAAACTTTCGCCAAACTTGCATAGCCTTTTTCAGGATCAAGTGTTACCAATGTTTTAGCATATTGCAATGCTTTCTCTATATCACCACCAGCAATACTAGGTGCTCCTACATGAAAGCTAATTATTCCTTCTAACGTTTCAATATGATTAGAATTTATCGTTAAAACATGCTCCCATGCCTCTAGTGCATCACTTGCATAACTTAGCTTGGAAAATATACTCACTTTTTGCGCCATTACAATTGCACTACGGCCAAAGTAATAATAGACATCAGCATTATTTTTATTGTCTTCACTTAGCTGTTCTAATACTTCGTACGACTCTTCTGTTTTCTCTTCCCTAAAGAGTATACGGCTATTTAAAATTTGTCCTGTTAAAGCACTTTTTTGTGAGTCATTAAAGCGAGAAAACACTTCTTTTGCCAAGGTTGTATTGTCTTCCTCAAGCGCTTTTATTACATCAGCCTCACTATTATTGCCCGCAAATAGTGAAAAGCTGCTGAATGAACATAGGCTTACCAATAATAAGCGCTTTATAATAGATTGTTCGATTTTACGTTGTTGCATCACTACATCCTGTATTGTTATTTTTTATAAATTCTTTTTTTATAAATTCATATTTTTATAATTATTGTTGCCTAGTCTGATTATATTGTTTTTCTGATTTATTTCTAGTCATTAACCAAATAATTACCGCAATTAAAAATACCGGCCAAAAAACACCAATAGCCACCATAGCTAATGAGCCAGCAATTAATAAACCGATGAAAATCAATGAACCAAATACGCTTAAGACTATTGCTAAGGCGATTAAGACTAAAATAACCGTTGCCACCGCTGAAACGCCTATTGCTTTTAATGGCTCAATTAATTCGCCATCCATATAGACATTAATGTCAAGTAACTCTAAAAAACTAACCCCTAAAACATACGTTAAAAATAAGGTTGCAAATATTGCTAATAATAAAGATTTTAAAAATGTCATTGTCTTTCTCCCTCTGCACTGTGCCATTATGTACTGTGCCGTGCTTATTTTTTATCTATGTTTTCTATTTGCATTTACTTTCTGGCAATAAAACGCTTGCTACAACATAGGCTACACCTGTTGCAACAGGAAGTACGATTAACGCACCGATAGCGGCAACTCTCACCGCAATACGCGGAAAGTCATAGTGTTTGGCAATACCAGCACACACACCAGATAATTTTTTATGCACATTATCTTTCGATAATCTTCTATTAATACTTTGGCTTGACGAAAATTCTCTTTCGTATCTCATGATTTTATTCCTTATTTAACATTACTTTTGATACTGAGCAACAGTTGAATTGAGCCAGCACGCATAGCTTTCTAAGCTATGCCGCTGATAATTTTTCCCTAATTTGCGCTAATTCTTGCTCAATGGTGTCATCTTTTTCCAAATCAGCAAATTGCGCCTGTAAACTTTGCCCTTCCCTACTCGCTTCCATTAAGTCATAAGCTTCAACTTGGGCTTCAACGCTATCGATTTTTTGTTGGTAACGCTCAAACTTATTCATCGCTTCTTCAATATTATAAATAGCAGCTTGCTCTCGCACCTTTAATCGAACTTGTGCTGATTCTTGGCGTAGAGTAAAAGCCTCTTGGCGACGTCTAGCTTCTGACAGCTTTGCCTGCAAGCGTGTTGCATCATCTTGCACACTAGCTAAAAATTCAGCTAATTTATCACTCTCTTGTTCAAGCAACGCTAGTTCATTTTGATACTTATGCTTTTGCGTTAAGGCTGATTTAGCAAGATCTTCTCTATCTTTTGTTATTGCTAGCTCGGCTTTACTCTGCCAGTGCTCCATGCTTGCTTTGGCTGATGTCACCCGACGTGTATGAGTTTTTTGCTCGGCAATATTTTTTGCTGCTGTAGCGCGAACCTCAACTAACGTTTCTTCCATCTCTTGAATGATCAAGCGAATCATCTTTTCAGGCTGCTCTGCTTTATCAAGCATGCTGTTTATATTTGCGTTAACAATATCGGTAAAACGTGTAAATAATCCCATTATTTTTCTCCTACTATTTCAATAGATTAATTTCAGTTGTTGAGTCAGTTTCTATCGACTTACTTTCTTTTTCTTCTGCAGTTATTGTTGCTTGTTCATCAGTTAACCATGCTAAAGACTCAGTGATTGATTCATCAAAAGAGAAATTGATGCTGAAATTATTAATTTCTTCTGTAATAGATTGTTGTAATTGCAACGTTAAGTCACTCATTACTTGCTGACCCTGTGCAATGACCATTTCGCTTATTGAGTTTTCAATACCTGTATCAGCCGCGTTCGCATTGACACTGAAAGTAGCGCCCAGTGTAATTAATAAAGCAACGCTGATATTCTTACGGTTTAAAGTATTCATTTTGAAATTCCTTCTTGTGTATGTATTTAAAAATTTGTTTAAATCACTAACAACGCTTAGGTTGTTATCATTTGTACAAGTACTATTACAAGTGCCGTGCCAATAGATAAACTTTTCTCACCTTATTGAATTACAATAATTAAATTAAATTAATCGTTAGGCAAATCAAATAACGACATAATATGTCATACTGCAAAATAGTTAAATTAATCACCTTAATTTTCGAAAAATCCAACCAGTAAAGATAAAGTAAGTACCGATATAGCTGGCATCATCATCAAAGCAAATAAAGAAGCTGAAGTTATCATGGAATGTTCCTATGAGTTATATTGCAAAATTTTGAGTAAATTAAATTTTCCCAACTAAAGGTTAAAATAATAAGCTTTAGTAATATGTCGCAATAACTATTACAAAGGTTGTGCCATTGTTTGAAATAAAAAGCAACGCACTGATATTATTATGTTTTATTTTAAGGTGCTGTTACGTTGATGAAACTAATTCAATAGAGAACAAGATAGGTTTGGTTTAAATAACTATTTTTTAGTTAATTTTATAACAAAATAGCTATTTAAAAATTTAGATTGAAAATGACGTTCCCGATTTAGGGATTATAAATTCCCGAAATCGGTACAAATTTAACTAACCTCAACTCGGTTTAAGAAACTATAAATGTAAGGGAACTAATTG